>Ga0193726_1003003_pt1 | contig 11000 bp, 10 predicted proteins | sample H2c1metaG_FD_144928 | JGI IMG/M metagenome (GOLD analysis project Ga0193726, IMG submission 144928) | Soil microbial communities from a riparian zone of the East river system, Colorado, United States - H2c1 | ecosystem: Environmental > Terrestrial > Soil > Riparian zone | place: USA: East River... | reverse complement strand
CTTATCCTGGAACCGAGGGAGCCCAAATGAGCAGCCCGTTGCCAGGATAAGATGACAGCGGATCCAACGTTGGCGCAACTTGACCGGCTGATGGGACATGGACCACCGAGGCTACGCTCCCCGCCATGCCGAGCGTCGTCGTGCACGGCTCGGCCGTCTTCGAATGGCTGGAAGGCCGACGATTCCTGATGCACCGCGCGCGCAGCGACCACCCTGACTTTCCGGATGGGCTCTCGATCATCGGACACATGGAGAGTTTGACTGTTTCGGCTCACAACAGATTTCTGATAGCCCGGAATGAATACGAGGGCTAGAGTTACGGAAGTGGGCGACGTGTCCGTCGACCAAAGGCGAATCTGCTGAAGGAACCTCTGAACAAGTCGTCAGAGCTTCCCTGACTGAGAGTCGAGGCCAAGCAAAATGACAATTACAAACGCACGTATTGTGCATCTTCTTGCCTTACTGTCTTTGTGCAGCACCTGTCCTGCTGATTCAGCCGTTACAGATATACCGCCGTCGACTGCCACCGTCCACGTGGACGACGGAACAATGGATGGAAATATTATTTCCGAGTATGACAACGTCTGGCTGGTCACCGTGAAGTACTTCGACGGTCGCGTTGATGAACGCGGCCTTTCCAGTGATCATGTTCGGTTTCGCACTATTGCGGGAAAGCGTTATTTGACTCGAACAGAGGGCACGACATCGGTCGTAGGTAAGCCCGGAGAGCCCCCGACAAGCAACTTCTCGATGTCTTTCAACGTTTTCGATCCGGTCAGCATGCGGCCCCTTTTGGGCGAAGCGTATACATCCGCGGGCGATTCAGAAGTCAACAATTTTGCCGCCAAACATGTTTCAACGCATACCCGGCAAAAAATGGGAGCTCCAGAGAGCGTCGTGGAAACCGATACTGTAGAGCCGGTGTTTGACGTGCACGGTGGCATGACCGGGCTCCTGCTTGCAGCGCTACCACTCAAGACCGGGTATTCGGCTGTACTACCCGGAATTGCCGACAACGCACTCGACACCACCTCAATTCGAGTAGTCGGTCAAGAGGAGATACCGGCGGGGCGTCGGGGGAAGATGAAGACATGGATTGTGGAAATCGGCCCATTTCCTGCTGCATCCATCTATTGGATCAGCAAGCGGCCACCTTATGTAATTCGCGCTACCGTGAAAGCGTCCAATGCGGTCGCATCGTGGGACATGCTTTGAGGGAGCGACGCAGCTCCGCCCTCAAAGTCAGAAAGCGAATATCTGCAATTGCAATTCGCAGAAACGTAGCCCGGTTGGAGCGCAGCGAAATCCGGCATCATGCCGAGAACACCCTGCACATCACTGCGGCCTGAAGAGCGTACCCGCCGGGACCGATTGCCCGCCGCACACGTGCGTTGCCAACCCCGATCCCGCCGCGCTTCATCCTGGCTACGGCCCCCCCATTTGTCGCGGAGCTACGCCACGCTGCAGTGCAAGATCGTCTGCGGCGCGCCGACATCGTACCATTGTCGATCACGTCACCAGGTCAGAGGAAATCCATGCGAGTTCACATCGTAATGTGCCTTGCGCTATCGATCGCGTCCGCTGCCAGCAGCGCACTTGCAGCGGACGCTGCCAAGCCGACAGTGGCCCAGACGGCGGCTGCGGTGCCGGCCGACAACTCCGGCTACAACCAGCCACCGAAAAACATTCTCGATGTGATGCACGCACCGTCGCCGCCGACACCCGACGTGAGCCCGACCGAAGACAAGCTGCTGCTCATCTCGTGGCAGGATTATCCGCCGATGGCGCGCGTCGCGACGCCGTTCCTGCGCCTGGCCGGCGTGCGCGTCGAACCGCGCAATCACAGCAAGCACGATACACCGGGCGGCTACGGCGTGACGCCCTGTGCGAGCCGTCTGGAGCTCGTGCGCATCACCGATGGCGCGAAGACGACGATTGCACTGCCGCAAGGCGGCTGCCCGCAGGAGCCGGCCTGGTCCGCCGATGGCAGGTACTTCGCGTTTGCGAATCTTGCAGCCGATGCGGCCGAACTGTGGGTCGGCGACGGCAACACCGGGAAGGTGCGCCAGGCGCCCGGCGTTGCCCTCAACCCGATGTTCAACGCCGAGATGCAGTGGATGGCGGACCAGAAATCGCTGCTGGTCAAACTGGTCCCGGGCGGCATGGGGCCGCCGCCGCCCGAGCCGGTCGTGCCGGCCGGACCGAGCATCCAGGAGAGCGCTGGCGAAAAAGGGCAGAGCAGCACGTACGAAAATCGCGACACGCTGACGAACCGGCACGACGAGGACCTGTTCGACTACTACGCGGCCGCGCAGCTCGCGTTCGTCGACGCGGCCACGCTTGCGGTCACGCCGGCCGGCAAGCCGGGCAACTACGAATCGGTCGATGCAGCGCCGGACGGCAGGCACATCCTCGTCAGCGCGATCCACAAACCGTATTCGTACATCACGACCTACGATCGCTTCCCGCACGATGTCGAGGTCTGGGACGCAGGCGATCGCGCACACGTCACCTCGCACACGATTGCCTCGCTGCCGCTCGCCGATCGCGTGCCGATCCATGGCGTGCCGACCGGGCCGCGTGATTTCTCGTGGCGCGCCACCGACCCGGCCACGCTGGTGTGGGCCGAGGCGCTCGATGGCGGCGACTGGGACACCAAGGTTCCCGCGCGCGACAAGGTGCTGATGCAGGCCGCGCCCTTCGACACGCCCGCCGTCGAGATGACGCGGACAGAGCAGCGCTACGCAGGCTTCGCCTGGACCGAGCAGCCGGCCACCGCGCTACTCAGCGAATACGACGAGAACCGGCACTGGGAGCGCACGTTCGTGATCGATGCCGACCATGCGCAGCAGAAACCGCGCGTACTCTGGGATCTGTCGTCCGATGAAAAATATGCGCAGCCGGGGTTTCCTGTGCACCGCCGTCTGGCGAATGGGGTAGCCGTCGTGCGTCTCGAAAAAGGCGCGATGTACTTGTCCGGCAGCGGTTATTCGCCCGATGGCGACCGGCCGTTTCTCGATCGCCTCGATCTGAACACGCTGAAAACCGAGCGCCTGTTCCGCAGCGACAAGACCTCGTACGAGCGCTTCCTTTCTTTCGACGGACCGGACACGCACAAATTCCTCACGTGGCATCAATCGGTCATCGATCCGCCGAACGCGTTCGTGCGTACGCTCGGAAAATCCGCGGCGGCGCCGGCGGGTGAAGCGACATTCACCTCGCAGAGCACCGCGATCACGCACATTCCCGATCCGACGCCGGTCGTGCGCCAGATCAAGAAGCGGCTGGTCAAGTACAAGCGCAACGACGGGCTCGAACTTTCGTTCACGCTGTACACGCCGCCCGGTTACAAGCAGGGCACGCGCGTGCCGACGATTCTCTACGCCTATCCGCTCGACTATGCCGATGCTTCGAAGGCCGGCCAGGTCAGCGGGTCGCAGGTGACATTCACGCGCTTGCGCAATTACCGCCTGCTGCTGCTTGCCGGCTACGCGATCATCGACAACGCATCGTTTCCGGTGATTGGCGATCCGAAGAAGGCCTACGATACATACCTGGATCAACTCGTCGCCGATGCCAAGGCGGCGGTCGATGAGGCGGTGCGGCTCGGAGTCGCCGATCCCGAACGCATCGGCGTCACCGGCCACAGTCACGGCGCGTTGATGACCGTGAACCTGGTCGCGCACTCCGACCTGTTCCGCGCCGGTGTCGCGACGAGCGGATCGTACAACAAGACGCTTACGCCGTTCGGTTTCCAGAGCGAGCGGCGCTCGGTCTGGGAAGCACCCGACGTCTACCTGAAAGTCTCGCCGTTCTTCGTCGCCGACAAACTGAAAACGCCGCTGCTGATCGTGCACGGCGCCGAAGACGCCAACCCCGGCACCACGCCGCTGCAGGCGAACAAACTCTACGAAGCGATCCGCGGCAACGGCGGCACTACGCGCCTGGTGCTGCTGCCGCACGAGCCGCACTGGTATTCGGCGATGGAATCGAACGAACAGCTCCTCTACGAAATGCTGCGCTGGTTCGACAAGTATGTGAAGAATGCGCCGGCGCGCGTTGCGGTGGGCGGGAAGTAGCGCTATCGGGTATCCGGCGGAGTCGGCGGAGTCGGCGCGCAACCGGCTCCGATCAGTCATGAGGCGTGCCTCTGCCAAGGGCGATAACGACGACAATTGATCGCTTGGCGCTTGCCGTCCATGAGGCAACGGTAGCGCTGGGCGTCTCAGTGAGCACGCCGCACCGTCGAGAAGCCGAGGTCATGGAGAAATTCTACGTGTCCGGTTGGTATCACGCGTCCAATGCTATTTGCGCATGATCCGTTCCGTGCCGAAGCCCTGCAGATTGAACGGCACCCACGCATAGCGCAGCGCGTCATTGCCGTCGCTTGCGGGCTCGGCTTCGAGGCGCCGCAATGCATCACCCGCGTCGGCGGCGATGCCCAGATCGGGCGCGCAATCGAACAGCAGCACCTCTTTGGTCTTGCCTTGCGCGTCGAAGGCGACGACGAATTCGCCGAGATTGTCCTGCGCATGTTGCGGCGTGCCGAGCTTCACCGAACTGAAATTGAGCTTCTGCGGTGCGTGCGGCGCCTTGCCCGGCTCGACGGCCGTGCGCGCATCGCGACCCAAGGCCATGCCGGCGTGGATATCGGCGTCGTGCTGGTCGACAAAGGCCTGGTAGTCTGACTGCATCGCCTTGGTTTGCGCCTCGTCACTTCCGAATGCTGCGTAGGCGCGGCGCAACAGACCCGCGTAGTAACCGCCAACGCGCGAACGATGATTGGCTTCATTCACCTTGGTGTCGCCGTAGCCTTCATAGTGGCCGTAGAGCTGCGCCCACAGCATCGCCTCGTAGGGCTTCTTCAGCTCAAGTTCGAGCTCGGCGGTTTTGGCCATCGCGATGATAAATCCGTGTCCGCCTGCGCTCGACAGATAGCGGAATGCCTGATCCGCATCGTGCCCGACGATATTGCCCGGCAGCCGGTCGCCTAACCGATAGAGATTGCCGACGAAATACTGCGCGGCGATATCTCCGGCCAGCGCGTCTTTCTTGTAGGCATCTAACGCGGCCTGGCGCTCCGCGGCCGGCGCATTCGCGTCGAGCAGCTTTGATAACCGGTCGTCGAGATGGAAATTCAGGCTCGTTGCGGCAATGGCAGGAGTGGCAAGAAGCAGTCCCACCAGCAACAATGACTTGAACGATTCGCGCAGTTGCATCCTTTACTCCTTGCTGCTCTGGAATTTCGTAATACGTCGCAGCCTGGAAATGGCAATCCAGCGCCACGTGGCAGACGGGCAAGCCTGGCGGGTAGCTGGCGGACATTTGGCATCCTCGACGCGCTTCGTGAAATCGTCGATGCGATCACTCCATCAGGGATGTGAGCCTGGCTGCGTCTTACTCTGATCATGCTCCAGAATACTCTCCGGTTCGCCGACCGTTACGGCACCGAATTGCACGCGGACGAAGTCACTGAACTGATCTTTCATGGCGGCAAGAAACTTGGCCGCGTTGATGGTGCGCGAATCCGGAGTATGGGCTATCTTATAGGCCTGTCTCATGGTCGGCCCAAGCGCCATCTGGTCGCCGCCGCGGCCGCCGAAGTTTCCATAGATGACCTTCGTTGTCTCGGGCGGCCCGTTGATCCGGCCCTTGTCGCGCAAATACTGGGCGCTGAATTTTTTGCTCGCGCGATCGAGCGTGACTTTGTCGTCATAGTCGACCTTGAGCTGCTTCTCCAAGTCGGCGGCAGCGGTGCGCTGCTCGGCATTGACGCCGGCATATGCCTCGCCGAGCGCCTCGTCGACATACGATGTATGCGTATGCGCAGCGATACCAAGCCAGGCGATACCGCGTATTTTGTCCACCGGAACTCCTTCCGCACCGTTGAGATAGAGCATGCCGACGTCGTACTGCGCGATCTTGTTGCCCCAGTAGCCGGCCTTTTCGTACATCTCCAGTGCCTCGCGGAAATTCTCGCGGCTCACCGCCTGTTGTGCCTGCTGCTCGTAGTACTTCCCAGGCAAATACTTGATCGTGATCGACGGATCATTCGCGAACGAGTTATCCGCAGAATCTGCCCCCACCGCAGAGGGAAGAAAAGAGATCGCCACCGCGAGTGTGAGAACAAATCGATGAACTCGGCACTGTTTCATCGCGGCTGACTCCATGCGCCGAAATCCGCTGGCACGGTATGCACAACTCCGTGGGAGAGCTTGTTATTGGACATGGCAGCTCCCGTCACATCGCTACCTGGTCAGCCCTTCCCGCGAAATGGCGATTGCCCCATTTACCGCATCAATGACGATTTGGGGCCGGTCAAACTGAATGTAGTGACCTGCGTTCGGCACGATGACGTTGACTCCTCGCGTTGACATTGCCGCTATCTGCAAACGTATGTCCTCTCGCAGCAAGGTGCGCTGATCCGCGTGCTCCTGAGTTTCATTCTGTCCTTTTTCGGGCGCGTGAGTCAGTACGATAATCGGCATGTCACCAAATTTTTTTCGCGTCGCTCGGGTTTGCTCCGCACTTGCGTAGGGCGTGTTTTCCCTTTCTGAAAGAAACGCGGCCTGCCAACCCGACGTCGCCCAAATGGGTCGTTGCGCTTCGTTGATTGCCTGGCTCACATGAGGATCTACATAGCCCAGACACTGTTTATAGACGGGCGTATCTTTGACAAATCCTTTCTTGGCGGCGTCAACACACTGCGCCTGTTCCGTTATAGACGCATCCATCCGTTCTTTGTCGCCTGGTGCGCCGATCGCAAATCCGCGTACCCACTGGTCCTCATGTGAGGGATCGACCAGGACCATACCGACCACCTCATCGAAATAACGGTCTGCGTAAACCCGGATACTCATGCCGGACGAGGAGTGCCCGACGAGCAGGTATGGAGGCTTGATGTTGGCAGCCGCGAGCAGCGCGTGCAGATCCTCAGCGATATTTCTCGCGGTGCTTGCCCGGCTCGCCGGATCGCTGAAACCGAGGCCCGCCCTGTCGTACGAACACGCCCTGGTCCGGGCAGCTACTGTCGGCTGAACCAGGCCCCACGAGCTCGAGGAGTCTCCCAGCCCGGCATCAAAGACAACGGTCGGCGATCCTGTGCCCCGGCAATAGATGTTCATGCGACGCCCGTGATCCATGTCGACCAGCCGCTGAGCTTTGCTATAGACCGGATCCGTGACCACGACTTTCGGCGCGTCCTGGCCCAGGCAACGCGTTGCAAATAGAGCGCATTCGGCCAGACCCAGGACAGCGACAGCAACAAACTTGTTCATGAGCCCCTCCTTGGGGTTCGCCATTCTAGTACCAGGCGAACAGCGAGGACCTGCAACTAACGGTGAAACCGAACACCGGCTCACTCTGACGTCGCAGCCTCGACTGCATCCCAGGTCACCGCATCCTCCACCGTGCGCGCGCCGAATCGCGCCTGCGCCGTCACGCGGTTGCGGCCCGGCGCCAGGTGTACGTCGTGCAGCACGCAGAGGCGGTCCGGGCAAGGTACGTCGGCGAGCGTGCGTCCGTTCAGCCCGATGCGCACGCGCTCGGCATTGCTGTACAGGCGCACGTCGATGACCGCCTGGGCGCGGTGCACGTAGCGTCGTGCGTTGATGTGCACGACCGGCTCGCCCGACCAGTGCGCCTTGTAGAAGAAGAAGGCGTCCTTCTTCACCTTGCGGTCGTAGGACACCAACCCCTTGTCGTTGAGGTCGATCGCGTCGCCCTCGTGGCGGATGGCCGAGGCGAAGTCGAACATGTTCCACACCCACGTCGCCCACAGATATGGGCGCCGCGCGAGTTGCGGCCAGGTCTGCTCGTGCCACCAACTCTGGAATTCCTCCGGGTGCGGCCGCGCCGAAGGCGCGAGCGTGCCGCCGCGCGGGTCGTCGGTGTGCTGCGACAGCGCGCCGCCGGCGCCATACTCGGACACGGCGATCGGCGTGTGCGGATGCGCGGCGTGCAGGGCGTCCAGGTGCGCGCCGAGCTCACCGACGTTGCCGTAGTACCAGCCGAAGTAGCGGTTGTAGCCGATCAGGTCGGTGATGCCGGCGAGGACAGGAAAACCGGGCGGCTTGTCGCCCGGCGTAGCCTCGCAGCAGTCGGCCAGCGCCGTCGGACGGCCCGGATCCTCGTGGCGCGCGAGATCGTCGAGGATGCGCAGCAAGGGTCGCGGGTCGGCGTTCGCACCGAGCTTGCCGGATGCCAGGGCGAGGTCGACCTCGTTGCCGATTCCCCAGGTCGCGACCGACGGGTGATTGAAGTTCTGGCGGATCAGCTCGATCAGCTGCTGCCGCGCGTTGTCGATCAGCGCCGGTGACGCAGGCGCGTCGCCGAACGACACCTTGTCGACGAACGGGATCTCCGCCCAGACCAGCATGCCGGCGCGGTCGGCCGCGTCGAACCACGCCGGCGCGTGCTCGTAGTGCGCGAAGCGCACGCTGTTGGCACCGATTTCCTCGATCAGTGCCCTGCCAGTCCTGGTGACGCGATACGCCATGCAAGGCCAGGTGCCGGCCGTTGAGGAAGAAGCCGCGGTCGGGATCGACGTGGAAGTTGCGCACGCCGAGCGGCTGCGCGACTTCATCCAGCGCTCGGCGCCCGTCGCGCAGCCTGGCGACGATGCGATACAGGTATGGATCGCTGCGGCCGTCCCAGCGATGCGGGTGTGGCAAGCGGATCGTGAGCGTCGCCTCGGCGTTGGCACGCGCCGCGACTTGCAGCGCGCGCTCGCCACGCGCTGCAAGCGTACCGTGCGCATCGCGGATCTCGATGTCGAGCGTCGCCTCGCGCACCCTCGTGTCGTCGTTGCGTACGCGCGCGAGCACGTCGATGTCCGCGGCGTCACGCTCGATCCGCTTCACCGTCGCGTAGACGCCGGGGCCGCCGTAGTCGAGCAGGTCGAGATGCAGCGGCGCGACGCCGATCAGCGACACGCTGCGATAGAGCCCGCCATGGATGAAGAAATCGCCCGACAACGGGATCACGCCCTGCGTCGGACTGCCGGGCGCGGGCTTGCTGTTGTCGGCGCGCACGACGATCTCGTTGACGGCGTCGGCGTGCAGCGCGTCGGAGACGTCCAGGCGGAAACGCGAGAAGGCGCCGGCGTGGCGGCCGACGTGCACGCCGTTCACCCACACGTCGGCAACGTTGCCGACGCCGTCGAACTGCAGGTAATGCCGCGCACCGGGAGCAATGCGCATCGGCTCCAGGCGCAAGCGGTACCAACCCTCGCCTTGCGCATCGTCGACATCCGCCGAGCGCGTCAGCCGGTATTCGCCCAGATGGTTCCAGGTGTGCGGCAGCGCGATCTCGGCCCAGTCGCCATCATCCAGCGCCGCGCCGGTCATGCGCGCGGGATCGACAGGCGTCCCCGTGTAGTGGAAGCGCCAGCCGTCGCGCAGCGCGACGACCGTACGGGCGTCCTGCGCGTGCCCTGGCGGCGACGCGGCGACGAGCAGCAGCAGGGCCAGCAGACTTTGTTGCATAAGCGACGGCAACCAATGCCCTATGTCCGAAAGTGTACTCTGCCCAACGCTGACCCTGCTTTTCCTCAAATGGCGGCATAAGGCATTCTGCCCGTTAGCCACTGAAAATGGCGGCTTCACACAACTTTACCCGCGCTACAAATCCCGCTGACACTTCTCGAGCAGACTGCGCTCCGGGGACCTTCCCCCATAGCGATGAGAGGATCGAGCATGAACACTTCCCTGCGTGTCACCGGTTTCGTACCGACCATTCGCCGATGGCTGTTCAAGCGGGCGGCGGGTGTCGCTGCGCTTGGCGTCGTCGCCATGGCAATTGGCGCCGGCGCCGTGGCGCAGGATACTGCCGGCATCGGCTGGCACCACGGCGGTGCCCATGCGATGACGGGCAGTTCCGACGATATGATTGCCCATGTGAACGGGATGCTGAAGTATATTTATGCCGAAGTCGGCGCGACCGAGGCGCAGAAGGCACAACTCGCTGCAATCGTCCAGCAAGCAGCCACCGACCTTGCGCCACTGCACGACGAGCTGGATAGCGGACATGCGCAAGTGTTCAGCCTGCTTACGCAGGCCACCATCGATCGCACCGCGATCGAAACGGCAAGGGTCGCGCAAATGGGCGCGGCCGACCAGGCTTCCAGGCGCGTCATGCAATTTGTCACCGACGTGGCAGAGGTGCTGACTCCGGCGCAACGCAAGGCACTTGCGGATCACCTGTCCCAACACGCGAATTAATCGCGGATTGACTTTAAGTCTTGCCATTCGCCGTGCCGGCGCACACAGTGCCGATGCATATGACCGACCGCATCCTGCTGGTTGAAGACGATGCCCGCCTCGCCGAGATGCTGTCGGAGTATCTTGGCGCGGCCGGTTTTCGCGTGGCGACGGCGCCGCTGGGTGCCACTGCAATGCAGCGGCTCGCGTCCGCATCGTATGATGCCGTCGTGCTCGATTTGATGTTGCCGGACATGGACGGTCTGGATGTGTGCCGACAGTTGCGCGCGAAGTCCAGCATTCCGATTTTGATGCTCACGGCAAGAGGCGATGCTACCGATCGCATCGTCGGTCTGGAAATCGGCGCCGATGACTATCTACCCAAACCGTTTGAGCCGCGCGAATTGCTCGCACGTCTGCGCGCGATCTTGCGCCGTCGCGGGAGCAGCGCATCGGACGACCGCCCGTTGTGCTTTGGCCGTCTGGAGATCGATCGCGCAGCACGGGCGCTGCACGTCGACGGCAGTCCGCGTGTCATCACGTCGTACCAGTTCGCACTCCTGATTGCACTCACGGAGAATGCCGGCCGTGTGCTGTCGCGCGAAACCTTGATGGATTTGCTCAAGGGCGAACAACTGGAAGCGTTTGACCGGTCGATCGACGTGCACGTATCGCGCATCCGTGCCGCGATCGAAGACGACCCCAAAAGGCCGCGACGGATCATCACCGTGCGCGGCGCCGGCTATGTTTTCGCCAAGGTGCAGAACTGACATGCCCCGCCTTCATCTGCGTTTCTATTTC
>Ga0193726_1003002_pt1 | contig 11000 bp, 7 predicted proteins | sample H2c1metaG_FD_144928 | JGI IMG/M metagenome (GOLD analysis project Ga0193726, IMG submission 144928) | Soil microbial communities from a riparian zone of the East river system, Colorado, United States - H2c1 | ecosystem: Environmental > Terrestrial > Soil > Riparian zone | place: USA: East River... | reverse complement strand
ACGCCATCGTCCGGGCGGGCCATCGCGATCGGTGGCCGCTGTCCAGCGACGCAGCGCATCACACCGTTACGCCGTACTTGATCGAGCACCTGTCCGGCGCGTACCGTCCGAGCCGCCGGGAGGACGAGTAGCACAGCGATAAGCAACATCAGCCATCGCGCCGGCCGGTCGCGGCGGCGATACAAACGCGCCCCGCTGTCATCGGGAGCCGCGAAGCGAGCCTCGGGTCGCGCGCCGGGGCACATCCGCCGCGATCTCCCGGTCCGCCACCGTGGACCAAAGGTTTCGTTCGCGCGTGACGACGGCAAGGTGAGCGGCACGTGCATCAATTATATGCCGGAAGTGTCGCCGGCAGCGTGTTGAAATGCTCCGGCACTGTTGGCCTCGACGCACCTGGACCGCCATCGGGCTGGCTCGGGGAATCGACCGGCACCACCCCGATCGCCGCGCAGCCCTTGCCACCGTAGTGCGGCAGCGCCGCGACCACGGTGTCGGGGATCGTCGCGTAATCGGCCGGGAGCGGTTGCCGCCGACCCAGCAGCCGGGCGGGATCGAACGCCGACAGCAGATCGTCGGTCTCCGGCGTGTTCAGGTCGCGCGGCCCGAGATGGTGCTGCACGAAACCGTTTGGTCCGTTGAACCTGGGGTCCTCGCCCGCCAGCAGCGCCGCCTTCTCTTCGGGCAGCGAAGCCAGCGGCGGCAGGTCGAACAGCGCCTCGATCGTTTCGATGACAGCGTTGTGGTCGCCCTCGGCATGGCTGACCGCGTGTGCGCGCGCATACGGCGAGATCACGATCAGCGGAATGCGAATGCCCCGCGCCAGCGGCAAGCCGTCGGGACCATAGGACAGGATGCGGGGCGGCACGTGGTCGTAGAACCCGTCGCTCTCGTCATAGGTGATGACGATCGCGCTCTGGCGCCAGATCTCCGGCCGGCTGGCCACCGCGTTGACCACCCGCGCGGCCATCGCCTCGCTGATCATGCGGTCTGTGTAGCTGGGATGGTCGTCGTCGCCGGACTTCGTCTTGCGGATATTGTCGATGTCGCGCTGGGTCAATGCAGCCGGAAAGTCAGGGTTCTGGATCGGCGGCGTCATGTCCTGGAGATTGGCGAAACCACCCCGGATGTAGAACACGCCGCCCTCGGCCGGCAGGTTGCCTCGCTTCATATCCTCGAAGAAGTCACCCATGCCCCGCAGGTTGCCTTGGTAAGCGGGATTGTTGACGAGATAGCCGAAATATTGCGGCCCCATATGATGACTGACATAGCCGGCGTGCGACGCCTCGGTGCCGGCATCGTACGATTCGTGGTCGTAGCCCTGCTGATACCAGCGCCACGCCACTGGCTTGCCGTTCCTCGCCGCGACGAAGGGGATGTCCTTGGCGATATCGGCGAGGTCGGCATCGGGCGAGCGATCCTGCCGCATCGCGGCGCCGATGTTCCGGCCGGCGAAGGTCAGCGGCAGGGTGGCGAATGTCAGGTTAGCCGCGATGTTGCCGTCGGCGTAGTTCTCCCTCGCCGGTCCCACCGGCTGCCGGTCGTCCCGCGAGGTGTCGTATTGCGACCCGTGGAACGGCTGCTGATCGCCGACCAACGGCGGTGCCCCCAACTTGCCTTTGTGAGCCCCGGCCTGGACCGGCCGCGCCGGTGACCCGTGTTTGACCCATTGGGTCTCACCGGCCTGCCCGGCGATCATCGCGATCGCGTTCGGTGCCGAGGGAGCGTCCTCGGTGGCGAAGATATTGTCGAACAGCGTGAACCGGTTGGCGTAATTCCAAAAGAACGGGATGGTGTCGCAATCGATATAACTCATCACGAGGTGGGCGAACTGAGTTCCCATCGCCTGAGCAGCCGTCCCGCCCAGCGCGGCGAAACGACCGTATTCCTCGGCGGCGAAGCCATCCATCGCCGGCTTGCCGCCAACGACATGCAGCTTGCCGGCAAGCCCGGTGTGGGTGTGGTCAACACTGTCGATGAAGGTAGCATTCTGTTCCGGACCGATGCGGAACGGCGTCACCGTGACGGTCTGGCCATTGGCGTCCCGATAGGTCTGCCTGAAGCCCGGCGTGTGGGCGGCGTCGCGGGGCGCGCGGCCGTCGGAATACAGCCCGTTGGCACCTGGAAAGGTGCCGAACTCGTTATCGAACGAGTGGTTCTCGTTGAAAATGACGAAAACGTATTTCACCTTTTGCCGCAGCCGGCGGATCATTTCTCCCCGTGCCATCGCCGGTTCCTTCGCTGGGTCGGTGACATAGGGCGCGACCGCCGGGCCGGGGTTGGGCTGCGCGGTCACCAACGCCGTCCGCGCCAGACCGGGGCTCGCCCATGCCAGCGTGCCCCCCGCGGTAAGTGCCACGGTAAGCGCCACGGCGTGGCGGATGAATGTCATCCCTGTTCCCCCCTCCCGGTCGCGATACCGCAAATTGCGATGCGGCGAGAGGGCCGGGTGTGATGATTGTGTGACGGCGAGGCCGACCGGCGTTGACCCATCTCCGCCGCGCGAAGCGGGTTCTCTGGCCAACCGCCTCGATCGTTCCCGCCCCCACACAGGTATTGGGCCCGATCATGGATCGCCGGCATGGCCGCGCGCGTCGCACCGGGTATAACCCGTTCCACGCCATGAAGATCATCGAGATCACCAACATCGATTTCTCGTTGCGGCAATTCCTGCTGCCGCTGATGCGCGAAATCCGCGCCCGCGGGCACGAGGTGATTGGCGCCTGCGCCGAGGGGCAATTCCTCAATGTCCCCCGAGCCGAAGGTTTCCGTATCGTCTCTATCCCGTTCGAGAGGCGTCCATCGCCGCTGGCGCATTGGCGTGCCTTCAGGGCACTCGTCAGGCTGTTCCATGAGGAGAAGCCTGACCTGGTGCACGCCCACATGCCGATCAGCGGTTTTTTGGCGCGTTTGGCGGCCTGGTGGACGGGGGTTCCGCGAGTCGCCTGCACCTGCCACGGGTTCTGGTTCAATTATCCCGGCAATCCGGCGCGGCGGACCGCCGGATTCCTGATGGAATGGATCGCCGCGCGCGCCACCACCGTGTTCCTGACCGTGTCGGACGAGGAAGCCCGCGATGCCCGCCGGCTGTGGATCAGCCGGAACGCAGTCTCGGTCCGCAACGGCCGCGATCCAGCCGTGTTCCGCCCCGATCCCATCGCCCGCGCCCGGCTACGCACCGACCTCGGCGTGCCCGAGGACCGGGTCGTGATCGTCGCCGTCTCCCGGCTCGTGCGCCACAAGGGTTTTCCGGAATTAGCCGCCGCGATGCGCGAGGTGCCGGATGCGGACCTGTGGGTCGTGGGCGAGCGGCTGCTGTCTGATCGCGGCGACGACATGCTGACGCTGCTGCGGAACTCCGGCATTGGCGAGCGGCTGCATCTTTTGGGGTATCGCACCGATGTCGCGGCGATTCTCGCGGCCGCGGATATTTTTGTACTGCCCAGTCATTTCGAGGGACTGCCGATGTCGGTGATCGAGGCGATGTTGTGCGGATTGCCGGTCGTCGCCACCGATATCCGCGGCCCGCGCGAGCAGGTATTGCCGGAGATCACCGGACTGCTGGTGCCCCCGGCGGCCGTGGCACCGCTGGCCGAGGCGTTGCGCGCTCTTGTTGACGACCCGGCCGCCCGCGCCGCGATGGGCCGCGCCGGCCGGGCGCGGGCATTGGAATTGTACGATGAGGCGAAGGTCGTGGCGCGCACGATGGACTTACTCGACGTTCCTGATCGAAGCCTCTCAACCTGATATCCGGGGTCGCGGCGGTTTGCATTTTGGCGGGTCGCCGCCCTCGGCACTCCATGTTCGCGACGGGTCCAACAAGCACCAAATCAAAGCGGTTCCCGATCTGGCCGACACCGGCGTCATGGCTCGGCCTGGCCGCGTCAGGCGACGCCCAGAGTCATCGCCAGCCGCACCAGTTCGCTGGTCCGTGTCACCCCGAGTTTGACCTTGATCTGGCTGCAGCCATTGGCCGCGGTCTTGTATCCGATGCCAAGCGCATCGGCGATCTCGGCAAGGCTCATGCCTTCGGCCAGCAACCGCACGATCTCCAGTTGTCAGGGGAGACCTTGTGTAATGCCAGTTCCTGGGCGATCTCGTTCTCGATATACCGGCCGCCCTCCTTCACGCGCCGCACCGCGGTCAGCAGTTCCTCCGCCGATGTATTCTTGCTGAGGTAGCCGCGCGCGCCGAGTTCCATCGCGCGCGCGGCATACAGTGGTTCCGCGTGCATGGTCAGCACCAGGACCCGCGCCGCCTTGTCCTCCAGCAGCATCCGGCGCAGCAGCTCCAACCCGCCGATACCCGGCAGATTCAGGTCGAGCATCACGAGGTCGGGCCGATCCCGTCGCAGCCGCAGCAGCGCGTCCCGTCCGGTCGCGGCTTCGGAAATCTGCGCGGCCAATGCGGACGCGAGCAGGTTGCGCAAACCGGAGCGGACAATCGCGTGGTCGTCGACCAGTAGGACTTTCATCGCACCCCCTCCTGGTCGTGTGCTTCCAGCGAAGCGACGCACGGCAGCCAGCCGACCAGCGCCAACCCCTTTCCGTCACGTCCCCGCTGGATCGAGAGCGAGCCGGCCATCGCCATCACGCGCTCCCGCATGCCGATCAGCCCAAGCCGGTTGGCATCGCGCGCCACTGCACCGTCCACCATCTCACCACCCTGGGCAACGCGGGTCATACCAGTGCCATCGTCCACTACCTGAACCCTGATCCCGTCAGTGCCGGCGTGCTCGATCGTTACCTCGATCCGCGCCGGCTTCCCGTGCCGGATCGCATTGCTCATCCCCTCCTGAACGACGCGATAAATCGTCTCCCGCAGATCGTCGCCGATCCGCTCCTCATCGACGGCGAGTCCGATGACGAAGGTGATATCGGGGCAGCGACTGTGCCAGAATGCCACCAGCCGGCGGATCGCGGTCTCCAATCCGATCGTCGGAATTGGCCGCAGACGCCCAAGCAGCCCCCGAACATGACGCTGAATCCGGCCGATCGCGTCCTGAATCGACCGCACATGGGCCGGAATGTCGCTCTCCTGGCCGCGGCGGGCAACCTGCTCGATGGTGGCGGCGGTCATATCGACCGCGAACAGCAGCGGCCCGATCTCATCGTGCAGATCGCGTGCCAGATCCGCCCGCTCCTCCGCCTGCAATGTCAGCAGCCGTTCGTTCAGCCGCCGGTTCCGTGCCGCCGCCGCGGCGAGCCGTCGCGTCATGGCGTTGAAGCCGCGCGCGAGGCGTATCAATTCAGGCGGACCCTGTTCTCGTGCCCGCCCGTGATAGTCACCCTCGCCGATTCGATCGAACGCATTCGCCAGGTTCTCGAGCGGCTGCAGGGCCCGGCCGACAACCGCGCAAATCAGCAACGCGCTGGACGCGGCGAATCCGGCGAGCACCAGCACGGCGTCGCGCGACTCGGCCCAAACTTCGCCAAGCTCATTGGCCGGATCGGTCTGTAATACGATGGCGCCGTCAGCTCCGTCCGCCGCCGGAACCGGAAACCGGAGCGCGTGAGAATCGCCGCCGATCAGACCGCGGAACCAGACCGGGACCGGCTGCGCCGGAACAAACAGCGCGGACGCGGCGAGCCGCTGATCCCGTGCGTCGATCAGCGTCGCGCGCACATGGCGATTGCCGTTAAACGTGGCAACCAAATGCCGCGACGCACCCGGGCGGTCATCCACGTGGGCAAGCTCTTCGATCCCGTTGCGGATCATGTTCGCGCCCACTTCCAACGCCGCGCGCAGCTCGGTCTCCACCGAATTGGCCTCGTGCAGACCGACCAGCACGCTGCCGCAGGCCAGGCTGAGCAGTAACACCAGACCAATCGAAGCAATGAGCCGCAACCGCAGTGGCATGATCGGTTCCCTACTTCGCACTTCGCGCCATTTGGGCTTTGAACGGCGAATTCGGGAAACATTCTCACGAAAATCGGGAACTTCCACCATAGCCATCGAGCCGCCGACGCGGCCTTATCCGAGGCTCGATGGATTTTTGGGGAGGCATCGTCGTGATCACCCGGCTGCGTATCGCGGTGCTGTCGATCACGCTCGCCGGTGCGCCGGCTTGGGCGCAGCCCGCGCCTTCCATCGCGCCGGGAACGCCGTCAATCGCCCTGCCCCCCATCGATGTCATCGCCACCCCGTTGCTGCCCGGGTTGCCCGATCTCGCCAAGACGCCATCCGTGGCACAGGTATTTAACCGTGGCGACCTTTCACGAAGCGGCTATCCGTCGGCATTGAAAGCGCTCGATGCGAGCGCGGCCGGAGTCTCTCTCGATCAGGCTCAGGGCAATCCCTGGCAGCCCAACCTGCTCTATCACGGCTTCGAGGCGTCGCCGCTCGTGGGTAACGCCCAGGGGCTCGCGGTTTACCTCAACGGATCGCGCTTCAATCAACCTTTTGGCGAGACGACCAACTGGGACCTGATCCCCGATATCGCGATCGACCGCGTGGATCTCGTCGGCTCGAATCCGGCCTTCGGATTAAACGCCCTGGGCGGTGCGCTATCGGTTCGGATGAAGGATGGGTTCACTTATCATGGTGGCGAATTCACAATACTCGGCGGCTCGTTCGGACGCATTCACAGTTCGCTGCAATACGGCATGGAGTCCGGCAACGCCGCCGCTTACATCGCCGCGACGGGTAGAAAGGAAAGCTGTTGGCGCGATTTTTCGCCATCCGCCCTGCGCCAAATCTACGGCGACGTTGGCTGGCGCGGTACCGGTGCCGAGCTGCACGTCAACATTACGGGCGCGAGCAACGATCTGGTCGGCAACGGCACCACTCCGGTTGAATTGCTCAGCGTCAGCCGCTCGGCGATCTTCACGTATCCCGATGACACAAAAAATAAATATTTCCGCGCCGGCGTGGCTGGCACCTACGCGGTCCGCGACGACACTTCGTTGCAGGTAAACGTGTATTACAGCAATTTATCGCAGCGCACACAGAATGGCGACGCGGGTGAAGTTGAGCCCTGCGACGACAATCGGAAGATCGTCTGTCAGGAGGACGGCCCGCCGCTGACTGACAGATCGGGTGCGCCCATCCCGAATTTCATCACCAACAGCCCATACTTCACCCAGTTCGGCTTCAGGAAATTCCGTAATGGCGGCCCCTATGCGTTTCTCAATCAAACGGCCACGGACACCAATGGGTATGGGGTCCAGAGCCAGGTCACACACACGTTCAACGTGCTGGGAATACCCAATCACCTGACGGCGGGTGTCAGCTATGACGGCGGCTCGACGGAGTTTTCCGCCAGTACATTGTTGGGCGGGTTGTCGCTCGATCGAGGCTTCGTCGGGCCGGGCATACTGGTCGATCAGGCCGACGGCTCGATCTCGCCGGTTCGGGTGCACTCGACCAATAATTATTACGGTGTATTCGTGACGGACACACTGGATATCACATCGCGCCTGTCAGCCACGGTGTCGGCGCGATTCAATTCGGCACAGATCAGGCTGAGCGACCAAATCGGCACGGCCCTCAATGGCTCGCATAGCTTCAATCGATTGAATCCGGCCATTGGAGTCGTCTACAAAGTCCTCCCGGGCCTCACGGTGTACGCGAGCTACTCGGAGACCAACCGGGCACCCACGCCGGCGGAATTATCGTGCGCCGATCCGGCCTCGCCATGCAGCCTGACCAACTTCTTCGTTGGCGATCCAAATCTCAGGCAGGTCGTTGCCCAGACATTCGAGGCCGGTCTACGCGGCGAGGTCACGCCTTACGCCGGCGCGCGACTGGATTGGAATATCGGTTTGTTCCGGACCAGCAGCGATGACGACATCCTGTTCGTGGCGAGCGAGACGATCGGACGTGCGTTTTTCCGTAACGTCGGCGAAACCAGGCGGCAAGGCGTCGATGCCGGCCTGAAGTTTCACATGGGCCGCCTGCAGGCCTACGTGAACTATTCGTTCATTGACGCCACGTTCCAAAACGCGTTGACGCTGACCAGCGAGAACAATCCGCTGGCCGATCCGAACGGCGATATTCAGGTGCGCCCCGGGAACCGGCTGCCTGGTATTCCCAGACATACCTTCAAGCTGGGAGTCGATTACGGCGTGACCGAAAATTGGCTCGTAGGCTTTTCCATGAAGGTCGCCAGTGGTCAATATCTGTTTGGCGACGAATCGAACCTCAATCCTCCCACCGGAGCATATGCCGTCCTGAACATTCATTCCAGTTACCAAATCACGAGTCACATACAAGTGTTTGGCCTGTTGGAGAACGTGCTGAATTCCCGCTATGAGACCTATGGCACGTTCTCTCCCGTTGCATCCAATACGCCGTTGATTCAGGCTCCAGGGGCTACGGATACCAGAAGTCTCAGTCCCGCTCCGCCGATCGCGGTGTTCGCCGGATTGCGGGTGACGTTCTAGCGGCGGCGCCACCGTTGGTTCAGTGTATCCCAATCGGCAACCCGAACCCGAGTGTGTGGCCATGCCCGACATCGTCCCGATCCGCCGCGCCCTGATCTCCGTGTCCGACAAATCCGGCCTCGTGGCGCTCGCGCGGGCACTGGCCGCGCGGGACGTGGAGATCCTGTCGACCGGCGGGTCCGCGAAAGCGATGCGGGAGGCAAACATTCCGGTCAAGGATGTGGCTGACCACACCGGCTTCCCGGAAATCCTCGACGGCCGCGTGAAAACCCTGCTGCCGCAAATCCACGGCGGCATCCTGGGCCGCCGCGACAATCCCGGGCATCTCGAGCAAATGGCGGCTCACGGAATCGCACCGATCGACCTCGTCGTGTCAAACCTGTATCCGTTCGAAGCAACTGTCGCACGGGGCGCCAACGACGCGGATTGCGTCGAGAACATCGACATCGGCGGTCCGGCATTGATCCGCGCGGCGGCCAAGAATCACGATTTCGTCACCATCCTGACCGAGCCCGACCAATATGACGCTGTCCAGGCCGAACTTGCCGCGCATGGCGGCACGACCCTGGCGCTACGCCGCCGCCTGGCGGGGGAGGCCTATGCGCGCACCGCGGCCTATGACGCCACGATCGCCGCCTGGTTCACGGAACAGCGTGAGCGAAGCCCGCGCCCAGGCTCGTCCCTGGAGGTCCCGCATCGCCTGACCATCACGGGAACTCTGCGGCAGACCCTGCGGTACGGCGAGAACCCGCACCAGCACGCTGGATTTTACGTCAACGGCAACCGCCCAGGGGTGGCGACCGCGCGCCAGGTACAAGGCAAGGAGTTGTCGTATAACAATCTGGCCGACACCGACGCGGCGTTCGAATGCGTCGCCGAGTTCGACTCACCCACCGTGGCGATCATCAAGCACGCCAATCCGTGTGGGGTCGCCAGCGCGACCTCGCTGGCCGAGGCCTGGGACCTGGCGTTTCGCTGCGACCCGATCTCACCGTTTGGCGGGATCGTCGCGGTCAACCGGACGCTGGACGCGCCGGCGGCGGAGAAGATCGCTGCGATCCTGACCGAGGTCATCGTGGCGCCGGACGCCACCGCCGAGGCTGTGGCGGCGGTGGCGCGGCGGCGGAACCTGCGGCTGCTTCTGACCGGCGGCATGCCGGACCCCCTCGCTCCCGGGTGGATTTTTCGCAGTCTGGGCGGCGGCTTCCTGGCGCAGACGCGCGACGATGGACGGATTGGCGCCGCTGACCTTCGTGTGGTCACAAAGCGCGCGCCGACGGACGCGGAACTGACGGACCTGCTGTTCGCTTTCACCGTGTGCAAGCACGTGAAATCGAATGCCATCGTCTATGCCAAGGACGGCGCCACGGTGGGTATCGGCTCGGGACAACCGAACCGGGTCGATTCCGCTCGGATTGCCGCCTGGAAGTCTGAGGAGGCCGCCAAAGCCGTCGGCCTGCCGGGACGGTTGACCGAGGGCAGCGTGGTCGCCTCGGACGCGTTCTTTCCGTTCGCGGACGGGTTGGAGGCAGCGGCTTCGGCGGGCGCGACGGCGGTGATCCAGCCGGGTGGGTCGATCCGCGACGCGGAAGTGATCGCGGCGGCCGACGCGGCGGGGTTGGCGATGGTGTTTACCGGAATGCGGCATTTCCGGCACTGAAGGGATCGGGAAGCAAATCGATCTCGATGCCACCGCGGTCGGGGATGAATGCGGAGCCATCTCGGCAGAACCGGCACGCTTTGCTGCGTGATTTCTGTTGAATGCCGCGAGATCGACGCGGCCCTTCGCCGCGAACCGGAGCATGATTCTGTTCACTCGGGTAGCAAGCCAGAATCGCCGCGACATCGACCCGGGTCGGTAATGCTCCAGCGCACGGGTCCCGGATTTTGTCGGTCGGCACCAGCTTCTTCAGGCGGCTCCGGCAGAGCAAGCTATCCATGTCGAAGATGACCGCCCGCGGTGGTCGCGGAGCCATGGACGACAACCTGCCGGGCTGAGCCCCACTCCCGGCAGGAGCGATGCCGCATGCCAACACCGTCCCAGAACGCGGTAAAACCCTTGCGTCCCGGGGGCCATCGTCGCATGACGGCAGGTGCATGATGACCGAAGACAGCCACATCCTGGTCGTGGAGGATGACGCCCGCCTGCGCGACCGGCTCGCGCGTTACCTGACCGGCGAGGGCTTCCACGTCACCGTCGCGCCCGACGCGGCCGAAGCACGCGCTCGGATGCGCGGGATCAGCCCGGATCTGCTGGTGCTCGACGTGATGATGCCGGGGGAAAGCGGCCTCGATCTGACCCGGTCGATGCGCGAGGACCAAGGTCACGACATGCCCGTACTGCTGCTGACCGCCAGAGGTGCCCCGGAAGACCGCATCGCCGGATTCGAGGCCGGCGCCGACGACTATCTGCCAAAACCGTTCGAGCCGAGGGAACTCGTGCTGCGCATCAGGGCGTTGCTGCGGCGCGCACCGGCCCCTGTGACTGTTGCTCCAGCGCCGTCCGGACCGGTCCGCATCGGCACCGCGAACTTCGACCTCGAGCGCGGCGAACTGATCGGCCCGGCGGGCCCGATCCGGCTGACCGGGGGCGAGACGGCGCTGCTGGCCGCGCTGGCG
>Ga0193726_1003001_pt1 | contig 11000 bp, 9 predicted proteins | sample H2c1metaG_FD_144928 | JGI IMG/M metagenome (GOLD analysis project Ga0193726, IMG submission 144928) | Soil microbial communities from a riparian zone of the East river system, Colorado, United States - H2c1 | ecosystem: Environmental > Terrestrial > Soil > Riparian zone | place: USA: East River... | reverse complement strand
CATCGTCTTCAACGCCGCCGTCACCAACAACGACGATCACCCTCGCAACCACGCGGTGCGCCGCACGGCCCGCGGCTGGCGCCTCACGCCCGCATACGACCTAGTGCCCGTGCCCATGGTCAGCCTCGAACGTCGTGACCTCGCCATGACCATCGGCACCTACGGCCGCACGGCGAGCGCTTACAACCTGCTCTCCCAATGTGAGCGGTTCGGTCTGACCAATGAGGCGGCTAGGAAGGAAATCGAGAAGATGGTCGCGGCGCTGCGGACCTGGCGGGAGCATTTTCGCGCCTGCGGCGTATCCGCGAAGGACACCGATTACATCGCGCCAGCATTCCTGCCCGAAAGTTTCTTCTTCGAAAAACCGCCGGAAGGTTGACGAGGTTTGTCGATTGCAAAACGGGCTCATCAAGACTTCCGGAACGACTGGAAACGGCCACAAACGGACATTCAGGGAATTTGAGCCCGCCCCGTTAAGGCCGAACGTGCCGGGCGGAAGCATCGAGGCGAGTGCAAACCGAAACGAAAGGTGCACACCCGCCCGTTCCCGAAGGGAACGTCGAACCCGGCTGCCTGTGGCGGCGGACCTTACCGGCGCTTATCAGAGAGCGGCCGCAATCGAACAGCATATAATCGTCGCTCTGCGCAGCGGCGTTTTTATCCATGTTTCAATTACTAGTTTCCTACGATGGTTGGGAGGACAGTGGCGACACTATCCCGACGGGGCGGATCTACATCCAGCCCGGCGTGCATCCGGATGAGATGGTGTTGACGGATGGGAAGCTGGACGTGTCGAAGGTAAATGGGGTGCCCGCTGTGCTAATGGCCGAAATTGATGGGCGGGGCCCACAGACAGCAAGGCTCGCCTACATTAACCATATCGCGCAGGGTCCGCGCGAAACATCAATTCAGTACTCCTTCGATACAAGTATCCCCGGAATCAACAACGCCGATTTGCAGAAATATTCGGCTGCGCTGGGCATCAAGTCGGCGCTAAATCATACCCATTGGGAGGTGTGCTCGGGGGACCTGTTCCGCGTCCTGCTGATGGCTCAGCTGCGAAATGCAGCCTCCAAACCTCGCGCCACAGTGTTCTCAACCGCGGGCATTGACGATCAGGATGACGATCTAGTCTCGGTGATGATGCCCTTCGGGGCGGAGCTCACCCCTGTATATACAGCCCTGCAGAAAGCGGCGACCGGAATAGGTCTCAAATGCCAGCGAGCCGACGATATATGGATTAATCACCACGTTATTCAGGACATCGTCGATCTGATCGCGAAGGCGAAGGTCGTAGTCTGCGACTGTTCGGGAAGAAACCCGAACGTGTTTTACGAGATTGGCATTGCCCACTCGCTGGGCAAGGACGTTATTCTGATTACGCGTTCAACTGGCGATATCCCCTTCGACCTGCGGCACCTTCGATACCTGACCTACCTGCCGAACAAACAAGGGTTGGAGGAACTGAGCGAGGGTGTGCAGGGCCGGCTCAAGACGCTGACCGGCAAGATCTAGCTGGCGGCGAAAACCAAAACCACCTACCAGTTATTCCAGAGATCAATCAGGCCGTTGATGAACGCGACGCAATGCACCGTATTCCAAGTCACGTCAGGGTTACCGTGGAGCAGCCAGTACTGCATGTTGGCGCACACGAGTTTCTTCTTGTCGGCCTGTGCGAGCCAGTTGATGGTGCTGACCATCGATGCGTCATAGGACGTTCCGAATTTGTCGTCCGGGACACTGTATAGCAACCCCTCGAGGTAATAGGACGGCGCGCTGCCTGCCTCGATCAATCCATTCTCGATCATCTTCGAGCGGGCATTTTTGTAGATGCGGACGATGTGTTTAAACCACTCGTTGGTCGCCTGATTTTTGGCGATCATGTTCTCGCGGTGCTGCTTCGGGTAGTTCACGACCTGCGTGCCATCTGACTTGATGAAGCTGATGCCTGTTACCTGGTTCTTGGAGTCGTCGCCGTTGTAAGCGCTGTATTGACGGTGCTGGATGGCGATCACTACATCGGCTTTGCGACGGTTGCCGCGGGCCTTAATTGCAACGGCCTTTGTGCCGGGGTCAACGTCCTGGCCGAATCGTGCATTCACAATTTCGAGCACATGCTGACGGAACTGCTCGCGGGTGTAGACCGCCGGGCCGTGCGATTGTCGGAATGCTTGTTGTTGGTCGGGCGGTATCGATTCAATACCATAGCTGAAGATCGAGTCCAGCCGGATAATCACATCGACATCGCTCTCCGTCCTGATGTTGGTATCGTTGCCGTACGAGCCCTGCAGGAAGATCTCGTAGTTCTTGTCGTGATAGCCCGCCTCATCCGAGTCGAGCGCCATTTTCGCGGTGGCGTAGGTGTCTTTCGAGGTCGTTTGGGCGCCGATCTGTGCCCAGGTCGTGAGTTGGTCTTCAGGTATGGCCACTTCCGCCTCCCGCTGCTAGCGTTCACGCAAAAAGGCGCTTCAGCTCAGCTTCATGCTTGGCAAAGGATTCCCCGCCGCGCTGGTACAGCAGGTTCAACTTCTTGATGTCGTGCTCCATCAGATCAGCTGCCATGTCGGGCGTGCTATACGTGTCATTGATGCGGACCATGGCGAGGTCTCTGAACAAAAGGGAGCCCAGCGTTTCCATGGAGTGCGTATTAATGCTGAGGGTCTTATGCAGCAGGCGTACGAGGAAGAATTTTGAGATCACCCAGTTGTGCCAATACTTGGGCGGCTCTGGATAATTGCCCACGCCAATGCTTGCGATTCGTAACTGCGCGCGCTCGGCCTTGAGCGCCATGATGGCATCGGTTATCGCGTAGAGGGTTGGGTTGTTGGCGCAATAGCCACCGTCTATCACTTCAACCTGGCTGCCGCCCGTGATGGTGACGAGCTTGCGATTGAAAATCGGATACGCGGAACAGGAGGCAACGACGGCGTCCGCGACGGTACAACCGAATCCGGGCACGAACGTCGCCTTGCTTCCGTGAGCCTGCTTGACGTCCGTCTTGAAAATCATCGGTCGCTCTTCAACCCACCGGGCCGCGACGATGCCGACCCCTGTCTTCATGTCTTCGAATTTGGCGTCCTTGAATACGTCTTGCGCCAGACGTTCCAGAGCGGCGGTCCGTGCCCAGGCCCCACGGAGTGCCATCAGGTGGGGAACATGGGTTTTGTACAGGGTGTGAATTTCTGCTACGGACTTACCCAAGCCCAAGAGCGCCGCGATGATGGCTCCCGTGCTCGTGCCGAAAATCAAGTCGAAGTGCTCGCACAGTGGCCCTTTCCCCAACAGGGCCTCGAGCTGGTTCAGGACGCCAAGCGTGTAGAAGCCCTTGGCTCCGCCCCCATCGAGGGCAAGGATACGGCGGCAAGCTTCACTATCCATAGAATCGGGAGTGACGTCGGACCACTTTGGTTATCGGGGAACGTGCATGACAATGGGTTAGATCCCTCACTTGGGGTCTAAACCCAACCGCCCAAGTCCAGAGATAAGGTTTTTAAGCCCACGCCAGGCGTTATGATGACACTTCCCAAATGCCTTTCCCGATCCACAGATGCAGGCTCTTTTAGCGCTCGGCTTCTTCAATTGCCTCTGATAGTCGGACCAGTTGCTGTCAGCTCTCAATGCCGCCAGTACCTCCGCGAACCCTTCCTTGCTAATTTGACCGGCGTCGTCCGCGTAGAACTCGAGAAGGCCAAGCCCGCCGTGGCTATATTCACCCCACGGCCACTTGCCGAACTCTTCAACATAGCTCAGTCCGAAAAGATACGGAATCGCAAGTTGGTCCAGAAAGGCCAGAAGGCTAGTACCCCGAGGAAATCGTTTGATTTCCTCCTGCTTTACGCAGACGCACGCCGTGCCGTCGATCAGATTCTGGTGGACCGCCCTAACGTCTTCAAATCGATGCTTCAACACGATGACTCTGCTCCTACCACCAACTTCGCGCAGCGCCGGGAGTCGAGAAGAATTCGGATTTTGCGCTGAGACTTGAATTGAGAACCGGTCCGTCCGCACCATCGCACCGTACTGGTGGTTTATCTCAATAGTCCCCTCTAGCACTCCCGGACTGACCTGAGTCAGCCCGGGATGCCGGGCAACTACTTCCGTCACTTCGCTCTCGTCAAATGCCTTAGCTTCTACCTGCTCCACGGCTTGGCGGGATTGCTGATGATTGCAGGACCGCGACCATACGTCGCGGCGACCGCCGCGGCGGCGTTGTTGGCGTCCCTCTGCGAAAAGAAATCAGTGTTGAACACCTTATCCCAAGCGGCCAACGCCTTCTTTCTCGTGCAAGCCGCATCGTCCAGCACCGCTAGGTCGTTCAGTGCATCGGCGAGCTTGCTGCGAAGGAAGGCTGTCTCAGGATCGTTAGGCCCTTTCGTCAGCTTGGTCCCTGGCGTAACGGGATGATCTACTTCCAGATTGATCGCCAGCCGATCGTAAATTCCCCGCATCGTCTGCCTCAGGGCGACATCCTCCCGGTCGGCATCAGAAACGTACTTCTCGGCGACAAGCTTTGTCACCGTGAAACCCGGAGCAATTTGCGGTTTCCAGGCTGCGCGGCTACGCGCAAATTTCTTGCCCATGCGCGTGACGCGTCGGAACTGCCCACCGTTTTCATCGTCAGGGCTGCTTTGCGCATTCACGTCGTTGAACCACGCCTCCACATCCGCAGCACGAGACACGATCCACGAGTCGCCCGAAGCGAGCTCGTATTCTCCATCGCTTTCCCGGATTCGATATACGGGTACGTCGACGTGGTACCCCTCGTTGTAGTAGACCCGCACACAACTCGTTCGAACCTGCGGTTGACGAGTGAATCGGTCGTCTTTGAGTGCATCGCACACCATGCCACGGGCTTCCTTCGCCGGCATGTCCTTGCCATCCTTGTCGCGCAACGACACTTGGGTGAAGTAGGCGCCGTCATCGATGTCGTAGTCATTGTCCGGATCCTGGACCATCGTGAGCATCGCGTACGAACCCTGCTTGATGAATTCGTGCGGCAACGGCTTGCCTCTTTCCTTCAACCGGGATTTCAGCCGCTCCCGGTTCGCATCACGCCGCTTACGCATGGCGCTGCGCTCCGCTTGCGGCAAAGTGGTTTTCTCGTCGTGGTACGCAAGGACATCATCGCTACAGTCAAACATGGCACGCTCCGATTGTTGATATGGCCGGAGGTATCTTGGGTGGGGGCGTCGATCCTCCGGTCGTTAAATCGGTGCCCTGGTATATCGACTTGGTTTGGCGAACACCGTCGGGGGCGCGATGGCGGGAGCCACCGGTCTTGGCAGGCACGCTTACGGGAAACTGCGCTACTATCAGCGGGCAGTTTCCTTGATGGCATTATTATGAAATTCCCGTCTCGTGTAAAGATGGGGTATAACTACTTGAGAAGAAAGATGTTTTATGAAGGTGGTTTTCGGAGATGAGGGACTTGAGCGAATGGATCGGGAGGTCGACTTTCACGGCGAATTCGAGCCGACCGTGGCCGACGAATTTCGCCATCGACTGCAGATCCTACGGGCGGTCGATTCTGAACAGCGCTTGCTCAGGCTCAAGGCACTGGCGATGCGACGACTCGCCGACGGCAAAACCAACTACCTGATGCGCGTCACCGACAAGTTCCGCCTTGAGCTTGAGTTTCGGGATGACGAGAAGCGCCGTGATCGCTGCGCGATTGTCACCTGCATGACTCCGAACCGCAGCGACAGCAAAGGAGGTCTATCGTGACCACTCATGTCTCGGAGAAGGCCTTTCCCCCTGGTCGCCTCCTGAGCGAGGAACTCGAACAAAGGGGCTGGAGTCAGGCCGATTTCGCTCAGATCATCGACCGGTCGCCTAGATTGGTAAACGAAATCATCAAGGCCAAACGGGCGATAACGCCAGAGACAGCGTTGGCCTTAGCGGGTGCGTTTGGTACCGGCGCTGAATTCTGGATGAATATGGAAAGCGCATACCAACTCTCCAAAGTTCGAATCGAGCTTGCACCAATTGCTAGGCGAGCGCGCATCTACGAACGCTTTCCCATAAGGGAAATGCAAAAACGAGGCTGGATTCCAATTACACGGAATCTCGAAAAGTTGGAGCGAAGTGTTCTTGAATTCTTTGGAATAAATACGATAGATGCCGACTTGAATCTCGCGCACGCCGCAAAACGAACCTCATATGAGGTGGTTTCCCCGCTCCAGGCGGCCTGGTTGTCCCGCGCACGCCATCTGTGCGCTCATCAAAGTGTTGACCAATATCGAAGCGAGAACCTTGCTGACTTGTACGTGAAATTGCGACGCCATCTTCGCGACCCGCAGGAGACAAAGCATGTGCCCGAGATTCTTTCATCTGCGGGTGTCAGATTTGTTGTTGTTGAGGCGTTGCCTGGCTCAAAGATTGATGGCGCGTGTCTTTGGCTCACCAAGACAGCTCCCGCAATAGCGCTCTCACTTCGCTATGACCGCCATGATATGTTTTGGCACGCGCTTTTGCATGAGCTCGATCACATTGAGCACGAAGAAGGCCAGGATGTCCCAATGTTGGACAGGGATCTATTTTTGTCCGACCCGAAGACAAAACCTGAGGAAGAAATCCGAGCTAACAACAACGCTGCGGATCGGCTAATTTCCAGTCATGACTTTGAAGCCTTTGTTGCCCAAGCTAACAAGTCCTATTCCGAGGCAGAAATAACTCGCTTCGCTGACCAAAAGAAGATTCACCCAGGAATCGTTGTAGGCCAGTTGCAGCATCGCGAGTGCATCCCGTGGTCCTCTTACAACTTCCTTAAGTCTAAGGTGCGGCCTTTCCTCACTCCGCATGCGCCTACGGACGGTTTTGGCCTTGTCGTTAAGTAGCAAGCTCGCCGACATTCTCACTCCGTTTTGGCGCTTTAGTGTCGAGTGATCTCGCTGACACTCTTACCTTGCAGTCGAACTGCCTCCCATTGAAACGTCCGCTTTGGGTCGATAGCCGGCGCTGAGTGTTTGCCCCCTAGAGAGCAAGACCGATTCACCTGAATGTTGAAGCGCTAGCGATTCAGAGAACTACCTCGGCTGCAGCCGACTTGTTGAGTTCCTCGAGAGCCCGAAGCGGACACCGGATCGACTTCAGATGTTTACAAGAGACGGCGAAAATGGAGGTGCGCCTGTTTATTTTTGTATACATCGTTTTCCAATCGCGACGGGGCCTTACGCGCGATTTGTAGTAGCTTCGTAAACGAGCGTAAACACGAAAATCGATACGTGACGCGGAGTTACGGGCACCTTGTAGGTGCGTATGGTGCGGTGGGGTTTACGGGCGTTAAAGACGCCCGTAGAACGTCCTCATTGCCGACGCTTTAGCGGCGGCTGGTCAACTACTCCTGGGCTACAGGAAGGCTACAGAACAACTACGTGCGGACTGCAGCACTGGACAAACACTGGACAATTACTGGACGAACACTGGACAAAGTGTGCAACCGGTATGCACGTAGTGTGCAACTAGTGTGCATTTACTGAGCAAACGGTAAGCGCTTTCTGAGCAACCCCACGGCACACGGCGCGGTCCGCCGGCGCGAGGCTGCTATGCTAGGGGCAACTTTGGGGGCAACTGTTCTCTCGCCGAATCGCACGGACCCAGGATTCACGCGGGGTTCCGGGCGGAATGCGAGTGACGCCGCCCCACCACATTCGTCGCGAGGATCACGACGGCGAGGCGCCGTATCATCTGATCCGCGCCGGGCTCGCCTCAAACGCCCTTCGCAGCGCGGCCGGCATGGCCTCGACGACCTCCCGCGGGTACTCCACGCGATGTCTGCCAACGCGCAGCGCGAGCGCCGGAGGACGGCGTTCGAAGCAGGCGTCGCAGCGTCCGATGGCGCCGGTGACAATGAAGCGGCGGCATTCGAAGCACCGGTCGCGCTCGCGATGGGGCAGCCGCCGCGGGTTGCGCCGGTAGACCATCAGGCGGTCGCGGAGACTCGGCCAGTGGGGGAGATCGGCCTCCTCGATCAGCGTCCAGTTCAGGCGCAATTCGCGGTGGAAGCGGACCGAGCCCGTGGCGCCGTCGTCGTGCTCGCCGATGTAGACCGCAATCTCGCCCCGGTATGCGCGCAGCGCCGTGTAGCTCGCCGCATCATCGTCGTACGGCGGCCAGCACAGAACGAGCGTGCGATCCCGGTGCCGGCGCGCCGCAGCGACCGCGGAAGCGCGCCCGACCTCGATCCACGGGCGGCGACCCTGTCTGTGATATTTATTGCGCGTCCCGCCGCCGGGCGGAAGCAGGTCGTACGCGACCGCATCGACTCCGCGCGCCAGCAGCAGCGCCGTCCAATACCCCATGCCGGCGCCGCACTCGACCAGAGGCGCATGCTTCGCGAGGATCGCGAGAGCCTGCTCGGTCGGAATCGCCCAGGAAAACTTCGACGCGAGCTCGCGGCGCCGCTCGCTCAGGTCGAGCACTTGGGCGAGGCCCGGCGACAGTCGCCACGGATGGTCCGCTGCGAGAACGCTCACGAGCTCGAGATAGGGATTCTCTCCCGCGCGCAGCCGGCGCCGGGCCGAGGCGGCGAAGCGCGTGCTAAACAGGCCGAGACGGTGCATGCCTTCCCGCCACTCGCTCTCCGAGGCCGCAGCCCACGGAAACCGGGCCTTGAAAGCCTCGTAGGTCGGGAGACTCCCGAGCTCGGCCGGCGTGATACGCGGCCGCATTGAGCGGCCGCGTGGCGCGTGGCGCCATTCATCCGGCCCGGTCGGCTGGACGGCGCCGCCGCAGACGGCGCAGATCGCACGCCCGTCCACGACCACGCGCGCCCCGCCGCTCAGGAGCGGCTGGATGCCCGCCGCCCCGACCGCGCACCGCGAGCTGCTGCCCGCCGAACCCAAAGCTGGAGTCCCTGTCTTTAGCGCCGGTCGCGGTCTCTGCCGTGATCGGTGTCGCCCTGCCAGCGCAGCACGCCGGCGTTGTAGACCACCTCACCGTCGACGATCGTCAGCACCGAGCGGATCTTCTTCAGGTCGTCGTTCGACACGCTGAAGTAATCCTGATTGAGCACCACCAGGTCCGCGAGCTTGCCTTCCTCGATCGTGCCAAGCTGGTCTTCCTCCTGCAGGAACCAGCCATTGCGGCTCGTGTAGAGGCTGAGCACTTCCTGCCGCGTGATCTGCTGACCCGGATTGATCAGCACTTTGCGCGCGTTGAGGCCGGTGGTGGCGAAGTACATGTGAATCCACGGGTTCATCGGCGCGATCTGCATGCCGTCGGAGCTCATGCCCGAATGGATGCCGCCGGCGCGATCGCCGCTGTCGACGATCATGCGGAAGGGCGGCCCGGCGTAAGGCGCCACCGTGCTGGTCGGCAGGGTGCCGGCGAGGTACTGCCAGCCGGTGAGCGAAAGATTGCCGCCGATCGCCTGCAGCCGGTCGATCCATTCCTGGGTGATGCCGGGGACGTGGGCGACCACCCAGCGCGTATCGCGCACGATGCCGGGAAACGCCGCGTTCGCCGCCTCGAAGCCCATGATCTCCAGCTCGAAGTCGGCGGGGTTGCTGCTGGGCGTCTGGCGGCGGCCCAGCGAATGGACCTCGGCGCGCCAGCCGGCCTGGGCCACACGCTGGGCGGCGGCGGCAAACGGGCTGGTGACGCTAGTTCCCGCGGCGATGAACTCGCCGATGCCGCCGGTCCTCACCATGTCGTCGCCAAAGAACGGGAAGGCATTCTTCAGCCGCTGCACCAGCTCGGGCGTGTTCGGGTCGGACTCCATGTGCAGGAAGTTGATGCGCAGCCTCACGATGCCCTGGTCCTGGCCGTACACCTCCAGGAAGGGGATATGCATCGTGAAGTTGTCTTCGTGCGCGGAACCGTCGGCCACGGTGTTGGTCGCCTGGAAGGCGCCCTGATCGAGGTGCGTGGTCACCCCGACGCTGGCGGCGTAGTTCATCGCGTCGATGACGCTGCGCCTGCGCTCGGCCGGATTGAGGAGTGTCTGGCGCAGGAAGAGCAGCGCGCGCGACGGGTTGTTGCCGGTCATCGAGCCGTCGGCCGCCACCGCGATGCCCTGGGACTCGAAGATCGCCTTGCCGGCGCTGTTGGTCGCCCCGGGACCGGTGAAGCCGACTTCGATGAACACCGGATTGTTCGGCGCCGCAGCGTCGAGCTCAGCCAGCGTCGGCATGCGGCCGCTCAAGGGATCGGCCGGATTGGCGTAGATATGGTTCGGGTGGAAGCCGCCGATGGTTGTGATCCACGCACCGCGCGGGATGCCGGCGGCGCGCGCCGCGTAGAGCGCCTGCACGTCCGGAATGGAATAGGCGTTCTCGAGCGGCGTGTGGAAGCCGGGCCGGTTGCCCATCAGCACGAAATGGTTGTGGTTGTCGATGATGCCCGGCACCACGGTGCGGCCTCTCAGGTCGATGAGACGGGTCTCGCGTCCCTGGTAATACCGCTGGGAGGTGTCGACGTCGATGAAGCGGCCGTCCTTGATGGCGACCGACGACACGATCCGGTTCCCGGCGTCCATCGTGTGGATCCGGCCGTTGACGAGTATCAGGTCGGGATCCGGGTGCGACGGCTGCTTGTGGCGCTTTTTCGGCTCGACCTTTCCCGTCCCCTGCGAAGAAACCGAGAACAGCGCGCTGCCGGAGGCGGCCACAGCCGCCGCGGTCTTCATGAACTTGCGCCGGGAAACTCTGCGATTGGTCTTCATTTCACTTTCCTCCATTCATTGTTCGGCTGGCCTCGGTGAAGCGGTGCTCTGTCAGCGTCGACCGCAACCACCGGCTCAGTGGCAGTAGGAATTCACCCGGGCCTCCTCCTCGCGCGACTTCTCCCAGCGCTCGTCGCTGGGAGTAAAGACCTGCGGCACGAGGAAGTCGTTCGGATCGACCAGCAAGCGGAATTCCGGCCACTCGCTTTGCGGGAAGCCCATGTTCTGCGCCGTCTGACGCCAGCTGATCTTGTGATAGAGCGCGGAGCCGGGCTGCGCGACATCGGTCAAATGGCCCGGATAGTAGACCTTGGGCAAGAGGTGCTGGATGTACTGG
>Ga0193726_1003000_pt1 | contig 11001 bp, 9 predicted proteins | sample H2c1metaG_FD_144928 | JGI IMG/M metagenome (GOLD analysis project Ga0193726, IMG submission 144928) | Soil microbial communities from a riparian zone of the East river system, Colorado, United States - H2c1 | ecosystem: Environmental > Terrestrial > Soil > Riparian zone | place: USA: East River... | reverse complement strand
GCCGCGCGCACCACCGCTCGGGGAACGATCATGGCTTCGGTCGTCGCCATGGCATCCAGAATGGCGCGCTCGTCGGTGCGGTTTGGGTAGGTGACGATCACCTTCATCATGAATCGATCGATTTGCGCCTCGGGCAGCGGATAGGTTCCTTCCTGCTCCAAGGGATTCTGGGTGGCAAGCACCAGGAATGGAGTGGGCAGCCGATAGGTTTCATCGCCAATCGTTACCTGGCGTTCCTGCATTGCTTCCAGCAGCGCACTTTGTACTTTTGCGGGCGCTCGATTGATTTCATCAGCGAGGATCAGATTACTGAAAATCGGCCCGTGCTTCGTCCTGAACGCTCCATCCTGAGGGTTGTAAATCATCGTTCCCACAATATCGGCCGGAAGCATGTCGGGCGTGAATTGCAGCCGCTTGAAATCCAGTGCGATGCAATTGGCCAAGGTCTTGAGCGCGAGCGTCTTTGCCAAGCCGGGCACGCCTTCCAGCAGAACGTGCCCGTTGGTCAGCAGGGCAACCAACAGTCGATCGAGCAGGTGCTTTTGACCCACAATCACACGCGCCATTTCCTGCTGCAGCGGACGAATCCAGGCTGAACTCGCCACCACCGTCTCGCGCGCCGCCCTCATCTGCGGGTCGGCCGCCGCCGGCAGCTGATACCTCGCATTCTGCTCGTTGAGCGGCGGGGCAGCTTTCTGATTCATGCATGGATCCTTTTTGACGAAATCCCGAAACAACGGACGAACCAAACCGCGAAATCGTCCAATGACTCCGGACTCGCGACTGAGGCTTTGAACTTGAGGAGAGCCCGCGGGTTCCCCGATACCGGCAGCGCCTGACGCAAAGCTAGAATTCTCCGTAACCTCGCGCCATGGCTGCGGTAAAAATGGGCAGATCGAGCATGGCCTGTGATCCTAATCCGCATATCACGGGATATCAATTCGCCGGCGACGGCGCACGCCGGCTCAAGCCGATTCGCGTGCCTCGCCCGCCAGTTCTTTGAGGGTTTGCACAAAGACTTCGGCCGGCTGGCCGCCGCGAATCAAATGCCGATCATTGATGATCACCGACGGGACCGCATTGATGCCGCGACTCGTATAGAACTGCTCGCGCGCCCGCACCTCCGGCGCATACTCATCAGAGTCGAGTATTTGCGCTGCACGCGCAGCATCCAGGCCGACCGATCCGGCGACATCCACCAGAACAGCATGGTCGCTCGGATTTCGGCCGTCGGTGAAGTAGGCGGTGAAAAGCGCACTCTTTAACGCCTTTTGCTTTCCCTCACCTTCCGCCCAATGCAGCAGGCGGTGCGCATCGAACGTGTTGTAAATCCGTGCACGCTTTTCCATGTCGAAAGTAAACCCCAGCTCCGCGCCGCGGGCCCGGATCGCGTTGCGACTTCGCTCGATGTCCGAAGGCCCAGACCCGTACTTTTGCGCGATGTGCTCCACGACATCCTGTCCGGCCGGGCCCATCTGCGGATTGAGCTCAAACGGCTGAAAGTGAATGTCAGCCTGCACGTCGCCCGCCAGTTTCGCGAGCGCCGTTTCCAGCGATTTCAATCCGATGACACACCAGGGGCAGGACACATCCGACACAAAATCGATCTTCATTTTGACAGTCATTTCGGGGCACCTTGAATTCCACGAAGGTATCCCCTCTTCATAGTGCGGCAAACGTGCAATTCAAGAGCTGAATTCGCTTCCATATTCCTGTCGAAGCGTAGCCTTCTGTACCTTGCCGGTGCCGCCTACCGGCAACGAATCGAGGAAAATGACGCCGTCCGGAATCCACCATTTCGCAACCCGCTGCGCAAGAAACGCCAGGATTTCATCGCATTCCACACAAGTGTCCGGCTTGCGCACAATGAATAGCAATGGCCGCTCTTCCCAGCGCGGATGCTTTATACCGATGACCGCGGCCATGGCGACGGCAGGATGGCCCATCGCGGCATTTTCCAAATCGATCGAACTGATCCACTCGCCCCCCGTTTTAATGAGATCCTTGGCCCGGTCCCTGATCTGCATCAGGCCTTGCGCGTCGATGGTCGCGATATCACCGGTGGGCAGCCATCCATCGATGAGAGCCGTGTCTTCCGCCTTGTAGTAGCTTGCAATGGTCCATTGTCCCCGTACCATCAGATGGCCTTGCGACTGCCCATCGCGGGGCAAGGCGGCGCCGCTTTCATCGACGACTTTGATCTCGACACCGAAGGTTGACTTGCCTTGTTTAGCCGTGATGGCATGGCGCTCGGCACACGGCATCGCCGCCTGCCGAGAATTCAGCGTGCACATGGTGGCAATCGCCACGGTTTCCGTCATGCCCCAGGCGTGTCGTACCTCGATGCCGAATTCCTGGTCGAACTTCGCGATCAAGGATGCCGGCATCGCCGAACCGCCCACCAAGATTCGCTTGAGCGTCGATAGAGGTAGATTGCCCTGCTCCACGTGTCGCATCAACGCAATCCAGATCGTCGGCACACCCGCGGTCACCGTTGCTTTCTCGCTTTCCAGCAGTTCGTAGAGACCGGGGCCATCCAGCCGCTGTCCCGGCAAAACCAGCTTTGCACCCCCAATCGGAGCCGCATACGGAATACACCAGCCATTGATATGAAACATGGGTACGGCGGGCAGAACCGTATCTGTGGGCGACAGCGATATCAGCCCCGGCAGGCAGGCCGAGAGTGCATTGAGGACGATCGATCGATGCGAGTACAGCGCACCTTTGGGGTTTCCCGTGGTACCCGAGGTATAGCAGAGTGCTGCCGCCGTGCGTTCATCGAATTGCGGCCACAAAAACTCGGCACTTTGGGACGCAATGACATCCTCGTAGCAAAGCACGCGACGCATGCTGCCCATGTTGGGCATATTTTCGGCATCGCTCAGGCAAATCCAATGCTTCACCCGCGGACACTGAGGCGCAATGCTTTCGATCAAGGGCGCAAAGGATGGGTCGAACAACAGCGCGCCATCCTCCGCGTGATTGATGACGAATATCAGTTGTGGAGGATGCAAGCGCGGATTGCAGGTGTGCATGATCATGCCGCTGCCCGACACCGCGAAATAGGCTTCCAAGTGGCGATGATTGTTCATCGCGACTGACCCGATCGATGTCCCAGCGCCAAGCCCAAGCTGGGCAAGCGCATTTGCCAGCTGCTGCGCTCGCGCTTTGCACCGTGCATAGTTGTACCGAAAGATGCCGCCATGCGACTCGCGCGAAACGATTTCCGTGTCGCCAAATTGCCCGGCGGCGTGCTCAATCACGTCGCAAATCAGCAGCGGTCGATCCATCATGAGTCCGGCTTGCAGCATGAGTCGATTATGCTGTGCTTCGGGACGGCGCGGGTGCGTTTTTGAAGTTCTTACATTGTCGGGACTGCTCACACCCAGGAATTGCACCGCATCATCCCATCGGAGTTTCCGGTGCGGTCCCAATGGGTACAATGGTGGGAACATTGTAAGACCAAGGACCTCGAATGTGCCCGGTCAGGTGGCCAGCTGGCGTTCAGCAACCCGGAATTGCGGATGATAGTGCGATCAAACCCTGGTTGGACGCACTGGCAAGCGGCGCCTGCGATCAGGCTACGTTCTTGCTGTACATGCAAGAAAGATTCGAATCCGATGCCGACGGGAATTGGGAGGTACTGTCGCAGCTCGACCAATACTATCGGCGCGGAAAGATCAAGGCCGAGGTCTTCCAGACGGTAAAAAAAGCACTGGCGGAATCGGCACTGGGCGGCCGCAACATTCCCGTAGCGCGCGAAATCGCCGTTGCGCGCGAAATCCCCATGGTTCCCGAGATTCCTGTGGCCCGTGATGTTGCCATTCCACCGCCCACTGTGCGTACCGAACCGAGCGATGCGCACCCTCATCGCGAGGAGACACAGTCAGTGGATGCCGCCGCCGAACTGAAGCCCGGCAGCGTGCTGCGACGTCGCTATCGCATCGAGAACATATTGGGCCAGGGCGAAATGGGCATGGTATTCCAAGCCGTCGATGAGTATCGCGTGGAGACACCGCCCGGCGGCCGAAAGTTGGCAATCAAAGTGCTGCACACGGCAGTGACCAAGCGCGCGGAATTGCTAACCCAGCTGCGCAGAGAATTCCAGCACCTGCAGCTGCTATCGCATCCGAACGTCCTGCGCGTATATGAATTTGACCGGGATGGCCCGATCGTCTTTTTTACGATGGAACTGCTGAATGGGCCGCTGCTCAGTCGCGTGCTGCAAGCAAGAAAGCTCATTCCCCTGGAGCGCGCCCAAGCGTTGGCAATCGTGCGGGACGTCGGCGCGGCGATTGTTCACGCGCATTCCCGCGGAGTGGTGCACGGAAGTCTCAATCCGCAAAATATTTTCATCGCGATTCCCGGCGAAGTGCGCGTCCTGGACTTCGGCTCGGAGCATCGGCCGAACCGTAGGTCATCGACGCCCGACCATGAAATGACAATGCCATTCGCCACTTCCGCCTACGCCAGCTGTCAGGTGCTCGAAGGCGAACCCGCGGATGCGCGGGATGATGTGTTCGCGCTGGCCTGCATCGCTTACTTGCTGCTCAGCGGCGAACATCCATTCTCAAAGAAAACCGCGATCGAAGCCCGCCAGGCCAATTTGAGCCCGCGCCGGCCCCCGAAGCTGACGAATCGGCAATGGCACGCGCTTCGCGCCGGCCTTCGCTGGAAACGCGAGGACCGACCGGCCAATGCTCAGCAATGGTTGGAGCGCTTTGACCTTCGCAGTGCGGCGAAACACTTGGCACCGATGGCTGACCTTCTCGAGCCGCCGCATAGCAAGGAGCGCAAATCCGTTTTTGGATTGGTGGTGGTTGTTGGGGTTATCCTGCTCCTCGGGGGCGCCTTTTGGATAATCAGCAACCGCAGCGCATTGCCACAGCTTGATAGCAGCCCGCCGATCCACGATGCGCCTTCAGCCGACGCGACATCCGCAGATTCCGCGCCGAAAGCGCATTCCACGCCGCCACCGGCATCGCACGACACGCCCGCTGTGGCGCCTGCATCACGCGCGCCCGCTCCATCACGCGCGCCGGCATCGCACGACACGCCCGCGGTGGCGCCTCCATCACGCGCGCCGGCATCGCACGACACGCCCGCGGTGGCGCCTCCGTCACGCGCGCCGGCATCGCACGACACGCCCGAGGTGGCGTCCGCATCGCGCGCGACCGGATCGCACGACACGCCCGCGGTGGCGCCTGCATCACGCGCGACCGCATCGCACGACACGCTCGCTGTGGCGCAAGCATCGAGCGCGCCCGCCGTAGCGCCCGCAACGCCCCCCGCGGCCGCGAAATCCGCGGCGACAGCATCCGCGTCGCCGCCTGCCAGCGTCTCTGCCGGCCCATCGAAGATTGAAATGGTCACGGACACCATTGATGTCCCGGCCGCCGAATCGTTGGCCCTGGTTTCGGTGCGCCGCAAAGGCAGTTTGCGGGGCGAGACAACCTTTACCTGGTGGACCGAATCCGGTACGGCAAAGCCAGGGATTGATTTCTTGCCCGTGGTGCCTCAACTCGCCTCCATCGGCGACGGAAAATCCGACATCTCCCTGAACATTCCTCTGAGCAAGGCCCCGCGTACCGTGTCAAAGAGTTTCTACGTGGTCATCGACAAATCTGAAGGGGGCGCGGCACTCGGCGCGAGAACACTCACCATGATCACGCTGCTGCCTGGCAACTAGCCACATCCTTTATTGCCGGAATAAATCGCCGCGAATGTTTTGCGCAAGGCATTTTTCTGCACCTTGCCCATCGTGTTTCGCGGCAGCTCATCAACCAGGAGAATTCGCTTCGGTACTTTGTAGCAGGCCAAACGCGCCTTCACCGAATCGATGATGGTTTCCTCCGAAAGAGCGGCACCCGGCTTTGCCACAACGGCCGCGGTAACGCCTTCGCCGAAATCCGGATGGGGCACGCCGAACACCGCACTTTCCAGCACGCCTGCCAGCGCATCCAACTCGGCTTCGACCTCCTTGGGATAGACGTTGCAGCCGCCGCTGATCACCAAATCCTTGGCCCGGCCAACGATATGCACGTAGCCGTTGCGATCGATACGGCCCACATCGCCCGTTTTGAACCAACCGTCAGCCGTGAATTCGCAGCGTGTTTTCTCCTCATCCCTCCAATAGCCCGCAAACACATTGGGGCCCGTGACTTGAAGCGTGCCGATCACGTCCGGCTCGGCCTCCACGGCACCGGATTCAGAGTTGGCGACTCGAATCGCCGTTCCCTCGAGCGGCGGCCCGACCGATCCCGGCAGGCGCAGACCGTCGTAAGGGTTCGATGTGTTCATCAACGTCTCTGACATTCCGTAGCGTTCCAGAATCACGTGACCGGTGCGCTGCAGGAATTCTCGGTGAGTCTCAGACAGCAATGGCGCAGATCCCGAAATGAACAAGCGCACCGTGGCGGTGGTTTCTTGGCAGAGCCCATCCTGCTGCAGCAGGCGGGTGTAATGCGTCGGGACCCCCATATACACGGTCGCCTCCCGCAGATGCTGCAACGTTTCGGCAGCATCGAATTTAGACAAGAAAAACAGGCTCGAGCCCGAGGCGAGAACGGTATTGATCGCGGTGAACAACCCGTGAATGTGAAACAGCGGCAACGTGTGCAGCAGCACATCGCTGCCGGTAAAACGCCATGCTTCAGCCAACACAGCGGCGTTCGACACGAGATTGGCACGCGTCAGCATCGCGCCTTTTGAGCGTCCCGTGGTTCCGGATGTGTAGATAATCGCTGCGATCGAGCTCGGATCAAACCTGGTTGGAAGTTCGAAATCCGCCGGCTCGGCGGCCAATGTGAGCAACGACCCATCCCCGTTCGCGCCCAGCGTCTCGAGCAAAATGCCCGGCTCTCTCGCCAGCGGCTCGATCACGCTTACGTCCTGCGGCCGAATGACAGCCAGGCGCGGCCGCGAATCGCACAGAAAATACTCGACTTCGTTGGGCGTGTTCGCAACATTGATGGGCACAAACACGGCCCCCAAACGCAGGCATGCAACATAGAGGAGGACGGCTTCCGGGGATTTGTCGACTTGAACCGCGATGCGGTCGCCCGGCAGCACGCCGCGTTGAATCAGTGCAGAGGCAATTCGGCCAGACTGTTCGCGAAGCGCCGCATAGCTCAAGTCTCGGCCCTGCGGTGTCCTGAGAAACACGCGGTTCGCGCGACTGGGGGTTTCTTCGAGCCAGCCCGCCGGATCCCTTTCGAATGACATGCCCGGCATCATGCCATAGCACCGGCTAACTCGTCGTCAGCTGCGTCCAAATGGGCATCACGATTGCATCTGACAGTCCCGCTTCTCTCGCGGTTGCCAACGCTTCGTCGCGAGAAATAACGCTCTGGGTTTCCAACAATGACAGCGATCCCAAGAGCTCGCCGGCGCATAACGCCATCGTCAAACTCTCTTCGGGTGATTTCTCGATCGCGGCGATGAGACGCGGAGAAGTTTCCCAATGCCGCGCGATACGCAGCGAAACCTGCGCTCCCAGCGCGGCGGTCAACGCCACGCATAGAGTCGGGCTCGGTGCGATATCGGGGCGGCGCGAATACGCATCCAGCGCCGCCCCGTAGACCACCAACGGGCCAAGGGCGCTCAGCAAGATGACCAGCTGCGCTTCGAAGCGATCTTGCGGGTGGGATTTTAGTGCATACATCTCCGCGGCACGCACAGCGCGCTCCGTGCGTTCCCACAACATGCGTGGAAATCGCGGAAAATTTGTGCGGGTCGCGCGAAATACCGGCTGTAGCATGGCGGTCGCCAGCAATCCTCGAAGCGCTTCGACTCCCAGAACAACGATCGCGCGCTGGATGGTCTCAATCGGCGCTGGCGAGGTCCGGTATAACGCTGAATTCGCGAGCCGCAGGACATCCGCTGCCAATACCGGATCGTGCGCCACAATGCGGGAAAGTTTATCGGTCGCCGTGAGTGGATCGTCTACGGCCCGCATCAGTTGCGGCATCAATGTCGGCCGCCGCGGAAAATAGGCGGGGTCCAGCGCGTCGCTCTTCAGAACAGCGGATACGGAATCTCGGATCTGGGTATGCGCAGGTTCCAGGTACTGCATCTGCGACGGCGCGGCGAAAGCGAGCTTCCAGAGGCGCTCCGTCACCAGGCTGTTCGCCAGCTGGACTCGCGCACCATCAACAGGCGCTGAAGTCGCAACCCCTTCCAGCGGCATGTCGCGCGCCTTAGCCAGATCCGAAACGATTGCAGCCGGCTTGCGGTAGCGCCGATAAATCAACCATGCGCCGAGTCCGCCGAGGACGCTCGCGATCAGGAGAGCGGCGACATTCATACCTCGACACCTCTGGGTAAAAACATCAATAGTGAGGCGGCCGCTCCTGCTCGGCCGAGCGGCCCTCTTCGGACGAAGCGACCTCGAGCCGGTCCCTGACGGCCTTAAGTTGCGCTTCCAGCGCCTGGATTTCTCGGTGCTGCCGAAATACCACGTCGCTGAGCTCGGCCATGGCGCGCTCCAGATAGGCTATTTTCGATTGGACTTGCTCCAAGGACTCATGCATCGGAGCTAGCGCTTCGCGCCGTAAAATAAATAGTCGGCTGTATACGACGCGCGCAACTGCTGTCCGGCCTGATCCTGCCGGCACGCGACCAGGGGGGCGTTGCCTCCCACAGTATTCAATCGCTGAACGAACTGCACGTCCGTGAACACGCCATTTCCCGAAGTGGCCTTGGCACTTAGCAGCAGCCAGGCAATCGAGCTTGGGTTCGGGCTGTCGTAGTGAGCGACCACTTGCCCGATCACCTTGCTGCCGTCGTTGGCTTCCCATGACGGGCCGGCGTAGTGTTTTCCGAAGCTCCGGCCGTCCTTGGTCAAAAGGGTGGCTTCCGGCTGTTTGAACGCCCATTCGAATTGAGAAGCGTCGCCCTTCGTCGGCTGGCATTGGTAGATTTGCACGCCGGTGGCATGCAGCTGTTTGATCAGCGCTTGAGTGGCAGGTACTTGCAGCGGTCCGGGTACGGACGGTGCCGTCGCGCATCCTGCCGCCGCCATACACACCGACATCTGCAACATTCGCGGAAACGACCGAAAGTTCATGTGCCCTCCTATTTCGACACGGTGTTGCGCATTATGTCAGCAGATGCGCCTGACGAGTGGCGGTTAAGTGCGCTATTGTTCGCTTATCATGCAACGAAAGCCCCAGCGGCGCGTACTCGTCATCGATGTCGGCGGAAGTCATGTCAAGACCCGGGTTTCGAACCACCGTGACATGCGTCAGTTTGAATCCGGCCCCACCCTCACGCCGCGCCGGATGGTTTCGCGGGTGCTGCGGCTGACCGGCGATTTGAAATATGACGCGGTGTCGATTGGATACCCCGGCGTGGTCGTACACGGCAAGATCGTCACCGAACCGTTCAATCTCGGACGCGGTTGGGTTGGCTTTGACTTTCGCAAAGCCTTTGGCCGGCCGACACTGCTCATGAATGATGCTGCGATGCAAGCGATCGGCAGCTACGAAGGCGGCCGCATGCTTTTTTTGGGCTTGGGCACGGGCCTAGGTTCGGCACTGATTGTCGACGGCACGGTGGCGCCGATGGAGCTTGCGCATCTGCCCTATAAACGCGGCCGCAGCTACGAGGACTACTTGGGCGACCGAGGGCGGCGCCGATTGGGCGCCAAAAAGTGGCGTCGCGTGGTCGCCGATGTGGTCGCGCAGCTCAGTAAGGCATTGGAAACCGACTACGTGGTCATCGGCGGCGGCAACGCTCGTAAATTGAAAAAGCTGCCGAGTAACGCGCGGCTTGGAAACAACGACTTTGCCTTTCTGGGCGGCTTTCGGGTTTGGCGTCCTTCCGCGCCGCGCACTTGAGATTTGTTTGTCGATCAGGCTGACGCCGCAGCCTTTGGGGCCATACGTTGCGCCATGTACGCGACAATCAGGCCGAACAGAATCATGGCGAGGAGATTCTCGACGAAGGATGACATCGTCACGTGTCCTGACTTCGCTCTGGAGAGCGGCACCACCACAAAGGTCATGACGAAGTACACCACTATGCCGTAGGCGATGCCCGCTGCGATCCAGCGGCGCAATAGCGCGGGAATCTTGGTTGCGGCGATGACAAATATGGCGGCGATGATGATCGACATCATCCATTGCAGCCCCAGACCCAAGCAGTAAACCCAGGTTTCGTGAGGAAGAGGCGCCCCTAACAAGCCGCTCGCAATGAAACGCAGAATGGGCCCCGGACCGACCCTGTTAATGGTGCAGGCCGCGCCGATGTCTATGGTTCCGGCGATCAACCCCGCGTAGATCGATGTTTTCATTTGGCGCGCCGCAGTTCAAATCCCAATCTGGGAAAATGAACGATGACCTTTCCGGCACGCGGATCCTGCCGCGCGATCGAGATTCGATCCGGGGTGGCGCCATACAATGCGCCCTCGATCGGGTCGATTCCGGTGTCGGTTGCCGCCACCACCACTCTCTCGCCGATGGAAATACCATGAGATTCGGCGTTATTCCCGGCAGAGGGCTCGGCGGTAGCGCCGTGAGCAATGGCAATCGCGGCCTCGCTGTCGAGTTTCTCGTGAGTCCCGTGACCGTACGCCGACATGCGCGTTCGCCACGCCTGAAGTGCGGGGTAGGATTCGAGAATCTTCGCCACGGGACCGCCGCGCTCGAGGAACCAGAGATTGTGATAAATCGAGAAATCCGCAATGGTGGGTGCGGATCCGAAGAAGAATTTTTGTTTTCCGAGGGTCTGTTCAAGCCGCTCGAGATACAAAGCAAACGCGGCGCTCGCATCCGCGGGACGCATGCGGGGAAGATTCGCACGAAAGACGTTTCGGTCATCGCCGAAAGCCTTGATCGTTTCCGGGGGCACCCCCTCGAACATGTGCGCAAGACCGGCCGGCTGCATGGTGAAGGCAACCGTCGTCCAAAATAGCGTCGAATCGGCCCATTGGGCGAGGATTCGCGATACCGCCGCGATGCCGCCCGGAAACAGCGTGGGCTGCGGCGACAGCGCTTCGAT
>Ga0193726_1002999_pt1 | contig 11002 bp, 9 predicted proteins | sample H2c1metaG_FD_144928 | JGI IMG/M metagenome (GOLD analysis project Ga0193726, IMG submission 144928) | Soil microbial communities from a riparian zone of the East river system, Colorado, United States - H2c1 | ecosystem: Environmental > Terrestrial > Soil > Riparian zone | place: USA: East River... | reverse complement strand
GCGCGGACGCGCCCCGACCAGGAGCGCGACTTCGGCGTCCTTGAACGCGACCATCGGGTCGGCGGTCGGAATCATGCCGTGCAACAGGGGGAACGCGCAGTCGTCCAGCTCCATCATCACGCCCTTCAAGGCTTTCTGCGCCTTCTCGTCGGGAATCTCGAGCATCTGCAGGATGACGGGCTGATTTTTCCCGAGCATTTCGCCGCTCGCGATCCGGAAAAGCAGGCTGTACCCGATCTGGCCGGCGGCGCCGGTGACTGCGACACGAATGGGTTTGTTGGCCATGGAAAACTCCCTGATGAAGGGCCGAATATATCCGGCTTGGCGCTTTTGCGCAGCACAAAACAAAATTGAAGCCTGTTATAATCTTGACTCCCGTCAAGATTCCAAATCAGCCAGAAAGTTGCGGAAGGATTGCTTTACATGCCTGATCTGACGGCGAAAAAAAGGCGTCCCCTCTGGTTTAACCTCAGTCCCCTCAATCTCCCGATCCCGGGTCTGGTCTCGATTTCCCATCGCGTGAGCGGCGCGCTGTTATTCCTCGGGCTCATCTGGTTTTTGTTCCTGCTCGACATGAGCCTTGGCTCGGAGGCGGGGTTCGCGCGCTTCCAGGCGTATGTCGCGCATCCGGTCGTGAAAATCCCAATGCTGGTGTTCCTGTGGGCCTACCTGCATCACCTGTGCGCCGGCGTGCGGCACCTGCTCCTCGACATAGGAAAGGGCGTCGACCTGGCGACGGCGCGCATGAGCGCCTTCGCCGTGTTCATCGCGGGCCTGGCGCTGACGGCATTCATCGGGGCGAAACTGTGGTGAAACGCATCATCGTCGGCGCCCACTACGGCCTGAGGGACTGGCTCGCGCAGCGCGTCACCGCCCTGGTGATGCTCGCCTACACGCTCGTCCTGGTGCTGGCGCTGCCGCGAGGCGAGCTCACGTACACGGCATGGAAGACGATGTTCGCGCATGAGTGGATGCGCTTCGCGACATTTCTCTTCGCCGCGAGCATCCTGATTCACGCATGGATCGGCGTGCGCAACATCTGGATGGACTACTGCAAGCACACCGGGCTGCGTCTCGCGCTGGAGATTGCGACCATCCTGTGGCTGGTCGGCTGCGCCGGCTGGGCGATGCAGATTCTCTGGAGAATCTGAGGTGGCGCTCGCAAAACGTACTTTCGATGTCGTCGTGGTCGGCGCGGGCGGCGCGGGCCTACGCGCCGCGTTGCAGCTGTCGGAAGCGGGCTTGAGCGTCGCGGTGCTTTCGAAGGTGTTTCCGACCCGCTCGCATACGGTCGCTGCGCAAGGCGGAATCGGCGCTGCGCTCGGCAACATGGGCGAAGACTCCTGGCTGTGGCACATGTACGACACGGTGAAGGGCTCCGACTGGCTCGGCGACCAGGATGCGATCGAATTCCTGTGCCGCGAAGCGCCGAAACTCGTATATGAACTCGAGCACTTCGGCATGCCGTTCGACCGCAACGAGAACGGTACCGTGTACCAGAGGCCCTTCGGAGGACACTCGCAGAATTTCGGCGAACGTCCGGTGCAGCGTTCCTGCTGCGCCGCGGACCGGACCGGCCATGCGATGCTGCATACGCTCTATCAGAGAAACATCCGGGCCCGCACCCAGTTCTTCGTCGAATGGATGGCGCTCGACCTGATCCGCGACGCGGACGGGCAGGTGCTGGGCGTCACCGCGCTCGAGATGGAAACCGGCGAAGTGATGATCCTTCACGCGCGCGCCACGCTTTTCGCGACCGGCGGGGCGGGGCGGATTTTTTCCTCCACGACCAATGCGTTCATCTGCACCGGCGACGGCCTCGGGATGGCCGCGCGCGCCGGCATTCCTCTGGAGGACATGGAGTTCTGGCAGTTTCACCCCACGGGTGTCGCGGGCGCGGGCGTGCTGATCACCGAAGGCGTAAGAGGGGAAGGCGGCTACCTTCTCAACAAGGGCGGCGAGCGCTTCATGGAGCGCTACGCGCCGAATCTGAAGGATCTCGCGTCGCGCGACGTCGTTTCGCGCGCGATGGCCACGGAAATCAAGGAAGGGCGCGGGGCGGGCCCGCACGGCGACTACCTGCTGCTCAAGCTCGATCACCTGGGCCCCGAAGTGATCGACAAGCGCCTTCCGGGAATCCGCGAGATCTCCAAGAAATTCGCCAATGTCGACCCGGTGAAAGATCCGATCCCGGTCGTCCCGACGGTGCACTACCAGATGGGAGGAATTCCCACCAACTATTTTGGCGAGGTCGTGGTTCCAGAATTTTCGAATGGGCGCGGGAATCCGGAAGCCGTGGTTCCCGGTTTCTACGCGGCGGGCGAGTGCGCCTGCGCCTCGGTGCACGGCGCCAACCGCCTGGGCACGAACTCGCTCACCGACCTGCTGGTCTTCGGCAAGGCGGCCGCGGAATCGATCATCAAGTACTTGCAGGAAAATCCGGGCCGCAAGGATCTGCCCAAGGATGCGGCCGAGCGGACCGAGGCGCGCCTTGCGCGGCTCGACGGCCAGAAAGACGGCGAGTCGGTCGCCGAGGTCGGCATGGAAATGCGCCGGACCATGCAGGCGCACTGCGGTGTATTCCGGTTTCCGGACATGCTGGTCAAAGGCGTGAAGAAGATAAACGAGATCGCCGACCGCGCCACCCGGACGCAGATCAAGGACAAGAGCCGCGTGTTCAATACCGCGCGGGTCGAGGCGCTGGAGCTCGACAACCTGATCGAGGTGGCGCGTGCGTCCATGGTCTCCGCGGAGGCGCGGAAAGAGTCGCGCGGCGCGCACGATCGCGCCGACCATCACGCCCGCGACGACGCGAACTGGTTGAAGCACACGCTCTGGTACAAGGACGGCGACCGGCTCGAGTACAAGCCGGTGCACATGAAACCGCTGACGGCCCGGACGATCGAGCCCAAGGTGCGGACCTACTGACCCACGGGGGCAAGCATGCGCTTCAGGATTTTCCGCTACGACCCGGACAAGGACGTAAAGCCGTACATGCGGGACTACGACGTCGTGCTCGATTCGCACGACCGCATGCTCCTCGACGCCCTGGTGCGCATCAAGGAACAGGACGACAGCCTCTCCCTGCGCCGCTCCTGCCGGGAAGGCGTGTGCGGTTCCGACGCCATGAACATCAACGGCAGGAACGGCCTGGCGTGCATCACCAAGCTTTCCGATCTCAAGGAGCCCGTCGAGCTGCGTCCGCTCCCCGGGCTGCCGGTGATCCGCGACCTGATCGTGGACATGACGCAGTTCTTCAAGCAGTACTACTCGATCAAGCCGTATCTCGTCAACGAAGATCCTCCGCCGGAGAAAGAGCGGCTGCAATCCCCGCAGGAGCGCGAAGAGCTGGACGGGCTGTACGAATGCATCCTGTGCGCATGCTGCTCGACCGCCTGCCCGTCGTTCTGGTGGAACCCGGACAAGTTCGTCGGCCCGGCCGGGCTGCTGCAGGCGTATCGTTTCATCGCCGACAGCCGCGACCAGGCGACCGGCGAGCGGCTGGACAACCTGGAAGATCCTTACCGCCTGTTCCGCTGCCACAGCATCATGAACTGCGTGGACGCCTGCCCGAAAAATCTGAATCCCACCCGGGCGATCGGCAAAATCAAGGAACTGATGGTAAAACGGTCGGTCTAGTATGAAACCGGGGACAGACCACGTTTTTCCGAGCGATCTGGTTAGACTAGTACCGGCGATGAAAAACGTGGTCTGTCCCCGAATTTGCCGAACATGACAACGACGGAAATGAACCGTTTGCGCTGGAGCTGCCGCCGCGGCCTGCTCGAGAACGAGCTCGTGCTCGAGCGCTTTCTACGCGCGCATGGAGACTTGCTCGAGGGCGAGCGCCTGACCGCATTCAAAACGCTGCTCGACTATGGCGACGACGAGTTGTGGAACCTGGTCAGCGGGCGCAGCGAATGCGGCGATCCGGCGCTAGGCGAAGTCGTTCAACTGCTGCGGAGCTGCTAGTGACCGCGCATCGATTCACTGGGGGAACACCATGAGTTCCGCGAAGAAGGCCACGCTTTCCTACGGCGAAGGCAAGTCGATCGAATTTCCCGTCCTCTCCGGCAGCATCGGCCCGGACGTGGTCGACATCCGCACGCTCTACGGAAAAACCGGAATGTTCACCTACGATCCGGGATTTCTCTCCACGGCGAGCTGCAGCTCCGGGATCACCTATATCGACGGCGACGCGGGCGTGCTGCTCTATCGCGGCTACCCGATCGAGCAGCTCGCGACCCATTGCGATTTCCTGGAAGTCTGCTATCTGCTGCTGAACGGCGAGCTGCCCGACAGGAAGGAGAAAGACGTTTTCGTCGATCTGGTGACGCACCACACCATGGTGCACGAGCAACTGGCGCGGCTCTATACGGGATTCCGCCGCGATTCGCACCCGATGGCGGTGATGGTCGGAGTGGTGGGCGCGCTGTCGGCCTTCTACCACGACTCGCTCGATATCACCAATCCGCAACACCGCGAGATCTCCGCGTTCCGGCTGGTCGCCAAGCTGCCGACGATCGTGGCGATGGCATACAAATATTCCGTCGGCCAGCCGTTCATGTATCCGAAGAACGACCTCTCCTACACCGCCAACTTCATGCGCATGATGTTCGCGGTTCCCGCCGAGGACTACAAGATCAACCCGGTGCTGGTGCGCGCGCTCGACCGGATTTTCATCCTGCATGCCGACCACGAGCAGAACGCCTCCACATCGACCGTGCGGCTGGCGGGCTCTTCGGGCGCGAACCCGTTCGCCTGCATCGCCGCGGGGATCGCCTGCCTGTGGGGACCGGCGCACGGCGGCGCCAACGAGGCCGCGCTGCAGATGCTGGAGGAGATCGGCGACGTGTCCAAGGTCGGCGAATTCATCAAGAGAGCGAAGGACAAGAACTCGGGCGTGCGCCTGATGGGTTTCGGGCACCGCGTCTACAAGAACTACGATCCGCGCGCGAAGCTGATGCGCGAGACCTGTCACGAGGTGCTGGAAGAGCTCGGACTGCACGACGATCGCATTTTCAAGCTCGCCATCGCGCTGGAGAAGATCGCCCTCGAGGACGAGTATTTCGTCGAACGCAAGCTCTACCCGAATGTCGATTTCTATTCGGGCATCGTGCAGCGCGCCCTGAACATTCCGGTGTCGATGTTCACCTGCATCTTTTCGCTCGCGCGCACGGTCGGCTGGATCGCGCAGTGGCAGGAAATGATCTCCGATCCCGAGTACAAGATCGGCCGGCCGCGCCAGCTCTACCACGGCGCCGTGCGCCGGGAGTTCGTGCCGATCGACAAGCGTTGAGCCGGCACCAGAAACCAGGGACTCCAGATGCAGCATCCGGAGGTCTGACATGAGCGTCATGACGGAATTTCTTTCCAATTCCTACCTCTTCGGCGCCAACGCGCCTTTCATCGAGGAGCTGTACGAGGCCTACCTCGACAAGCCGCAATCGGTCCCGGAGCAGTGGCGCGAGTATTTCGACAAGCTGCAGCTGATGCCCGCAGGTCCGAACGGAGGAAGCGGCGCGCGCGACGTGGCTCACGCTCCCATCGTCGAGTCGTTCGCCCAGCGCGCGAAAGCGGGGGCGGCCCGCCCAGCATCGGCCGTGGCGGGGTTCGACCGCAAGCAGGTCTCGGTGCTGCTGTTGATCGCGGAGTACCGCTTCCGCGGGATGCTGCTTGCCGACATCGACCCGCTCAAGCGCCAGGAGAGTCCGCGCATCGCCGAGATGGAGCCCGCCTATTACGACCTGACCGATGCCGATATGGACACGGTGTTCAACACCGGATCGTTCGTCGGCCCCGAGCAGGCGAGCCTGCGCGAGATCATCAAGGCCTTGCAGGAAACCTACTGCGGCACGATCGGCGTCGAATACATGTACATCTCCAGCCGCGTGGAGAAGCGCTGGATCCAGGAGCGCCTGGAGCCGATCCGCTCCAAGCCGAGCTACTCTCCGGACTACAAGCGGCATATCCTGGAAAGGCTGACCGCCGCCGAAGGCCTCGAGCGGTTTCTTCACACCCGCTACGTCGGGCAGAAGCGCTTCTCGCTCGAGGGCGGCGACACCATGATCCCGGTGCTCGACAACCTTCTGCAGCGCGCCGGCGAAGCCGGAGTGCAGGAACTGGTGATCGGCATGGCGCACCGCGGACGGCTCAACGTGCTGGTCAACATCCTGGGCAAGATGCCCAAGGACTTGTTCTCCGAGTTCGAGGGCAAGCACGACGACGCGCTGCTCGCCGGGGACGTCAAGTACCACCAGGGATTTTCCTCCGACATCAACACGCCCGGCGGGCCGATGCACCTCACGCTCGCCTTCAACCCGTCGCACCTCGAGATCGTGAACCCTGTCGTCGAAGGCTCGGTGCGCGCGCGCCAGCACCGCCGCAAGGACCGCAAGGGCGAGCAGGTGCTGCCGGTGCTGATCCACGGCGACGCGGCGGTCGCGGGCCAGGGCGTGGTGATGGAAACGCTGAACCTGTCGAACACGCGCGGCTACGGCACGGGCGGCACCGTGCATATCGTCCTCAACAATCAGATCGGCTTCACGACGTCCGATCCCCGCGACAGCCGCTCGACCCTGTACTGCACCGACGTCATGAAGATGGTCGAGGCGCCGATCTTCCACGTGAACGGCGACGACCCGGAAGCCTGCGTGATGGCGATCGAGATCGCCCTGGACTACCGCAGCCAGTTCAAGAAGGACGTGGTGGTGGACATCGTGTGCTTCCGCAAGCTCGGCCACAACGAGCAGGACGAGCCGCTGGTCACGCAACCCCTGATGTACAAGATCATCAATCAACACCCGGGCACCCGCAAGCTCTACGCCGACAAGCTCCTCGCGCAGGGCGTGATCGGTGCCGAGGATGCCGACAAGATGGTCGCGAGCTTCCGCCAGGCGCTGGATGGCGGCACTCACACCAACAAGACCATCCTCTCGAATTTCAAGCCGCCGTTCGCGGTGGACTGGGCGCGCTACAGGAACACCAAGTGGAACGAGAACGACGACACCACGCTGCCGCTCGCGGAGCTGCAGGCGCTCGCCGAGAAGCTGACCAGCATCCCTTCGAACTTCAAGCTGCACCCGCGTGTCGAGAAAATCATCGCCGACCGCCGCCTGATGGGGCAGGGGAAGATGCCGGTCGACTGGGGCATGGCGGAAAATCTCGCCTACGCCTCGCTTCTCAAGGACGGATTCGCGGTGCGCATTTCGGGGCAGGACAGCGGCCGCGGCACCTTCTTCCATCGCCACGCGGTGCTGCACGACCAGAACCGCGAGAAATGGGACTCCGGCAGCTACGCCCCCTTGAGCAATATCGCCCCCAACCAGGGCGATTTCGTCATCATCGACTCGGTGCTCTCCGAGGAAGCGGTGCTCGGCTTCGAGTACGGTTATTCCACCTCCGAGCCGAACGAGCTGGTGGTGTGGGAAGCGCAGTTCGGAGATTTTGCCAACGGCGCCCAGGTGGTGATCGACCAGTTCATCGCCGCGGGCGAGGTCAAATGGGGACGCGTGTGCGGCCTGGTGATGATGCTGCCGCACGGCTACGAGGGACAGGGACCCGAGCACTCCTCGGCGCGCCTGGAACGCTATCTGCAGCTGTGCGCCGACAACAATTTGCAGGTGTGCGTGCCGGCGACCCCGGTACAGATGTTCTTCCTCCTGCGCCGGCAGATGATCCGGCCCTTCCGCAAGCCGCTCGTCATCTTCACGCCCAAGAGCCTGCTGCGCCACAAGGAGTCGGTGTCGCCTCTCGCGGAATTCGCCGAGAGCAAGTTCAAGCCGGTCAACGGCGATTGGGACGCGGACATCAAGCCGGAAAACGTCAGGCGCGTGATCGTGTGCAGCGGCAAGGTGTTTTTCGATCTGATGGCGGGGCGCAAGGAGCGCGGCGTCAAGGACGTGGCCATCGTGCGCATCGCCCAGCTCTATCCCTTCCCGCACGACGAATTCCAGGAGCAGATCAGTCTGTACCGGAATGCGTCGGAAGTGGTCTGGTGCCAGGAGGAGCCGGCGAATCAGGGGGCGTGGTACTGGATCCAGCGCTACCTCCTGCGCCACATGCGCGAGGAACAGATTCTCGCCCACGCGATGCGCCAGTCCTCGGCCTCTCCCGCGGTGGGCTACGCGTCCCTGCACAACGAGCAGCAGAAGGAACTGGTCGACGCGGCGTTCCGGCCGGTGACCGACAATCTCGTTCGGCCGGTTCAAGGCACGGGCAGAGCACCGGAAAAGTCATCGCTGCAATCAAAATAACAGGAAGAGCATGCTTATCGAAATCAAGGTGCCGCAACTTTCCGAATCGGTAGCGGAAGCGACCTTGCTGGCCTGGCACAAGAAAGTCGGGGAAGCGGTCAAACGCGATGAGAACCTCATCGACATCGAGACCGACAAGGTGGTGCTGGAGTTGCCGGCCCCTGCCGATGGCGTGCTTACGAAAATCATCAAAGGCGACGGCACTACCGTCAAGGCCGGTGAAGTCATTGCGACCATAGACAGCGAAGGGAAGGCGGCGGCATCAGCATCAGCCGCCGTTCCCGCGAAGGCGGTCATCCAGCCGGTCACGCCCGCCCCGACGGCAAAGCCGGTAGCGAGTGCGAGTCCTGCCATGCCTTCGGCGAGAAAGATCGCCGAGGAAAAAGGCGTGGACACCGCGGCGATTGCGGGCAGCGGCCGCGGCGGACGGGTCACCAAGGGCGATGTGCTCGGAGCAAAGAGCCCGCCCGCGCCGGAGGCACCCGCCGCGGCAAAGCCGTCCCTGCCTCAGCCGCCGGCTCCGGTCAGCGTCGACCAGATTCTCGGGAACCGCCCCGAGCAGCGCGTGGCGATGAGTCGCTTGCGGGCGCGCATCGCCGAGCGCCTGGTGCAATCCCAATCGTCAGCCGCGATCCTCACCACATTCAACGAAGTGAACATGCAGCCGGTGATGGACCTGAGGAAGAAGTACCAGGAGCGCTTCGAAAAGGAGCACGGCGTGCGCCTGGGCTTCATGTCGTTCTTCGTAAAGGCCTCGGTGCACGCGCTCAAGAAATTTCCCCTGGTCAACGCCTCGATCGACGGCAACGACATCGTCTACCACGGCTACTTCGACATCGGCGTGGCCGTCGGCAGTCCGCGAGGGCTGGTGGTGCCTATCCTGCGCGACGCGGACCAGCTGAGCTTCGCCGAAGTCGAAAAGAAAATCGCCGACTTCGGCAAGCGCGCGCAGGACGGCAAGCTCACCATCGAAGAGCTGACCGGCGGCACCTTCTCGATCTCGAACGGCGGGGTGTTCGGCTCGATGCTCTCCACCCCCATCATCAACCCGCCGCAGTCGGCGATCCTGGGCGTGCACGCGACCCGCGACCGGCCGGTCGCCGAGAACGGACAGGTCGTGATCCGGCCGATCAACTACCTCGCGCTTTCCTACGATCACCGCATCGTCGACGGCCGCGAAGCGGTGCTGTCGCTGGTGGCGATCAAGGAGGCGCTGGAAGACCCGGCGCGGCTGCTGCTCGATCTGTAAGGCGTGAATGCCCCAATCCTTTGACCTTGTCGTGATCGGTGGCGGGCCGGGCGGATACGTTGCCGCGATCCGCGCCGCGCAACTCGGCCTGAAGACCGCCTGCGTGGACGAATGGCGGGGCGCCGACGGCAAGCCCGCGCTGGGGGGCGCGTGCACCAACGTCGGCTGCATCCCCTCCAAGGCCTTGCTGCAGTCCTCCGAGAACTTCGAGCAGGCCGGGCATCACTTCGCCGATCACGGCGTGCGCGTCAAAGGCCTCGAGCTCGACCTCGCGCAGATGCAAAAGCGCAAGGACAAGGTGGTCAAGGCCAACAACGACGGTATCGTCTACCTCTTCAAGAAGAACAAGATCGCGTTCTTTCACGGCCGCGGCAGCTTCGTAAAGGCCGGCGCGGACGGCTGCGAGATCGCGGTGGCGGGCGCGCAAAATGAAACGCTCACCGCGAAGAACGTGATCGTGGCCACGGGATCGAACCCGCGAGCGCTGCCGGGAGCGGACTTCGACGAGAAGCTGATACTCAGCAACGACGGTGCACTCGCCTTGCCCGAAGTGCCTAAGCGCCTCGGCATCATCGGCGCCGGCGTCATCGGCCTGGAGATGGGCAGCGTCTGGCGGCGGCTCGGGTCGGAAGTCACGATTCTCGAAGCGCTCCCCGCATTCCTGGGCGCCGCCGACGAGCAGATCGCCAAGGAAGCCTGGAAGATATTCACCAAGCAAGGACTCAGGATAGAGCTCGGCGTGAAGATCGCGGGCGTGAAGGCGAAGAAGGACGTCACCGTCGATTACGCCGATGCTCAAGACAAGGCACAGAGCGTGGTCTTCGACCGACTTATCGTTTCCATCGGCCGCCTGCCCAACACGAACGGACTCAACGCTGGAGCCGTGGGCCTCAAGCTGGATGAACGCGGCTTCATCGCAGTCGACGAGCGCTGCCGCACGAATTTGCCGAACGTGTGGGCGGTCGGCGACGTGGTGCGCGGGCCGATGCTCGCTCACAAGGCCGAAGAAGAAGGCGTGGCGGTCGCCGAGCGCATCGCAGGCCAGCAGCCGCACGTGGATTTCAACACCGTTCCCTGGGTGATCTACACCTCACCGGAAATCGCCTGGGTGGGCAAGACCGAACAGCAGTTGAAGGCGGGAGGGATCGAATACCGCGCCGGCGTGTTCCCGTTCTCCGCCAATGCGCGGGCGCGCGCGCTCGGTGACACCAGCGGCATGGTGAAATTTCTCGCGGACGCGAAAACCGACGCGATCCTCGGGGTGCACATCATCGGACCGCTCGCCTCCGAGCTGATCGCCGAGGCCGTGGTCGCCATGGAATTTCGCGGGGCCAGCGAGGATATCGGCATGATCTGCCACGCGCATCCCTCACTCTCGGAGGCCCTGAAGGACGCGGCGCTCGCGGTGGACAAGCGCGCACTCAATATTTGATGAGCGAGAGCCCGCCAGAGACCGCCGAAAAGTTGCAGGACGCGGGCGAATCGCTGTCGGTCGTAG
>Ga0193726_1002998_pt1 | contig 11007 bp, 7 predicted proteins | sample H2c1metaG_FD_144928 | JGI IMG/M metagenome (GOLD analysis project Ga0193726, IMG submission 144928) | Soil microbial communities from a riparian zone of the East river system, Colorado, United States - H2c1 | ecosystem: Environmental > Terrestrial > Soil > Riparian zone | place: USA: East River... | reverse complement strand
GTCGCAGCGATGAAGTCTGACCTGCGCAACATGGCGACCTACGAAGAGCAGTACGCAGCAGATCAGGGTGGCGCATACTTCGGTGGCACCGCCACGTCGCTCGCTCCGCTTCAGGGCTTCAGCCCGTCGCAGAACGTGACCGTCATCGTGACGAACGTCGCCGGCCCGCCGCCTTCGTGGAGCGCGACCGCTTCGCATACGCAGTCTGCGAAGACTTGCGACATGACCAACGGTGTGATCACCTGCACGCCTTAATTTGATCTTGTTGGGTAGGAAAGGGGGGAAGCGGCTCTGCCGCTTCCCCCCTTTCTTTTTTTGTGGGCGCGGGCATCCGATCAAACGTTGCGAGATCTCGGCGTAGATATGGCTTCGCCCGTTGACGACGAATGACGCAAACCCTGGCGAACACTCCATTGTCAGGACATGCGGAACGCCCGAGTTGCCGGATACACACTGATCGAGACGATAGTCGCCCTCCTGTTATTCACGATCGGCGGCCTGGCACTGGTCAGCACCAGCGCATTGATCGGGCGGGCGATGAGGTCAAATGCGTCTCGCGAGCGAGCCGGAAGGATGGCCGCGAGTCGGCTCGAGATCCTTGGCGCTGGGTGCAGGGTTGCGGCGAGCGGGCGTGAGGCATTCGAGCAAATCGAATCCGAATGGTCCGTCGCGCTTGTCGATTCGGCACGCGTGAGTGTCGTAGAGTCGGTTAGCTACCCCACGGCCAGCGGCCGGCGAACAGATCTGTTTCGGGCGGTGCTGCCGTGCGCGCGCTGAGGTGTGGGTTTACGCTCATCGAGCTGGTGGTGGTGCTCGTCATCCTGGGCGTGATCGGCGGCGCCATTGGCCTCACCCTGTTGCGGCAACAGCGCTTCTATCGAGGAGCCACTGAGCTGCTTTACGCGCGCGAAGGCGTACGCGACGCCATCGACCTCCTGTCTATAGACATCCGTGGAATGGCGACAGCCGATACGGCGAGACTGCTGGCCGATTCCGCGATCGAGATGTTCGCAAGCGTCGGCAGCTCAGTGGTTTGCCAGATCGCGGGCACCGAGGTCGGTTTGCCCGGCGAAATCCCTCCGCCCAGAAATACTCTCAGTGCCTTCGTGACGCAGCCCGACACTGGTGACCTCGCGCTTTTCTACAGCGATTCGATCGAGACCGGCAGTCAGTGGGAGCGGCACCGAATCGTCGCCTTCAGCGCTCGCTCGCTCGCGGCGACGTGTCCCGCGTCGACCGGACTTTCCGAGGCCGGAGCCGCCGAGGCTGGTGCGGCGGGGTTCCTCGTCACGCTATCAACTCCGTTATCCAGCCACGTCGTCCGGGGCGCACCGGTCCGCTTCATAAGACGCGGCAGGTACAGCCTATACCGCGCAGGCGATGGCGACTCCTATCTCGGGTATCGGCGGTGCAATGCCTTGGGGGAGCCCGTATGTAGCTCGATCCAGCCGTTGAGCGGGCCATACCGCGCCTATAGTCGGAACGCGGGCTCGACGGGGCTGCTCCTCGAGTACTTCGACGCCCATGGAGAGCGTCTTGGCGTGGGCGCATCTCCATCGACGCTGGCTCGGGTCGACGTTACAGCCCGGGCTGAAAGCCGCCAGCGAGTCATCGTTGAAGGCGGGTCCCGATCGTCCGGTGATTCGGCGACGGTCGCGGTGTGGGTGCGGAACGGGTGGCCTTGAGCACCGACGTCCGGCGCCATCCTCTCGTGGCGCGGTCTTTCGAACGACGGGGGCGAAAAGGCTTTGCTCTCGCGGCGGCGCTGCTCGCTTTGCTCCTGATCTCCGCTCTCGTCACCGGGGTCCTGTTTGCGGCTACGGAGGAGACCCGAGTCGGCATCGCGTCGGCTGAGCGTCAGCTCGCGCTATCGGCGGCGGAATCCGCTATTGAGGTGACCATCGCCGCGCGGAACCTGGATTCCGTCGCTCCCATCGGGGTCAGTGGGACGAGAATGACCGCGGTCGGCGGGTTGGATTCACCTGTGACGGTCCACGTCACACGTCTCGATTCGACCTTGTACTGGATCATCGCCGATGCTTCCGCTCCATCTCCCGGATCGCAGGTGTCACGGCGAATCGCGGTCGTCGTCAGAGTGCTGCGGGGCGCCGATCATTCGATAGTTATCGACCGAATTTCAGAGCGATCGTGGTCGGAGCTTTTGTGAGGTGCCGGGGACGCACCGTTACTTTCCCGGCAATTCAATCGTGTCTAGGTCGAACGGATGGTGACGGACCAGAAGGCAGCAGTGCCACGCGGTTGGTCTCCATGCAAGTGCAGTCATACAGGGTCTTTGGGATCGCACGCTTCAAGAAGGTGAAGAAGTCGTGCAGACGCCTGAGAAACCCTCTTCTTTTCATTTACCAAGGTCCGCGATGGCGTTGTTTGGCCGGAAGAAGACTACCGTAGGGCTCGATATCGGATCCGGCCTGGTCAAGGTCGCCGTGGTCGATCACTCGAAGTCGACACCAGAACTGGTCAAGGTTGCGATCACTCCGCTCCCCGATGATGCCATCGTGGAAGGCGAAGTGATGGATCCGCATCTCGTCTCCGATGTCATCCGCACCACTATTGAGTCGGTGGATGCGAACACCAAGGCTGTGGTCGCCGCCGTGGGTGGACGCGATGTCATCATCAAGCGGATCAAGACCGAAAGGGTGAAAGAGGCCCAGGCCCGTGAGCTTATGCGCTGGGAAGCAGAGCAGCACGTGCCTGACGTAGACTCGGTCGAGCTCGATTTCCAGATTCTCGACAGCGATGGCGACGGCAGAGACGAAATGAGCGTTCTCCTCGTCGCAGCCAAGCGGGACCTGGTGGAAGCCAAGCTGCGCATCCTCGCCGAGGCCGGCATCACGCCGAGCTCGATGGACGTGGACGCGTTTGCGCTCCACAACGCGTTCGAGCTCAACTACCCCGACGCGATGAATGGCGCCGTGGGACTCGTGAACATCGGACATGAAACCACCAACATCAACATTCTGGACGACGGCGTCCCTATTCTGACCCGCGACCTTCCCATCGGCACCCGCCGTATTCGCGAGGATCTCCAGCGCGAACACGGGCTTTCGGCTGCGGACGCGGAAGCGCTGATCAGGGGGTATGACCGTTCCCCCCAGCTGGATTCAGTCGTCCTTCAAAGGACCGAGGAAATCGCCACCGGACTCGAGCGCGCGATTGCGTTCCTGTCCACTTCGCTCAAGGGCGACGGCCAGATGAGGGCTGTTTATACCTGCGGCGGTGGCTCACGCACCCCGGGACTGACAGAATCGCTCGGGCAACGCCTGAAGAAGCCGGTCGAGCTCGCCAACCCGCTCGCCATGATGGCGGTAAGGGACGGCGCATTGGAGTCGCTGGTGACCGACGAGGTCGCGCCGCTCCTGATGCTCGCAATCGGCCTTGCTCTTCGTAAGAACTGACCCGGAGCCCCTGACACCATGATCCAGATCAATCTCCTTCCCGGGGACGGCAAGAAGAAGCGTCGCGCCAATTCGACCAAAGGCCTGAAGTTCGAAATCAGGCCCCAGGACTGGTTTGCCGGACTCGCTGACAAGATCACCGACAAATACATGCTGGGCGCGGTCGCCGCGGCCGGCGTATCGGGTGCGCTCCTCGTCTTCCTGTTCATCCACCAGGCCGCGCAAGCCAGCGAAGTGGGAGAGAGGGAGACCAAGGCCCTCAAGGATTCGACCCAGTTCAGTGCCGTTTTGACGGCAAAGGTCAAGGCAGAAGCGTCGCGCGACTCCCTGTATCAGCAGATTGCGATCATCAAGTCCATCGACGACTCCCGCTATCTCTGGTCGCATCTCATGTATGAGATCAGCAACGCGCTGCCACAGTACACCTGGCTGACCGAGATCACGCAGACAAGCCTCCCCAGAAGCGCTGCTGCCGCGGATACGGCCAAGATAGCAGCACCAGCCGTTGACAGTACCCAGTCGGTTCAGGCCAGGCAGGCGGAAAGGAATCGCGTGCGCAAGGCGCGGGCAGACTCGCTGCTGGCCGCAGCGAAGGACCTGAAGTTCAAGATCGTCGGACATACCGTCGACATTCAGGCCCTGACGCGGTTCATGAAGTCGCTCGAGGCTTCGCCATTCATCCAGAACGTGCAACTGAGCCGCTCGGATCTGGTGCAGGCCGAAGGAAAGGAAGTCACGGAGTTCACTCTCGAGGCGGAGACGCAATCTCCTCCCGCCTTCGCGATCAAGACAGTTCCACTCGTAGTATCGGCGGTGCACTAACATGGCATTTCTCGCCAACATGACCAAGCGCGAGCAGTCGCTGGTGGGCGTAGGCGTGGCCGCCGTGCTCGTCCTCGCTGCCTACTGGTATTTCTTATACAAGCCGAAAGCGCAGGAGCTTAGAGCCACGCAGGTGCACGTCGATTCACTCGACAGGAAGAATCAGCAGGCGAAGGCCGATATCGCTTCGGGCAGCCTGCAGAAGCTTCGCGCACAGTCGGCCGAATACGAGCAGAGCCTGAAAGTGATGCGGCAGCTCGTCCCAAGGAGCAATGAGGTGCCCGCTCTTCTCGAGGATATTTCGACCGCGGCGCGCCGCGTCGGACTCGATCTGGCGACCGTGGAGCCGATGCCGGTTCTGCCGGGCGAACAGTTCGATACGTACCGTTACAAGCTCGCCGTGATCGGCGGGTACCATCCGGTCGGCCAGTTCCTCAGCAACGTCGGGTCGCTCAACCGCATCATCGCGCCCGTCACGATGGCGATCAAGCTGCACCCCATAGCGGGCAGGACGAAGGCCCGCACCAAGAAGGGCGAATCGGTGGTTGATACCGAGTTCCAGGTGCAGACCTATGTCGCGCGTACAACGCCGTACGTGCCGGCCACGGCGGTGAAATAACAATGAAGCTCTCAATCTCTTTCGCTCTGGTCTTTGTAGCGGCTCTGGCGACAGGAGCCTCCGCGCAGGCACGCGCCCAGGCAGTGCCAAGGCCGACCAGCACGGCGACCAAGCCCGCCACGACTAAGCCCGCCACGACCAAGCCCGCCACGACGGCCTCGCCCATAGCGACGCCTGCTGCCAAGAAGACGGTCGAGGCGACGGTGCCGGTTCCCGCTGCCGATACGGGATCCCGGGTGCTGATCAACCGCGAAATATTCTCATACGACGGAGATGGCAGGCGCGACCCATTTGTGTCCCTCCTGACGACCTCCGATCTCCGCCCGCTCCTCACCGACCTGAAACTGGTCGCTGTGGCGTTCGACACCCGGGGCCAGAACTCTGTTGCGGTTTTGCGTGATACCACGTCTAAAAGCCAGTACAGAGTACGAGTTGGCCAAACGATCGGCAGGATGCGGGTCGCGGCCATTCAGGAAAAAGCAGTGATTTTCACGATTGAAGAGTTCGGCTACAGCCGTCAGGAAATCCTGCCGATCATCGCCGATTCGACCAAAACGAGGCCCCGTCAATGAGCTTTCTAAAAGCGCTGCCAGCCGCGGCGCTCCTGTTCCTGCCTTCATCGGTAGCGACCGTTCACTCACTCAGTGTAGTCCCGTCCTCCGGGAAGACTGAAGTGGTGATCGGCGTCAATGCCGCTGTGGACGTGCAGGACTTCACGCTCGACGCGCCGGCCCGTGTGGTAGTCGATCTGAAAGGAGCCACTCTGGACATGTCGCGCAGCACCTACGACAAGGTTGCGCGCGGCGGCATCACCAACATTCGCTACTCGCAGTTTCGTCCCAATGTGGTTCGCGTCGTCATCGAGATGGACGCGAAGCACCCATACGCAGTGAAGCGCAATAACGGTGAAGTGCGGGTCGCAGTCACCGGCGGAAAGACGGAAGACTACACGTCGTGGTCGTCGAACCCCAGCAAGTCGAGCTATGCTGCCGCGCCCAGGCAGCTGCCACCGACGCGTCCAGCGGCTACTCGCGCGGTCGCACAGACGGCAGAAGTAAGCTCGCCTTCGGCGCAAGTAGTCTCACAGATCGAGTCCAACAGCTCGCAGGCCGAAACGCCGGACTATGCGGCGCCTGTCGAGCCGGTAGCTCTCAGGACGTCCACCAGCGCCAAGCCCGTCGCCCTCTTCTCGCAGGCGCAGCAGTCGCAGCAGGCGCCCCTCACCGTAACGTTCCAGGACACGGACATTCGCGACGTCATTGCGTCGTTCGCCGCGTTCTCGGGACGCACGATCGTCGTCGGCAAGGATGTGACGGGCACTGTCACCGCTGAGATCCGCAATCAGCCGTGGGATGTCGCGCTACGCGCGATTCTCCAGGGCCAGGGATTGGCGGCGTCGGAAGATGCTCTCTCCGGCATAATCACCGTTGACAGCTACGCCAACATTCTCAATCGGCAGGCTTCCGAGCCGCTGATGACTCAGCTCGTATCGATCAACTACGCACGCGCCGTCGGGCTGGTGCCGACGATCCAGTCGCTGCTTCAGAAAGATTGCCCGCAGGCGGCCCCATCCACCGGGGCCGCCCAGAACAACGCCGCCAGACCGCTTTGCATATCACGCGGACTGGTCGCGGCGGACAGCACCACCAACACGTTGATCATAACGGAGACCGCTTCGCGCCTCGCGGACGTCCTGCAGTACGTGCACAATCTCGACGTTCGCACGCCGCAGGTCGGCATCAAGGCCAAGATCATCTTCGTCAATAGAACGAACATCGAAGACATTGGTCTTTCCTACGATCTTGGCACGGGCACGCAGCAGTTCTTCAGCCAGCTCGTGAAGCGTCCGGATCCAGCGACGCTGCAGCCGATCGACACCAACGGCGACGGAGTACCCGACGCCCTCGGCGGCGGCACCCCGTTCTCGGGCGACCGGATTCTGCTCGGCGGCAACGCGCTGTCGGCGATCGCGAACGCGAACGCCAGAGTCGTCAACCCGGCGCTCAGTGTCGTATTCTCGACAGCGCTCGGCAAGTTCCAGCTGACAAGTTTCCTCGACGCGCTCCAGGAAGTCCGTCTGGCCGATCTTCAGGCCGAGCCCAGCATCGTGACGCTCGACAACAGACAGGCATCGATCCAGGTCGGTCAGGAAATCCCGATCAGAGTTCTCGACGCCAACACCGCCAATACCGGTGGCGCCGAAGCGTCTCAGGTACCGCGCGCCACCGTTGCCCTGAAGCAGGTGGGTATCATCCTGACCGTAACGCCGCACATCACCAACAATCGCCAGATCCTGTTGCTGCTGCATGCGGAAAACTCCGATGCGCAGCTGGCATCTTCAGATGTCGGTTTCATCTTCGGCAAGCAGTCGGGCGACACGCAGCTCCTCGTCGGCGACGGCGAGACCGCCGTCATCGGTGGACTCACCGTCACACAGACCACGCAATCCAAGTCGGGAATTCCGCTGCTCGTCGATCTGCCGATCATCGGCAGGCTGTTTGGCGAAACGCGTACCGACGACGAAAAGCGTGATCTCCTCATTCTCGTAACACCACACATCATCGACGACGGCGCGCCGATACCAGGCGCTTCGTCGAATCCGATCCCACCAGCCACCCGCTAAAGGTGACTCGAATGCACATAGATAATCCGAACGGCCTGCGCCGCGCCCTCTTCATGGTCGCGGCAGCAGTGTCGATTTCCCTTGGAGTCGCGGCGTGTAACGACACGGTGTCCATCGATCCCCAGCGGGATCGTGTTCCGCCGACGCTATCGCTGACGGCGATCGGGGGACAACCCGATACCGTAATCGCCTTCACCACCCAGGCGGAGGACAACCTGGGCCTGAAGACGATTCACGTTCAGGCGATCGGCGCGGTCGGAGTTGTCTATGACACCGTATTTACGAGCGCTGTCACCGACATCACGCTTCCCTTCAAACTCTTTTCATCACGCTCCGTTCCAGCCGGAACGCCCGTGGTGATCACCGCCAGCGCTCTTGACGGAGCCGGCAACTCGTCCGGCATTGACACTTTGATAATGGCGACCGGAAACATTCCGCCGCCGGAAGTCAGAGTGCTCAGCCCGACATCAGGCAGCTCGGCCGTCCTCGGCAAATCGATACTCGTGACTGTCATGGGCAAGAGCGGCGTCAAAATCCGCTCACTTGGCCTGAACACAACGGGCCCGGTGGTACTCGCGGACTCCGTGCTCTATTCCAGCCCGCTGCTCGATTCGACGACGATGCAGGACACGATTGCCATACCGCTGAATGCGACTCCCGGAACTCTTACCATCACGCCGTTCCTGAGAGACTCGCTCGGTCAGCGCGCTGTTGGTCCGAGCATCACGATCACGGTAGTAACGGCGGCGCAGGTAAACTCGGTGCCGGTGGTCAATGCGTACTGCGTCGGAAACTCCGCGTTCGACAATGCCTGTGGGCACGGGAAGCGCGTCGAAGTCAGCGACTCAGTCCACGTTGAGGCCGATGATCCAAGTGGAATCCTCGAGCTCGGTTACGAGGTGCGGTCAACGCTTGGTGGTGCTATCGACGACTCCGCGACGTTCGTCTCGACCACGACGCCGCCCGGTCAACTGACGTTCGATCAACACACCTTCTCCATGAGACTGCCGTACGTCACGTTCCCGACGACGGTGTATATCCAGGTATTCGCCCGCAACACCAATGGTGTGAAGGCGTACGCCAAGCTCGCCGGCGGCACCGACCGTGTCGACACAGTTGTGGTCGTGGCGGGCGTAACACGGCCATTGCCGGCTGGTGGCCAGGTTGCCGACGCCCTGTATCATACGGGGAGGGATCGACTCTACCTCACGAACATCACGCGCAACCAGGTCGAGGTCTTCAGTCTCGCCGATTCGTCCTTCAAGCCACCAATATTTGTCGGATCACGCCCGTGGGGTCTCACCGTTTGGCCGACTGGCCGAGGCGCCCCAACAACGCCGGCAATGGGCGACACGCTGCTCGTAGCGAACTCGGGGGGAACCGATATCAGCTACGTCGATCTGAGCGTGGGCGCCGACGGCGCCGAAGTGTTCCGGTACGCCTTGCCGAACATCATCGTGTATAGTGTCACGACGGTGACATCCGGCGCCAGCGGATTGCCATTCCAGCAACTGACGCGGTACGATTTCAGTGACCGTCCCCAGTTTCTGGCCGCTACCTGCGTTGCCGTTGCCGGTTCGTGCGCCGCGGGCGTCCCGGGTTCGTCTGTCTTACTGGCATATACCACGACTCCGACGCCAGGCCAGACGGCGCCATTCCAGAGCCTGAACGGAACGATTCGTTGGGAGAATCTCACCCAGGGCATAACCGCGGCTGGGAAAACAGATCCTCACACGTCGCATTTCTTCTTCGAACCAGCCATGGGTCAGTCGGCTGGGCGAGCTGACACGCTCAAGATCGTGCGCTTCGACGCCAACGGCATCGACAGCGCGGTGGTGGTGCCCTACAATCAGCCTGTAGCCGGGGGCTTCTACTCGGTCACTGTGCGCCTGCCCGAGCTGGGATTCAGAGACACCACGTTTGCTCGCAATTCCGGCAACTTTCAGCGGGCAATATTCGGTGAAGGCGGCAGCGTCTTCGGCAGCAGGGCAGTCGCGTTCGATGCCGATCGTGGATTCGCCGACACCTTTACGAATCCCGCTGGTGTGACGACAGTGATACCGATTCCCGTCGTCGACAAGGGTATATCTCCCGCGACGGCCGTATCCGACTTCATCGGCAACACATTCGCGCAGGTGAAGGGAGCCGCCATCAATTTCGACGGGTCGCTCTCGGCGATTCGCGCCGACTCGACTTACATCCTCAATCCGCTGCTCAGATTGCAGGGAGTGCTCAACACGACCGTGAACAACGCAGGATTCGACTTCCATCCGCTCAACAGCGGATCCAACTCGTTCCCGCTGCTCACTTCGATTCCCACTGCTATCAGCGAATCGGGTCGATCCCCATTCGCGATCCGATTATCGGTCCGATCAAAGCGGCGTACCGTCAGTCCAATGGCCAGCTCGTGCTCGTTGCTGCAACGGCGCGAGGCGTAGTCATCGCCCAGCTTCCGAACACGTTTCCAACTACCTGCCCGGTAGGCGCCCCGTAATTATCAAACAAAGAGCCCGGCTAAATGCCGGGCTCTTTGCTTCTGTGGCACTGTTGGCACCGCGCGCGATGAGGGGCTGGCAGGGGTTGTAATCGCGCCGCGGGCTCGTTCTCTTTGGTGCTCATGCTTCGATTTACAACAGCCGGCGAGTCACACGGGCCCGCGCTCGTGTGCATCCTCGAGGGGATGGTCGCGGGCTTGTCCCTCGTCGCCGACGATGTCGACACTGAGCTCGCCCGCAGGCAGCAGGGTTACGGCCGCGGCAGGCGCATGAAGATCGAGTCGGACCACGCCGAGTTCCTTTCGGGCATACGCGCGGGCGAAACGCTCGGCTCGCCGATCGCGATGCTGGTCCACAATCGCGACTGGAAGAACTGGCAGGAGATCATGGATGCCGCGCCCAGGGAGGGCGATCCGGAGCGAAAGCGGGCGGTCACCCGTCCTCGTCCGGGGCACGTGGATCTCTCGGGAATGCTCAAATACGACCGGGACGACGCCCGGGACGTGCTCGAGCGGGCCTCCGCCCGCGAGACTGCCGCGCGCGTGGCCGCCGGGGCCGTTTGCAGGCGTTTTCTCCGCGAGTTCGGCATTACTATCGGGAGCCACGTAGTCCACTTGGGCGGGGTCGACGCCAGGCGGCCCGACAAGATGCCGGCGGACCTCAACGCCGCTGCGGACTCCTCACCTCTGCGCACCCTTGACTCCGCCGCCGAAAAAGAGATGATCGAGCGGATCGACGCAGCGAAAGCGGACGGCAACACGCTGGGTGGAATCGCCGAGGTGATCTGCGATGGCGTGCCGGTGGGGCTGGGATCGCACGTGTCGTGGGACAGGAAGCTCGATGGAAGACTGGCGGCCGCACTCATGTCGATTCCCGCGGTGAAGGGTGTGGAGATTGGCCTCGGTGTCGAGTCCGCGCGCAGAAAGGGATCCGAAGTTCACGACGAGATCGATGCCGACGAGCGAAACATCAAAGCTGGCCGCGTGCGGAGACGGAGCAATCGCGCTGGGGGAATGGAGGGCGGCATCAGCA
>Ga0193726_1002997_pt1 | contig 11009 bp, 7 predicted proteins | sample H2c1metaG_FD_144928 | JGI IMG/M metagenome (GOLD analysis project Ga0193726, IMG submission 144928) | Soil microbial communities from a riparian zone of the East river system, Colorado, United States - H2c1 | ecosystem: Environmental > Terrestrial > Soil > Riparian zone | place: USA: East River... | reverse complement strand
GCGCCCTTCAAGTTCCAGGCGGGCCGGACCATCGCCTACCAGGACCAGACCGATTTCTGCCCTGAGCGCCGGGGCGAGAGCGGCGTACGCCTGGAGAAGCTCGAACACTCCTTTGTCGTGCACCAGCCGACCCACAAAGAGAAAAAAACGGGATGGCAAACCCAGCCTTCGACGCTGGGTGGCCGCATCCCCTCGCACAGCTTCCGCCCGTTCAGCAAAGAATTTCGTATCGACGGCGTTTGGTGCGGTGAAAATGGTTTCCTCCGGTGCTCCGTAACTCATTACATATTCGAACGATGCTTTCCCCGGCACGACAAAGGCGGCAGACTGATGCATGAATTCGGCTTTCAGGAATTTTATCAATCGCGAGCTGGAACGTAAGTCCCTAGTCGTACTCTCCACCCATAACGAGAAGGGTACGCGATGGCGGTGCGCCCAAAATAGGGACTGCCAGGAGGCAACGTAATTGTAACCACCGCAGAGAATCGCATCCGGAGCGGCCTTGCGCAGCGCGGCCCCCAAACCGCGGTTGAGCAGAAGGTTGTGTCGGCCGAGCCGCCGCCGCCACGAGGGAAGCACCTGATAGCGAAACCGGATATCTTCCTTGTATACACGCCACTGACGCAGACCGGGATCGGTTTCCGCCAGGAACATCACCTGCAAGTCGATGTTCTCGTGTAGCGCCAAGGCGTTGAAGACCGGAACCCGGTAGGGGGCGATGATCTCGCTCAAAATAACCAGCTTGCGCTTCATGCCACGCACTCCCGGTATAGCCGCGCCAGCTGTTCGGCCTGGTGTGCCAGCGTAAATCCCTGCAGGATGGTTTGCCGAGCTGCATCCCCAAGTCGCTGCCGCAGTTCTGCGTCTTGGAGCAGAGCGAGGAGTGCGTTCGTCAATTCCGGCAAATTGTCCGGGCCGACGAGCCAACCATTGCTGCGATGCTGGATGATCTCTTCGATTCCCTGTCCGCGGCAAGCGATGACGGGTCTTTCGGCCGACATCGCTTCCAAATAGACGCAGCCCAACCCTTCGTATTTGCTGGGAAGCGCGAACAGGGTGGCGCGCCGCATGGCATCCGCCACCTGAGCTCGACCCTGACGTCCCAGAAAGCGCACCTCTGCACTGATTTTCAGTTCCCGCGCCAATCCGCGCAAACGGGAGAGTTCCTGGCCGTCGCCGATGATTTCGCAAGAGGTGTGCGGAATCCGCTCATGAAGCAACGCAAACGCGCGCAGAAGCAAGTCCTGCCCCTTGGTGGGAATCAAGTTACCCACGCTGAGAATTACCCCGGCAAGGGCGGCCTCCTTGGCCGGCGCGAACACGGCCGAATCCACCCCGTTGTAGATGACGCTGGTGTTCATCGCAGCCGCCGCACCTTGCAGCACCTGATCGCGCACTCTCTCGCTGACGCAGACCACGCTCTTGGCCGAACGATACACCAGTCGCGAAATCCGTTTGCACCAGGCCCCCGCATATCCGCCGACCTGATTGGTGGAGAAAGCGTCCAGGCCGTGGACCGTGACCACAACGGGAATGTGCAATTCCCTCGAGAGCAGAACGGCAGCATGCCCGCAGGGCAGCGCCGCGTGCGCATGAATCAGGCGGATGGGCGATACCGCATGAATCTGGCGTACCTTCCGCAGAATGCTGGCGAACAGAAACGCTCCAGAACTGGGAAGACCAAAACCAGACGGAAATGCCGGGAACCTGGCTCGCTGCGCGGAAAAAGCGGAAGGGCTCGGACTCGATCGGGTCCGATAAAACGGCTGCACCGCCAGAACCGTGTTCACGATTCCCTGCCGCTCGACCGCGGGCAGCGCTTCGGCGACAAAACATCCCTGCGCGTCATCTTGCAGAGTGGGGTAAAAAGGAGTCAAAACCAGCACGTGCAGACCGCGGTTTGTGGGTTTGTCGCCGGCGACCGGCATGGACGGACGCGCGATCATGCTGCGCGGTCGCCGGTCTGTTGCAGCCACAGACGGAGAAAGATTCCCTCCCACTGCTGCGTGATGACGTCCCAGTCGAAGCGCTCGCTGTGCCGGCGGCCTCCCTGCCCCAGGGATCGGCGCAGATCAGGATGCTGCAGCAGTTGTTCCAGGCGGGCGAACAGTTCCTCATCCGAACCGACGAGATAACCGGTTTGTCGATCGATGACTGTCTCCGGTTCGTAATGACTCCGGGCGATGACGGGCAGACCGGAGGCGGCCGCTTCGAGAATGACTTTGGGCGAGCCCTCCCAGGTCGAGGGAAACAGAAACACGTCGGCGTTCTGATATTGGCGTCTCAGGTTCGTCTCCCCGGTGGGGCCAAGCAGCGACACATTCGCGAGCTTTTCCTCGGACGCCCGAGTCCTCAGCTTGTTCCCCAGCAAACCGTCTCCGATGAGCACGAAATCCGCCTGGGGAAATTTTGCGGCCGCGTCCAACAGCAAGTGCGGCTGCTTGAACGGACGCAAAGACCCCACAAAAAGCACTCGCGGCCGAAGGTTCGGCGGACGGTCCCAAGCCGGGGTAAAGAATTTCGTGTCGACACCGGTGGGAACCACTTCGCTCGGCAGGCCGTATTCTTTGGCCAGGCTGCGTTTCACCGCCTGAGAATTGCTGAACAGAAAATCGGAACGCAGAATGGTCTGCTCCCACAGGCGAATCGCCTCGGGATTCACCGTCGGCTCGTTGCGCAAATCGGATTGGGATTCGATGGTTCCGACTACCACGCGACTGTCCCTCCATCTCTGGCGCAGCTGTAAGTACAACCGGCTGGCCGGAGAAGATTTCAGATAGAAGAGAATCTCGTGCCGTCCCAAGAGAAATTCCTGCAATATCCGGACGGTCTGCCGTCTTCGCGGCAACCGGATCAGTTTTGTGTTGGGGCGTTCTCCGATCCGCGGGTCTGGTGTTTCCACGTGGAATACGCCGACATGAAATCGCGTCGGATCCAAACGACGAATGATCTCGCGGGCGTTGCTCATCTGCGCATTGGTAAGGCTCGCGTCGGCGAAACTGTCAACAAGGATGCGAACCGGTTTCAAACGAGCCTCGTCGCGTCGCGGCTGGGACGACCGGAAAATACAGTCATGCTAGGCGGAAATCGTTTTCTTCGAATGGGCCCATTCTAGCTGAAGGTCGCGCAACCGGGCGTCGAGACGACGGGTCCCGTCCCGTGACTGAACGGATTCCACCAAATGCCGGCGGGCCCGTTCGAGGAGCCGCTGCCGCGCGGGCTTCTGTTCCTGTGGGCCCAAGGGATGGAGTTCGCCGGGGTCGGAATGCAAATCGAAGAGTTCTTCCTTCCGAGAACTGAAGTCGAGGACCAGCTTGTAGCGGGCCTCACGAATGGCGAGAACGCGAGCGCCCATCCGTTCATCAAAATGAAATGGATTGGTGCAACCGTGGATGCATTCGACCACCGCCGCTTCATCCCCAATTTGGCCGCTCTGCATTTTCTTCCAATAGCTGCGCCCTCGAAAGCTCGCCGGCGGAGAAATGTTGAGCGCGTCCAGAAGCGTCGGGGCCAGGTGAAGAAGGCTGACCGGACCCTGCGTCCGGACTGCCTTGGCTGCCCCGGGAACACGCAACAGGAGCGGAACCCGAATCAACTCCTCGGCGAGCTGATTCGGTGGATGATATCGCCCGCCGTGATCCAGAAATTCTTCGCCATGATCGGCGGTGACAACGAATGCGCAGTCCTCCCACCGCCTGGCGGTCCGAAGCACGTCGACCAGAACTGCGACCTGCGAATCCACCCATCGGACTCCAGCGTCGTAAAGTGAGATTGCTTCCTTCCGGTGCCGCATAAAACGGCTGGTCCCGATCTCGCCCCGGTTCCAATAGGAATTCAGATAACGCGCCCGCGCCGGACTCAGGGTGGAATTGCCGATCAGCTCAAGCGCTTCCGCCCTGGGATAGTACGGAGAATGGGGATCCATGAAATGCAACCACAGAAAGAAAGGCCGGCCTTGATTCTCCCTGATCCACGCACACGCCGGCTCTACGATCTCATCGGCACTGGGAAAACTGCGAAGGGCGTCGAAGGATTTCGCTGACGAACTCGCCAACCGCTGGCAATACTGGAAGTAGATTTCATCGTAGAGAGCGCCCGCCGGTCCCAGTTTGTGGCAGGCCGCCCGCAACCTCCGGTTCCAGCGGCCAGGGGCGGCGTCCGGTTGCATATCATTGGCAACGGTTGGCTCAGGGTCCCCGCCAACCTCGAGAAAATCACGAAATACTTCAAACCCCGCGTCGTAACCGAATCGGCGCGACAAGTAAGGATTCGCCGCCAAGAATGCGCCGGTTGCGTATCCGGATTCGTTCAACACCTGCGCGATGGTCGATTCCCCCCGCGCCAATCCGATTACGTCCCGCCCCAGGGCAAGCGGGTAGCGAGAAGCCATGATGGCGGGAAACGAGTAGTAGGTAGGAGTCCCGGCAACGATTGCGTTCTGCACCACCATGCTCTCGGGAGCCAGAGCATCGAGAAAAGGCGTCGTCGGGCGATCATAGCCGAGGAAACCGACGTGGTCCGCACGCAGGCAGTCAATGGTGATCAGCACCAGCGACTTTGGCTCTGCCATCTAGGATTCCCTCGCCTTCACCGCCACCGGAATCTGGCTGTAGCCGGTGCGAAGCTTGCCTTTGGTCACGATGTCGTACAGGTCGGCATCGTGCACATAGAGCAAGTTGGGGTGCTTCGCCTCCAGCGCCGAGAGGAACTGGTGCAACGTCTGCAAAGTAGGGGTGCGGAAATCCTTCAGCGAGGAGTGGAAGTTGATGGCGTGCACGGAAACGATGGCGGGAATGCCGCGCGCAAAGCAGCTCTCGGCAAGTTGCACATACTTTTCGGTGGGCAAGTCTCGCTGCGTCGGTTCGATGTCGATGGTCCGATGCAGGTTCAACATTTCGTATTCATCCATGTGCGGAGACAAAGGCGAGCCGCTTCCGTTCTGCACCACCCGTACCCCCCATTGCGACCACGCCCGGTGGGTGCCCTGATCAGCGCGGTAGCCGGGGGCGCAGGCGGAGAGCGGTTTCCTGGAAAAGAATGCCTCGAAAATCTTAGCCGCCTGCCCAATCACGTTCGCCTGCTTTTCCGCGGTCAGAAAACCGGCATGCGGCTTTTCCGGATTCGAATACTCGTATCCGATCCACGGCATTCGCCAATAAATGTACGGCGTTTCGGCTCTCCACAGGGTCCGCAACAGAGCCGCCCGTTCGCCGCCTTTGGCGATGGCAGATTCGACGGCCGCCGAACAGAAATGAGTCAGCCCGTGTAACCCGGGATAGAAGACGCCATCTGCGATGCCCTGCCGGTAAGCTTCGAAAAGGCCCGGTCGTTGCCAGCTTCCCGGCAATCCGTCGCTCAAAGGGAGTAATTCAATTTGCCGAAAATCTCCGGCCGCCATCTTTGGGAAATTCAAATTGGACAGCAAAAAATTCATCACCACACAGGCCGATCGCCCGGTGTAATCACGATGTCGCCGCAAAACATCGGCAAGAGCCATCACGTCTTCGGCGGTCTCAAGGGTATAGAAGTCGTAAGGATTTTCGCCCAGGCGAACGCCAGCGGCGCGTAGCAGCTCATATCCCTGCTTGTCTCGCACCCCCACCCGTCCCCAGTCGTCACTCTGCAACAAAACCAAGGGCTGATCGAAACAGAAGGAGCGTCCCTTCGGCTTCTTCGTACCGCCCCACAGGTTGCGAATGAAATCGATCAAGCGAACCATCCCAGAAAAAATCGGCCGCAACTGTGAATGCGGAAATTCAAGAAAATCCCGGATTGGTCCCGGCGACACCTTTTCCCGCGTGCATGGTGCGAATCACGGCGGGCGCGGGTCAAATATAGCCGAGATTTTTCAACCTCTCCTCGATAATGCGTTGCTCAGATTCATCCATTTGAGCGGCAGCGTCGTGGACAAGATTCTGCAACACGTACTCGAGAAGCCGTTCCAAGCTCTCAAATTGTGCGCCGTACCTTTGTTCCGCGGCACGGCAGAGTTCCTCCGGAAGCTGCACCCCGCGAGTGTTTCCGGTCACGTTGCGCTGACCTCCGCGCGCCGGAATGTGCCGCTGACTCGCGCCCAAACCGCCTTGGCGATCAGTTGGTCGTCCGCGTCGAGGCCGAACGCCAGGGCGATGGCGATGAAGGCAAGGTACCCCAGCAGCAGGGCCGATCCGATCCCCGCCCAGTCTTGTCGAATCGCACCGAACACCATCCGTACCCCAAACAATACTGCCAGAGCCCCCCCCAGCGGCAACGCCAGACGCAGGTAACTCCGGTTGTAGGGCCACAAGCCAAGCCGGCTCCGCACCTCGCCGAGGTACCAGACATTTCCCATCACATTTGTGATCGCTGCTGCTATCGCCGCGCCGGTGATTCCCCAGTGCGGGATCAGGAGCAAACTCAACAGAACCATCAAGGCGGCCATGACCGCTTCGATTCTGATCAGGCGCCGCTGGTTCCCCGACATGAGCAGCAAATATCCCACCGATCCGACCCCGCAGTTTACCAGTTGCCCGATCGTACCAATCACCAGGATTGGCCAGCCGACAGCGAAGTCGCGGCCAAAGATTCGCATCAATGGAGATGCGAACAAGATCATCACCGCGGCCAGCGGAATCGTCAGCCCCAAGATCCACTTGGTGAGAGTTTGAAAGACGCGGCCCAACAATTCCTGTTGTCCGCGCGCGTAGAGGTCGGCAATGCTCGCCGAAAATATCTGGTTCACTGACTGCAGAAGAACGGGCACGAAAGTGACCAAGGCGGTAGCGACGGCATAGATTCCGACCTCGCGGGCGCCGAGATAAAATCCGATCAGGATTTTGTCGGCCTGGGACATCAAGAATTCCAGTATCCCCGTGCCTAAAATCACCGCCGAGAATGACATCACTTCTTTCTCGAGTGCCGGGAACCGGCCGGCAAATGACCTTGCGGCGCCGGGCGTGGTCCTCCAGACCACGGCCGCAAGAAGCCCCAGCACCATCGCCGCGCTCCCCACCTGCGCAACCAGGTAGCCACGCAAACCCATGCCCAGCGCGACAAGCGCCAGGGTCAAGACCATCATAGCCGGGCTGCCGATGAAATTTGTAATGATGGTGCGGCGGGCTACGTCTTTGTATCCGGCCAGTACCTGGCCGAGGAATGTGTTCAGCGCCCCCGCAACCATGATGAGGGCAAACCATCCCAGATAGGGATGCAAAGCCTGGGTGTGATAGAAGTGCAGCGCGATCCACGGTCCCGCTCGCAGGACGACGCCGCCCAGCACAATATTGGAGAACAGCAGCAGAAACATGCCCCGACCGAGAAATCCGCGCAGCAATTCCGTTTTGCCGGTGGCGCAGTAGGCGGCGACGAAACGCACGGCGGCTTGCGGAAGCCCCAGCGCGTTGAAAATCCCTAGGAATCCGACGATGGTCATTCCCAGGGCATAGATGCCGAGGGCTTCCGCCCCCAGAGCCCGGGCCAGGTAAATCTTGAATAAATATCCGGTGGCGGCGGTAAAAACTGTGCCCACAAAAAAAACCGACGACTGCCGCGAGATGTGTCCCATTTGCTGCCGGAAGTCCCGCGACTCTTCGGGGCTCGGCAGGAGCTTGAGCGCGGGCTCAAGGAGCGGCGTCTTCCTCACGCTGGCGGCGTTTGGCATAAGAAAAGTTAGGCCCGCCCTGCCACTGGACATACGGAGGCCCCGCAAAGCAACTCTCGCAGCTTTTCGGGATCCAGGGCTGGTTGCAATTTGTTTTTACCCGGACGCAACATGGTCCCAGACATCAGCAATCCCGGGATGTCGGAGATTTGTTCCGCCGAATCCAATATCTGTCCGACGCCGAATCTCGCATATTGCTGGACGTACCCGGTGTAGGTGTCACGCAACCATGCGCATAAGAACACCGGGACGCCGCGATCCCTGCACTCCACGGCGACCGTCGATTGTCCCGTCAAGGCAAAACGCGTCCTGCGCCAGAGTTCGCCCGAAGCTGCGCCTGCAATGATGCGAATGCGGGCAACTTCGGCACCGGGCAGAAGCCTTCGCAATAACCTACGGTGCGCTTCGATGCTTTCAAAGGGATGCAGCTTGAAGACCAGATCAAGTCCGCATGCCTTTGCCAGCGCGGACAAGCGGGGCAAGAGCTCACGATAAACCTCGTCCGTCCGCCATGCCGCCGTGTGATAAGCCTCGCTGAAAAAAACCAGCCACGGACGGTCGCAGAGGTTCGCGGCAGCCTCCATCGCAGGGGCATCGGGGACCGCGGGTGCGCCCAGCAAGATTTGGCGCGGCGCAACCCGGCAGGTGCGCACCAGATAGTCCTGCTCCATCTCGTTCTTGGCCAGGTAGAAATCATCGTACCGGGTTTTGACCGCCATCCATGCATCCAGGGCGCCGTGATGACAGGCCAATGCGGGCAGCTCGCGCCCGTTTGCCAGAATCAGCGGGATTCTGCTGTAAGGATTGCTGTCATCTGCGCACAGGCATCCCGTAATATTCTCCGACTCAAAAACTCGGCTCCAGGCAGTCCGCAGCGCCATTCCCCAACCGATCAGCCAAGGGATCCGCTCGAGCACGCCGATCGCATCTGCGGTCTTGAATTCGTCAGCGGCCCGGACCAGTCTCTGCCGCAGTGCACTCCAGAGTTTTAACAGTTCTGCGGTTTGAAATTCGTGGACCGGCACGGCGTAGGAATCGAGCGAAGCCCTTCTCACATTTTGCGGCAGCGATTTCAGCTCGCCGCTGCGGCGCGCGCATACTAAAAGAAACCGGGTCTCGGGCAACAACGCCGCGTACGAAACCGCCATGCGGGAAACACCGATGTACGCCGACGGCAACAAAACGACCGGATTCGCGGAGCCCTGTTCTCGGAAGGCGAAGCGCCGGCGAATGGCGTGCCGGGGATCGAACTTGTCCTGCAGTACCTGAACCAGCTGAGGCGCACTCAGCTTTGAGAACGCTTCCGAATAGTGGCGGAGGGTACGGAACGCTGCCTGAGGCCGGCTTTCGAGAGTGACCAGCCGCCCATTCGACAATTTTTGTAAGGCCGTCGCCAGCGCGAACGGCCGGCTGGCATGGAACTCACAATTCGGATCGAGATCAGCCGCCAGCCGATGCACCAGCATCAACTGCTGCATCTGGGGCGCAATTTCCAGGAAAAGAATATCCCACCAGTCGATCCCCGTCGGATCGACCAGGCTGCCCATACCCGCCTGCAGAAGCTGCTTGAGCTGGTAAAGGTCTTCTACCTCGCGAGCGAAATCGTACAGACTGATCACCCGGCATCCCGTCCGGAGTTTCCAGTCTTCATAGGCCGAAACCGGAGCCCGGGCGAAATCGACCACCAAGTCCCATTTCCCGGGCTGGTCGCGCCGAGAGAGTTGATCTTCGGGATGGAGCAGCAAGACTCTCATTGCGGCGCATCACTGCTAAAATCTTTCAAGCGGCAGACGAGACTTCTGCCGCTGGCCTGACTGGCGACGGCAATCCTGATTCGACCCTCCTGCGTGCAAATAGAAATCGTTTGTGGCGCACGGAGGATATCGCCACAAAGCCGGCTCTTTCCGCGCCACGCAAGGCTGCGTCATTTGTGGCCCGAGGCAAAATCCAGGCGGACGCGCCCTCGGCCTGCAGCTGCAAGGCCACGCCTGCGATGGCTTCTCGGTAATACCCCTGCCCACGAACTGCAGAAACGGTCCAGGCATCGACGAGCAGCGCGGAATTTGATGCCGGTGACTTCAACGCAAGACTGGATTCCGCGCTGGCAGGCTTTTCCCAGCCCGTGATCCAGCAAAAATGGACGGGCAGGCCTTCGCGGTTTACCAGGACGAACCCCCTGCTCCGATCCTGGCGAAGGCGTTCGGCGGCACGCAGCAAGTAGGCCAGCGTATCCGGATCTTGGCCGTAGTGCATGGCTGCAGTCGCCAGCCAGCCTAGGTCGATGGGCTGGATCGCAGTGCAAGGCAACCGGGAGTGCGGCAGACGCAAATATTCCTCTTCCGACCACTTCAGCAGTAGGAACTCTGATTCATCGCGAAGAAGCTTTTGCAAGCGTCGAGAAAATCTCCGGAGACAGCCGGCAAGCCCTTCGGCCTTGAATCGTTGCTTCAGCCGGGAAGCATAACCCAATCCTGTTCGCACCCAGCCTTCGAGCCGCGGGAGGGAACGAATCACAACCCCTGAACGGTATCGAACGCGTTCCTTCCAGCAACCAAAAGCGGAGCGCATGACGGTTACGTGTAGGGTTTGGCGACTGCCCGTGGCCAATCGGTCCTTGTAGCCCTCCGCGCCGAGACCGAGATCGATCCGACTCGAGTCGGCTCTTTCGCAGGATTCCTCGACAATTTTCGAGAGCAGCCACAGACCCGGAGAATACAGCTGAAAATCGGTGGCAAATGTGGGTTGATACCAAAACCAGCTTCCGCCGAACTGGAAGCCATAATTCCAGGCGACCGCCTGCCCGCCGACCATCATTCGGGAAAGGGTGACCCAGCCGGAATCGGACAGCGATCGGGCCAGCTCCTCGAGGAAAACTCTGCGCTCGGGTCGGGCCAGGTTACTGAGGCGGCCGGTGGCCAAAAATCGCGCCACGTGGGCCTTCGCGAATGCGGGCAGCTGCGCGGCGATTTCGCTGAACGATGTCGAGTGATGCACCGTCACTGGACCTCGTTTGCCGAGCGTCTTCGAATATCGCCGCATGCGACGTTGAACCGATTCTTTGACGGCTTTCCGATTCAAGGGAACATCGAGCGCCACCTGCGCGCAAGAATATGCGGAACGGGAAAACACGGAATATCCAGAGTTGCGGGCGGAAGTCTCGAGCGCGCCGGTGATCGCAGAATCGGCGGGCAGGTTTGCCAGGCGCAGCCCTTTCACATCCTGCGCCCTCAGCTCGGCAAAAACGGCCGCCAGAAACTCCGGCCGGAGCGGGGAATGACAAATGAAATCGCAATAATCGGCGGTCGTACCGGCAAGAAAAACCGCTTCTTGCGAATGGGTGAGGGCCAACGCCACCAATCCTACCAGCCGA
>Ga0193726_1002996_pt1 | contig 11009 bp, 14 predicted proteins | sample H2c1metaG_FD_144928 | JGI IMG/M metagenome (GOLD analysis project Ga0193726, IMG submission 144928) | Soil microbial communities from a riparian zone of the East river system, Colorado, United States - H2c1 | ecosystem: Environmental > Terrestrial > Soil > Riparian zone | place: USA: East River... | reverse complement strand
CTCGCGCGCCTACCGGTCGTCGGCGACATCGGCATCTACTTCAAGCCCGAGAGCGTGGTGCGGCGCTCGCTGGCCGACCTGTATGCCGATCCGGCGACGGCGACGCCCGAGCGCGTCAGGCGCACCGCCGAGCTGCAGCGCTTTCCCGGCAACCGCGAGGCCACCTTGCAGCGGGCGCGGACGCAGGAGCCGCTCGATCCGACACCGCTCAAGCGGCTCGCCGTGCCGACCCTGATCCTGTGGGGCGGCCAGGACCGCTGGGTGCCGCCGGCCGACGCCTTCCGCTTCCAGGACGACATCAAGGGCGCCAAGCTCGAGGTCTTCGAGAAGCTTGGCCACTCCCCGATGGAAGAGGATTCCAGGGCCACCGCCGCCGCTGTCGCTTCCTTCCTGAAGCCGATCCCGCCCCGCCCGACGCCGCCGTCCCCGCCAGCCGATCCAGCACCGGGCGAGGTTCATCCGTCGGTCGTGCCGGAGAAGGATTGAGGCTGGGCGCGCGCGACTCCAGTCGCGCGTCTTCGTCGATACAATGAAAGATCGCGCCACTGGAGTGGCGCGCCCCCAGCTATGAACTCTTGAGGAGCGCCATCACCTTGGCGAAGGCCTCGTCGGCGATGGCTTCGATTTCTCCCTTGGTGCGGTTCTGGATCGGGTGGGGGACGTAGACGACGGCGGGCTCGAAGCCCAGCGAGTCGCTTTGGGCGGCGACGCCGTCGACGAAGCCCGTGGTCACGATGTTGACGCCGGGAAGGCCGCGGGTGTCGAGGTTATTGAGGTCGTGCAGACTGCACGATGTGCAGGAGCCTCAATCGCTTAAGGCGATCACCGCGAGCTGCGCCTCGGCGGCAATCTTCTGCATCAGCTCCAGCGGCGCCACCTTGGTGTTGGTCGGCTTGCGGTAGCGCCTGGTCGCGACGCCCGCCTTCTTGAAGTGGCCTTCGAGGCGGTCGATGAACTCGGCGCCACGCGCCTTGCCGATATCCATCAGCGCCACGGTCTTGCCATCGAACGATGGTGGCGGAGCGAGTCTCGCGCGCCGCGTCGGCGAACTTTCGGCCGTGGGATCGCGCAGCTTGATCGATGGGCTCATGGCGAAATCTCCCGGGTGACGGCCTGGCATTCGTCGCGCACGGACTGGCCCGGCCAGCCGCCGATGATGGCCGAGAATAGCCCGGCTTCGCCGCCGGCGCGAACGATCAAAAGCCCGTCGGGCTGGAACTTGTCGATCATCTTGTCGCCGAGCTTGTCGACAAATTGGGCGGGCAGGCCTTCGGCGACGCCCTGCGCGCCCTGCACCAGGTCGCGGCCCGGCCGTTTCAGCGCCTGGTACAGCGCATCCTCGATCTGGCGGCGGCCCCAGCCACCGTCCTTGAAGATCTTGTAGTGCTCGGGCGACAGCACCAGCACGGCGTTGCCGGCGAGGCAAAGCTTGGGATGGCCCACGCCAAACAGGCCCATGGCCAGCGAACGCACGAGCTCTTCGGGCGTGCGCGACTTCTGGTCGATGAAGCCGTTGACGCCTTCGCCGTGGAACAAAGTGACGGCGCTCTTGCCCGCGGCAATGCCGCGGCGCACGGACAGCGGCTCCCAGTCGGGATCCGATTCGTCCTCGGCGAAGCAGAAGGTGTACTTGCCGGGATTGCCCAGGGTCGCGCGATCGATGGCGCCCGGCAGGCCGCCGCCGACGTTGCGCACGATGAGCTGCAGCGCGCGGCCGATCGTGGCGTTGGCGCGGTTGCCCTGGCCCAGCGCATTGACGCCGCTGTTCATGCCGATCGCCTTGGCCGCCGGGCCGTTGATGATCACCAGCGGGCCGGAGAAATGCGTGGTGCATAAAAGGCCGTGCAGCACGAACAGCGGATCGAGCGCGGCCTCGAGCACGCCCAGCACGACCGGCATGTACTCCGGCTTGCAGCCCGCCAGTACGGCGTTGATCGCCACCTTCTCGACCGTGCAGGGCGCGAGGTTGGGCGGAATGAGGCCGACCACTTCGTCGGGCTTGCGATGGGTGCCGCCCAGCATGCGCAGGATGCGCTCGTCGGTCGGCGGCACGACCGGCAGGCCGTCGCTCCAGCCGCGCTCGAAGCAGGCTTCGATGGGATCGTCCCAGTTGCCGACGGCGATCTCGCGCGACTTCAGGCCGGACTCGCCGTAGCGCGCGATCAGCGCCTCGTGCACGCCGGGCTCGACGCTCTTGGAGCCGCAACCCGGCTGCCAATCGGGCAGGCCGTCGCCCGCCGCCGCGGCGCCGGCCACGCGCAGCCACTCCTTGCGCTCCCAGCCCACCGTGCGCTCGACTTCGCGGCCGTCCTTGAAGCGGATCAGGGTCGGCACGGCTTCGATGTTGAGGCGGAAGGAGCGTTCGAGCTCGTGGTCGTCGATCACCGAGCGCACGCCGGCGGGAAAGGTCGGGTCGTCCTGGCTGACGACGGCGAGCGGGCCGGCGCGGTCGAGGCTTTGCATCACCGGCTCGACCAGCACGCAGGTCGGGCAGTCGCGCTTGGCGACGATGACGAGGCCGTTGGTGGGGAGCAGGGAGTCGGGCATAAATGCCAGCATAGCGTTCATCGCTGGGAGCGCGCCACTCCAGTGGCGCTCATACTCATGAGAAGATGCGCCACTGGAGTGGCGCGCTCCCAGCAAAGAAATTACTCGGCCAGAAGCGCCGTGACCTGCTTGTCGATGAACGCCGCATCCTCGGGATTGGCGGCGGGGTTGCCGGCGCGGTGGCCCCAGACCGAGGGGATTTCGGCCAGCCTGGCGGATTTGAGATGGGGCAGCTCGGCGCGGTTGTCGTCGGTCTGGAAATAGAGGTCGGTGGCGGACGGCATCAGCAGGACCTTGGCCTTGATGCCGGCCAGCGCCATCTGCAGATCGCCCCGGTAGAGATCGTTGGCGGAGATGTCGCCGGCCTGCCACGTCCAGAGCTGGGCCATGAGATCCGACGCCTTGCGGCGCAGGAAGCTCGCTTCCCAGGAACGCACCAGGAAATCCTCGAGGTCCTTGAAGCCGAGGCCGCGCCACATCTCGCGGCGATAGAAGGTCTGGCTAAGCGCCCAGCCGGCATAGATGCGGCCCATGGCGCGCAGGCCTTCCTCAGGCGTGCGGGCCGCCTGCACCGCCGTGCGCACGCCTTCGAGGAAGACGAAATTGTGCGGCGCGGTTTTGGCCGAGCCGCAATTGACGACGATGCGCTCGACCACATCGCCGAACAAAGCCGCCCAGTGATAGGCCTGCTGCGCGCCCATCGACCAGCCGTAGACCATTTTTACCCGGTCGACGCCGAACAGCTCGTTCAGCAGGCGGCGCTGCTGGGTGACATTGTCGTAGGTCGTGACCTCAGGAAAATCACCGGACGTGTTCGACGGCGAGGAGCTCAAGCCGTTGGTGAACATGTTGGGGATGACGATGAAATAGCGGCTGGGGTCGAGGCAGTGCTCGGGCGACACCAGCCATTCGATATCGGTGTGATGCGCCGAATAGCTCGTCGGATAGACGATGACGTTGTCGCGCCGGGGCGAGAGCGTGCCGAACGTCTTGTAGACGATGCGCGCGCTCTTCAACGTGCCGCCGCGCTGCAGCGGAAGATCGCCGCAGTCGAACACGCCCTCGGATGTTTTCACGCCAGGCTCCGCACGATCTCGCGCTGCACGCCGACATAGCCCGTGGCGACATACTTCAAATGCGGCCGCAGATGGCGGTGCGCTTCGGGCAGGTTGTGGAACGCGATGTTGGGGAACAGGTGATGCTCGGCGTGATAGGGCAGGTTCCACATCAGGAAGCGCACGATGGGATTGCTGAGGGTCGTGCGGGTGTTGGCGAAGCCGTCGTCCGAGTTGGGGCAGAGCGTGTGCTCGCACATCAGATAGAGCCGCAGGAACGGCAGGCCGACCAGCAGCGGGATGAACCACATCCACAGCACGACGTCGGTGTGCAGCGCGATCGAGCCCGCGATCAGCGCGACGTAGAGCGCCAGCAGCCAGCGGCCCCAGCGCTGCGCCTCGGGCCACGCCGAGGGATGGATGTAGTCGACATTGCCGCGATAGCCGAAGGGGAACAGCAAGATGTCGCGCGTCCGCAGCATCAGGAACGGGATCGAGCTCACGCGGAACAGGTACTGCCCCCACGTCTTCGGCGTGCCCGAGGTGACGAGCTCGGGATCGCGCGCGGGATCCTGGGTGTAGCGGTGATGGGCCAGGTGATAGTGCCGGTAGAAGCCGGCATTGTTCAGGATCGCCGCCCCCGAGAAGAAGGCCAGAAGGTCGGCGGCCCAGCGCGTCTTGAACGAGCCGTAATGCACCGACTCGTGCATGGCGCCGAACAGCGCATTGACGAACAGGCCCTGCAGCAAGAGCGCCGGCACCACCCACCAGCTGCCCAAGGTCGCCAGCACCAGCCAGCCGCCGGCGATCAGCAGCGCGAGGTGACCGGCGGTCTGCACGAAGCCATGCCAGTCGGACCGGGCATAGAGGCGCTTCAGCACCTCGGCCGGCACGACCCGCATCTGGCGGGCGCGTTGGCCGGTTACGACATAGGCGCCCACAGCCCCTCCTTGTACGCCTTCTCGGTCCGCGCCTCGGCCACCTTCTTCTCCTCCTCGGCGAGGCCGATCTGGTCGCCGACCATGCGGCTGATCGACGGGAAGGTGCCCTTGGGCTGGACGTAGTCGGGCGCCCACAGGCGCGAGCGCAGCAGCGCCTTGGCGCAATGCAGGTAGGCCTGGCGCACCGAGATCACGATGGCGCATTTCGGTTCCTTGCCCTGCACCGCCATCGAGGCCAGCAGCTCGGGATCGACCGACAGCCGCGCCGTGCCCGCCACCCGCACCGTGTCGTTGACGCCGGGCAGCAGGAAGATCAGCGCGATCTCGGGATTCTCGAGAAGGTTTTTCAGCGTATCGAGCCGGTTGTTGCCCGGCCGGTCGGCGAGCGCGATCGTGTGCTCGTCCAGCACCTTGAAGGCGCCCGGCGGATCGCCGCGCGGGGTGACGTCCTGCTTGCCCGCGGCATCGGCGGTGGCGATCAGGCAGAGCGGCGAGAGGGCGATGAAGCGGCCCATATGGACGTCGATGCGGCCGATGTCCTTCAGCTGCGCGCCTTTGCTGACGGCGGCGTAGGACGCGACCAGCGCGGCGGCGCCGGCGGCATCGAGCAGGGCGGGCGAGCGGGGCAAAGCGGTGTCGGGCATGGGAACCTCCGGGGACCTTCAAAAGCCTAGCACGAATCGGACCGAAGGGCCGCCCCTGCAGGCGTAACTCCTTGAACCGACAGGAAGAATTCCGGTGGGAACACCTCGCCACCCGCTTCGTTCATCCCTAGCGCTTCGAATAAGGAAGGAGAGCCCCATGAGCGACTATATTCCGAACCCGCCGGACCCTCGCCGGGATGGCAAGTACGACGCCTACTACGAGCCGAGCGGCGGCAAGGGCCTGACCCTGGTGGTGGGCATCCTGGTGGCCATTGCGCTGGTCGCCGGCCTGATGTTCTTCGCCGGCGGCTCGCGCGATCGCAACGACCAAGCCCAGCTGCCGGACCGCCCGGTGACCGCGCCGGCGCCGGCGCCGGCTGACCAGACGCGCATTCCGGCGATCCCGCCGCGCCCGGCCCAGCCGGCGGCGCCGACCGCCACCCCGGCGCCCGCGACGCCGCCGCAGTAAGCCCCAAAGGCTGAAAGAACAAAAAAAGCCCGACCGCGTTTTCACGTGGTCGGGCACACAGGCCTTTTTGGTTAGTGACAACTTCGTAGCACAGAGCGCGGCCCGGTGAATAGCCGGGTTGCGCTTTTTGTCGTGCACATCTGGCTTGCAATGGATGCGAGTGACGGGCTCAGCCTGCAATCCTCCCGGGAAGTTGCGGGAATTGCGTCGTTACCGGGGGAATACTTTCGCACCGGTAGGAGAGGGCGGAATTGCCTGCTAGCATCGCTGTCATGAAGGCGATTCGACACCTTGCCCGTCTGCGCTTTGCAAGGCAGCATGCGCGTCATACAGAACATGCGCGGAGCGGCGCCGGAACCATTGTTGCGATGAAAGACAACGAACAATCCATTGCGCAGCGGATCAAGGAGCTGGAAGGCGCGGCCCGCAAGGCGCGGCTGGAAGCCATGCAGATCGCGGCGTCACTCCTGATGAAAGAGAATGCGCTGCTCGCCGAACCGCGCGGCAATTCGACCGACAAGGGCGACGTCGCGACGCTGCGGGCCCGCTATACCGGGCTGGTGAAGATGGCCGAGGAGACCCAGGCCCTCATCGACAAGCTGCACGCCGAAGAGCACGACACCAAGTATCACCGTTAGGGGTTCTTTAGAATCGCCTGAATGGACGATACCAGATCCGCTGGCCTGTAGGGTTTGGCGAGCAAGGGGCGCGCCTGGAATTCCGCAGGGAGCGCGGCCGGCGAACAGACCGTGACGAAGATGAACGGCGTGCACAGGCTGTCCAGCAATCTCGATATCGGGAACACCGTCTCGTCGCCCAGCATCACGTCCAGCAGGGCAAGGTCGACCCGCTGCTGCGCCAGCACCTGGCGTGTCGCCTCGACGGATGCTTCCGGCCCCACGACCGAATAGCCGGCGTCCTGGATCATCCAGGACATTTCCATCGCCTGGTAATTTTCGTCTTCGACCACGAGTATCCGAGCCATGTTCAAGGACCCTCCTCCGGGCGTCGCCCGCGGGACCGATGGGATGACCGACACACCTAAAGCTGGACGCGGCGAATCGGTTGCATGGTGCGACTGTTTTGCGCACGGATTGTCTCAGGGTATGACGAAGGCCAACTGTCCGAATCTCGACAAAGGCAACGCGCCGCCGGGATAGACCGGCGGCGCGCCTCTCGCAATCAGGTCCCTCGCAAGTGCTCGGGATGACGGCCCAGGGCCGTCACATCTTGTCGATGAAGCCCACGATGTTGGCGAGCTTGCCATCGGCCGAGAGGGTGGCGAAATCGACACCCTCGGCCACCGACGGGCCCGATACAGGGCCGAGCGACCAGGCGAAGCGCACGGCGTCGTTGTGGCTGTCGACCTTGGAGATGCGCTTCAGCACGAAGCCCGGGAACTTCGCCTGGACGCCGGCCAGCATGGCGTCGAGGCCGGCCTGGCCGTCGCTCACCATCACCGGATCGCGATAGCGCGCGTCCTTGGCGCAGGACGCGGCCAGCGCCGACTTGCGCTTGGCGGGGTCGGTCTCGTTCCAGCTCGCGACGTAGGCGTCGATGATTGCATCGACTGACTCGACGACGGATTCGATGTTGGACATGACAATTCTCCTTCTGAAGTGACGCCGGAAGGAGAGCGCGAATTCGCGGGTCGGGCGATTTCCTCCGAGGTAATGAGGCGACGCGCCTCACGCCACTTTGCGCGGAGGCCGGCCGCCCTTGCGGCCATTGGCACGCGCCGCCGCCGCCTTGGCGGGCGACTTCGCCTGCCCCGCGCGGCGCGCCAGCTCGGAGGCCATCCAGGCGCGTGTGCCCAATACGCCCATCAACAAGCCAGGCACGGTGAAGTCAGCGTCGAGCGCGGGCCAGTGGAGCCCATGCCCCGACCCCAGGATCTCGATGTCGGCCAACTCGGCATCGCGCGCCTGAGCCAAACCTTGAAGCGATCGAGCCGGGAAGACGAAGCTGCAGCCATTGGTGAGGTCGACGACCACCCGCCCGGTGCGACGGTCGTAACGTGCGCGCGTCGCGCGCGGCTCGCTGATCGCGCGACGCCGGCCTCGTGCCAGCGCGCGATCGATCTCCCGGTCCATCTCGGCCTTCGGCCATTCTCTCGCCATGGCGGCCTCATCCTTTCCGTGGCCCTTCTTTCTCCGGACCATGAACACGACGCCATGCGGCGAATAGCTTGCCACGTCGCGCCAGCGTCTCGAGCATCGCCCGTCTCAGGCTCGCGCGATCCAACCCACGCGCCCAGACGAGCGACGGCCGTCCGTCGGGCGCCGAGAAGAAGCTTCGCCTCGCCGCCGGCCGCAAAGACGTGGACGTGAGGCGGGCTATGATCGTCGAGAAAGACGACGAAGCGCAGATTTCCGGCGTGATGAACGGTCGGCATGCGGATGATAACCCATCGGATGGGTTATTCAAGGTCCCATCCGCAACGACATTGCGGCGTACAATATGATTGTACCTATTAACGGTAAAGCAACTGATAATTGCATTAGGTGGTTGAGCTCATGGCTGGGCTCGCTTATGAGCGAGCCAGAGGCTCGCGCTCCGGAAGACCATGAGCGCCACTGGAGTGGCGCGCTCCCAGCAAAGACGACCCTGGGCCGTCGTGCCGGGTCGAGCCAGTCGACCGTCTGCACGGTTCCCCAGATCGTCGCGGCGGTGATCGACAGCGCGGCGAGCGCCGCGATCAGGCGAGCAGAAGGGCGGTGCCGTCCTCCTCCAGGTAGGCCAGCGCCAGCAGCATGATGACGGGGGCGGGCACGACCTGGCTGAACGGCACGGGCGAGAGCATCGAGAGGCCGAGCAGCAGCATCATGAGGCCGGTCAGCCGCTCGGTGGCCTGGAAGAGCATGGGCCGGCGCGGGCGGACCAGCCGCTCGACCCAGGCCAGCCACGGCGCCACGATGCCGATGATCCGCGCCAGCCGCTCGACGCCGATGCTGCGGCGCGCCACGAGGCGGGGCAGCACGGCCGCCTCCTGCCCGAGCATCATCTGGACCGCCAGCCAGACGACCATCAGGGCCGCGACCGTCGACACGCCGGGCACGATGCCCAGCACCCCCATGACCAGGAGCGCGAGGCCGAACGAGCGGCCGCCGAGCTGCTCCATCAGCCAGCCGATCGAGACGACAGCCTCCCTCTCTGCCCGATCGAGCATCCGCGCGAGCTGGACCGACGTGGGGACACGGGCCTGCGACGCCGTCCGATCCTGGGCCAAAGATGCCGCTCCGCGTCATTGGGGATGGGGTCAACCGTTCGTCGACCTGAAGGTTGCAAACGATCGCTTGGGATCGTGTCACTGCCGTGAAGGCGGCGTCCGCTCCCAGCAAACTACAAGTACCGCCGCAGCGTCGGCAGCGCCTGCTCGACACAGGCGCGGCCTTCGTCGATCGCCTCGTGGGCGCGGTTGAATTCCATCAGGCCGATGCTGCGCAGCCGCGGCACCAGCATGACGTGCGGCGGCTCGCCGGCCAGGCGCGAGCGGGTAATGTGGTCCTGCATGATGTTGAGCGAGGTGGCGAGCACGTCGAAATAGCCCGGCGCCGGCTCCCCGCGCGGCTGAGGCGGGTCGCCGTTCGTCTCCTTGCGCTGCAACGCCGCCGGGACCGAGAGCTTGCCGAACATGCGGCGAACGACCTCGACCGACACGCGCGAGGGAGCGGTCGCTTCGGGCGGCTCGGGTTCGATGTAGCGGCGCCCGACAAGCTCGCCGTTGAGATTGACGGCGATGATCACGTCCGCGCCCAGCGCCCGGCAGACCGAGACGGGAATCGGGTTGCTGAGGCCGCCGTCGAGCAGCCATTTGCCGTCGATCCGCGACGGGCTGAGGATCCCGGGCAACGCGATCGAGGCGCGCACCGCCTCGTGGATCGGCCCGGACTGCAGCCAGATCTCGCGGCCGGTCGCCATGTCGGTGGCGACGGCGGCGTATTGCGTCTTGTAGCTTTCGATCGGCTCGCCGATGCCCAGCTCGCGCAGGAAGGCCACCACCTGCCGGCCGTTGATCAACCCGCCGCCCGACAGGCGGACATCGGTCAGGCGGACGATCTTGCGCCAGGTCGCGCCCTCCGCCCATTGCCTGAGCTCGGCCAGATGGCCCGCGACATGGGCCGCGCCGACCAGCGCGCCCATCGACGACCCGCAGACGATGTCGGGCTCGATGCCGGCCTCGCTCAGCGCATCGATGACGCCGATATGCGCCCAGCCCCGGGCAGAGCCGCTGCCGAGGGCGAGGCCGATGCGGGGACGTGTCACGGCATAGCCTTCGTACGGGGCTCGGGGAGAGGAGGCAAAGCGCGGCCAACCCAGGTTGAACATCATCATCATACGAAGCTGCGATCCAAAGACCATCAGATCGTGAGGGCCCGTGCCGTCCAGATCGTGAGGGCCCGTGCCGTCCTCAAGTCACACCCAGGTATTAGCAAGCTAACCCTTGCGGCGGATTGGCGATGGCACGCAGCCGACCTTGATCAAGGTACGCAGCGGACGAAGCCAGCGTGCCCCCACGTGCCTACCGGGCAGCAACCCGTTGCAGAGATGAGACATGCAGACGGTTACTGCGCTGTAATCAAGTGAGGCTCCGATGGGCGTCGTGACGTGTCGGGTTATTCGCAGGGGCGCTGGCGGCTCGTTGACGCGAGTCGCTTCACGCGGCGCGCGCAATTTCCCAAATGCACGCTCGGATCAAACCAACCGGCTCTTCCATCGTTCGGCCACAACGTGGACTTGATTTTCCGCGACGGTCTCTCCCGGGGCGGCACAGTCCATAGGAAGCGACCATGAGTATTTTCGTCGACCTGCATGCGGTAGCGGCCAAGCTGTCGTCCGAAGACAACCGACCGATCTGTGCCTGTTGCGGAAAAGGCCGCCTCGTCATGATCGACGAACGGCCGGATCCCAACTTCGGCATCCTCGGCATGTTCCAGCAGACGTTGAAATGCGACTCAGCTGAGTGCGGCAATCTCACGATTGTCTGAGCGCCGCCGTCGATGCAGGCCGCGCTCAGGATCCGGGCAGCGCGCTCGAGGCGCGCACCGCCTGCCGAGGGCAAGGCCGAGGCGGGGCGGGTCATGAGACACCAGATTGCAAGCGTCGTGTCGCGATCAACACATACTCAAGTCCAGTGCGTATTCCGACAGACAGACTCATTTCTTGTCGGACCCTGAGAGGGGTCACGGGCGGCGGCGCTCGAAACCGATGACAGGCGCCCGGTGCCTTTTGTAGTCTTCGACCATGACCCAAACCGGCTGGACCTATCTCGACTACACGAGCTACGGCACGACCACGGCCAGCACCGTCCTCGACGCCTACGGCCTGTCCGGCACCTACGACGCCGAATCCT
>Ga0193726_1002995_pt1 | contig 11011 bp, 8 predicted proteins | sample H2c1metaG_FD_144928 | JGI IMG/M metagenome (GOLD analysis project Ga0193726, IMG submission 144928) | Soil microbial communities from a riparian zone of the East river system, Colorado, United States - H2c1 | ecosystem: Environmental > Terrestrial > Soil > Riparian zone | place: USA: East River... | reverse complement strand
TGTGGGTGGCGCCGAGGTGACCGGCCATCGCACCGGCACCCTCGGCGTCCAGGCTGCCGCAGGCGGGCGGCAGGCCGATGCAGATCCGCACCGCCAGGCCCTCGGCCAGCCCGCGCAGCGCCGTGGCGTCGGTGCCGCGCACGTCGCCGTAGCGGAGCGTCCGCACCAGCGCGGGCAGGGCCTCGGCCAGGTGCGCCACGTCGGCGTCCAGCGCGGCCCGGTCGGCGAGCGCCTTGAGGACGGTGGGCAGGGCGTCGGGCAGGTCCGCCAGCAGGCAGACCTCGGCCAGCCCGGTGACCTCGGCCAGCGAGCCCGCGTGGGCGGCCCGGTCCCGGGCCCTGGCCGTGGCGGCGGACTCCACGGTGGTGCCCCAGATCCCGGCCTCGGCGATGCTCACCGCGAGCTCCGGCTCCCAGCACAGCCGCCAGCTCTCCCGGAAGGTCCCGGTGCTGCCGGTGCGGGAGGCGACGGCCCGGCCCCAGTGGATGCCGAGCAGCGCCAGCCGGTGCAGCAGCCGACTGCGGGCGGCGTCGGTGTCCCCGCGCAGGTCGAGGTCGAGGTCGCGCTCCACCGGCTCCGGTTTGAGCCGCAGGCTGCGCTGAAGCCTGGTCAGATCCCGTTGCAGCGGCACCGCCGGGGCCTCGTCCGGGACCTCGCCCAGGCAGTCGCCGACCACCATCCGGTCCTCGACCAGGGCCAGCGGCACGTCCGAGCCCTCGCACATCACCGCCCGCACCGCGTCGGTGGTCTCGGCGAGGCCGGGCAGCGGGCGGCCGCGCATCGCGGCCAGCGTCTCGGCCAGCCGGACCGCCTCGATCACATGGGCGGAGGAGACCGAGTGGTCCTCCTCCCGCAGCAAGGCGGCGACCTTCGTCATCCAGCGGACGACCGTGTGCTCGGGCGAGGAGAACAGGTGCTGGTACCAGCCGGGCGAGGCGATGCCCGCGCCGTAGCCGGTGGCCTGGGACAGCCGGCGGTGGGTCCAGGGCACCCAGGTCAGCTCGACCTTCACCTTGGGCAGGCCCTTGAGCAGCGCGTTGTCCTCGACGACCGGCACCTTCGCGGCCAGCGCCGGGACGTGCCAGGCGCCGCAGACCACGGCGATGCGCTGGTGCCCGGCCCGCTTGGCCGCACGCAGCTGCCGCCGCATCCAGGCCTCACGCAGCCGGTCGGAACGCCGCTCGGCCGGCTCCCCCTGCGGCCGCAGCTCCGCCATGGCCTCGGCGATGGTCCGGAACGGGGCGAGGGCGTCCCCGCCACCCTCGGGCAGCCGGTGCTCCACGGCGTCGTCCCACCACTGCTCCGGGTCGTCGTGCCCGGCCAGCCGGGCCAGCTCGGCGATCGGGTCGAACGGGGCCGCGGTCACCGGGCCGGTGGGGTCGACGGGTTCGGCGGGTTCGGCTGCTTCGGTCAGGGCGAAGGTGTGCGCCGCCGGGAGGTCGACGAAGTGCACCGGGATCTCGTGGTCCAGGCCGTGCCGCAGCGCCACCCACTCCGGCGAGAACGCGGCGAAGGGCCAGAACGCCGCCCGCGCCGGATCGTCCACGACATGGGCCAGCAGGGCCACCGGCGGGACCGTGTCCTTGTGCGCGGCCAGCGCCAGCAGCGGATCGGCCTCGGCCGGGCCCTCGATCAGTACGACGTCGGGCCGGTACTGCTCCAGCGCGGCGGCCACCGCACGGGCCGAGCCCGGCCCGTGGTGCCGTACGCCCAGGAGCACCGTCCCCGGCGTCTGATGCTGTGTCATCCTCTGTCACCCCCTCGGTGGACGGTCGGGTCAGCGGACCGCGGCGTCACGACAGCTGCGGTAGAAGTCCTTCCAGTCGTCGCGCTCGCGCACCACGCTCTCCAGGTACTCCTGCCACACCAGCCGGTCGGCGGCCGGATCCCGGACGACCGCGCCGAGCAGCCCGGAGGCGATGTCGGCCGGGCGCAGTACGCCGTCGCCGAAGTGCGCGGCGAGCGCGAGCCCGCTGGTGACCACGGAGATGGCCTCGGCGGTGGAGAGGCTGCCGGAGGGCGACTTGACCTTGGTCCGGCCGTCGGCGGTGACCCCGTCCCGGAGCTCGCGGAACACCGTGACGACCCGTCGGATCTCGGCCGATCCGCTGGGAACCGCGGGCAGCTCCAGCGAGCGGCCCAGCTCGCCGACCCGGCGGGCGACGATGTCCACCTCCTCGTCCAGCGAGGCGGGCAGCGGCAGCACCACCGTGTTGAAGCGCCGCCGCAGTGCGCTGGACAGCTCGTTGACGCCCCGGTCGCGGTCGTTGGCGGTGGCTATCAGGTTGAAGCCGCGGACGGCCTGGACCTCCTCGCCCAGCTCCGGTATCGGCAGGGTCTTCTCGGACAGGACGGTGATCAGGCTGTCCTGGACGTCGGCGGGTATCCGGGTCAGCTCCTCCACCCGGGCGGTCATGCCCTCGGCCATGGCCCGCATCACCGGGCTGGGCACCAGCGCGCCCCGGCTGGGGCCCTCGGCCAGCAGCCGGGCGTAGTTCCAGCCGTAGCGGATCGCCTCCTCCGGGGTGCCTGCGGTGCCCTGGACCAGCAGCGTGGAGTCGCCGCTGACGGCGGCGGCGAGGTGCTCGGACACCCACGTCTTGGCGGTGCCGGGGACACCGAGCAGCAGCAGCGCCCGGTCGGTGGCCAGGGTGGTGACGGCGACCTCGACGATGCGGCGCGGGCCGACGTACTTGGGCGAGATCACCGTGCCGCCCGGCAGCACTCCGCCGAGGAGGTAGGTGGCGACGGCCCACGGCGACAGCAGCCAGCGCGCCGGACGCGGCCGGTCGTCGGCGGCCGCGAGGGCGGCGAGCTCGTCGGCGTAGGCGGTCTCGGCGTGCGGACGAAGGACTTCCGGGGCAGCAGACATGAAGCCTCTCCTCAAAGGGGGTCTCCGGGGTTGTCCACCACTCTGCACCCACCCACTGACAATCCGACAGAACCAGTCCCCACCTGGGCTTTCACCGTCCCCCGCCGATTGTCAGTGGCGGCGTCTAACGTCGTTGCCATGGAGGATCGCTGGACACCCGAGCATGTGCTCTCCCTCGCCCCCGACGCGCCCTCGCGCAGGGCGGCGACCAGGCTCTCCGCGCCCGCGCCCTGGTCCGGTACGGGCTGTGACACCGCGTCGGGAGCCGCCGCTGTCTGGGGCGAGTGCGAGGGCAGCGGAAGCACCCCGTACCGCACCGTCGTCGACCTCACCGGCCCTACCTACCAGTGCAGTTGTCCGAGTCGGAAGTTCCCCTGCAAGCACGCGCTGGCGCTGCTGCTGCGCTGGTCCGCCGGCGCGGGAGTGGCGCAGGACGAGGCGCCGGTATGGGCGGCGACCTGGCTGTCCGGACGTCGGACCCGGTCCGGGCAGAAGGCCGCGCACGAGGCCGACACCTCGTCAGCCACGCCTGACGAGGCCTCACTTGTGGCCGCCGGGAGGCGAAGGGAGCGCCGGGCGGCCCGGGTCGCGGCGGGCGCGTCCGAGCTGGAGGCACGGCTCGCCGACCAGCTGCGCGGCGGCCTGGCCGACGCTCCGACCCAGGGCTACGCGGGCTGGAACGACGTCGCGGCCCGGATGGTCGACGCCCAGGCCCCCGGGCTCGCCGCCCGCGCCCGGGAGCTGGGGGCGGTACCGTCCTCCGGCCCGGGCTGGCCGTCCCGGCTGCTGGAGGAGTACGGCCTCTGCCACCTGCTCGCCACCGGCTACCGGCGGGTGGACGTCCTCCCCGAGCCGCTGGCCGCGACCGTACGGGCCCGGGTCGGCTTCACCCTGGACGCCGCCGAGGTGCTGCGCGGCCCGCACCTCCGCGACCGCTGGCTGGTCCTCGGCGCGCGCGACAGCGCCGACGAGCGGGTCACCACCCGCCGGATCTGGCTGCGCGGCAGCGAGTCCGGGCGGGACGCCCTGCTGCTGTCCTTCGGCCGACCCGGCGTCGGCCCCGAGCTCGCTCTGCCCACCGGCCTGCTGCTGGACGCGGAGCTCGCCTTCCACCCCGGCGCGCGCCCGCTGCGCGCGGTGCTCGGCCCGCGCTTCGGCGCGCCCGTCCCGCCGCCCCCGGCCGAGGCGGTCCCGGACGGTCTCAGCCTGGACGCGGCACTGGACGCCTACGGGCTGGCGCTCGGGGACGACCCCTGGCTGGAGTCCTGGCCGGTGGTGCTGCGGCAGGTCGTACCCGCGCCCACCGCGCTGGGCTGGGAGCTGGCGGACCGCTCGGGCCCGGCCCCGGCCGCGATACCCGTCGACCGGCGCGGCACCCCGGACGCCGCGCTGTGGCGGCTCGCCGCCGTCTCCGGGGGCCGCCCCATCACCCTGTTCGGCGAGTGCGGCCACCGGGGCTTCACCCCGGTCACCGCCTGGTACCCGGACGGTCAGCAGATCCGCACGCTGGGAGTGACCCCATGACGAACTCCGTGACGCCCTCTGCGGCCACGGTTCAGGACGCCTCCACCGCATGGCCGGACCTGGTCACCGCCGCGCTGCTCGGCACCGACCGGCGACCGCTCGCCACCGCCCCCGAGCTGCTCGACCGGGCCGCGCTCCAGGCGGTCCGCCGAAGGGCCGGGCTCCGCCCCGGCCTGCCGTCCGCGCCCACCGGCACGGGCGACGCCGAGGCCCCGGCGGACGCCAGGCCGCCGCTGCCCGAAGCGGCCGCCCGGCGGCTCGCCATGCTGCTGCCCGGACCCGACGCCCCGTCAGGCGGCGCGGGCAGCCTCGCCAACATCAGCGAGCTGCTGCCGCAGTACCTCACCGCCGCCGCCGGGCACGGCTACCGCGCCCCCGCCGCGCAGGTCCCGCCGCTGCTGGACGCCGCCCGTGCGCGCAGCGAGCTGCGGACCGACGCCGTCCGGCTGGCCGGTCCGCTGGGCCGCTGGCTGGCCGAGCGCAACCCGGACTGGCGCTACGTGCTGCGCACCCCGCTGCCCGGCGACGCCGACCTGCCGGACGAGCGGCTGTGGCAGGAGGGCCTGTTCGCCGAGCGGGTCACCCATCTCACCCGGCTGCGCCGCCGCGACCCGGCCGCCGCGCGGGAGCTGCTGCGCTCCTGCTGGTCGCAGGAGCGGGCCGAGGACCGGCTGCTGTTCCTGGACGCGCTCCAGGAACGGCTGTCCGCCGAGGACGAGCCCTTCCTGGAGTCGGTGCTCAGCGACCGCTCCAAGAACGTACGGCTGACGGCGGCGGAGCTGCTCTCCACCCTGCCCGGTTCGGCGCTGGCGCTGCGGATGGCCGAGCGCGCCCGCACCGCCGTCCGGCTGACCGTCACCGCCGAGGGCCGACGGCTGACGGTGCGTCCGCCGACCGCCTGCGACGCCGCGATGCTGCGGGACGGGATCGCCGCGACCTCGCCCACCGGGCGCGCCGACCGGGCGTTCTGGCTCGGCGAGATCCTGGCCGCGACCCCGTTGGAGACCTGGCAGCGGGGGTTCGGGCCGCCGGAGGCGGTGCTGGCGCTGCCGGTCTCCGACACCTGGGCGGCGGAGCTGCGCGAGGCCTGGTCCCGCGCGGCGGTCCGGCAGAACGACAGCGCCTGGGCCCGGGCCCTGCTCGCCGACGACCCCTCGGCGGACCGGGCGGCGGGCGGCACGGCGGGCGGCGCGGCCAGGCTGCTCGGAGTGCTGGCGCCGGCGGAGCGGGCCCGCTGGACGGCCGCCTACCTGGACCGGCACGACCAGGACGCGCACAGCCTGGGCGAGGTGTTCCAGTTGCTGGTCGCCTGCCCGGCGCCGTGGCCCGAACCGCTGGGCGACGCGGTGCTGCGGGCGCTGGCACGGGTCTCCGCAGGGGGAGGCTACCCGTGGAGCCACAGCGGGGTGCTCGGTGTGGCCGAGCGGGCGCTCGCGCCGGAGGCGGCCGAGGAGCTGGACGCCCTCGCCGAGGGCGCGGGCTCGGCCTGGGCCGAGATGTTCACCCGCCTCGCCGCGACCCTCCGCCTCCGCGCCACGATGCTCACGGAGCTCGCAGGACCGACCGGACCCGCGGCCCCCTCGATCCCGTGACCCGCACCGGCCCCGGTGTCACACGGTGGTGGCCGGGTCGCGGAGGTGGGTCTCGACCCAGGCCACGATGTCCCGGGTGGACGCCCCCGGCGTGAAGACGCCTTCGATGCCCAGCTCGCGCAGCAGCGGGATGTCGTCGTCGGGGATGATGCCGCCGCAGAACACCGTGATGTCCGCCGCGTCGCGCTCCCTCAGCAACTGCACGATCTTGCCGCACAGCGTCATATGGGCGCCGGAGAGGATGGACAGCCCGATGCCGTCCGCGTCCTCCTGGATGGCCGTGTCGACGATCTGCTCGGGAGTCTGGTGCAGGCCGGTGTAGACGACCTCCATCCCGGCGTCGCGCAGGGCGCGGGCGATCACCTTCGCGCCCCGGTCATGGCCGTCAAGGCCAGGTTTGGCCACGACCACACGGATAGGTCCGGACACGCCCATCGCTGCCTCCTCATGATGCGTGAGCCGCATCCCGCCGATGTTAACCAACGTTAGCGCCCTTGTGGACCGCATTCGTTTCGCCGTCCCGGCCGAGGGGAGAATCACCAGTGGAGGCATGCCTTGAGCACTCTGTTCCGTCGCGCTGCGACCACTGCACGAGCCGTCAGCCAGGAGACCGCCGCACTCGCCGAGCACCTCCTCCGCTATCCGACCGGGATCCCGGGTGAGCGCTGGCCGCTGCCCGCCGCGCACTGCGCCCACGACGCCGGGAGCGAGCAGAACGCCCACCGCCCGGTCCTGCTGCTGCACGGGCTGTTCGACAACCAGGCCGTGTTCACCCGGATGCGCCGCGCACTCGGCGCCGACGGCTCGCACCATGTGCACGCGCTCAACTACAACCCGCTCACGGTCGACGTCCGCAGCGCCGCCGAACTCCTCGGCCGGCACGTCCTGCACACCCGCGAGGTGTACGGCGGCGAGCAGGTGGCCGTGGTCGGGCACAGCCTCGGCGGGCTGATCGCCCGTTACTACGTCCAACTGCTCGGCGGCGACGAGCACGTGCACACCGTGGTCACTCTCGGCGCCCCGCACGAGGGCACGCTCGCCGCGCACCTTCTGCACCCGCTGCCGGTCGCCGGCCAGCTCACGCCCGGAAGCAGCGTGCTGGAGGAACTGGACGCCCCCGCGCCGGACTGCCGCACCCGGTTCCTGGTGTTCCGCGGTGACCACGACGCGCTGATCCTGCCGCCCGGCCGGGGCGAGCTGCGGCACCCGGACCTCTGGGTGGAGAACGTCCTGGTCAGCGCCACCGGACATGTCACCCTGCCGATCCACCGCGCCGTCATCGCCCGGGTCGGCGCAGCCCTCGCCCACCCGTCGGCGCGGATGGACGCCGCTACGGACCGCCTCAGCGCATAGCCGCATCTCCTGCCAAATATCTTTATTCGCCCATAAGCGGATAGGTCGCCCGTGAGATTGTGGCCGGTCCGTTATGAGGGATACAGTCACGGTCACTTTCCTCTGGGTTGTGGATAGGGACTTCCGTGGTGGACACCGGGACCGGTTGGTACGGGTACGCAGAGCCGACGCCTGCGCAGCCCTACTGGCCGGAGCAGCACACCGTCCACTACCCCTGCCCTGCCGACTACCCGACCGCCTACCAGGACCCGACGGCCCAGCAGTACGCCTACGGGTACGCCCCCTACCCGCAGCAGCAGCTGTACGCCGAACAGCCGTACACCCAACCCCAGCAGTACTACGCGGAGTACGTGGAGCCGCCGCACTACCTCTACGAGACCGAGCCCCTCGCCGCGTACGAGCAGGAGTTCTACGGCGCCACCGCGGTCTTCGAGGCTCTGGAACCCGAACCGGAGCCGGCACCCGATCCCGAGCCGGAACCGGAGTACGCGGCGGAGCCGGAACCCCGCGCCGTCGCCACCGGCGGCCGCGCCGCCGCCCGGGCGGCCCGCTGCAGGACCAGCCGCCGCCGTTCGGTCGTGCTGACCATCGCGGTGCCCACGGTCGCCGTCCTCGGCATCGGGGCCGCCGCCGCCGGAACCCTCGTCCCCAAGGCCGGCAGCCACACCGTCGCGGCGAACGACGCCTCGAAGAAGCTGACCGCGGACGACAAGAAGGCCCAGGCCGAGGCCGCCGCGCAGGCCAGGGCGTCGGCCGAGCAGGTCAGCCGGGACCAGGCCCGGCAGGCGCTGACGCTGCGTACCGCCGCCGCCAAGAAGGCCGCCGCCGAGGCCCCCCGCTACGTCATGCCGATCACCGCGCACACCGGCCTCAGCGCCCTGTACGGGCAGGCCGGGACGCACTGGATGTCCCTGCACACCGGGATCGACTTCCCGGTCTCCACCGGCACCGAGGTGCACGCCGTCACCGACGGGACGGTCAGCACCAAGTGGAACGCCTACTACGGCAACATGCTGATACTGACTGCCCCGGACGGCACCCAGACGTGGTCGCCTACTCCGGCGACACCGGCAACTCCACCGGCCCGCACATGCACTTCGAGGTGCACCCGCACGGCGGCGCGGCGATCGACCCGCTGCCGTGGCTGCTCTCGCACGGCCTCGACCCGCGCTGAGCCCACACCCTCTGATGAACCGTCAGAGCTTCTCCACCGGGGCGTAGCGCAGCAGCAGCTGCTTGGTCCCCTCCGCGCCGAAGTCGATCGTCGCCTTGGCGTCGTCCGCGGGCCCGCCCACGGCCACGACCGTGCCCAGGCCGAAGCGGTCGTGCGTGACCCGGTCCCCGACCGCGAGCGACACGGTCGGACGCTCCTTGATCCGGCCGGCGTTCTTGCCCCAGCCCGCCGGGGCCAGGCTGCGCTTCCCGCCGCCGAAGCCGCCACCACCGCTGCCGGAGCCGCCGCCGAAGCCACCGCGCGCCGACGGCGCCGCGGCGGCCGTGCGCTTCTCGTCGACCAGCTGCGGCGGGATCTCCTCCAGGAAGCGTGAGGCCGGGTTGTAGGAGGGCTGGCCCCAGGCGCTGCGCAGCACCGCCCGCGACAGGTAGAGCCGCTCCCGGGCACGGGTGAGACCCACGTAGGCGAGCCGCCGCTCCTCCTCCAGCTCCTTGGCCTGGCCGAAGGTCCGCATGTGCGGGAAGACGCCGTCCTCCATCCCGGTGAGGAACACCACCGGGAACTCCAGGCCCTTGGCGGTGTGCAGCGTCATCAGCGTGACGACGCCCTTGCTCTCGCCGTCCTGGTCGTCCGGGCTTCCTTCTGATGTCCCGGACTGCTTCGCATCCGGGATCTGGTCCGAGTCGGCCACCAGCGCGACCCGCTCCAGGAACCCGGCCAGGCCGGTGGCGACGGGCTCCGCGTCCGGATCCGCCGGGTCCGTCGGCTCGGCCGCGACCTCCTCCTGCTCGAACTCCAGTGCCACTGCCGCGAGTTCCTGCAGGTTCTCGACCCGGGTCTCGTCCTGCGGGTCGGTCGAGGCCTGGAGCTCGGCCAGGTAGCCGGTCTCGGTCAGCACGGCCTCCAGCACCGCGGCCGGGCCGGCGCCGGAGTCGACGACCCCGGCCAGCTTCGCCAGCAGCTCGTTGAACTTCTTCACCGCGTTGAGCGAGCGCGCGGCCATCCCGTACGCCTCGTCCGCGCGCCGCAGCGCCTCCGCGAAGGAGATCCGCTCGCGCTGCGCCAACGCGTCGATCATCGCCTCGGCCCGGTCGCCGATCCCGCGCTTGGGGACGTTGAGGATGCGGCGCAGCGGCACCGTGTCCTCCGGGTTGGCCAGTATCCGCAGGTAGGCCAGCACATCCCTGACCTCCTTGCGCTCGTAGAAGCGCACCCCGCCGACCACCTTGTAGGGCAGGCCGGTGCGGATGAACACCTCCTCGAACACCCGGGACTGGGCGTTGGTCCGGTAGAACACCGCGACGTCGCCGGGACGGGCGTGGCCCGCGTCGGTGAGCCGGTCCACCTCGTCCGCGACGAACTGGGCCTCGCCGTGCTCGTCGTCGGCGACATAGGCGGTGATCAGCTCGCCGTCCGCACCGGCCGTCCACAGGTTCTTGGCGCGACGGTTGGTGTTGCGCTCGATCACCGAGTTGGCCGCGCTCAGGATGGTCTGGGTGGAACGGTAGTTCTGCTCCAGCAGGATCGTGGTCGCGTTCGGGTAGTCCTCCTCGAAGTCGAGGATGTTGCGGATGGTCGCGCCGCGGAAGGCGTAGATGGACTGGTCCGCGTCACCCACCACGCACAGCTCCGCCGGGGGGACGGTGACGAGGCCGGCCGCGGCCGGATTCACCAGATCCCCGTCCACGGTCATCTTCGGCGCGGAGCCGGTGGCGCCGCCGCTCAGCTCCCTGACCAGCATGTACTGGGCGTGGTTGGTGTCCTGGTACTCGTCCACCAGGATGTGCCGGAAGCGGCGGCGGTAGTACTCGGCCACGTCGGGGAACGCCTGGAGCAGGTGCACCGTGGTCATGATGATGTCGTCGAAGTCGAGCGCGTTGGCCTCGCGCAGCCGCCGCTGGTAGAGGTTGTAGGCGTCGGCGAGCTTGCGCTCCATCGGGTTCTCGGCCTTGGCGGCGAAGGTCTCCTCGTCGACCAGCTCGTTCTTGAGGTTGGAGATCTTCGAGGTGAAGGACTTGGGCGGGAACTGCTTGGGGTCCAGGTCCAGGTCCCGGCAGCAGAGCGCCATCAGCCGCTGCGAGTCGGCGGAGTCGTAGATCGAGAAGCTGGAGGTGAAGCCGAGCCGCTTGCTCTCCCGCCGCAGGATCCGCACGCAGGCGCTGTGGAAGGTCGACACCCACATCGCCTTGGCCCGGGGGCCGACCAGGCCCTCGACCCGCTCGCGCATCTCCCCGGCGGCCTTGTTGGTGAAGGTGATCGCCAGGATCTCCCCCGGCTGCACCCCGCGTGCGCCCAGCAGGTAGGCGATCCGGTGCGTCAGCACCCGGGTCTTGCCGGACCCGGCCCCGGCCACGATCAGCAGTGGGGACCCGGCGTGCACCACGGCCTCGTGCTGCTGCGGGTTCATCCCGTCCAGTAGCGCCGCCGGGTCGATGACCGGCCGCGGCGCGCCGTCCCGGTAGTAGCCGTCCCGCTCCGGCGGAGGCGCGTCGAAGT
>Ga0193726_1002994_pt1 | contig 11015 bp, 11 predicted proteins | sample H2c1metaG_FD_144928 | JGI IMG/M metagenome (GOLD analysis project Ga0193726, IMG submission 144928) | Soil microbial communities from a riparian zone of the East river system, Colorado, United States - H2c1 | ecosystem: Environmental > Terrestrial > Soil > Riparian zone | place: USA: East River... | reverse complement strand
CTCAACGAGGCCTACGAGGTCCTGGGCGATCCGGAAAAACGAAAAAAGTACGATGAGCTTGGCGCAAATTGGAATCAGCCGGGTGGATTTCAGTCCCCGCCGGGATGGGACACGCAGCAACCAGGTGGAGGGTTTCACCGGTATGGGGACGGCGGTGTCGAATTCGAATTCGGCGGCACCGGGTTCAGCGATTTCTTCGAACAATTCTTCGGAGGCGGGCGCGGACAGGGTGGTTTTGGCGGCGGCAGTTTTGGCCGGCGACCAACCGGAGCGGAGCGCGGCAGCGATGTGGAAGCCGACATCATGGTCACGCTCGAGGAGGCGTTCCACGGTTCCAAGCGGACGGTTTCGCTGCGGCGAGGGTCGTCCGACAAAGTTGAGAAGTATCAGGTCAAGATCCCGCGTGGTGTGCACGAAGGACAACGCATTCGGCTTGCGGGTCAGGGGGAAGCCGGAGCCGGTGGCGGCAAAAGTGGTGATCTGTTTTTGCGGGTGCGTTTGGCGCGGCATCCGGATTTCACCGTCGAGGGAAGCGATTTGATGCACGAAGTAAAAATTGAGCCGTCGCAGGCGGTGCTCGGAGGTGAATTGCAAGTGCCAACGCTTGAGGGAAGTGCCCGCTTAAAATTGCCCGCGGGGACTCAGGCGGGACAACGTTTTCGGTTGCGTGGCCACGGACTTCCGACGGCTGCGGGAACGCGCGGCGACCTCTTTGTTGTGCCTCAGATTCAGATCCCGAAGAAACTGACGGATCGCGAGCGGGAAATCTGGCAGCAGCTCGCCGAACTGCGCGGCGCCTAGCCTCTTTCGCTCGACACCCCGGGGTGCGGTAGATTAGAAACGGTCCAGATGAAAATCTCGCTTGGGACGGATCACGCCGGCTTCCGCTATAAAGAGAAGGTGAAGGAATTGCTCGGGCAGCTCGGTCATGAGGTGGTTGATTTCGGCACTTCCAGCGAGGAGCCGGTTGATTATCCGCTCTTCATTCGACCGGCCGCCGAAGCGGTCGCGAAAGGGGAATGCGAGCGCGGAATAGTCTTTGGCGGCTCAGGAAACGGTGAAGCGATGGCCGCGAACAAGGTGCGCGGAGTGCGCTGTGCTCTTTGCTGGAATGAGGAAACCGCCCGACTCTCGCGTCAGCACAACGACGCCAACGTGCTCTCAATCGGGGAACGCGTCATTCCGGAAGAGACTGCGCTCGCTCTGGTGCGGGTTTGGTTGACGACGGGTTTCGAAGGCGGGCGACACGCCAAACGCATCGCGGAGCTGGAGCCATAATCAAAGCCAGCGATCAACGGCCACCGCTGCCAGGAAGATCGCGCTGACAAACGCGTTGCTCTGGAAGAAGGCGCGATTAATGCCCGCGAGATCAAGTTTCCGGGCGCTGCGATGTTCGAAAAAGAGAGCGGCCGCGACCAAAGGCATCGCCGCGTAATAAATCGTCCCAAGTTTTGCAGTGAAGCCGAACGCGATCAGCGCCAGGAACGTGAGAAAGTGGAGCCACTGCGCCAGCCGCAAACTCTGCGCAATTCCCAGTTTGACGACCAGCGATCGCAGCCCTGTCTGACGATCGAAGTCGACGTCCTGAGTGGCGTAAATCAGATCGAAACCCGCCACCCAGCAGATCACTCCGGCGCCCAGGACCAGAGGTGGAAATTCGAGGTGGCCGGTTTGCGCAATCCAGGCGCCGGCGGGCGCAATGGCGAGCGCGAACCCGAGGAAAAAGTGAGTGGCGCTCGTGAAGCGCTTGGTCAGCGAGTATGTGAAAATAATGAGGAGCGCCAGCGGTGCAAGAAGAGCGGTCGCGCGATTAATCGCCGCGCTCGTCGCCAGAAATCCAAGCGCGCTGATCGCCAGAAGCGCCCATGCAGTCGATTTTTTCACCAGACGATGTCGATTCGCGGTTCGTGGGTTTTGTTGATCCAGAGACCAGTCGCTCAAACGGTTGAAGAGCATGGCCGCGGTGCGGGCCAGAATCATGCAGGCGAGCACGAGAAACAATGTGCGCAAAGTGGGGCGGCCATTCGCGGCCACCAGAAGCGCTCCCAACGCGAAGGGGAGTGCAAAGACCGTGTGCGAAAAACGGATCAGCGTCAGAAACCGCGTGATGACATTTGGCGGCGGGAGCGTTTTATCTTCAGTGGCCATGTCTCGCGGGCGGCTAACGGCTCTTCGCGAGAAGCCGCTCCAACTGCGCTCGCGCTCCGGATAGAATAGGGGTCCCGTGTGCGAAAAGCATGCGCTCAAAAGAGTAATTGAGGAGTTTCGCCAGTGACTGCCGCAGCCGCGCGGCGTCCAGGCAATATTTGGCCGGGAGCACGCCAAACCCGTGCGGTTCGAAGTTTATCAATGCGTCGCCCAGGATCAGGGTGCCGCCGTTTTCGTCGTAATGCAGCGCCATCTCGCCGGCGGGCCCACCCTCAACCGCCACTGCGGTCAGCCTGCGAGAAAGCTCTTCGCCATCCTGGACCGCGGTTGCATGGGGAAAATCGGGGGTGCCGCTTAATTCACTGTGGGCAAGAATGGGAATGGACAGTGCCCTGCTGAACTCTGCGGCCGCCCGCGCGTGGTTCACGTTCGTGACGAAGACACCGGCAGCCTGCGGTTGGGCGCGAAGGATTTGCAGACCGTCCGAGGCGAGCGAGATCGGGTCAACTACGTAGGTGCCCGCGTGTGTTGTCAGCGCGCTGGAGAAGAGATCCGCCCTGCTTTTGCTGTCGTATGCCTGCCAGATCAGAATGCCCGGTTCAACCTCTTCAACTTCCTGAGCACGCGGCATTGGATTGGTAACATCGGCTCGTGATTCGAGTCGCTCAAGAGCTGGCTTCGCCTCTGGCGTCCGGGGTATGGCATTATAGATGCTATACGGATTATAATTACTAGAATATGAATACCTTCTCCTACCAAGCTCGCGACGCCTCCGGAAAGATTGTTTCCGGGATCCAGGACGCCCTCAACGAAGACAACGCTGTAACCAGCCTCATGAGCCGCGGGCTCATGGTACTTTCCCTCCAGCAAAAGGCCAGCGCCAGCAGCCGTTCCCGCAAGAAAACGTGGACGGTTAAGGAAACCGACTTGGTCCTATTCACCCGTCAACTTTCAACGATGATTGAAGCCGGTATTTCGCTCGTGCAGGCCATGACGGCGCTCTACGACCAATGCGACCCCAAACGGCAGCGCAACTTGCGCCATATCATTAGTGACGTCACGACACGTGTGCAAGGCGGTGAAACCTTTAACGAATCGATCGCGAAGCACCCGCGCGTATTTGATCGACTCTTCGTAAGCATGGTCAAAGCCGGCGAGCATGGCGGTCTGTTGGCGGAGATTCTCGACAGGCTGGCAGGCTTCCTGGAAGCAAGCGCCCGCCTGCGCAAAAAGGTGAAATCGGCCATGACTTACCCGGTCATCGTCATTTGCATTGCGTTCGCGATCACGATCTTCCTGCTCGTAAAAGTCGTGCCCATCTTTGGCGAAATCTTTAAGGATTTTGGCGCCAAGCTGCCCGCTCCGACGCAATTCCTGATCGACGTGAGTGATTTCATGCGCAGCGAATGGTATTTCCTCATTCTCATCTTCGGCGGCACATTTTTCGGTATCCGGACGTTCCTCCGTTCGACGCGCGGCAAGCAGTTTGCCGATCGCTGGAAGCTGAAGCTCCCAATCTTCGGGCCGCTGATCCACAAGATTTGCATGTCACGGTTTTCGCGCACATTTGCGCAGTTGATCCGCAGCGGTGTGCCGATCCTTGAGGTGCTCGACATCGTTGGTGGCGCCTCCGGTAATCACGTGGTGGAGACGAGCATCAAAGGCGTCAGCGAAGACGTGGAGAAAGGCGACAATCTCTCGGTCGCGCTTTCGAAAAAGCCCATCTTCCCGCCGATGATGTTACGAATGGTTTCAGCGGGCGAAGCGACCGGCAAGATCGACACCATGCTCGAAAAGATGGCCGACTTCTGGGACGAAGAAATCGAAGCGATGCTGGATGCGCTTACGTCGCTGATCGAACCCCTTTTGATCGTGTTCCTTGGAGTAATTGTAGGCGGCATCGTGATCGCGATGTTCCTGCCAATCTTCAAGCTGAACGAAGTAGTTTCGCAGAGCAAAAGCTAAGGAGAAGCCCAGCTCGACGGACGAGGAGGAGTGGATCGCAAGGTCCACTCCTTCTCCATTTCTGTCCCGAGCCATCGACCAATTGCTCTCTGCCTTTCGGCGATCTCACCCTTCGGGGTTCACGGGAAAGTGCTTGTTCTTTAGCTTCTCGGGCACCCGGTGCGTTTGTTCCGACTCGATCTCTTCCGCCGCAGATCCCAGCGCCTCGTAAGCCTCGCGGCTCTTCTTCGCCCGGCACATGTAGGCAGTCGCGTGGGCGAGGGGAATTCGCGCTTCCGGCATTCCGATGAACTCGACCGCCTGCTGGGCCGCAATCGCTAGAGGCAATGCCTCGGGGTCGCCCAGGCCTACGTCTTCGCTGGCGAAAATTACGATCCGGCGGGCAATGAAGCGAAAATCCTCACCGGCGTGGAGCATTTTCGCGAGCCAATAAATCGCGCCTTTCTCGTCGGACGCGCGCATGCTCTTGATGAAAGCGCTGATCGTATCGTAGTGCGCGTCGCCGGCGCGGTCGTAGACGACTGCCTTCTGTTGGATGCTTTGTTCGGCGACTGCGATCGTGAAATGGATCGCGCCATTTTTCGTTTTCCCTGGCGGCGTGGTGAGCACGCCAATTTCGAGCGCGTTCAGGCATTTTCGGGCGTCCCCATCGCTCACCTTGGCCAAATGCCGTCTTGCGTCCGCGTCCATCTCGATGCGGTAATTCCCGAGGCCGCGTTCGGCATCATTCAGTGCGCGGTCGATCAATTCCTCCAATTCGCTGACACGGAGCGGCTCGAGTTGAAAAACCTGGGAGCGTGAAACCAATGCGCTGTTCACGTAGAAAAAAGGATTGTAGGTCGTGGCGCCGATCAGGCGCAGGTTCCCGCTCTCCACGTCTGGCAGGAGAATGTCCTGCTGCGCCTTGTTGAAATGATGGATCTCGTCGACGAACAAAATCGTTTTCTGACCGGATGTTGGGAGCCGATTCGCAGCGCCCGCCACGACCCGCCTCATCTCCGCGACATTGCTTTCCACTCCACTGAGGCGCTCGAATTTTGCGCGCGTCATGTCCGCAATGATTTGCGCCAGCGTCGTCTTGCCCGTTCCGGGCGGACCGGACAGGATGACTGACGGCAACCGATCGGCTTCAATCGCGCGCCGCAAAAGTTTTCCCGGTGCGAGGATATGTTCCTGTCCGACAAATTCCTCGAAGGTCCGCGGGCGCATGCGGGCGGCGAGGGGCGCCGTGGCGGGCAACGCCGGCTTCCCCGCCTCGTCGTCGCTTTCAAAGAGATCCTGCACGAACAAAAAATACGGAGCGCAAATCCGACTGCACATTATATTCGCGCGCATGCGCCAGGCTCTTTTTGTTACCTTCCTTTTTCTCCTCACGCTCGCTCCCGCGAACGCGGAATCCCGGCTGCCCTTTTCGACGGTTTTTAAGGGTCGCGATCGGTTCGATAACCTTGTGACTAAGGCCAAGGCGGAGAATTGGAAGGCACTGCCGATCGGGGAACGGACGGCGACGGTGGGGCGGGCGCTGGTGGGCACTCGTTACAAATCGTTCACCCTCGAGATCGATAATCGGATCGAGGCACCTTCGGTGAATTTCACCGGGATGGATTGCTGGACGTTTTACGAGAATGCGCTCGCCTTCGCGCGGATGCTCAATGAGCCGGAGGAGAACTGGACGCCGGAGCAGATGCTGCATTACGTCGAGCTGGACCGCTATCGCGGCGGGCAGTGCACCGGCGAATATCTTTCGCGGCTGCATTATCTCGAAGATTGGCTGGCGGATAATGACCGGCGCGGATTAGTGGAAGATCTGACGCGCAGCCTCGGCGGCTCGAGCGTGCCGCATTCCGCACGAGAGATGACGGTGGGCTGGCGGCATTACCGTTACCTGGCGGCTAATCGATCTTTGCTGGGGCCGTTGCGGCAAATGGAGGCGCGGGTCTCGAGTCATCCGCTCTATCAAATTCCGAAAAGCCGTGTCGCCTCGATCGAGGGACGACTGCGTAGCGGTGACGTTATCGGCATCATTTCGCGGGACGGTCCTGGGCGGTACTCGACGTCCCACGTAGGGCTGGCTTTGCGGGCCGCGGATGGTTCGCTGCACTTCATGCACGCCTCGTCGCCGCGAAACTACGGACGGGTGGTGATTGATTCGACGTTGTCGAGTTATCTCTCTCGCTACCGGACCGATTCCGGGATTCTGGTGGCTCGCCCGATTCGTTAGGCAAGCTCAATCGTAAGGGCCATCGAGATCGAGCGGGTGGTTGCCCTGCCGTGCCAGCGCGAGGGCGAGACGCATGCGGCCGAGGCCACGCCGTAAACGCCGGCGCCAGGCGACATCGCTGTGCGCCAGGCGAAAGCGTGGATGGATGCGAACATTCTCTTTTTGGCAAAGCGAAATTGCTTCGGGCGTCCAGAGCCGTCTGGAGATCGCGGACATCAAGTACGGGATCGGGATGTTGTTCCGTCCCATGTAGGAAAGCGTGAGAAGATCGCGTGTCCGTTCGCTGGCTCGCGCTTCCATGTTCCAGGCCGTTTCACCGGGTCGCAACGCGGATTGGAGGACCCCTTTTTTCCACAGAGTCGCCTGAAGTCGCGTCCGTCCGTCGGATTCCCTGGGCACAATACCGAAACGATCGTTTAGCTTCACGAAATCTCGCTCCAGCTGTGATCGGCCATAGAAGCAGAAGGAAGCGGCGTCGTGTTCGAAGGCGTATGCGAAATCGGCCGCCAGCTGCTCTCGATCCACTGGCCCATTCAAAAAATAATCCTCCTGCAGGTAGAGGACATAAGGCTGTGGGATTTGGCGGAGCGCGACCTGCATGTTGGCGGCCCAGTCTCGGTCTGGTCCCACGCCAATCGGTCGGATGAGGTTCGAGCGAACCTGCAGACGATTTACGATGAGAAACACGGGGAAGGGACAATCGCTCCAATGCTTGCGAAAGAAGAAAACAAACGGGCGCCACGCATCGAAGAAGGCATCGCAACTCGAAACGACGATCGCGACAGAGCTGGCGAAGTCTTTCAGCTCCGGCATGGAGGAAGTCGTGGGGCAGGCGCTTGCACTCCGCAAGCGATTTTTCGCATGGGTAGCGATGCCTGGCGGCACGGGCGGTTGCGCCCCCGTCCACACCGGGTTACCATTTTGCTCTCCAAAAATCGGGGGCGTACTGGCTTCGACTCGTTGTTTGAAGCGCAGGCGGCATGTCGAGGATGGTTCGTTGGCCTCGTTAAAATCCGGACCAAAAAAAATAAACGCAGATCACCAAGATCTCGCTCTCGCGGCTTAATTGACCGCGATGTTTCCGGTTGGACGCCTGCTACGGCTGGAAACATGGACAGCAGGCTAATCGTTCGGCGGAGCGACCGCGCCGGGCGGTGAAGGAATTTCGTGGATGCTCGGGGGCCGGCAGTGTGTCGGTGCAACGTTTGGTCCTTTAAAACTTATCACCGGATAAACATGTAGAAGCTTGCGTGGACAGCTTCGAGGACAGGGGTTCAACTCCCCTCGCCTCCACCAATGACTTCGGGTGTGGCGGGATCCGCCATCCAGGTGCCGGGGGTTCAAGGCAGGAGTTGTCGGCCAAGACTCGGCCCGGGCACCATCGTCGCTGGAAAAGCATCGCCTCGCGGAGTCTTTCCCGGGCGTGCTGGTAAGGGAATTCCGGGGGTGGAAATCGCATTGATCAATGCGGATCGAGCGCTCTCGACGTTTGGCCCTTCTTTCCCTCCCGGATGCTTCTCCCTCCGGAGCCGGTGGCATGGCTGCTGCTATAGTAATTATAGTTATTATAGTCAATCAGATCTCCACCGTCATGAAAAAAACACTTCTCCTAACTGCCACTCTCCTCGCAATCACGGCAGCATCCTCCTTCGCCGATGCGCTCCTGTTCACCGTCAGCGCCACCCCGTACGACCGTCAGATGGCTCGTATTCGGCCGGTTTTGACTGCCTCCAGTCGGGGTTCCAATGATGTCTCGTTAAATACCGTGAATCAGTGGATGGGTAATCTCCGCTCCATCCCTTACGGGTTTACCGCAGTGTGGAAGACGCCTGCTGAAGCGCAGTCCGGCGCTCCTGCAGATTGCAAAGCCAAGGCAGTCGCCCTCTATGACAAAATGCGGGCGAATGGCGCGACCAATGTCCGACTCGTCATCGGCAAACGGACCTCAACCAGCCAAAAGACGCATGCCTGGCTGGCTTGGGAGACGCAGGGCGCGAGCTATGTTCTGGACCCGACTTTCAATTATACCGCCTGCCCAACAGCCCGGGCGGGGAAAAGAAATTACCTGCCTTTGTACGCCTACGCGGGTGCGAAGAAATTCCGCGCCGCTTCAGCGCTCGTCGCCCAAAACTAGCCGGTTAAGCGATTAGAGCTATTTCGAGAGCGGTCCCCAGTGGGACCGCTCTCGTGCTTTTGCTACCGGTTGCATCCAGAAAGGTCGGAGGGGGATGGCCTCAGCGCGGTCTCGTGATTGCGCTGTCCCAGAGAGCAGTATCCTGTTCCTCTTGTCTTTTTAATGAAAGCCGTTCTTGCACTCATGTTCTGTCTGATGGCGTCCTGCGCCGGGGTGGGGCCGACCTCTTCGAGCCTTGTGGGGGAGTGGCGTTACGCCGACAGGATTCAAGCCTGCCATTATGTCTTTAACCAGGACGGCAGTTTCGAGGGTGACGTGGTCTACGACGCGAAACTCATCTCGAAGTTCAAAGGTCGCTGGTCGGTGACCGGCGATATCTTGCACTACAGGTATATCAGCGATGCGCTCCAGAAGATTCCTGCCGGTACGACTGATCGGGACAAGCTTCTGAGCGTGCGGCAGGATTACATCATTATCGAGGCGGCCAATGGCAGCAGGCGCAAATACCGTCGAGTTCGATAGAGCGAGACTCGATGGGGAACGCGTCCTTTTTTTGCTCGCGCGGCCCCTCAAATCTGAGAATCTCAAGATAAAGCTTTCCTATAAAGCAAGATTGATGCTATAAAAACACCAATAGCCATAATTATTGCGAAAGTTCGCTGGCCCGCCGCTACCTCGTTACCCATGAAAAATCACTTATTTCGCAAGATCAGCTCTGTTTTGTGCGCGGCTTTGTTGATCTGCGCATCTACCGGATGTCAGCAGCGAGTGATCCTGACGCCCGGCGAAGATGATCTCGTCGTTCTCAATGGCTGTGTTGTGTCGGCCTGCAACTATCTCGCGGTCGTGAAAGCCCAGCATACGCTTGATCGGAATTTTTGGGCCAAAATCCTTCTCGTCCGATTCGACAATCACCCGGCCGGGCACGCCTACTGCGTTTGGGAAACCGAAGGAACTATTTATGGTTACGATCGCAATTCGGGCGGATTCCCGATTCCCGTCTACACCCGCGATCCACGCTCGATTGCCATCGTCCTTGCCCAGGAACTCTCGAAGTACTTGCACGAACCGCTCGCGGTGAGCCAGGCGGAGTTCATCAATTCAGGTGAGGCCGAGTTGTATTCCTTCAGCTCGCTCCAGCACAACGGATACTCTGCCCCGACCGCGCTTTTCGCCCAGGCCACTTCTCTGACAAAGCCCTAGGCGGGATGTGTGGGGTCGAGCCGGGCCCTATTTCTTGGACGGCTCACCCCAGACCTTTTCGAGAAAGCTGACGCGTCCCGATCCGACGTGATACGCTTCGAAATCCGCAGGGTTCTTGAGGTAATATTTCTGGTGATCCTCTTCCGCCGGATAGAAATTCATCGCGGGCAGAATCTCCGTCACGATCGGTTTCTGAAATCTGCCCGACTTGCCTAGCTTCTCCTTCGACGCTTCGGCGAGCTTCTTCTCCTCTTCGTTTCCATAATAAATTGCCGCCTGATAGCTGAGGCCAATGTCGTGAAACTGCCCGTCCGCCTGCGTCGGATTGATTTGTCGCCAGAAAATATCGAGCAATTGGTCGTAGGAGATTTGCGCCGGATCGTACGTCACTTGGATGGATTCGCGGTGCTTGGTTTGGTGCGCCGAAACTTTTTGGTAGTTGGCATCCGCCTCGATCCCGCCCGTGTAACCGACGACTGTTTTGACTACGCCTTTCGCTTGGTCGTAGGGCGGCTGCATACACCAAAAGCAGCCGCCGGCAAAAATGGCGGTCCTTGTCGTCGCTGGTGATGTCGGATCGGCGGCAGCGCAGATGGTTGGGCCAGAAAGTGCCGCCAGCGCGACAATCATAGTGGTAAATATTTTCATCATAGGAGAGACGAGTTGCATTGATTCGTTGATTCTGCGTGGCGCGAGCGTTTGCTTTACCAAAATGGTAAGGGCGATCCGCACCGCCGGCTAACTCAGATGCTTCAATCCCAAGAATTTTCTACTTTGGCGTCGGACATAGAGATCATTCCGGCGAATTATTTTGTGCCGCTGGATTTGGAGGCCATCTATGGCCGAAGCGCACCGCTCGAGGTCGATCTTGGTTGTGGCGACGGCTCCTTTCTCGTCGAAATCGCCGCGGCCAATCCGACACGGGACTTTCTTGGAATTGAACGTCTCCTCGGGAGAGTGCGAAGCTCGCACCGGAAAATTGCGCAGCGCGAACTCACTAACGCGCGCGTCTTGCGGGTGGAAACTTCCTATGCAGTACAGCAAATGCTGCCGCCGGATTCGGTCACTTTGTTTCATTTGATGTTTCCCGATCCCTGGCCCAAACGCCGGCATTGGCGACGCCGGATCGTAACCGAGGATTTCTTCGTCTCCGTTCATCGCGCTCTCGCTCCGGACGGCCTCTTCCGCATCGTCACCGATCAAATCGATTATTTTCGAGAGATCGAATGCCTGGCCGTTCAGTCCACGCAGTTCGTCATCGGATCCGATCCGGAACCGCGCCGCGCACCAAGCACCTTCGAAAAGCGATTCAGCCAGTGCGAGATTTACCGGCTCGTGCTCCAA
>Ga0193726_1002993_pt1 | contig 11018 bp, 10 predicted proteins | sample H2c1metaG_FD_144928 | JGI IMG/M metagenome (GOLD analysis project Ga0193726, IMG submission 144928) | Soil microbial communities from a riparian zone of the East river system, Colorado, United States - H2c1 | ecosystem: Environmental > Terrestrial > Soil > Riparian zone | place: USA: East River... | reverse complement strand
CTCCAGGTGAGGGCATCGAGGGTGCCGACGCCATCAAGTGCTGCACTGCCCAGCCCGGCCGCGGTGCTGATCGCAAACCGCGGGAGGCGCGCGGCGCGTGCTTCGCTCACGCGGTGAAAGGAGGCGGCGAAGCGCTGCTCGGCGGCGAGCACATCAGGCCGGCGTTCGAGAAGTTGCGAGGGCAGACCGGCGGGCACGGCGCCGGGTTGGTCTGGGAAGGAGTCGCGCGTCGCGAGCCGGCCGGCGGGGTAGTGACTGGTGACAATTTCAATGGCGCGGATGGATTGCGCCCGCGCCGCTTGTGCGATGTAAAGCGCGTCCTGCGCACTGGCGGCCCGCGCCTTGATCTGCGCGAGGTCAAAGTCGCTCGCGTGACCGTGCTCCTTGCGGACGTCGGCGAGTTTCAGAGCTTCGTCGTAATAGCTCATTGTTTCCTGGGCATTCGCGGCCTGCTGCGAAGCCTCGATGGTCGAGAAATAGGCGCGCGCCACGGCGGCGGCGAGCGACTGGCGGGCGAATTCGTAGTCGTAGGCGAGCGCGTCGCTTTCGGCCTGTGCGGCGGCTTTTTTCGAGCGGACGCGTCCCCACACATCCGCCTCCCAGGCCGCGCCGATTCCGAGGCCATAGACCCAGCGCTGCGATGATGAATCCACGTCTCGGTCGCTCAGGCTGCCGCCCTCGTCGCCGACCCCGGGTATGCCGCCAAGGCTCGGCGGATCGATGCCGAGATTGAGGCCGCCGCGAAGCTCCTGCCCCTGGCGGTTGCCTAGAATTTTCGCGCCGATGCGCGGATAGAGCGATGAGGCGGCGACGCGCACTGCGTAGCGTGACGCTTCCACCCGCGCGGCGGCGGCGTGGAGGTCCGGATTGTTCGTGACGGCGTCCTCAACAAGTCGGGTCAGTTCCGGATCGTGGAAAGTGCGAATCCAACCGGGCACTACTGGGCCGCGGCGATGGCCGCCGCTCCACCGGCCGGGGATTTGATCGCGTGCGGCGTCGGTCAGAATATCAGCGCCGAATGGCGGTATTTTAAGCGCGCAGCCGGCGAGCAGGAAGCACACGGCGCTGCCGAAAAGAAAAGTCTTTGCGCGCATGGGCTAGTGCAGCTTGGCCACGAACCAGTCGAGCTTGGCTGAGACGCGAACGAAGACCTTGCGGATGATGTGCAGAAATTTCACGTGCTCGGTGTAGATCGCGCCATGGCCGCGAGCGCCAGCCGCGAGGAAGAGGTCCTTGTCCGGACCGTCGAGGAGCAGCCGCACGGCGATGCGTAGTTCCGCCGCGCCGGTCGTGCCGGTGTTAGGCAGGTTACCGCTGATCGGCATCTGTCCTTGGGCCGTTGCCCAAAGGATCGAGTCCACCTTGCACTTGATGATGCGGCCCGGGTACATCTCCATGAAGATTTCCGCTTCGTTGCCCGGCTCCACGTAGCGCAGTTCGTTCTGGCCGTAAAAGCCTATCACCCAGGGATCATCCTCCTCGATGAAGCTCATGACCGGCAGGCTGGCAAACTGCGAGGCGCGCACGCCGGGACGCAGCGCGAGATTCGCCACCCGGCCGTTGGCCGGCGCGAGATGAGTTGTGCCCTCGAGATCGTATTTCGCACTCAAGACGTCCTGTTCGGCCTTGGCAATCTGCGCTTTGGCCTGCGATTCCGTGGCGTCGGCGGCGAGGAATTCGCCTTCCAGATTTCCGAGGTCGCTTTGCGCCTGTTCGAGGTCAGCCCGCCTTCCCGCCCCTGTCGAAGCGAGCGCGGTGAATTGCTCGACGCGCTTTTTCGCCAGGTCGATTCGCGGGAGCAGCGCTGCTTTCTTGGCCGCGGTGTTCTTAAGCTGATCCCCCAGTCCACGCAACGTGGCCTCGGCGGCTTTCATTGCTGCCTCGAACGGCACGGGGTCGATCTTGAAAAGGACATCACCCTTCTTGATCGGCCGGTTCGGCTCGATCGGCACTTCGGTGACCTGGCCGGTTACGCGCGGCACGATAGGGATGACATAATTCATCGCCCGCACCTCGCCCGCCGAAGGCGCGACGATGTTCATGAAGAGAATGATGATTGCCAGGAAGATGATTGGAATCGTGACGACGATGACCTGGCTGGTGATGTTCCAGGGCAGCCACTTCTTCTTGAAGAAAATGAACCAGACGATGGTCGAATAGATGATGAGGAGGATGAGTTCCATTACGCCCGGCCTCCGGTAATTTGTTTTTCGAGTTGGGCGATGCGCGCGCGGAGTGTTTCCACTTCGCTTTCCTCGTGCTTCACCTCCGCTTCGAGATGACCGAGTGTTTCATCCACGTCGGTGCCATAGGCCAGCTTGTGCAGGACCGGTTTCGAGTAGGCCAGGATCCACGCGAGCGGCCAGAGGATTCCGCCGAAGACAAGCGACATCAGGCAGAGGCATTGGACCAACCGGGTTTGCGGGTGCTTTCTCTTATGAGCGATTTTTTCCGGGAGAATGTGGACGAGCCAAAAAAGGACGATGCCGATGATCGGCGCGATGACGATAGCGACCCACGAGATACCGTTGGCGACGGCGTCCAGCGTTTCTCCGTGGAACAAGGAGGCGTGCGCGGATTGCGGAAGCAATGCGGCGCCGAACAGCGCGAGCAGGAGTATCCCCCGGTAGCGGCTCCGCCGATGTGCGGTAAGAATGGATGGTCGTGGTGTCTTCATGGTTTGGGTGACGAAGCGAAGCGTTGGGCTTAATGGAGACCGCTGCGAAGAAAAAGGTTCGTCGGCAATAAATCGGTGGTCTGGCTCGCAGATATCATCCTGAATTGATGGAGCGGCTAACGAGTGCGGTTCGCAGGAGTTAGCACGAGATTGTACACATTGTACGAGGCAGTGTAGGAATAGGTTTCGCCCGCCCGCACATTTAAAATCCCCTGCCATGCGCCGCCACCCGTGGGCGATGCAGTCAAAATATGGCGACCTGGCGTGATGTACCGATCGTACTGGCGTCCCCGCACCAGCGTTCCGGCGACCTTGCCGTCGATCATGAAGGAAATCGTTACGTTGTCGCCGAGTACCGGTGAGCGCTGGATAAAGAGGCGGCCGCCGTCGGCTACACTAGTTGCGAAGATCGCACCGCTCGGGTTGGTGGGTTTATTCTCGCGGGCTTTGGCGCTCGGGGTCGCGCTCGCGATGAGCAATGCGCCTATCGCCAGGCGCAAAAGGGGAACGGAAAAACTTGGTTGTTTCATATCAATCAGGAGTTTGAATCTTTTGGTTTGTGATCAGCATGACGCTCCGCCCGACCGATTTCTATTGGACCAAAGTCCAATACTCCGCTCGCGGTTGTCGGCGATAGCACCGACGCATCTCATCGGACTGGCGCGCCGTCTCATTGACGGCGCGCCCCGATTCATTTTTCAGGTGAGCCGCTTACTTCTTGATTTTCAGTTCGACTCCGCCGCCGCCCAGCGTGAGGTCCACGCCGCGGTTGGTCGAAATGACCCGGACGCGCACGCCGTTCTGATTCGTCATATCGACGGCCGACCGGCCACCCATCACTGTTATCCCGGCGCCCGCGGCGGTATAATTACCGTCGAAATCCTTGAGCGACTTAAGATGATAAACCTCCCCCGAGGCGGTATTTTTGGTGATTCCGACTTTGCCGATCGAAAGACCCTTCACGGCGAGCGGATATTCCTTCCCCTTGTAAGTCAGCGTCCCTTTCCCCCAACTCCAGCCGATCCCGGCTGCGACCGATCCAGTGCTGATGCTAATAGTTGCGTCCGGCTTCGACGCCGCCTGCGCGAATCCCGTGAGTAAGCCCGAGACGAGGAATAAAAGTCCGATTTTCTTGATACTGTTCATTAATGTTTCTCCTTCGATTTTCGTTTGGTTGTTTGGCGCAAGATAAGAAAACTCTTCCGGCCAGATTTGTTTGACCGGGGAGATTCCACGCTCATCGCCCGCTCGCCTATTGGACTAAAGTCGTACCAACGAAGCGAGCACCAAATTCGCGGACGGATCAGTGATCAGGTAATCAGTGATCAGTTTTCAGACTCATCACTGATCACTGATTTATCGCGTCGTCCACTCCACTTTGCCGGTGTCGAGATCGTAATATCCTTCGACGACTTTAACCTGCGAGGCGAGTTCGCCGAGTTGGGCTTCCTTCCGAATCTTTGCCGCCACTTCTGCATCATTTTCGTGAATGGCGTTGGCGAGCGGGTCCCCCTCTTTTCCTTTGCTGGCGACCACGGCGGGTTGGATATCGCGCACCAAAGAATTGACGTGCCCGGGAGCGGTGCTGCTGGCGAGCGCTGCCGTCACCGCGCCACAACGTTCATGCCCGAGAACAACGATGAGCCGGGCGCCGAGATGCTCGACTCCGTATTCGATACTGCCCAGCGCATAGTCGTCGACCAGATTGCCGGCCGTGCGCACGACGAAGAGGTCCCCAATGTTTTGATCGAAAACGATCTCGGGCGCCGTCCGTGAATCAGCGCACCCGACGACGATGGCAAACGGATGCTGCGACTGGGCGGTTTCCGCGCGGCGTGCCGCGACCGGTTTGCCCACGCTCACTTTACTATTAACGAAGCGCTCGTTGCCGGTCTTCAGCATTTTGAGAGCCTCATCGGCTGGCACTGATGGCGTTGTGGGATCAGCGGCGAGCGCCCAACTGCTCATGGCCAGGGCGGCGATCAAAACTAGACAGCGATTTGGTTTCATAAGTTTGAAGAGACCAGTTAAACAGGAGCGAACAGAGGAAACCAAGGGGAAATCACTAATCGACAGAGTCACATGACAGGTTCACAAACCATTTTCTTAATCAGCGCCGGGTGCATCTTTGGCGGAGCTGTCTTTGGCTTGTTGCTCAGTCGTCGCCTGCCGGAGGCGCATCTGCGCGATAATTCGAGGGACACTGTGAAGGTGGTGACAGGCCTGATCGCCACGCTGGCCGCCTTGGTCCTCGGGCTGCTCATCAGCTCGGCCAAGAATACTTTTGACGCGGTCGATGCGGCGGTCACGAACAGCGGCGCGAAAGTCATCCTGCTCGATCGCGCGCTGGCGAACTACGGCCCGGAAACAAAAGAAATCCGACAGCACCTTTGGAGCACCGTTGTCGCCGGGATCGAAATGTTCTGGCCCGGAGAAAAAGCCGAGGGCGTGGGCCTGGTGGGTTTCGAGCGAACAAACGCGATGGAAGATCTGCAGGCGAAGATCCGCGCGCTCACGCCGGCGACCGATCTCCAGCGCCAGTTGCGGTCCGAGGCGGAGAAACTCAGCGGTGAGCTGCTTGAAACCCGCTGGCTCCTGATCGCGCAGGCACAGCGCGAGCTTCCGACGACGTTCATCGTGGTGCTTCTCTTCTGGCTCACGATGTTGCACATCAGTTTCGGCCTCCTGGCAACTCGCAATGCCACTGTCATCACCGTGCTTCTCATCAGCGCGTTGTCTGTCTCAGGCGCGATGTTTATTATTCTGGAGATGGATCATCCGCTCAGCGGGATGATTAAAGTTTCCAGCGCGCCATTGCGTAAGGCCCTGGAACATCTCGGCAAATAGGGGACCGGACTGGTAGCGGCGCTACTCATCCTGCTCATGATCCTTCCGGACGGCCGACGCTCGCTTAGAGGATCAGGAGTAAGATCATGATCAGGAGCAGGAAATAACGCACGCTCAATGGGCGGTATATCCGCCATCCACCGTGAACACTTGCCCCGTGGCGAAGGAAGCTGAATCCGAGCAGAGAAACAGGACCATGTTTGCCATCTCTTCCGGCTGGGCGGCGCGGCCCATCGGTGTGTTGGCCAGGAGGTGGGCACGGGTGTTCTCGTCCTCGAACCAATGTTTGGTCATGCCCGTCTCCACTAATCCAGGCGCGAGAGCGTTGATCCGGATTCCCTGAGCCGCGTATTCGATCGCGGCCGCTTTCGTCAATCCGATCACGGCGTGTTTGGCCGCCACATAGGGACTGATGCCCGGTTCGGCAATCATCCCGGCAATCGAAGCGTTATTGACGATGGCGCCACCGCCGTTCTTGAGCATGTGTCGAATCTCATACTTCATCGCCAGGAACACGCCTTTCAGATCGACGGCGATCGTTTGATCGAACGCTGCTTCTTCCACGTCCGCGAACAAGGCTCCCGCGGGAAGAATGCCGGCGTTATTGAAAGCGCAGTGCAACCCGCCATAGGTCTCGACCGCGGCAGCGACAAGACGTTCGACCTGTTGCGCATCGCGCACATCCGTCTCTACAAGGAGGGCATTACCGCCTTCTCGCTCAATCGCCGCCACAGTTTCGCGGCCCTCCCGATTCACATCGCCAATAACAACTTTAGCACCATGGCGAGCGAAGAGCAGAGCGGTAGCGCGACCGATACCAGTGCTGCCACCGGTAACGATCGCTACCTTGTCGGTGAAAACGTTTCGAGTCATGATTGCGTTTTTCCTCCCTTGGCCGCCGACTTATCCGCCAAAGCCTCGGCGTCGGCGGAAGCTTCTGAGCGACGGCGGCTGTAGACAAATTCACTTCACCAGTTCGATCTCACCCGGCTTCCACTGCTTGTCGAACCACGGATCGAGCGGGCCATACAGACGGAAGAGTGTGAACCAACCCTTTTTAGGAACGGTCTGGGTCCAGTTGGCTTCCTTCCCTGCGGGTGCCGTGGGACCAAAGTAGAGATCCACCGAGCCGTCGGCGTTGGTGATCAGCTTGTCGCGCTTGTTATTCTTGCTCGGGTAAGGCTGCGATGTCTGCAACTCGGAGCGCGTCTGCGGATCGTAAATGACCACGGACCAGAAGTCCGCCGCCGGGACGTTCGCGGGAATGTTGACCTTGTAGTTCTTCGCGCCGTCAAACGGCGTGCCGGAGCTATCGGCCGTGCAGAACGCGTATTGCGAGCCTTTGCCTGGAATTCTCGCGGCCATCTTGGGGGTGTTGACGGTGGCTATGTAGAAGAAATAGGTGCGCGCATCGAGATCGCGGCCAGCCATCTCATCGCCACCGAGCCAGCGGTAGTCATTCGCGATGAATCCGGTGAACCATTGGCTGTTCGGGTAGAGGGGGGCGCGCGGATCGCGGTTGCGAAAACTGATCGCCCGCGCGGTGGCGTTGCCCACGGTCACGGCATCGGTGAGGATTTTCTTCATCCGTGCGTCTGGCGCGAACTTCTTTCCCTTCACGATGCCGATGCTGGCCGCGAGCCCGCGCAACTCCGGGTCGAAGACTTCGAGCGGCTCGCGCTGGATCACGTGATCCAGCTCCTCGAAGAACTCAAAGTCGTTCGCGTGAATGGTGTTGTAGGCGATTTTCGATGCGTTGATGAACTCCATCGCCGGAGGATTGGAGGCCTTGCTCAGCGAATAAACCTTCACGCCGTCACGAAACATTTTCGAGGCTGCATCCGGCTTGCCGTCCTTGAGGAAGCCGCGAGCAATTAGCCAGTTCACCTGCGATGGTGAGCGGGAGATGAAGTATTCGCCGCCGTCCTTCTTGTCCTTGGGCAGCACGCCTTTAAACCAGTCGGGGACGATCAAATACTTGCCGCCCTGGCCCGCATCCGGTCCAGGCCCGCCCATGTCAGTGACGAAACGGAAATAGGCGTCGTTGACGGTGGTCGGTCCGCAGCCGGGGGGAATCTCGACCACGGTCGGACCATCCGCTTTCAGATCGAGGAAGCCCGAAAGATAGACCGTGTCGGTGTTGGCGGTCAGCCACAGCGGATTGGAATCGGCCAGCTGGTCCAGGATGACTATCTGATTGGTTTTGGTCGCGCCCCGATCGACGTTGCCCAGCCGCAGTGCTTCCATGGAAGTGGCCGGAATGAAGTTGAGGAAGACCTCCACGCCGCGGAGGTAGTCGAGATTGTCGTAGAGTTTTTGCGTCGTATCGACGGTCGGTACGCCATCGACGAAGTCGAGTGCGCCAATGCGGCTCTGCACCTTGTCGGGCGTCATGATCTTTTCGGGAATCTTCTGGTTGAATCCCGGAGTCTTTTCCTCCGCGTAAGCGATGCTGATGGTTAGCGCTCCTGCGAGCGCGGCGGCGATGATTTTGGTTTTCATATAAGTGCTTTCGTTTTGTGTAGTGTGAACCGGTCAGCCCATTGCTAGTTGTGATGCCCCAACGGCATCGGAAGGGCGGCGACGTTCATCGCCCAGGGATGCTTGTACTCTTCGAAGCCCGAACCCATTGGCGGCGGAAAGGTCGGGTCGGCGAAGGCGCCGACTCTCACGCCGGTCCGGGCGGGATCGGACTTTCGGTAATAGTAAACGGTCGACCCGCACGCGGAGCAGAAATGAGACGTGACCACATCAGCAGCAGAATTAGTGATCCCATCAGAACCGGCGCAGGTGCGAAACGGGGTCGGCTTCGCGCCGTCGATGGGAAACTTCCACGCGGTCGATTTACCTTCGATCGTGACCTGCTCATTTGGGAATCGCGCCTGGACGGAGAACGGACTGCCCGTCTGCTTCTGGCACAAATAGCAATTGCACATGACGACCCGATCCGGGTCGGGGCCTTTGGTGGTGACGCGGAGTTGACCGCAATTGCACGAAGCTACACGGGTTTTGATGACGCCCGGCTCGGACTTGGGAGCGGCGGGAGTCTTCGCGCCATCGGGCGTCTGCGCCTTCATGCGGCCGGTCAAGGTGGTGCCGATGAGCGCGAGCGCGCCGACAGCGATGGCGTCGCGTCTTGAGTAGGTCGTTTTCATAATCAGTCCTTCGTCTTTGCTTGGTGTGGCTTGTTTGCCCGCGGATCACTTCGCGGTCTTTTCGGTTGGGTAACTAAGAGCGACGGCGCACCAACCCGCCAAAGCTGTGTGCAGGACAATGGCCGGCCAGAGACCAATGCCGGAAAGCGCGAGGCCGACGGCTGCATAGGCGAGGATCGCCACAGCAGCGACGTTGTAGAAAAGCATCGCCACGACCAGCGCGCGCCCATCGTCGCGAGCCAGCCAGCACGCCACACCCAGCGCGACCAGCGCCGCACCGGCGACGCGCGCGACCGTTACTGCGGCGGGGGCATCGAGCGTTCCTCCGACCAACACCTGTGCGACCATTGATGGCACAACGAGCAGACTGAGGCCGGTTCCGGCTTCGAGGGCCGCTGTGATGACGAGCAGTTTTTTCAAGATGGTCTCATAACTCTTAACGAGAGGGGGCGAGTTGTAGCGGCGCTTGTGTCAAGCGCCGAACCAATTAGACAGGCGTTTGGCACAAGCGCCTCTACAACCTCCGGTGGAATTCACTCAGTTGGACATGGCTGTCTTCAAGTCGGCCTCTTGTTTGGCGGCATCTGCCTGCGCCTTGACCGCGGCTCCGATCGGTTTCACGTCCACGGTGACCTTGAGGATCTTACCGGTGAATGAGTTGTCGCGTTCCTTGTAGTCGGTGGTGACTGGTGTGGCGTCGTCCATGCCAACTCCCGCTGTCTCGTCCGCCGAGAAAAGTGTTGGTTGCGTGCGCTCGATCCGGCCGGTGGCGACCTCTTTCCCGTTGATCAGGATGGTGGCCATCCCGCCTTTGCCGATTCCGCCGCCGTCATAATCAAAGTTCATCCGAATGGTAGCCTTGCCTGCTGCCATCGCTTCCGGCGCTGAAACCTTGAATTCCTGCAGGCCCAGAAAGTTGTAGCAATAGGTCGGCTTGCCCTCCTTCAAATAAAGACTCCAGCCGCCGAACCGGCCGGCCTGGGCAAGGATGACGCCGTTCGCTCCGCCGTCCCGAATCTCTACATCCGCCGTAATGGAGAGCGACCGGTTCTTGATGTTGATGAACACGTTTTCACTCATCCCGACCATGCCTTCGGAAAGCGTGAGCGAGGTGCGTTCGCCCATCAGGTCCGGGCGGCCCGCGGACGCGGCGTTGACACGTTCCAGGAGTCGATCGTCAATGGGAAGCACGCGGTACTTGGTTGCCTCTTTCAGGAAGAGCGCTTGCAATTCCTTGAGCTTCGCCGGGTTCGAGGCAGCGAGATCGTTCGTTAGGCTGAAGTCGGTGCGGGTGTCGTAGAGTTCCCAAATGTCCTCTTGCAGTTTGCGACGGGGCAACTGCTCCCACGGGGCACGGTGAATGGTGCCGGCAAACCAGCCGTCGCTGTAGATCGCGCGATTGCCGAAGATCTCGAAATACTGGTTCTTGTGGGTGCTGGCCGCATCCGCCTTGTCGAAGCTGTAAGCCATGCTCACGCCTTCAATGGGCGACTGGACGGTGCCGTTGACACTCTTGGGTTCGGGCAGACTCGCGGCCTGGAGCACAGTGGGAGCAACATCAATGACATGGTGCCATTGCGACCGGACCTCGTTCTTCGCTTTGATGCCCTTCGGCCACGAGACGATCATGCCATTGCGGGTGCCGCCGTAATTGGATGGAATCTGCTTCGTCCACATGAACGGCGTGTCGCCCGCGACCGCCCAACCCGCAGCCATATGCGGATACGTTCCAGGGCCGCCCCAGTCATCATAATGTTTGAGCATCTCCTGGACGGTCTCTCCGACCGCATTGAAGAAGGTCATCTCATTGAACATGCCGAACATGCCGCCCTCGGCGCTGGTGCCGTTGTCGCCGATGATGTAGAAGATGAGCGTATTGTCGAGCTGGCCCATTTCGCCAATAGCATCGAACAAACGGCCGATCTCGTGGTCGCAGTATTCCCCAAAGCCGCTATAGACTTCCATCTGCCGGGCAAAGAGCTTCTGCTCGTCGGCGCTCAGCTTGTCCCAATCCTTAATGTCCTTTGGCTTGGGCGCGAGCTTGGTGCCCTTGGGCACGACCCCGAGTGCGATCTGACGTGCCAAAGTCTCTTCCCGCATCTTATCCCAGCCCGTGTCGAACCGGCCCTTGTTCTTATCGATCCATTCCTTGGGCACATGATGGGGCGCGTGGGTGGCGCCCGGCGCGAAATAGGTGAAGAAGGGCTTGTCCGGAGTGAGCGCCTTCTGGAATTTCGTCCAGGCGATGGCTTGGTCAGTCATGTCGGTCATGAAGTTGTAGCCCGGATAGTGCGGTGTGGGGGTGCGGGCCATTCCGTCATAGAGAGTGGGATTCCACT
>Ga0193726_1002992_pt1 | contig 11020 bp, 7 predicted proteins | sample H2c1metaG_FD_144928 | JGI IMG/M metagenome (GOLD analysis project Ga0193726, IMG submission 144928) | Soil microbial communities from a riparian zone of the East river system, Colorado, United States - H2c1 | ecosystem: Environmental > Terrestrial > Soil > Riparian zone | place: USA: East River... | reverse complement strand
AAGGCCGACGCCAAGAAAAATCGCGTTGAATTCGTGTTCGAGAGATTCGATGTCAGCTTCAGCGCCGAGACGAAATTCCGCGCCCATACCGCGGACTAGATCGACTTCTTTCTTGCTATCACTTGGACGGAATTTATATTCGGCGATGCCGTAAGTGTTCAGCCCACCGGCCAACGCATTCTTGTCGATGATGGTGACGGCGAATCCGCGGCGGCGAAGTTCCGCCGCGCACGCGAGTGAAGCAGGCCCCGCGCCGATGCACGCTATTTTTCCGCAAGTCTCTGTTTTTGCGACGGGCAAACTAGGGTTGTGCGAATAGAAATAATCCATCGCATGGCGTTGCAGTCGCCCAATTTCGATGGGCTGTTTATTGTATCCGTGCATCACGCAAGCGCCTTCGCAGAGAACGTCCACTGGACAAACACGCGAACAGCTGAGTCCGAGAATATTCGATTCGAGAATCGTCATCGCAGAACCGCGGAGATTGCGCGTGGAAATTTTCTTGATGAAACGCGGAACATCAATGTGAGTAGGGCAAGCGACGGTGCACGGCGCGTCAAAACAAAATAGGCACCGCATGGCTTCGACTGTTGCGGCTTGCGGCTCGAATGCGGGATGAATATCCGCGAAAGCTTTCGCGAAATTTTCGGGCGATAGCGGGGGCACGGTGCTGCTCATAATTTATGCTTTCACCAAATCGCCGTACGTATCGGGGCGGCGATCGCGGAAAAATTGCCAGGTCTGACGGACTTCTTTAATTTGGTCGAGATCAAGATCGGCGATCAAGACCTCATCTTTTTCGCGCGAAGCCTCGGCGATTATTTTTCCGCGCGGACTACAAAAATAACTTGTGCCGTAAAATTGGCCGATATTCCACGGCGCTTCGGTGCCGACGCGATTTATTGCTCCGACAAAATATCCGTTGGCGACTGCATGGGCGGGCTGTTCGAGTTTCCACAAATATTCACTTAATCCGGCGACGGTAGCGGAAGGATTGAAAACAATTTCTGCGCCGTTCAGTCCAAGCGCGCGAGCGCCTTCCGGGAAATGGCGGTCGTAGCAAATGTAAACGCCAATTTTTACAAAGCCCAAATCGAAAACCGGATAGCCCAAATTTCCCGGACGAAAATAAAACTTCTCCCAGAATCCTGGAGCAACGTGGGGAATGTGATTTTTGCGATATTTGCCGAGATATTTTCCGGTGTTATCGATTACGGCTGCGGTGTTGTAGTAGACGCCTTCTTGCTCGAGTTCGTAAATCGGAACGACGAGCGCCATGTGATGCTGGCGCGCCAAATCCTGCATCAACTTAATTGTGGGACCGTCGGGAATCGGCTCGGTCAAATCGTACCAACGCGTTTCTTGTTCCGCGCAAAAATATGGGCCGTAGAAAATTTCCTGCAGGCAGGTTATTTGCGCGCCGCCTTTCGCGGCCTGCGCGATGTATTCAACGTGCTTATCCATCATGGCTTTTTTTATTTGCGCGAGCGGAAGATTAGCGGGTGCCACGTTTGCTGCTTGAATCAATGAACATCGGACAATTCGGGGCATTTCGTTTCCCCCTGGAGTTTGTTCAGGCGAGTTTACTAGAGGCCGTCGATTATGTGTTTTTCGGGGACGGATGGCAACAGTGGTAACGCTTTAGCGTAACCGGGCGCACACGTGGTCACCTCGCGCGATTATTTATTCAGATTTGGATTTGGTGGAAATTCTACTACGCCGACTTTTCCGTCACTTTCAAGTTCGATTGTTGGTGCGTAGAGACCTAGAAGTTCGCGGCGCCACCAAACTCCTTGCGCATGTTTGTCGGCTGTGCTGGAAAACCAATATTGCCAAATGACCACGCGAATTCTGTGCGGCGGCGCGTTTGGAAATGGATTTTTCGCGAAGAGCCCTATGACGTCTTGATCGTTGGTTAATAAACGTGCTTCAGTGCGCGGAACAATTGGAGCTGCGTTCCACGGACCGAGCGAGGCGAACCAGAGATTCCAATCGAAGCGCGGTTGATACGGCGCGTAAATTCCCGGCGCTTCATTGATGTTTTGCGGTTTGAAACGAAATGGATATGCAATCCAATTTTCGCCGTCATTTGAGCCTTGGAATTCAATTTCGTAGCGATTGAGAGTCATCATCGCGAAAAGTCCGTACTGATTAGCGATGCGGAACGGTTCGAGCGCGGCTACAGGAGATGTTAGAAGCGGTGCGGATGGAGCGATCATCCAGACGAGGCGCGCGGTGGTGGCATAGAAAATCCAAAGTAAAACAACGACGACGAGTGATAACTGAAATCGCGCGAAGCGTTCGCGGAAGAGAGAAATCCATGTGCCATTCTTTTTGTTGTCTGGCTTTTTAGTTTCGCTCGGCGCGGATTCTTTTGGAAGCAGCGATGGATCAGGTTTTTTCATCCAGCGCGGAAAATAGCGGACGAGATATTTATCGTCGAGCAACAAGAAGGCGAGGAACAGGACTAGATAATTCAGAAATGTATAATTTGCGGTGAGAATGATGGCGATCTCCCACGGCGTTACGATCCAAAATAAAATTATGCGGAAACGGCGCGGAAGAAACATAGTCCAGACGATTACAAGTTCGAGCGCCAGGGTTAGCGCGGCGGTTCCGATGTGTATGGCACGGGGTAAATGTGATGCGTAATAACCAATCCATGTGGGGAGAGGACCGTTCTGATAGTAATCAATGATGGCGGTTAAGTGTCGCCATTGCTGATCGCCGCTGGCGAGTTTCACGTAGCCGGACTCGAAATAAATTCGGAACCATTCCCATTGCAGAAGCCACATGCTGGCGCGCGAAGGCGGACTTGCTTCGCCCCAGCCGGGACGCATTCCGCGCGGCGCAAAAAATAGTGCGATGAATCCTGCTTCGAGGAGCATGCCGTCAGATTGATATCCGGCAAAATCGCGGGCCGCGGCTACGAACGAAAGGAAACAGATGAAGCAAATGAAGAGGGTGACGCGCGGCCAAATATTTATTACCACCAACAATGAAGCGATCATTCCGGCCCAGCAAATTCCTTCGAGCATGTGTGAGCTTGCAGAAAACCAGAGCAGAGTTGGCGCTAACCAGAAGCGGATGTTTCCCGGAAACTTGTAGGAGACGGCGACGAGAAAATCAGCCGCGGGCAAAATTCCTTGCGGGCCGATTAGTCCCCCGATTTGGAAAATTAGGGAGAAGAATGCTGAGAAATAAATCAGGCCGAGTGCGCGAAGAAAAATCCAGCGAGGAATTAGGTGATCGAACGCACCGCGTTCGGAATCGAAGAGCCAGCGAATTGCTTTTAGCGGGGAGCGTTCCATCGCTGCCCATTATACAAATTTGGATAGGGTAGCGCGGGGTCTGGACATTTTTCGTTGCAGGGTATTTTGGGGATAGCGGCTTGTAAGTGATTGAGACTTGGTGTTTAGACGCGCTGATAAGGCCGATTCTTCGAGCTAAGTCCTTTATTAGCAACACTTGCATCGAGATTGCTGTAAGTCCCGTATTTGCAATACATAGCAAAAACACCGGGGTGGGGGCTGGTGAGTACTATGGGGTACTATGCTGGAATGACGGACCGGGGCCGTGGTCGGGCGGGATACAGTGCGCGGAAAAGACTCGCGTTCGGAGAACCCGAGCTACACACTGCCAGTTCAAGAGCCGCGGCGGTCTCCGTTGGGGAGATGGACGGCGCAAGTGCCGTCGGCGCATTGTTGGTTATTCCAGCGATAGCGGTTGCGGGCGATCCATGCGTAGATTTTTTTTGCGATGAAATGAATTCCGGGGACTAGCAGGAGCCAGGCGATTAATTTCCAGCCGGGAAGAGTTAGGCCGATTTTGGCCCAGGCGTCTGCGCCGGAAAAAATTTGGCCGCGAGCGTCGACGGCTTGCATCAGGCGTATGGCTCCTTCGCGATTGACTTGAGGGAAACGTGTGGCGGCACTCGGATCGTGTAGATCTAAAAGTTCGATGCAGGCGCCGTGATCCATGCGCTTCAGTCGATTTGCGCTGGCGCGGCATAGGGAGCAAGTGCCGTCGTAGAGGACTGTTAGGTCGGGCACGTTGTTCCGCTCATGGATTGTTGTCCTGCCTGGGGCGAACTATTGCCCTGCGGCGCTTGTAGCTGCTCGAAAGTTTGCCTGGCCTGTTTTCGCGTCGGTTGAGAATAGGAGGACAGTTGCGTCGGAGGTATTCGTCAGAAATAGGAATCCGGAATTGCTGGTGGTCGCGTTTATTCGAATCGGCGAAAACAGGAACAGACTTGCGGGTGCGGACACAACTGCATTGGATCCGACGCTATTCACAGGCGTAGAGGATACAAATCTCGGCGCGCCTGTTTGTGGATTCAACTCGAACACTTGCACCGCTTGCCGCGCGGGAGAGTCGTTGAGGGGTACAGCGGTGAGAACGTATGCGAATTCACCTGACGCAGACAAGGCAAGCGACGTCGCGGCCTCAACAGGTCCGCCGGTTGAAGGATCGATTAACGGAGTGGGTGTGACGGATTGAATGAGTGCCCCGGTGGCGGAGTTGATTGAGAAGACAGAAAGCGCGGCGGAAGTTGCCGTTGAGCTTTCTCCGGCGGCGTAAATAAAACGTCCGGTTGAATCGATGGCCGTTGATGTAGCGGCTATTCCGGATTCGATGGTAAGCGGCGATTCGGAGATTGGACTTAGCGCGGCTGTGTCTTGCGCGATTGTGAAGATCGCAATTTGTGGCGTTGGTGAAGTGGTGTTGATTGATGATGTCGGCGCGAAGCCGGAGATGTAGAGAAATTTTCCGGTCGGATCGATTGCGGCGGATTGCGCTCGTGAGACTTGGGCGGAAACGGTTTCGATTGAGCCGAGCGCGCCGGTGTTTGGGTCGACGGAAAAGCGGGTGATTGAGCCTGCGGTCGTTGGATCTGCGGCGTCGGCATCCTGCGTGATGAAGAAGGCGGATTTTCCGTTGGGACTGAAAATTAGCGCTTGGTTCACGGGGATATCGGCGCTGCCGTTTGTGGCTGTGACGCCGGATGAAATTAGCGCGCCTGTGTCTGAAGCAATCGAAAATGTCTGCACGGAATTTCCGCTGTACACATGGAGAAATTTGCGCGACGGATCGGTGATCATTCCGGCGGGGATGAAGTTGCTGCCGAGCGAAGGCGGAGCCACGTCGATTGATTGCAAACTGCCGGTGGCGTTGTCGATGGTTTCAATTGCGAGCGAACTTGCGCCGCTTGCTGATGTTGTCAGGACGTACGCGAATTGCGATGAAGCATTTGCGGCTGGGCCGATGGCGAAGAATGTCGAGGAAGTTGCGGATTCACCTGACGGTGCTGGGCCTGCGGCGATGGTGGCGGTGGTGGTAGCGAGACTTGTTCCGGCGGTGTCGTCGGTTACGGTGAGAGTTACTGTGCATGTGCACGCGCTTCCGTAAGTGTGCGACGGAGTGGCACCTGATCCGGTTGAGCCATCGCCAAAATTCCATGCGAATCCAAGTAGTTGACCGGGGGGCGCGGTGGATGCGGAGCCGTTAAAGGAAACGGCGGTGCCAACTTTTCCGGTGTAGGGGCCGCCGGGTCTGGAGACGGGCGCGGTAATAATTTGCACGGCCACTGAGCTTGAACCTGTCGCGCCGGAATTATCCGTGACGGTGAGCGTGGCGCTGTAATTTCCGGCTACGGTATATACGTGGGCGGTGCTCGCGCCGGTTCCGGTGCTGCCATCACCGAAAATCCATGCGAAGGACGTTAAAGTTTTGCCGCTCGGAGCCGTTGAGCCGGAGCCGTTGAAGGCGAGAGCTTGATTGGCGTTTCCGACGTAGGGGCCTCCGGCATTTGCGACGGGGACGGTGCTGCCTGTGCTGGTTCCGCTGCTGCCGCAGGAGGTAGCGACGAAGGCGAGAATGATGGCAAGGATTATTGGGAAGGCGACGGATAATTTCTTATTTAAGAAGAATTGCGTGATGTCCATGGGAATGTGAGATTGCGCGAGAGTGTTGGTGGTTGCCTTCGATGGCGACATTAGAAAGGTTACTCTGCGGAAGTTTGTGGTGTCAATTCGAGGAGGAGAGAGAAAGAAGAAAGGCTTTAACGCAGAGACGCAGAGGCGCTGAGAAGAGCGGGAGAGATTGGAGCGAGTCGTGGGCGATTACGTAATCAGGGAAAGATTCGGGTTCGGAGAACGCGAGATACACACGGATATCCTTCGCTGCGCTCAGCATGACGTCGAGAGCAAAATCGGAAATGGAGGATGTCGAAAGCGATGGGAAGTTAGCACTACGAATTGTGAAAATGCACCGACAGGAGTGTCGGTGCTACTTGAGTCAAAGGCAGACGGCTAGGAATGGTCGTGCTGCTTGAGACGAAAATGATCGTAGAGATTATTGAAAGCGAAATTGGTTCGGGAAGTTTGGATGGTTTTGACGCATGGCGGGCGGGTCACAGACCCGCCCCTACGAAGTCAGAGGCACACGGCCGGGAAAATGGCTGTGCTGCTTAGCGCGGTTTCGGGAAGGGGACTTTGACCATCACGTGCATGCTGACGGATTTGCCGTTTAGTTTTGCGGGTTGATAGGTTTGGGTGCGGACAACTTGCAAGGCGGATTGGCGCAAGGTTTCTGGGCCGGAAGTGACTTTTGCGTCGGTCACTTGGCCATTTTCGCCTACCGTTGCGTCAACTACTACGTCGCCCCAATCACCGCGCGTTGCTGCGATTTTTGGATAGACGGGTGAGTCTGACTTAATAAGTTTCGGTTGCTGAAGGACGCTTGCCACCGGTGGCGGGCCTGATGGCCGCGACGGCGGAGGAGCGGGAGCAGAGCTTGGCTGTCCCATGCCCGGAAGAATTGCGCTTAGTGAACCGCCCGGCGCATTCGACGACTTGCCGACCAGGTCTGGCGCGACGATCGAAGAGCCGTTCGCATGAGAAACAGGAGCGGCGATTTTTTCCGACGGCAGAACATTGGGGCGATGCGAATTCACGGATGCGGAAGGCTTGTCTGATTTGGCGACGAGCGAATTGGCTGCGGCGCCTGCCGGAACTGAACCAACTATTCCCGATTTCTGATTCGCGGCGGAATTTTGCGCGGCGTTTGGATTATTCGACGGTTGCGAAGCCGTGCCATTGGGCGCTGTCGGAGCAGTAATCGCCGGAAGAATGGACGGGGTGGTGGCCGGCGCAGACGCAGAAACGGTGCCGGGCTTAGCAGCGCTCAGCTTGTGGGTGGAGAACCACCAGTAGCCGCCTCCGCTGCCAGCAAGAATCACAACTGCTGCCGCGGCAATCATCCACTTATTGCTGGAACCAGATTTTTCAGCCGTGGAAGTGTCAGCGTCCGAACCAAACATCGGTTTGGCGAGGACTGCCTCGGAAGCGATCTGGCTAGAGGTGAGATCAATTTTTCGGTTCTCGATTGATGATGTAGTCGCAGAGGCAGAAGTTCGATTCTGCTTAGCGGAGCTACCGGACTTGCCGTAGCTGGAGAACTCGGAACTCTGATATCCAATCGATTCCGCCATGGGGAGAAGCTCAGACGCAGAGACGTTTTCTCGCGGAGCTTTCGCAGGCGGCGTGAATTTCGGTTTGGTTGGATTCAGCTGCTTATTCGGCGCTGGGGGCAGGGTATCAATAGGTGGGGAAAAAGCTGCCGGTTCTTTCGCCGATTTTGGTTCCTGCACAGGCTCGTCGTACTTCTTAATTGGTTTTGTCAGCTTGAGTGGTTCGACCTGAGAGGCGTACGCAGCAGCGATTGCGGCGTTTAATTCCTGAGTTGAGTCGGGCGTTAGTACGGGAGCTGGTGGCGCTACGGCGACAGGAGCTGGCTTGACAGGCTCCGCAACAATTCGTTCCGGAACAAACGGTTCTGGAACAGAGCGTTCCTCAATTATGGATGCGGCAACGTACGGTGCTGCTACTGCGGGTGCGGGTTCCACCTGCACGGGCGCAACTGGTCTTGAAACTACATTTGAAACAACCGGCGCGGCCGGAGCGACAGGCTTCGGTGCGGCAACGGGCGGCTGGAAGAATGCTGGCTTCGCGGCGGACGGTTCAGCGCGAGGAAGTTTTGGCTCAGGCGCAGACGGCGCCGCTTCGGCCGGCGCAGAAGATGAAGCGGACGGAAAGGTGATTCCCCAGAATCCGGGAGCGGACTGGAAAAACTCGACTTCTACGTAGCCCTTCGCGCTGGCATTTGTTTTTGAGCTGACGACGCGGCAGGCGACTTCCTGTTTTACGCGCGTGTTTTTGAGAATAAGAATTTGACCTTCGGAGACGGATTCCGTGAGGCGCAATACGGCGCCGGACGGAAAAACAATCATGGTGCGAGTTTCTTCCAGGAACGGTTTCGCGGCCTGACTATTATTAAGGTTGCCCGAAGCGCTGCGCGAACCGTGCACACTGACAGGAATTTCAATGCAGACGGACTGCTGCCGAGGAGATTCGCCGGGGCGGCGGGTTGGCGCTGAGTTCAGGTCCGTATCAATCGTTTGAGTGCTCATCGTATATTTTCCCAAGTCCTACGGAGCAGCGAAGTCAAATTGTGGATAGCCGAGATGTTCGGCGATAGCTTTGCCCAACATCATGATCGCGCTCGACGTCAATCCGTCGCTATAGTACCGAAGTACTTGTGCCGCACATTGTTGGGGGACCGGGGCAGGGAGTGTACATCGAGCCGAGCGGCGGACGCAAGCTAGAAGTAAAACGGCGGCATTCCCAGAACGGTACTATCTCCTTCGCTTGCAGCAAGATAGCGGAATTGAGATTTGGTTGGCGAGTTAGGCGAATGATGGATTACTGGTTGGATTTTCAGAGTATCTGCGTCGAGCTTTGATGTAAACTCTTTGGGCATCTGGTTTGAACCTTTGCGATTTGCGGTCCTCATGGTGTCCTGCGAATGATCCAACTTGTTGACGTGTCAAAGAATTACGGAACGACGGAAGTAGTTCACGCGCTGAAGCACATGAATTTAAATATCGAACGCGGCGAACGTGTGGCGCTGATGGGGCCTTCCGGCTCGGGAAAATCAACTTTCCTGAATTTGGTTTGCGGATTGGACGAGCCGAGCACGGGATCCATCAAGATTGACGGTATTGAATTGTCGTCACTTGATGATGATGCGCGGACGCGAGCCCGTCGCGAAAAAATTGGAATGATATTTCAGACATTTAATTTATTGCCGACGCTGACGGCGATTGAGAACGTCTCACTGCCGTTGCGATTGCAAGGATTGGGACGGCGTGAGTCGGAAGATCGCGCCGGGAAAATATTAGAGCGAGTAGGACTGGGCAAAAGAGAAACGCATCGTCCGGATGAACTTTCTGGCGGCGAGCGTCAACGAGTGGCGATTGCGCGTTCGCTGGTATTTCGTCCGCCGCTGCTGCTGGCGGATGAGCCGACGGGGAATTTGGATACGGTGACAGGCGAGGAAATTCTGGATTTGCTGGAACAGTTGCACCGCGAATTCAATAGCACGCTTTTGCTGGTAACGCACAATGAATACGCGGCGCAACGATGCGATCGGATTCTGACGATACGGGACGGCGCGATTATCGGTGACGCATGCGTTGCGCACACCCAGCGCGGGGCTGATTGATGCTGGGAGCGTTGTGGTTTATTACGTTTAAACAATGGCACTCGCATCGGCTGCGAGTTTTTCTTACAGTTTTGGGAATTGCGCTGGGAGTTTCTGTTTTTTTTGCGATTCGTACCACGAACGCGACGCTACTGGATTCGTTGAAGCTCACGGTTGAAAAATTAGCAGGGAAAGCCACGCTCCAAGTTACGTCCGGAGAATCCGGATTCCCCGAAGAAATCTTGGATAAAGTGCGAGCGACGCCTGGCGTGTTAATTGCCGAGCCGGTGATTGAAGTTGTGGCGCACACGCAGTTTGAAGATCAGGGAACGTTATTGATTCTGGGCGTGGACACGGCGAGCGACCAGAAATTGCGGGATTATCAGTTTGATCGATCGAAAACGGATGTTGTTGATCCGCTGGTGTTTGTGGCGCGGCCAGATTCGATTTTAATTTCGCGGGCATTCGCGGACCGGCATGGATTGAAAGTAGGAGACAAATTTCCGCTGTTCACATCGCGCGGACGAAAAGAATTTACGGTGCGCGGAACATTTAAGCCAGAAGGCATCGGGCAAGTGTTCGGCGGAAATATCGCGATCATGGATATTTATTCGGCGCAATTTGTTTTCGATCGTGGACACAATTTTGATCGCATCGACGTGATGAGTGATCCGGCGCAAACGATTGAAGGAGTGCAGCAACGACTGCAAGGAGTCTTGCCGACTGGATTGGACGTGGCGCAGCCGGAATCGCGTGGACAGGGATTGGAAAATACCGTCGCGGCAATGCGCGAAGGAATGTTGGTGACGAGTTTCGTGGCGCTGCTGGTGGGACTCTACATTATTTTTAATTCGTTCCTGATTAACGTGAATCAGCGATGGAAAGAAATTGGAGTGTTGCGCGCGATTGGATTGGAACGCCGCAACGTCACGCTGATGTTTTTGGGCGAAGCGCTAGTGATGGGAATTATGGGATCGATCGTCGGAATTATTGGCGGATATTATTTGGCGTCGGCTGCGGGCGGATTGATGGGATCGGCGGTGGCGTCAGTGTATGGATTAGTTTCCACGCCGGAGAGCGCGATTTTCAGTTGGAATTACGCGATCACGTCGGTTGTGCTGGGCGTGGCGGCGTCGCTAATTGGCGCGTGGTTTCCGGCGCACGCGGCGGCGCAGCTTGATCCGACGATGGCGCTGCACAATATTGAAAGTCGCAAAAGAGAAGCGGTGCTTGGGTGGGTACGACTGGCGACCGGAATATTGCTGATCGCGTTAGGACTTGCGTTGATTCGATGGTCGCCGACTTCAGTGGGATTAAAAGTTCAATTTGTTTTTGCGGGACTGATGTTGGCTGGGCTTACTGTGTTGCTGCCGCGATTTGTTCAGTGGACGGCGCAGGCGTTGCGTCCATTGATGAGCAAATTTGGCGGATCGGAAGGCGCGTTGGCTGTGGACGCGATGATTCAGGCGCCGCGCAG
>Ga0193726_1002991_pt1 | contig 11021 bp, 10 predicted proteins | sample H2c1metaG_FD_144928 | JGI IMG/M metagenome (GOLD analysis project Ga0193726, IMG submission 144928) | Soil microbial communities from a riparian zone of the East river system, Colorado, United States - H2c1 | ecosystem: Environmental > Terrestrial > Soil > Riparian zone | place: USA: East River... | reverse complement strand
ATTCAACCGGAATAAGGGAACGAACCATGGCCAAGGCGTACTGGGTAGTCTGTTATCACTCGATCAAGAATCAGGACGCGTTCCAGGCGTATGCGAAGCTCGCGGCGCCGTCGGTCCAGGCCGGGGGCGGCAAGTACCTGGTGCGCGGCAACCCGGCGAAGGTGTACGAGAGCGGGATGAACCAGCGCGTGGTGGTGATCGAATTCCCGAGCCTGCAGCAGGCGCTCGCCTGCCACGATGGCCCGGGCTACCAGGAGGCGCTGAAGCACCTGGCCGGCGACGCGGTCAAGCGCGACATGCGCGTGATGGAGGGGGCGGCCTGAAAGCGTTTCGGAGGGAGTTCCGGTCGGGCTCCGGACGGATTTCTAGACGGAGCTCTGGACTTCCAGCGATTCGCGCGACAGGTATTTCTGCCGGTAGGTTTCGAACGGAGTCTTGTCCGTCGCCTCGATCTCCTTCTGTTTCTTGATCGACTCTTCCGCCAGGCGCGCAAAGCGCGCTTCCACTTCGGACGAGAACGGCTCGTTTCGCAGGGTCCTGGCGTGCTCGAGCGAGCGTTCCAGACCGAAGCGGGCGTAAGAGTTCGCGTGGCTCTGCTGAATTTCGGAGAGGACGCGCGCGGAAGGAACCGGCGCGGGATCTTCCACCGCCCTGACGGCGTCGGCGAGCGCGGTGCGATACGCGTGCTTCTCGCGCGCGCCGCGGTGCGCAGCGTCGAGCGCAGCGGCAATCGGTTCGCATTCGGCGAGCACCTGCGCGCCCCATTCGCGCAGCTCCACCGTCGCGGAGCTCCGGTCCAGCAGCAGGGCCGGCTCGCGGCCGCGTTGGGCGGCGCGCTGCTTGTTGCGCCCGATGGCTTCGATCTCCGCCCGGGTGTCGGGCGGGCTCTCGGCGAGCAGGCAATGCAGGAGGAAGATGTCGAGAAAGCGCACCGTGTTCGCGCTGATGCCGATGGGCGAGAAGGGATCCAGGTCCATGGCGCGCACTTCGACGTACTCGACGCCGCGCTCGCGCAGCGCGTGCAGCGCCCGCTCGCCCGAGCGGATGACGCGTTTCGGACGGATGGTGCTGTAGAACTCGTTTTCAATCTGCAGCAGGCTCGTGGCCAGTTGCTTGTAGCTTTCCACACCGTCGCCCGCGACGCGAGCGTCGCGGATGCCGATCGCCTCGTACGGCGGATAGGGTTTCGTGAGCACATCGTAGAGCGAGGCGGTGTAGCTCTCGAGGTTGTTGTAGCTCACCGCGAGCGAGTCCTGCGCTTCGCTCAGGTAGCCCAGGCGCCCCATGCGCAGCGAAGTCGCGTGCGGCATGTAGAGCGTGCCGGGCGCGAGCTCGCGCAGCTCGTGCTTGCGGCCCGCGACGAAGCTCGAACACACCGCGGGCGAAGCGCCGAAGAGGTACATGAGCAGCCACGCGTGCCGCCGGAAATTGCGGATGAGCGCGAAGTAGCCCTCGTTCGGACCGGGGAGACCCGGCAGCGGCCAGACGGCCTCGGGGAGCGAGAAGTTGTAGTGCAGGCCCGCGATCATCTGCATGCGCCGGCCGTAGCGGTGCGAGAGCCCCATGCGGTACACGGTCTTCGCCCGGCCGATGTTCGATGTTCCGTAGCGCGCGATCGGAATCGTTTTCTCGTCGGGCAGGCTGCAGGGCATGCTCGCGCCCCACAGCACTTCGTCGCCGATGTGGCGGTAGACGAACTGGTGGATGCGCTTCAGTTCGTCGAGGCAGGCCTCGACGCCGGTGTGCACACCCGTGATCAGTTCGATCAGCGCCTCGCTGAAGTCGGTGGTGATGTGCGGGTGCTCGAGCGCGGAGCCGAGCACCGCGGGGTGCGGCGTCTGCACCAGCGTGCCGTCGGCCTTGACGCGCAGGCTCTCTTTTTCGATCCCGCGCCGGAGGCCTTTCAGCACCGCGGGCGAAAGCGCGGCGAGGCGTTCCTTGAAGGTGGAAGAGGCGTTCGTCAAGATAGCGGCTGCCTGTGAATACGTTTCAGGGATGGATACGTTGGGGCCGGCTGCGGTGCCGGCGGTCAGGGATACGTTCGGCCGGTATTATCGCCCGGACGCGGTTCGCCCGCTACAATGCCCGCATGCTTTCGCAAAGGGACGTCGTATTGACCGCGGCACTCGTGCTCGCGCTCCCGGCCGCGGTCGCCCAGCCCGCTTCGACAAGCTCGGGACAGGCCGCCTCGACAAGCTCAGGACAGGCGTATCCGTCGAAACCGATCCGCGTGATCCTGCCTTTCTCGGGCAGCACGGACACGGTGGCGCGCCTGCTCGCGACCAAGCTCTCGCCCGCGCTCGGCCAGCAGATCGTCCCCGATCCGCGTTTGGGTGCCGGGGGCAACATCGCGCACGAAGCCGCGGCGAAGGCCGCACCGGACGGCTACACGCTCTTGATGGCGGCGCCGCCCGTGGTGATCAACCCGCACCTGAATCCCAAGGTCGGCTACGACCCGCTGCGCGATTTCTCGCCCGTGGCGCTCCTGAGCTCCATTCCCAATGTGCTGGTGGTGCAGCCGAAGATCGCCGCCGCCAATCTCGCGGAACTGGTGCAGCTTGCGCGAGCCGCGCCCGGCAAGCTGACCTACGGTTCGGGCGGCGTAGGCTCGGCGAACCACCTCGCGGCGGAGTTGCTGAAGTCGACGGCGCACGTCGACATCCTGCACGTGCCGTACAAAAGCGCGACGATCGCGCTGACCGGACTGCTCGGCGGCGAGATCGACATCGTGATCGTCGCCGCTTCGAGCGCCGCTCCCTACGTGAAGGACGGACGCTTGCGCGCGCTCGCGGTGCTGGACGCAAAGCGCTCCTCCGCGATGCCCGAGGTACCGACCTCGGCCGAGGCCGGGATGCCGCAGCTGATAGCCGTCAACTGGTCCGTGCTGCTCGCGCCCGCGGGCACACCTCGCGCGATTATCGAAAAGTTGAACGTCGAGTCCGTGCGCGCGATGAACGCGCCCGATCTGCGCGAACGCCTCTCCGCGATCGGCAGCGAACCCGGCTCGGGCTCGCCGGAGGACACCGCGGCGTTTCTGCGCCGCGAGTACGAGCAATGGGGAAAAGTGATACGCGAGGCGGGAATCAAGGCCGAGTAGCATTGGCGCATCATTGGCGCCGCATTGGCGCAGTAGTGAGCAGGAAAAAGGGGAGACATTCATGAGAACTTTCGTCGGCGTACTGGGAGTCGCATTGCTTTCCGGTTTTGCAATCGGTGCCGAAGGTCTGGATTGGGCCTATCCCCCGACGCCCAAGCCCGAGCCGCTGGACAACATCGTGCAGAAGCAGATGCCGGGAAGCGCAAAAAAATACACCCAGGCGCAGATCGACGACGGCTTCAATCCGCCGGACTGGTTTCCCGACGAACACCCGGCCATGCCGGAGATCGTTGCCCACGGGAAAAAACCGGCGCGCGGATGCGCGCTGTGCCATCTTCCGAGCGGAAACGGCCACCCCGAATCGTCCAGCCTCGCGGGCCTTCCCGTCCAGTATCTCGTGCGCCAGATGGCCGAGTTCAGGAACGGAGGCCGAAAGGGCGTGAGGGCGAACACCATGATCGACATCGCGAAGGCGATCTCGGACGAGGACGTGCGCGCCGCCGGAGAATATTTCGCCGCCCTCAAACCCGGCGTCTGGACGAAGGTGGTCGAGACCGACAGCGTGCCGAAAAGCTACGTCGGTCCGGGAGCCATGCGTTTTGCGGTACCGGACGGAGGCACGGAGCCGATCGGCAATCGCATCATCGTATTGCCCCAGGATGCGGCCAGAGCGCAGAGCCGCGATCCTCACTCGGGTTTCATCGATTACGTGCCGTCCGGCAGCGTCGCGAAAGGCAAGGCCCTGGTGACGGGAGGCACGGGCACTACCATTGCCTGCGCCATCTGCCACGGCGCGTCGTTGAAAGGCCTGGGCGAAGTGCCGGGCATCGTCGGCCGCCCGCCCATCTATGTCGTCCGCCAGCTCAACGACATTCAAACCGGCAATCGCACCGGTTCCCTGACCGAGTTGATGAAAGCGGTGGTTGCGAAATTGACTGCGGAAGATATGGTGGCGATCGCCGCGTACCTGGGTTCGCTCGAGCCGTAAGGAAGCGAACCGCCGGCGGCGCGTATTGCCGAAGCCGCCGGACCCGCAGGATAGAGGGGAGGAAGGGCCCTTGCTTCTCTGCGTGCCCGGTGCCTCGGTTCTATCCCGTCCGGTCGCTGGTGTCTGCGACAGTCACCTTGGCATGGAGGTAAAGCTCCCGGCCCAGTTGCCAGGCGCCGATAAGAAGAATCATTGCTGCGACGGCGATCAGCACTTTGCGCAGAACGCCGGTCTTCGCGCCGGACCGCCGTTTCGACGAAGGCACGGGGAGCCACGGCAGCGCGCACTCCACGCCGATCGGGGCCCGGTCGGATTCTCTGCGGTTGGTGGATTCGGTCGTCATGCACGGTATATCGCAAGAAGCGTGCCCCGCCCTTTGATATGCAGAAACGCTAGGGTTAATAAATACTTGCCGCAACGCAACAGAGAAATAAGGCATCGATGGAAGCTGACGACAACGTCGGGCGGCTGTCAGGCCTGGCTGGATCAAGGCCGGCGCCCGCGCACGAGCCGTAGCCTCGTGCGCCGCAGATCCCGCACCTGCCAGAAGAGCGCGGTAGCGAAGAGGCTCATCAGCGCGCCGGCGAACAGCTTGAAGCGGCTGTCGGTCGCGCCTTGCATGCCGAGGGTCGTCTCGTAGTTCCGCCTGTCGGGCAGAGGGGCCGGCAGCGCCGTCGTCCCGGGATCGGTTTCCGCGGCGCTCGCGGGCGCGCGATCCGCAGGCCGGTCGATCGCGATAAGGCCGGCGGACTTGGTGACGAGCTGATGCGTGAGCGCGAGCTCGATCACTTTCGCGCGCATTTCTTCCGCAGACGCGTCCTCGTGCAACGCGCCGCGCGCCTCGCCTGCCATCAGAATGACGCAGGCGCCCAGAACGACGGCCGAGCCGACGCCGATGCAAAAGGCGACGAACAGGGTCGAGAGCAAATCGACGATCCAGAGTTGCGGTTTGGTGCTGGCTGTTTCCATCCTGTATCCCTTCATCCGGTTGACGGCCCGTGCGAACCGCTCCCGCCATTGAAGCGCCGGAAGGAGGCGCCCCCGGGCCGCAAACGTGCAAGGCTGACGAAGAATTGTGGCAAGAAGATGGCAGGCGGCCAAGTTCGGGCCGAGTGGAGATGGAATGCGCTATATTCGGCGCGCTAAGTTGTCATTCCCGCGAAGGCGGGAATCCAGAGTTTTTTCGAGCGCCGCTGGGCTCCCGCGGAAGCGGGAGCGACGAAAAAAGGAATCATGTCCCGCCGCATCGCCATCGTGGAAGACGACGCCGCCATCCGCGCCAACTACGCGGACGCACTCAGGAAGCACGGTTACGAGGTGAGCGCGCACGCCGCGCGCAGGGAGGCGATGAGCGCTTTCCGCGCGCGGCTCCCCGATCTCGCCGTGATCGACATCGGCCTGGGCGAGGAACCCGACGGCGGCTTCACCCTGTGCCGCGAGCTGCGTGCGCTGGCGCCCGCGCTGCCGATTCTTTTTCTCACCGCGCGCGATTCGGACTTCGACGCGGTGTCGGGCTTGCGCCTCGGGGCGGACGACTATCTCACCAAGGATGTGAGCCTGCCGCACCTGCTCGCGCGCATCTCGGCGCTGTTTCGCAGGATCGATGCCTTGCGCGAGCCCAAGGCGGCCGATGAGGTGCTCGAGCGAGGCTTGCTCAAGCTCGACGCGAAGCGTTTCACCGTCGCGTGGAAGGACAAGCCGGTCGAGCTGACGCTGACCGAGTTCTGGATGGTGCACACCCTCGCAAAATTCCCCGGTCACGTGAAGGACCGCGAAGGGCTCATGCGCGAGGCGAACCTCGTGGTGGACGAGGGCACGATCACCTCGCACGTGAAGCGCATCCGCAGGAAATTCGCGGCGGTCGATCCCGCGTTCGATCAGATCGACACCGTGTACGGCATGGGCTATCGCTGGAAGGCGTGAAGGTGCGAACCGGAATTTCAGGCCGTCACCCCCGCGCAAGCGGGGGTCCAGCGGCTCCGGAAGTCACTGGATTCCCGCTTTCGCGGGAATGACGCGAGAATTGGAAAACCTTGTCTCGATTCAATCTCAGCCTTCGCAGCAAGCTCGCGCTGGTGTCGCTGGTGCTCCTCGCGCTGCCCTGGGCGGGCTACAACTACGTGCGCGAGATGGAACGCTTTCTCCTCGAGGGCCAGGAGCAGGCGCTGCTCGCCACCGCGCGCGCGGTCGCGACCGCGCTGCACGACCGGCCGGGGCTGATGCGCGCGCGCCCGTCCCGCGATAGCGATTTTCGGCGCGAAGCGGAGGAAGAGCTGCGGCGGCTGGCCGCCGAGCGCGGCGAACCCGAACCGAAGCCCGAGGAGGGCGTCGATCCCGTTCCCTCGGTCATCATCGACCGCGAGGAGTCCGCGGCGCGGCGCGAAATCGAGGACGTCGCCGAGATCCTCAAGGGCGTCGAGCGCACCACCTCGCGCATCTGGGTGGTGACGCGCGACCTGCGCGTGCTCGCGCTCGCCGGCAGCTTGCGTCGCGAAGGAGGCGAAACCGAAGAGACCTCCATGCAGCGCGCGCTCGGCTGGCTGATCCCGCGTCCGAACGAAGATTTCGACGACGCCATCGCCGATGACGCGCTCGCCACCGGCCGCGAGATCTCGGGTGCGCTGCAGGGCCGGCCGGGATTCCGCCTGCGCAACACGCCCGACGGCAAGGCGGTGGTGATCTCGGCCGCGCACCCGATCTGGAACGGCGACGAGGTCGCCGGGGTGGTGGTGGTCGAGGAGAGCACCAACCCCATCCTCTCGGTGCGCAGCCTCGCGCTGGAGCGCCTGCTGGTCCTGACGCTCGCGGTGTTCGCGGTCGCGGCGGCCGTGCTGATCTGGTTCGCCACCCACATCTCGTCTCGCATCCGGCGGCTGCGCGACGAGGCCGAGACCGCGATCGACGCGCACGGACGCCTCGCGCACCCGCAGTCACGCCTGCTGACTGCGCAGAATGCGGGCGACGAGATCGGGGATCTGTCGCGCAGCTTCTCGACCATGCTCGGCAAGCTCTCGCAGCATCACGCCTACCTGGAGAGCATGGCGAGCCGCCTGTCGCACGAGCTGCGCACGCCGATCGCGGTGGTGCGCTCTTCGCTGGAAAACCTGAAGCTCGCACCGGCCGATGCGCGCGTCTACATCGAGCGCGCGGAAGAAGGCCTCAAGCGCCTGGGGACCATTCTCACGCGCATGAGCGAGGCGACGCGCCTGGAGCAGGGCCTCGCCTCGGTCGAGCGCGAGCGCTTCGACCTCGCCGCCGTCGTCGCGGGCTGCGTGGAGGGATACCGCCTCGCCTACCCGGAAAAGCTCTTCGAGCTGAGACGGCCGCAGGAGAAGCTTGTCACCCTGGGATCTCCCGATCTCGCGGCGCAACTCCTGGACAAGCTGGTGGCCAACGCGGTCGATTTCTCCGCGGGAGAGGAGCCCGTCTGGATCGTGCTCGCGACGGAGGGCAGCCACGCCGGGCTGCGCGTGGAGAACCAGGGCCCGCTCCTGCCGGAGGCGATGCGCGGAAAGTTGTTCGAATCGATGGTCTCGGTGCGCGGCGAGCGCTCGCGCGAGGGAAAAAGCGAGCCGCACCTGGGGCTCGGTCTCTACGTCGCGCGGCTGATCGCCGAATTCCACGGCGGCGCGATCAGCGCGGAAAACCTCGCCTCGGGCGGCGGCGTCGCGGTCACCGCGAGCTTCCGGATCGCCTAGGCTTCCCGCCCGCCCGCGACTTTGCTCCTGCCGTGCCCCGATACTTCCGCGCCCGCATCGGCGGGGAGCGCGGCATGGAAGAAGATCGACACTGCGGAAAGAAGCGCCACCGCCACAAAGGCCGGCGCGAAGTCGGCGCTGACGATATCGGTGTGTCCTTGCGCGACGCTGGACACCTGCAGGGCATAGGCACCGAGCGCCACGCCGAGGCTTTGCGCGAGGCGCTGCGCCATGCTGGCGATGCTGGACGCCTGGCTCATGGTCTCGCGCGTCACCTCGGCGAACGAGATCGCCTGCAGCGAAGTGAACTGCAGCGAGCGCAGGCAGCCGGAGACGAGCAGCACCAGGAAGATCACCAGGTGCGGCGTTGCGGCGGTGAAGACACCGAAGACGCCGACGGCGGCGGATGCGACGAGGGCGTTGATCGTGAGCACCTTGCGGAATCCGAATTGCCTGAGGATCATCGTGGTCAGCGTCTTCATGAACATCGCGCCGACCGCGGTCGCGCAGGTGAGAAGGCCCGACTGCAGCGGATCCATCCCGAAGCCGAGCTGCAGCAGGAGAGGCAGCAGGAACGGGGTCGCGCCGACGCCGACGCGGAACAGGCTCCCCGCGAGGACGCCCGTGTTGAAGGTCGGCAGCTTGAAAAGGGACAGGTCGATCACCGGATGAGCGACACGCCGCGCGTGCCACGGGTAGGCCGCCAGCGCGAGCGCGCCCAGGATGATGCAGGCCGCGGTGATCTTTCCGGGCAGGAGATGGCCGCCGAGGGAAGACAGTCCCAGCATCAGCACCGACAGCCCGACTCCGGTAAGCGCGAAGCCGGTGAGGTCGAGCGCCGGCATTTCGGGCTCCTTCACGTTCGGGATGTGGCGCAGCACGAGGTACAGCCCCAGCACGCCGATCGGCAGATTGATCAGGAAGATCCAGCGCCAGTGAAAATAGAGCGTGATCGCCCCGCCCAGCGCCGGTCCGGTCACGGGGCCCAGCAAGGCCGGAATGGTGAGGTAGTTGAGCGCCGCGATCAGCTGGTCCTTCGGCACGGCGCGCAGCAGAACGAGACGCCCGACCGGCACCATCATCGCCCCGCCGATGCCCTGCAGGAAGCGCGCGGCGACAAAGGCGGCGAGCGAGCCGGACACGGCGCACAGCAGCGACCCGGCGACGAACACGACGATGGCGCTCGCGAACACGGTGCGCGAGCCGATGCGGTCGGCCACCCAGCCGCTGATCGGGATGAATACCGCCAGGCCGACCAGATAGGAGGTCAGCGCGAGCTTGAGCGCGAGCGGGCTCTCGCCGATATCGGCCGCGATGGCCGGCAGCGAAGTCGCGATCACCGTCGAGTCCATGTTCTCCATGAAGAGGGAACAGGCGACGATAAGGGGGATGAGGACGTTGCGCTCCACGACGCGTATTTTGAGGCAATTGCGCGGAGAGCGAAGCCTCTGCCGTCCCGCCGGGCAAGCGAACGCCGGACTCCGCCGCTATAATCGGCGCGAATCGGTTTGACGCGCCGGCCGCGGCCCTTAAACGCAGTCTTCTCCAGCTTGGATCGCTACGACCTTCTCATCATAGGTGGCGGCATCAACGGCGTGGGCATCGCGCGCGATGCCGCCGGACGCGGCCTGAAAGTGCTGCTGGTCGAGCAGAACGATCTCGCTTCGGCGACCTCTTCGGCCTCGACCAAGCTTATTCACGGCGGATTGAGGTATCTCGAATATTTCGAGTTTCGCCTGGTCTCCGAGGCGCTCGCCGAGCGCGAAACGCTGCTCTCGATCGCCCCGCACATCGTCTGGCCGATGGAATTCGTGCTGCCCCACGAGTCGCACCTGAGACCCGCGTGGATGATCCGCGCCGGACTGTTTCTCTACGATCACCTCGGGCACCGCACGCTCGGCTTCGGCGGGAAAACCTCGCTGCCGAAATCGAAAGGCATACGGCTCGCCGACGAGGGCTACGGCGCGGGCCTGAAACCGGACTTCAAGCGCGGTTTCGTTTACTACGACTGCTGGGTGGACGACGCCCGCCTGGTGGTGCTCAACGCGCGCTCGGCAGCGGCGCACGGCGCGACCATCCTCACGCACACGCGGCTGGTGTTCGCGCGGCGCGACGGCGAGGAATGGGCCGCGACCATCGAAGGCGAGCCCGGCGGCCGGCGGGAGGTCCGGGCGGAAGTGCTGGTGAACGCCGCCGGACCCTGGGTGAAGCAGGTGCTGGACGAGGCGCTCAAGATCAAGCTGGCCGCGGACGTGCGCCTGGTGAAGGGCAGCCATATCGTGATCCCGCGCATCCACGAGGAGCGCCACGCCTTCATCCTGCAGAACCCGGACCGGCGCGTGATTTTCATGATTCCCTACGAACGGCAATTCACTCTCATCGGCACGACCGACGTTGCGGTTCCGCGCGACGGTTTCCGGGCGCGGGTCTCGCGCGAGGAGGTCGCCTATCTTTGCGAAGCCGCGAGCCGCTACGCGGCGAAGCCCATCACCCCCGGCATGGTGGTGTGGAGCTATGCGGGGGTGCGCCCGCTCTTCGACGACGGCAGCGATAACCCGTCCGCCGTGACCCGCGACTACCAGCTGCGGCTCGACGAAGTGGGGCCGCCGGTTCTCTCGGTGTTCGGCGGGAAGATCACGACCTACCGCAAGCTCGCCGAAGAGGCGCTGGACAAGCTCTCCGCGTGGTTCCCGGGCCGGCCCGCCTGGACGCACAAGGAGCCGCTTCCCGGCGGGGACCTGAACGGCTTGAGCTTCCGCGGACTGCTGCTCGATTTCCACGGGCGCCATCCGCGCCTGCCGAAGACCTGGCTCGCGCGCGTGCTGCGCCGGCATGGAACGCTCGCCGAGGAAATCATCGGGGACGCGCGCGTGGAACGCGGGCTCGGCCGGAACTTCGGCGGCGGTCTTTTCGAGCGCGAGCTCGAATATCTCGTCAGGCACGAATGGGTGCGGGAAGCCGAGGACGCGCTGTGGCGGCGCACGAAGTGCGGCCTGCATATGAGCGCGGCCGAGAAAGCGGAAGTGCGCGACTGGCTGGCGGCGAGGGTCTGATCGGTGGAGTGGTGGCTGGTCTACGCCGCCATCGGAGCCGCCGTGGGTTTCTTCGCCGGGATGCTCGGCATCGGCGGCGGGGCGATCATGGTGCCGCTCCTGGTGATGGCGTTCGAGGCGCAGGGCCTGCCGAAGACGCACATCCTGCACCTCGCCGTGGGCACGGCGATGGCGACCATCATCTT
>Ga0193726_1002990_pt1 | contig 11025 bp, 7 predicted proteins | sample H2c1metaG_FD_144928 | JGI IMG/M metagenome (GOLD analysis project Ga0193726, IMG submission 144928) | Soil microbial communities from a riparian zone of the East river system, Colorado, United States - H2c1 | ecosystem: Environmental > Terrestrial > Soil > Riparian zone | place: USA: East River... | reverse complement strand
CGCCGCGACGCGGGTGCCGGTGAGGCCGGTGGTTAAGACGGCCAGCCCGAGTGCTCCGGCCGCGACAGCCAGCCGGCCGGCGAGTGACGTGACACGCATGTTCGCTCCCCCCAGGCGGCAGGCGTCGTCGTCACCGCCGCGCCTGACGCGCTCAATAGCTCTAAGTGACTGCTTCATAGCGGAAAGTATCAGACGGTCGCGGCGAGCCGGCCGGCGGCGATCAGGGGTGTTTCCGGCCCAGATACGGTCAAGGCGACAGACTCAGGACCTGCCGAGTGACAGGAGATAACGACGTGAAGTATGTCAACCTCGGATCGACCGGCCTGCGGGTATCGCGGGTCTGCCTCGGGATGATGAGCTACGGCAACGACAGTGACCGGCCGTGGGTACTCGACGAGGACGCCGCGGAGCCGATCGTGAAGGCGGCCGCCGACGGCGGGATCACGTTCTACGACACCGCCGACGTCTACTCGGGCGGCGCCAGCGAGGTGGCGACCGGCCGGCTCCTGCCCAAGTTCTTCAAGCGCGACGAGGTCGTCGTCGCGACCAAGGTCTTCAGCCCGGTCGGCCCCGGCCAGAACGACCGCGGCCTGTCCCGCAAGCACATCATGTCCGGGATCGACGCCTCCCTGCGCCGGCTCGACATGGACTACGTGGACCTCTACCAGACCCACCGCTGGGACAATCACACTCCCATCGAGGAGACCATGGAGGCGCTGCACGATGTCGTGCGGGCCGGAAAAGCGCGTTATATCGGCGCGAGCAGCATGTACGCCTGGCAGTTTGCCAAAGCGCAGCACGTCGCGGAAACCCATGGCTTCACCCGTTTTGTTTCCATGCAGAATCATTACAACCTGATTTACCGGGAGGAAGAGCGGGAAATGATCCCGCTGTGCATCGACCAGGGCGTCGGCGTCATTCCGTGGAGCCCGCTGGCGCGCGGGGTGCTGGCCGGGAACCGGACGCGCGAGGGGGAGCGCCGCACGACGCGGGCCAACTCCGACGCATTCGGCGACTCCCTCTACCGGCAGCCCTCCGACTTCGACGTGGTGGACCGCAACGCCCAGGTGGCCAGCGCCCGCGACGTTCCGCCAGCTCAGGTCGCACTGTCCTGGCTCCTGCACCGGCCCGGCATGACAGCGCCCATCATCGGGGCGACCCGGCTCGGTCACCTGGAGGACGCGCTGGCGGCCGAGCAGCTCGAGCTCACGCCGGAGGAGATGACGCAGCTGGAGGAACTCTACGTGCCGCATCCGGTGCTCGGTCACCGGTGACATCGCGGCTAAATCCCACCCGAATTTCCTGACTACAGCGTCAGGCTCAGCTGAATTATTCGCTATTCGATGTCGGCCCGCTCCGGGGGTCTGCTAGAACCTCACCGTCGCGGTATCTGCTCCGATGGCTGCCAATCCGGCACGGGGACCGCGCGGATGGGGAGGAATACTTCGTGCGGGCCTGGCGCAATAGGCATTTAGTAGCTTTTCTGTCATTCGTCATCGCGGGCATCGGCGTGGCGGCGGCCCCGGCGGCCGCCGCCGCGCCGGCCGGCGGGCGGGCCGCCGGGACGGCCGTGGTGCCGGTCACCCGGGCCACGGCGGCCCTGCCGAGCGACGAGCGGCGGGTATGCCCGCAGCCGACCCGGCCGGGCCAGCTGGAATGCCAGGCGGTGTACCAGCTGGCCGGGACGCAGGCGAGCGCGAAGGCCTTCGTGCCGGACGTCTCCAAGGTGCCGGGCTACGGCCCGGCCAGCCTGCAGAGCGCGTACGGCCTGACCCGGGCCGCGGCACGGCAGGGCAGCGGCAAGACGATCGCCGTCGTGGACGCCTTCTCCGACCCCCGCGCGGCGAGCGACCTGGCCGCCTACCGCAAGCACTTCGGCCTCCCGCCGTGCACGACCGCGTCGCACTGCCTGCGGATCATCAACCAGAACGGGAAATCCCACCCGCTGCCCAAGGCCAACACCGGCTGGGCCGTCGAGGAGTCCCTCGACCTGGACATGGTGTCGGCGTCCTGCCCGCGCTGCCGCCTGGTGCTGGTGGAGTCCAACGCCCCCACGAACGCCAGCCTGGGCCGGGCCGAGAACGCCGCGATCGCGGCCGGCGCCCGGTTCGTGTCGAACAGCTGGAGCGGCACCGAGTCACGCGGCCAGTGGGTTAATAACCACTACTTCAACCACCCGGGCGACGCGATCGTGTTCGCCGCCGGGGACTCCGGCTACGGCACCGTCTACCCGGCCGACCTGCAGTTCGTCACCGCCGTCGGCGGGACCACGCTGCGGCACCGCGCGTCGGGCGGGCGGGCGTGGACGGAGACGGCCTGGGGCAGCGCGGACCCCGCCGCGTCCGGCGGGACCGGGTCGGGGTGCTCGCCGCTGACGGCCAAGCCGTCCTGGCAGCGCAAGTCCGTCGACGTCGCCGCCGGCGGGTGCGCGAACCGGACCGAGAACGACGTGTCCGCCGTGGCCAACCCGGCCACCGGCGTAGCGGTCTACGACACCTACCAGACCCACGGGACCTGGGCGCAGCTCGGCGGGACCAGCGCGGCCGCCCCGTTCATCACCGGCATCTACGCCCTGGCCGGCTACCCGGCGCCGCGCACGTACCCGGCGTCCTACCCGTACCAGCACCCGGCCCACATCTTCGATGTCACCTCGGGCGTGAACGGGGTGTGCCCGGCCACCAGCAGCTACCTCTGCCACGCTCAGCGGGGCTATGACGGGCCGACCGGGCTGGGCACGCCGAACGGGACCTACGAGTTCTCCAGCCAGGGCACCAAGCCGGTCAGCCTGGTCGACCCCGGGGCCAAGACCGCAGGGGCCGGCACCGCGTTCAGCCTGGCCATCATCGGGCTCGACGCCCGGCCGAAGGTCCGGTCGCTGACCTACACGGCCACCGGGCTGCCGTCCGGCCTCTCCGTCCGGGCGACCGCCGGCAGCACCCACGGGCTGATCAAGGGCACGGTGTCGGCCGGGATCACCCCCGGCACGGTCTTCTCGGTCGCCGTCACGGCGACCGACCGCGTGACGAAGGCCCACGGCGTGACCAGATTCACCATCACCGTGAACTGAGCCAATCCGGCCCGGGCCGGACTCTGCTCATTGGCCAGACGGCTGGGCGGTTATGCGCATAGCCTCGATGCATAACTCCGCCCGGCCGTCAGGCTTTTCCGCCGTACGCGGAGTTTCCCGGACATCAGGGGGCCGGGGGAGCCCGCCGTCGGAGGAATAATGGGGCATGCGTTACCGCCAGCTCGAAAGGGCGTTATCCGGAATTCCATCAATCGCCCTTCGATGATTAACGCTGCCCTCCCCCGTCCCGCCCTTCTCCGGGTAGCGGCCGCCATCGCACTGGCCATCGCCGCCTGGTGGGCGGCGGCCACGGTGCCCGCCGCCGTGGCCCGGAACGCGGCGGATACGAGCCCGCTCGCCGCCGGCCCCGCCGCCGCCCGCCCGGCGGCGCCCCGCTCCGTCGCTGCCCGTCCGGTGACGGTCCGCCCCGCCGCGGGCCGTCCGACCGCCGCCCGTCCCGCCGCCGCCCGCCGAGCCAGCCCGCAGGACCGGCAGGCCAGGGCGGTCCTGCGGCTGCTCCGGCAGGACCGAGCGGCCTGGGCCAAGTGCACTGCCGCCGCCTGCCGGACTGGGCTGCCCGCCGCGCTCGATCTGCCGGCCACCCAGCAGGCGCAGGCCCGGGAGTACTACTGCGGCCCGGCCACGGTCGCGGAGATGCTCGCCCAGCTCGGCCGCCACGTCAGCCAGGCCGAGGTCGCGCGGGAACTGGGGACGGGACCGGCGGGCACGAACTGGGCTGACGAATCGGGCTACCCCGTTCCGGATGTGCTGAACGCCAACCAGGGGAAAAACAATTACGTCCCGGTCGCGCTGCCCGCGGTTCCGACCATGGCCCAGGTCCGGGAATTCGAGGCCGACCTGATATCCGACCTTAATCATCAAGGCGGGGTGCCGCTCGCCGGAAATGCCTATGAAGTCGCGGGCGGCCCTCATCTGGCCGGGAATCCGGTCAACCAGACGATATTTCACTGGTTCGATATTCGCGGGTATCAGGACTTCGGCGCGGTGACTGACTACGAGGACTCGGTGCACGGCGCCTCCAGCGTCGGCTGGAGCGCGGGCGTCCCGGCGTACTCGTCCCTGTCGTCGGCCGCGATCGTGGCCATCCTGGGTGACCGTGGCTACGACTGGTAGGGGCCGGCACGGCAAGCCCCGCCGGCGCGGTCGCCGCCCGGCCCGGCGCCTTGGCGTGCCACCCCAGCGGCCCCGGCTGGCGTCCCAGCGACCCCGGCTGGCATCCCGGTGGTGGTGGCTGGTGTCCCGCCGGCGGTGGCTGGCGTCCCGGCGGCCGTGGCGGGTGTCCCGGCGGTCCTGGCTGTCCGCGGCCGGCGGCCTGGCGCTCACCGCGCTGGCTGCGGGTGTCCTGGTCGCCCGGGCACCGGAACTGGCGCTGGACCGGGTCCCGGCGGGCCAGGCGGCGGCCGGCCGCGCTGGCTCCCCGGCGGCGGGCTCCGCGCCAGCTGGCCCGGGCGGCGCCGACCTGGATAGCGGTGCCGGCAGCGGCACCGTGACGGGCCGGGCGGTTCCGGGGCGGCCGGGAGACGGGACGGGCGGGACTCCAGCGGGGCCGGGGCTCACCGGGACGGGGCAGGCGGCGGCGCCGGGGGCGGTGTTCTGCCCGGTGCCGCGGACGCCCGCGGTGCGGGCGGCGCTGGCGCGGGTCGTGCCGGGGTCAGGCCAGGCGGAACTGGAGCCGCTCGGGGTCACCGGCGACGGGCGCGGCGCCTATGTCGCGGCCTGGACGCCGGGCTTCTCGGGAGTCGCCGAGGTCAGCCTGGCCACGGGGGCGCTGCGGCCGATCCGCGCGTTCGCCCATCCGGGTACCGACCAGGCGGACGGCACCGCGTCGGGGCAGTGGCTGGTCTGGGCCCAGACTTACTCGCTCAGCAGCCTGGACCGCTTCACCATGTACGCGCGGAACGCGGCGACCGGGCGCGTGCTGCGGCTGGGCCAGTCCGTCGCCGGGCCGGGCGGGGTGCCCTGGCCCAGTCCCTGGCACGCCCCGGCGGTGAGCGGGCACTACGCGGCCTGGGCGCAGGGCTACGGGCCTGGCGGGCTGGTCGAGATCCGGCTGGCCAACCTGGTGACGGGCCAGGTCACCACCATCCGCCGGGGGCACGCGCAGCCGCCGCTGTTCGACGGCGGCCTGGTGATCTGGCCCGAGTCGGACGCGCCGGGCGCCCAGACCACCCTGCGGGCCTACAGCCTGGCCGCGGGCCGCCTGGTGGTGCTGCCCGCTGCGCTCGCGGCGGTGCACGGCACGGCGTTCGTGGTGACCGACGGAACGCGGACGGCCTACCTGGACCCCAGCCTGACCCGGCTGTACTACTCCCCGCGGCAGGATCAGCCCGCGGGGCTGGCCCTCGCCCTGCCGGCCGGCACCGATTTCGCCAGCCTCACCCTGGCGCCGGGCACGCTGGCCTGGACCACCAGCCAGGCGACGTACCTGGCCAGCACGCGCACCGGGGCCTACATGCAGGTCACGCGGTCATACGGCTACGCCACGGGCTCCCGGTCGGTGCTGCTGGTCAGCGATCCGCCGGGCGTCAAGGCGGTGCACCCGCCGCTGCCCCTGCACGTGCTCAGCCCGGCCGCGCTGAGGTGGCCGGGCTGCAGCCCGGGGACCTGAGGAACCGCGCTCAGCGGGGCGCGGCGGAGCCGCAGTCGGGGCACAGGCCGAACAGCTCGACGGTGTGGCCGACGTCGGTGAAGCCGGCCTCCGCGGCCACCTGCTCCGCCCACCGCTCGACGGCCCGGCCCTCGACCTCCACGCTCCGCCCGCAGTTGCGGCAGGTCAGGTGATGATGATGCGCGTCGCTGCGGCACCGGCGGTACAGGGTCTCGCCGCTGGCGTCCCGGATGGCGTCGACCTGGCCGTCCTCGCTCAGCACCTGCAGGTGGCGGTAGACGGTCGTCAGCCCGACGTGCTCGCCGCGATTGCGCAGCTCAGCATGAATCTGCTGGGCGCTGCAGAAGCCCGGCAGGCCCTCGAGCACGGCCGAGAGGGCCTCGGCCTGCCGGGTACCGCGGACGCGCGTGCCCCGCCCCCCGGAGGGGGTGGCAGCCGGCGAAGTGGTCACACACGCACGGTAGCAGCCGCGCGTGACCTCGGCGCCCCGCTACAGCGCGGCGGCCAGCCTCGCTACTGCGGTTCCGGCAGCCGCTCCGGCAGTTTCGTCAGCAGGTCCTCGGCCGTTTCCATGCCGGCCCGCCATACCGACCGCGACACGATCTTGGCCGGGTCGGCCCGGTGGCTGTAGCGGGCGGCGACGTCGGTGCACTCGTCCAGCAGGCCCTGCGACAGGGTCGTCGGCTGCAGGCCGAGGGCCAGGAACTGGTCATTGCGGACGGCCAGGTCGTTCTCCTCGGCCTCGCGCCGCGGGTTCGGCAGGTAGGCGATCTCCGTGCCGGTCACGTCGCCGATCATCTTGGCCAGGTCGAGCACCCGGTGGGTCTCGGTGATCTGGTTGCGGACCAGGACCCGCGAGCCCGCCTCCGGCGGGTTGGCGATGGCCAGCTCGATGCACCGGACGGTGTCGCGGATGTGGATGAACGCGCGGCGTGCTCAACCGGTCCCGTGCACCGTCAGCGGGTGACCGATGGCGGCCTGCATGAGGAACCGGTTGAGCACGGTGCCGTAGTCACCGTCGTAGTCGAACCGGTTGATCAGCCGCTCGTCCCGGATGGTCTGCTCGGTCTGAGTGCCCCAGACGATGCCCTGGTGCAGGTCAGTGATTCGCAGCCCGTCGTTGCGGGCGTAGAACGAGAACATCAGCTGGTCGAGCGTCTTGGTCAGGTGGTAGACCGAGCCCGGGTTGGCCGGGTGCAGGATCTCGCGCTCCAGCTCGCCGTCGGGCGTGGCGACCTTGACGGTCAGGTACCCCTCGGGGATCGGCGCGCTGCCCGACCAGCCGTAGCCGTAGACGCCCATCGTGCCCAGGTGGACCAGGGACGCGTCCACGCCGCTGTGGGCCAGGGCGGTCAGCAGGTTGTGCGTGGCCCGGACGTTGTTGTCGACCGTGTAGCGCTTGCTCTTCTGGGTGCGCATCGAGTACGGCGCCGCGCGCTGCTCGGCGAAGTGCACGATGGCCTCGGGGCGCAGTTCCTCCAGCACCTCGACGAGGCGGTCGTACTCGGTCGCGAGGTCGACGTTGACGAAGCCGATGTCGCGGCCGCTGACCTCGCGCCAGGCGCGGATCCGCTCACTGATCGGCCGGATCGGCGTGAGCGACTCCACCTCTAGCTCGATGTCGATCTTCCGCCGGCTGAGATTGTCCACGATCGTGATGTCATGACCGTGATCCGACAGGTATAGCGAGGTCGGCCAGCCACAGAAACCGTCGCCGCCGAGGACCAGAACGCGCATTCCCATCTCCCAACCAAGCCATGCTGCTGTTAGTACCTGATACCCGCCGCGACCGCCGAAGGCACCCGGGAGAGCCCACGAAGGTTGACGCTCCCGTACTGCTGTTTTGGTTTTGCTGGCAGCGTAGCGTGCGAGTCCCGCCAGGCTGGCCAGCTCGCCACACTAGCCGCTGAGCTAACCGCCCGCCGCTGATGACTGCCTGAGCTGCGGCTCAAGGCCAGCTGCGGGCCGGCCAGGAAACTCTAACCCGGCCCGCGGTAGATGATGGAGGCATGGCAGACCGGCTCGCGGGTGCGACAAGTCCCTATTTGCTGCAGCATGCCGACAACCCGGTGGACTGGTGGCCGTGGTCCGACGCGGCCTTCGAGGCCGCCGCCCAGCGCGACGTGCCGGTCCTGCTATCGGTCGGGTACTCGGCCTGTCACTGGTGCCACGTCATGGCCCACGAGTCGTTCGAGGACGAGCAGACAGCCGCCCTCATGAACGAGCACCTGGTCGCCATCAAGGTGGACCGCGAGGAGCGGCCCGACGTGGACGCCATCTACATGAGCGCCACCCAGGCCATGACCGGCCAGGGCGGCTGGCCGATGACCGCGTTCCTGACGCCGGGCCGGGAACCGTTCTACTGCGGCACTTACTTTCCCCGGCCGCAGTTCCAGCGCCTGGTGCTCGGCGTGACCAAGGCCTGGCGCGACGACCGGGCCGGCGTCACGGAGCAGGCTCGCCAGATCGCGGCCGCGCTCGCTGAGCAGGCCGGCGCGACCGGCGAGTACCTGGTCGGCGACGGCGCGGCCGCCGCCTACCTGGCCGAGGCCGGCGCGGCCGGAGCCGGGCTGGTCGGGGCCGAGCCGGACGAGGCCGCGGTGGCGGCCGCTCGGCTGGCGGCGGCGTCGGCGGCCGCGGTGTCCACCCTGGCCGGGGAGTACGACGACACTCGCGGCGGCTTCGGCGGCGCGCCGAAGTTCCCGCCGTCGATGGTGCTGGAGTTCCTGCTCCGGCACGCCGAGCGCACCGCCGGCGCGCCCGCGGCCGGGGCCGGCGCGACCGGCTCAGGCGGTGTCGGCGCGACCGGCTCGGGCGCAGGCGCGACCGGCTCAGGCGGTGCTGGCCCGGACCTCGGCGGGCGGGCCCTGGACATGGCCGCGGGGACGGCGGCCGCCATGGCCCGCGGCGGCCTGTACGACCAGCTCGCGGGCGGGTTTGCCCGGTACAGCACCGACGCGGACTGGGTCGTGCCGCACTTCGAGAAGATGCTCTACGACAACGCGCTGCTGGCGCGGGTCTACACCCACTTGTGGCGGCTGACCGGGGACGAGCTCGCCGGGCGCGTCGCGCGGGAGACCTGCGCCTGGATGATCGACGAGCTGCGGACGGCCGAGGGCGGCTTCGCCGCGGCGCTGGACGCCGACAGCGAGGGCGTCGAGGGCAAGTTCTACGCCTGGACGCCGGACGAGCTCACCGCGGTGCTGGGAGCAGCCGATGGGGCGTACGCTGCCGGCCTGTTTGAGGTCACGGCGGCGGGCACCTTCGAGCACGGCGCCTCGGTCCTGCAGCTGCTCACGGACCCGGCCGACCCGCAGGCCTACGCCCGGATCCGGGCCGCGCTGCTCGCGGCCCGAGCGCGCCGGGTCCGGCCTGGCCGGGACGACAAGGTCGTCGCGGCGTGGAACGGGCTGGCCATCGCGGCCCTGGCCGAGGCCGGGCTGGCTCTGGGCGAGCCCCGCTTCACCGCCGCCGCGCGGGACGCGGCGGAGCTACTGGCCACCGTGCACCTGGCCGGCGGCCGGCTGGCCCGGACCTCGCGGGACGGCACGGCCGGCGCCAGCGCCGGGGTGCTGGAGGACTACGGCAACGTCGCCGAGGGGCTCATCGCGCTGTCCGGCGTGACCGGCGAGGCCCGGTGGGCCGACCTCGCCGGGGAACTGCTGGCGACCGCGCTGGACCGCTTCGCCGGGGGCACGACCGGGTTCTTCGACACGGCCGACGACAGCGAGCGGCTGATCTACCGGCCGGCCGACCCGGCCGACGGGCCGAGCCCGTCGGGCACGTTCGCCATCGCCGGGGCACTGCTCAGCTACGCGGCGCTGACCGGGTCGGCCCGGCACCGGGCGGCGGCCGCGACCGCGCTGGCCACGGTCCCGGCGCTGGCCCAGCGGTTCCCGCGGGCGGCCGGCTGGGGCCTGGCCGTCGCGGAAGCCAGCCTGGCCGGACCCGTCGAGGTCGCCGTGGTCGGCCCGGCCGATGACCCGCGCACCGCCGAGTTGCACCGCACGGCCCTGCTCGCGGCGCCCCCCGGCACCGTCCTGGCCCTGGGCGACCCGGCCGCGGCCGGCACGCCCGCGGGGCCAGCCGCCGGGCTCGGCGGTGCGGAAGGTGGTGGAGCCGGCATTCCGCTGCTGGTCGGCCGCGGCCTGGTCGGCGGCGCGCCCGCAGCCTACGTGTGCCGGGGGTTCACCTGCCGGGCACCGGTGACCAGCCCCGAGGAGCTCCGCGCCGAGCTGCGCCCGGCCCCTACCGCCTGACCCCGGTCACAAGAGCCCCGCTGGCCCCGCTGAGCCAGTACTGCAGCACGCGGCGTCCGCCACGCGCTGCGTTCGTCGGCCGCGCCGGTGGTCATTGCCTGGCCCGATCACGGCCGCCTCGATCACCACCGCCAGGCCGGTAACAGCGGCCCCGCTGGCCCCGCTGGTCTCAGTGGCGGGGGCGTGGCGGCTTGCCTTCATGATCGTGCAGGGTTTTGGTCGCCCTGGCCGCCAAAGGCCTGCGCGATCATGCCGGAGCCGGGCCTGACCCTTCGGGGAATGGGCCGGCGGCGGGGCGTGGCCTATCGGGGGCGCCACTCCTGTCACTCCATTCCCGCTGGGCGGGCGAGCGGGCCACCTGGCCAGCTTGACCTCGCCGGCTGGCGCGGTCGCCGTTCGCGGCCGGGCGGCCGCCGTTAGGTGAACGTCAGCTCCTACTTTTCCGCGTCGCGCGTGAGGCCGCGTATTCTGGGGAATGCCGCAAACGGTCGGGCGCGCTCGGGGCGCGCGACATGACGAGATGGCGGCAGGCGCGTCGGGCCACGTGCCGCATGGTGAGGGGAGTGCCGGTGCGCCAGGCAGCGCGTCGCTTGAAGCCTGTCCTGCGCGGCAAGCCGGTCCTGCGCGGCAAGCCGGTCCTGCGCGGCGAGCGGGTCCCGCGGGTCGAGCCGGTCCTGCGCGGCGAGCGGGTCCCGCGGGTCGAGCCGGTCCTGCGCGGCAAGCCGTTCTTGCGCGCGAAGCCGGTCGTGCGCGGCGTGACCGCCCTCGGGCTGTGCGCCGCTGCGGGCAGCAGCGTGGTGCTCGCCGCAACTCCCGCCCTCGCCGCCGGCCACGGCCCCGCCGCGGCCGGGTCCCGTAACGTCCCGGCCGTCATCCCGGCCACGGGCGTCCGGCTAATCTCGATTCCCGGAGCCCCGGCCATCGCTGTTCCCGACGGGGCGCAGCCCACCGTGCAAGCGGCGGCTCAGGTGAAGCCGCTGGGCCGGCTGCGGGAAGCTGACGTGCTGGTGGTCGCGCCGACCGCGCTGAAGCCAGCCGTGCGGGCCGCGATCGCGCGGCTGCCCGGCGTG
>Ga0193726_1002989_pt1 | contig 11026 bp, 10 predicted proteins | sample H2c1metaG_FD_144928 | JGI IMG/M metagenome (GOLD analysis project Ga0193726, IMG submission 144928) | Soil microbial communities from a riparian zone of the East river system, Colorado, United States - H2c1 | ecosystem: Environmental > Terrestrial > Soil > Riparian zone | place: USA: East River... | reverse complement strand
ATCGCACCACTGCGCTCTACGGAAGCGTGATGCACGCCGACCTGATGGTTGGTGATTCGCACGTGATGCTGGGCGGCGCGCCGGGACAGAAGGCCGTTCCGTGCATGTTGTATTTGTATGTGACCGATACGGACGCGGTTTACGCGCGCGCTGTTGCCGCTGGAGCTGTTTCTGTGATGGCGCCGGTGAATCAATTTTACGGCGACCGCAATGCCATGGTGAAAGATCCGGGCGGAAATTCCTGGTGCATCGCCACGCATGTAGAAGATGTTTCGCCGGCGGATTTGGAAAGGCTCGGGCAGGAAGCATACAAAAAGCGAGCGGCGCAGAAATCGGCATAAATGTGACGGAAAAACTGGAAGACACTACAGACGAGCGGCTGATTCGCAATATATCGGATACGGCGCGCTGGGTGGCGTCGTATCGTGCGGCGGAAACGGCGCCTCGCCCGCCAGTTTTTCACGATCCCTACGCGGAAAAACTGGCGGGCGAGCGTGGAAAACAAATTGCCGCGGCCATGCCGTATCAGGAAAAAAATAGTTGGCCGTTTGTCGCGCGTACAGTTTTGTTCGACGCTGTAATCACCGAACAAATTGCTGCCGGCGTGGACACGGTGATTAATTTAGCCGCGGGATTGGATGCGCGGCCATATCGCATGGCGCTGCCGGCTTCCCTGAAATGGATTGAAGTGGATTTGCCGGAAATCTTGGATTACAAAGAAGAAATTCTGGCGAATGAAAAGCCGGTGTGTTCGCTGCAAAGGATTCGCGCGGATTTGGTGGACGTCGAAGGACGTCGCAAATTGTTCGCGGAGCTTGGCGCGAATGCGCGCAAGGCGTTGATTGTTACCGAAGGGCTGATTGCATATTTATCGCCGGAAGAGGTCGGTGTGTTTGCGCGCGATCTCGCCGCGCCGCAAAGTTTTCAGCTATGGACAAACGATTTCGGTTCGCCAGGATTACTGAAAATGGTTCAGAAACACGCTGGCGAGCATCTAAAAAATGCCAGCGCGCCGCTGAAGTTTGGCCCGCCGGAAGGCCCGGGATTTTTTGAGCTATTCGGATGGAGGCCGATTGAAGTGCGTTCATTTTTAAAGACGGCTGCGCGATTGAAGCGCCTTCCGCTATTCTTGCGATTGATGTCATTATTTCCGGAGTCGAGCGGGAAGCAAGGCAAGCAACCGTGGTCGGCAGTTTGTTTATTCGCGAAGAAGTAAGCGCGCTTAGGGGATTCGTATGAACAAGAAGCGCAAGAAATTTTCGGCGTCGAAAGAAGCGCGAAGACGTGCGCGACTGTCTGCGGGAAGTCCTCCGCCGGCGCGGGTGATTCCCGATAAGCGGCTAAAACCACCGAAACATAAATTGAAAATAGTTGAAGACGTTGTTTAATCTCCGTGCCATCCGATGCAGCGGAACACAAAATTTCCGTAACCAAATTCGTTAAAACGCCCACTCCATAGCATAATCCCCGCATGTCAATTGTAGACATTCTTCTCGGACGTCCGCTCGCGTCCGACGAAGCGCGCGCCGAGGAAATCGGCGTCAGCGCCGGAATTCCGATATTTGGTTTGGATGCGCTCAGTTCCGCGGCATACGGCCCGGAAGCGGCGCTAACATTATTGATTCCGCTGGGCATGGCGGGTATTCACTATATTATTCCCATCAGCGGCAGCGTCATCGTACTACTCGTGATCGTTTTTTTCTCCTACCGGCAAACAATTGCGGCGTATCCCGGCGGCGGAGGATCCTACACCGTAGCGCGTCAGAACCTCGGCGCCTCAGCGGGATTGCTCGCAGCGTCGGCGCTAATGATCGACTACGTGCTCACCGTCGCCGTAGGAATTTCCGCGGGCGTTGGCGCGCTAATTTCTGCCGTCCCGAAACTGCAGGCCGATACGTTGTGGATTTGCCTGGCAATTTTGGCGTTCATCACGCTGATTAATTTGCGTGGCGTTCGCGAAGCCGGACTTTTCTTCATGATTCCTACATATTTATTCCTGGGGACTCTGCTCCTCGCCATAGGAATTGGAATCACGAAGTCTCTGCTGACTGGAGGCCACCCGGCCCCGATCGTTGTTCCGCACAAACTTCCATTCACCGGTGCGACGCCGAGCCTGTGGATGCTGATGAAAGTTTTCGCCAGCGGTTGCACGGCGATTACGGGCGTGGAAGCTGTTAGCAACGGAACTAAGGCTTTTCGCGAGCCTGTCGTCGACAAAGCGCGCCGCACGCTCACGATCATCATCGCGCTTCTGATCGTGCTGCTTGCCGGAATTGCGTTTCTTGTGCGCGCATATGGAATCGGCGCCACGGATCCCGGTGCGCCCGGATACCAAAGTGTGCTTTCCATGCTGCTGCTGGCCGTCGCCGGGCGCGGATATTTCTACAACATATCTATCGCGTCAATTTTAATAGTGCTTTCGCTTTCCGCAAATACTGCGTTCGCCGATTTTCCGCGCCTATGCCGCGCCATCGCCCGAAATAATTATTTGCCGCACACGTTTGCCACGCGCGGAAGGCGTCTCGTTTATACGTATGGAATCTCCGTTCTGGCGGGACTCTCCGCGCTGTTGCTGATTTTATTTGGCGGCGTGACAGATCGTCTGATTCCGCTCTACGCGGTCGGAGCATTTTTAGCCTTTACACTTTCGCAAGCGGGAATGGTGTCGCATTGGCGGCGCGTCGGCGGCAAAGGTTCCACACGCTACATGATCGTGAACGGAATTGGCGCTACGGCCACCGGAATTACGGTGCTTGTTGTGCTGGCCGCGAAATTTCTGCAAGGCGCATGGATGACGGCGTTGCTAATTCCCGTGCTGCTCGTTACGATGGGAATGGTGCGGCGTCACTATCATCGCGTGGCGATGGAAACGCGTTCGGTAACGCCGCTCGAGTTCACAAAAGTCGCGGCGCCCATCGTAATTCTCCCGGTGCATGACTGGAGTTCCGTAACGAAAAAAGCGGTGAGTTTCGCGTTCGGAATTTCCAAGGAAGTGCGCGCCGTTCACGTGGACGACGGAGCGAGCGCCGTGAATCTGATCGAGGAATGGAAAAGGTTTGTCGCCGAACCCGCCGAGCAGGCCGGTTTTCCGCCTCCGCCATTGAAGATTGTTTCCTCGCAATACCGATTCGTGATCCGGCCAATCGTGGATTATATTTTGAAAGTTGAACAGGCAAATCCAACGCGGCAAATCGCGGTGCTAATTCCGGAATTGGTTGAGCACCACTGGTATCACCATCTTCTGCACAATAAACGGGCGAGTCTTCTGAAGGCGGTTCTTCTGTTGCGGGGAAATCGACGCATCATCGTAATTAATGTGCCGTGGTATCTGGAAGCGTAGGCCGCAGAACGTCCCCAATAGGAATTATCTATCAGTTACTATATGAATACAGCGTACCATATGGTACAGACGCCGGAGCAAGATACCTTTAATATTTTAAATTGATTGAAAGAAGTGATGAAGTATAGGGCCGGGCTCTTGGAGAGATGTTAGGATGTCTCCAAATTTCCCGGCCCATATTGCTTTTAGGCTTTGTTTATCTTGTTTCCAGCGCGAACCTACAACACCACATTAATTCGCAGCCGCGCTCCAGGACGTTCCCGGTCATACAAATAGTAATAACCGTCGGCGTAATCCACGTACACGTCGTCCGTGTCATACCATCCATACGGCCACGGATCATACATTCCGAACCAGAATCCGCCGTACTGAAAACGCGAATATCCGCCCACCACAAATTGCTGGTGAAAGCGGAAGAAATGATCGTTACCAAAATTGGCGCGGAAACGATCGTCAGGAATGCGACGATTCGTACTTTGGAATCGAACGGACTGGCTTTGCGTCGCAGCAAAACTTCCGTGATACGAAGCCCTGCTTTGTTGCGCAGCCTGTAATTGCTGCGGTGAACGCTGTTCTCGCTGCTGCGTTTGCGCGTGCTGCTGTTGTTGCTGCGCCTGCGGCGCCCGTTGCTGCGTCGGCGCTTGCGCATGTTGAGTTTGTTGGTGCTGCGTTTGCTCGACCGGTTTTGCTTGCTGAGTTCTTTGTGGTTGCGCGGCCGGCGGAGCTTGTTGCCTGGCCTGCTCCTGTTTCGGCGGCGGTTGTGAATGCTGTGTCGGCTGCGCGTGTTGTTGCGCCACAGGCTGCGAATGTTGCTGTTGCTGCGGCTGCGAATGTTGTGCCGGTTGTGTATGCTGCGCCTGTTGCGGCGCTCGTGCCGGCGGAGCTTGCTGTTTCTGTTGCTCCTGTTTCGGCGGCGCTTTTTCTTGCTGCTTCTCGTCGCCACGCTGCGCGAACACGCTCGCTGAAGCGCTTGCGATCAACATCATTAATACGACAGATGTTCCGATAACTTTATTTAGCTTCAATTTGGGTTGCCTCCGTCGTGACTCATGCTAGAGGCAACGTTGCACAATTACTGTCCGTAATCGGACAGTACGAAAGTTTGGAATTGTCGTGATAAATCGAAATTCGCGGATAGGCTCGCACGGAGCCTAATTTTTCGATCCTCAACCAGGCTTGAAGCTGGGCACGATTTCGCCGGCGCGGAACAGTGCATCCGGTGGACTCTTCGCAACCGCCGCGAGTTCATCCGCTATTGCTTCGAGTTTCGTTTTGTCGAACCCAATCGACGCAACTTTCACAATTCCATCAGCGCCAATCAGAAATACGGACGGTACATTCGTCAGCCCATATAAATTGGAAACGGTGTAGCTCTCGTCGTCCAGCAGGGCGGGAAAGGTGACGCCATATTCCTGGCAGAATTCACGCGTGTCCAGCGCGTCATCCTGCGAAATCGCAAGAAATGTGGCAACGTTCTCGCCGTACGATTTAAATAATCGCTCCAAAAATGGAAATGTGAATTGGCACACCGGACAGGAAATTTTGAAGAACGCCGCAATCACCGGGCCTTTGCGCAATTCTTCCGCAAGAGAATATTCATTTCCCGCGGCATCGCGCAGATCGAATAGTGGCGCTTTGTCTCCAGCTTGAATTGTAATTTTTCCGTCTCGTGATTTGGACAAGCCCCGCCTCGCAGTCCAAATGTTACCGCACGGGCGACGCGCATGCCAATCCGTCTGCGCGCGGCTCCCGCGGCGAATCGTGCTGGTATTTGCGCGCCTTATTGACTATGCTCCCGCCATTAGACGGTTGCCCCTGGGTCATTCAGTGACAAATTGGATAGAAGTTCAGGACTTCGTGTATCCACGCGGTTTTGCGGAGGACGCTCGCGAGCGCTCGCGTTGGTGTTGCGAGCAGCTTGAGGCGAGCCGCGTTCTATATTTCCCGCGGCCCCCGTTTGAATTTTCTGATAACGATCGTGACTTCCTCATCTCGCAGCGACGCTCGAATTCTTCGGTCCACAAAAATATTTCTTACCGGCCGGCGCGAAATATGATTCGCGGATTCGAAGGCTCGCCAGAAGTGCTGGAACGCCTGACCAGCGTGATGTCCAACTATTCGCGTGCGGTGGAAAACTTTGTGCGCCAACTTCTCTCCCCATACGATGCGGGATTCAAACTCGACTTCGCGAGTTTTCGTCCAATCGAAGAAGAAGGCCGCGCGCTGCCGATTCACAAGCGCAATGATTTGCTGCATGTCGACGCGTTTCCTTCGCGTCCAACGCACGGCGGAAGAATTCTGCGCGTCTTCACAAATATCCATCCCACGAAAGTGCGTGTGTGGAATGTTGGCGAGGAATTTTCTGTGCTCGCGGAACATCAAGCGCGGCATGCGGGCCTTGCTCGATTCGCCGCGGCAGGAGACACCACGCGATGGGCCGCAATTCCACGCGCATTCGGCGCGCCCATTCCGCATCGCTCAGCGTACGACCGCTTCATGCTGCACTTTCACGATTACCTGAAAGAGAACGCAACTTATCAAACAGGCTCACCGAAAACTCGAATGGAATTTCCGCCGATGGCCACCTGGCTTGTATACACCGATGGTGTGCCACATTCGGTTCTTGGCGGGCAGCACGCCCTGGAGCAGACATTTATTATTTCGCGCGCCGCGCTCGTTGCGCCGGAAGTTTCTCCCATCGGCGTCCTGGAAAAACTTTGCGGACGCCCGCTGGCTGCAGCTGCTCATTCGTAACAAGAAATTCATCTGGCATTTACAGAATCCGTGCGGACTTCGATTGACTTGCCGCATCAAACCGGCTGAGAATTCCTATCCGACGATGTTTCACGCACGAACCACTTCATGTGGACGGGGCGTGTGACACGCGAATTTCAGGAGGTCGTCATGTCAGGAACAGTGAAATCAACTCCAGAAGGCACTCGCACCATTACACCGAATTTGATTTTCAATGAAGCGTCGCGCGCGATTGAGTTTTATAAAAAAGTTTTCGGCGCGATCGAACTGGCGCGTATGCCGGGACCAGACAACAAAATTATGCACGCGGCAATCCGAATCGGTGACTCCACAATTTTCGTCGCCGATACCGTCACCAATAAGACTGCCGCAACGTCCACCGAAACTTCTTTTGTGCCGGCATATCTCCATGTCTATGTGGACGATGTCGACGCAACGTTCCAGCTCGCCGTCGAGGAGGGCGCGAAGGTCGATATGCCTCTCGATGACATGTTCTGGGGCGATCGCTACGGAAAAATCACGGATCCGTTTGGACATCAGTGGAGCATCGCGACGCACAAAGAAGACGTAGCGCCAGATGAAATGGGACGTCGCGCAGCGGCAATGTTCTCGAAGAGCGCGGGACAGAGCTAAACGATTTTCCGGGCAGGGCGAAACACATTTGCTGAAAAGTATATCGGTAAGGATATTTAGTGAATGTGTTTCGTCTTGCGGGACATGAAATCCATCAGCAGATACTGCCCGATATTGTATGGGGTGGTGAAGTATGCTTTGCCGCGGCACATCTGCGCCACCTTCTGCACAAATTGCACCAACGCATAATCGCTGGCCAGCATGAACGTATTAATAAGGATGCCCGATTTCCGGCACTTGCCCACTTCTTCCAGCGTTTGCGTCACCACCAGCGGATCCATCCCAAACGGATTTTTGTAAATGCGGCCGTCTTCCAAAGTTAACGCGGTCGGTTTGCCGTCAGTGATCATTACAATTTGCTTCATGTCTTTTTTCTGGCGCGAAAGAATTCTGCGCGCGAGCCGCAATCCTTCTCGCGTGTTCGTGTAATGCGGACCGACTTGCACGCGCGCTAGTTCACCGAGCGGAACTTCCTCGGCACTGTCGTGAAATAGAACCAGGTTAAGCGAATCGCCCGGATACTGCGTGCGAATCAAATGCGCTAGCGCCATCGCCACGCGTTTCGCCGGAGTGAAACGATCCTCGCCATATAAAATCATGCTGTGCGAGCAATCCAGCATCACCACGGTTGCGCAAGAGCTTTGATATTCGCACTGGTGTACCATTAAATCCTGATAGTCAATTTCGATGGGCACGCGCGCGCCGTCGCGCCGCACGGCGTTAAATAATGTAGCGCTTACGTCGAGATTCAGCGTATCGCCAAATTCGTATTCGCGCGAAACGCCGCCGGATTCAACTCCAGTGGACATGTCACGCGTATCGTGCCGGCCAAAACTACTGCGCCCCAATGAACCGAGCAGTTCCTGCAGCGCTTTGAAGCCAAGGAAATCAATCGCCTTGTCAGTGATTTCAAATCGCGCGTTTGTTTCCCGATCTCGCGGATCCCCTGCTTGTCCGCGCGGAGTTTTTTCCGGCGGCGCGGTAATTTGCGGAGGTTGCGAATTAATGTAGCCCTCTTCGTTAAGCCGCTCGATCAGCCGGTCCAGCATTTTCTGAACTTCTTCGCTCTCCGCGCCCTGCTGCATCATTTTTTCCATCAAATCTTCGGGCAGCAGACCGCCCTCTTCCAGCGCGCGCAGAATGGCCTGACGCAATTGTTCCATCGTCTTCTGCGGATCCATTTCAGAAATTCCGTAGAACTGCGAATCGTATCCGCTTTGCAAAAGGAAATCCGAAAGCTTGTTGACAAGCTCGTCCAGATCGACGTCGTCGGCCGGCTCGCCGGTGTATTTGGAATATTTTGTGTATTTCACAGTTTTCCTTCGAGCCTAATTAAACTGCCGTCGTGGCGGCCGATTCTGCGGCTCTCTCGGTTCCGGCGCTTTCGGGCGCTCCGCAAAAAATCCGCGCTCCTCGCTCCGGCTCACACGTTTGTGCGCCCACAACCCTTCCAGAATAAATTCGCCGGCGGCGGCCACAATCCCAGCGCCATCTTTGCCGTTCACTCCCAAGCGATCGATATTTTCCAACAGCCCCTGAATTTTCCGAAGCTGACGCACAACTTCGTCCGCCGATGATGCGTCCGAAACTTTCAACTCGCCGCCCATTTCAAACCACTTAATTACATTTTGAAAATCCGCATCCTTCATATGACGCGAAAAAACCCGACCAACCGCGCCGCGCACAATATCTCGCGCAATTGTTTCCGCGCCCTTCAATTCGCCCTCGTATTCCAATTCGAGTTTGCCGGTAAGTGCGGGCAGGGCAGAGTAAACATCCGAGACGCGAGCCACCGCTGGATCTTCACCATTGCGCACTGCGCGTTGTTCTGAATTGCTCACAACAGTTTCAAGGCACGCAATCGGTAGCCGTTGACTGACGCCGGAGCGTTTATCAATTCGCTTGTCTTCGCGCGCAAGAAACGCGATCTCTTCCACAACTTCACTCAAATATTTCGGAACAATCGTTTTTCTTCCGTGGCGCTCCACCCATGCTTCCTGTGCGGTAATCGCCATTCCTTCTTCCACCGTCGCCGGATAATGCGTGCGAATTTCCGCGCCAACGCGATCTTTCAGCGGCGTAACAATTTTTCCGCGTGCTGTGTAATCCTCAGGATTCGCGGTGAATACCAGCAGCACATCCAGAGGTAAACGAACCGGATACCCTTTAATCTGAATATCGCCTTCCTGCATGATGTTGAATAATCCAACCTGTATTTTTCCGGAAAGATCGGGCAGCTCGTTGATCGCAAAAATTCCGCGATTTGCGCGCGGCAAAAGTCCGTAGTGAATCGTCAGCTCATCGCCCAGATCGCGTCCGGCGCGCGCGGCTTTAATTGGATCTACGTCGCCGATAATGTCCGCGATGGTCACATCAGGCGTCGCAAGTTTTTCCACGAAGCGTTGTTCGCGCGGAAGCCAAGCGATCGGCGTGTCGTCGCCGGATGCGGCAACAAGTTCTCGGCAAGTGCGGCATAGCGGACGCAGTGGATGATCGTGAATTTCGCAGCCTGCGATATAAGGAATTTCCGCGTCGAGAAGTTGCACCAGTCCGCGAAGAATCCGACTCTTCGCCTGTCCGCGCAAACCCAGCAAAATAAAATTGTGACGCGAAAGAATCGCGTTCACCACCTGAGGAATCACAGTTTCTTCGTAGCCATGAATTCCCGCGAACAAAGGCTGCTTGCGTTCAATCATGCCCAGCAAATTCTCGCGCATTTCTTCCTTCACGGAACGCGCGCCTTTGCGTGCGTCAAACTGAGGACTGCGACGAAGCTGGCCAAGATTTTCAGGTTTTGTGGTGGTGGAAGTCATCGGGCCCCGGAGTCGTGCGTTCCTTTCGCGCGGAACGCATCCTTTATTATTATAGTCGGGATTTTCGTTTCATGCTCAGTCCCCAGGACGTAAACTTGCCCGCCGAATTTGCCTTCAGGAATTTGCTGAAACCGTGATGAGGCACGCGATAAGCAGACACAGCGGCGAATACACGACAGTGTCGAGTTTTGCAAAACGACTATCGCGATGGCGTTTGAAAAATCCGACGTAACGGAAATCCCCGATCGCGCGCAGCAGAAATAAAGCGGCCATGAGTAACAAGCCAACGTGTGCGAATGTCGAGATTCCTGGCGCCGGAATCCAGCCGATTTTTATTGCGATCAGTGCGGCCATCGCGAGAAGTCCGAACGCCACAAGAATTGTTGTAAATGGGGTTGGCGCAAAAAGCGGTTTACTATCGCGCGAAGGAATTGCTGCGGCTTTTCCAATCGTGCCGCCAGCCGCCCAGTAAATGTGAATTACCGCGAGAAGGGAAAGGATTATCGCGGCCGCCGCTCCTGCAATCACGCCAATCCTTTCGCGATAGTTCCGCGTGCCCTATGAAATTAATTTACGAAGGCAATTCCGCGAGCGCCTGCGACATTTCTCCCGCCGCGTGTTGATCACCCGTGCGCGCCGCTGCGTCAATTCCTGCGGTGAGAATTCTTCGCGCATCCGCAGGGCGCATCAGCTTCGCGTAAAGCTGGCCAAGTTGAAAATATCCCGTCACATAATCGGGATGCTTCGCGAGCAACGCATCGAAGTTGGTAAGCGCCGCGTCACTGTCGCCAAGGTTCGCGCATTCCAGCGCCAATCCGTATTGCGCGAACGCGTCATTTGGGTGCGCCGCAAGAAATGCTTCCAATTTTTGCCGTCGTGAACTCGTAGGTTGGGTCATAGTAGGTGTCGCGGTATTATATGCGCCTGGCGCGCTGACGCCAAAACTTTAGGAGCCATCGAATGGCCAAATCAACGCCAAAAAAAGATCCGACACAAGAGCCAGAAATTGCGCGTCACGGAAAACCTGTTAGCGCGTCACGTTCGGAAATGACGGAAGTAGTTTTGCCGCAGGACGCGAATCCGCTCGGTAATATTCTTGGCGGACGAGTGATGCACCTGATGGACATTGCGGCGGCGATTGCAGCGCATCGACACAGCAACAGTTATGTTGTTACGGCAAGCGTTGACTACGTGGATTTTCGGAATCCAATTCGTGTCGGCGAATTAATTATTCTGAAATCCAGCGTGAATCGTGTATTCAACACTTCTCTAGAAGTCGGTGTGAAAATATTTTCAGAAAATACTTTGACGGGCGAGCGCAAACATACAACCAGCGCGTACGTGACATTTGTTGCGATTGATGAGAATCGCCAGCCACATGCGGTGGCTCCGCTAATTTTGGAAACAAAGGACGATAAGCGCCGATTCCGTCAGGCCGGCGAACGCCGCCGAATTCGTTTGGCTCAGCGATTCCGTCATCAAGGCT
>Ga0193726_1002988_pt1 | contig 11029 bp, 9 predicted proteins | sample H2c1metaG_FD_144928 | JGI IMG/M metagenome (GOLD analysis project Ga0193726, IMG submission 144928) | Soil microbial communities from a riparian zone of the East river system, Colorado, United States - H2c1 | ecosystem: Environmental > Terrestrial > Soil > Riparian zone | place: USA: East River... | reverse complement strand
TGACCCTCTTCCAGCAAAATCACGCCTAGCAGACTCTTGGAAGTAAGCGTCTCCGGATCGTCGGGACCCAGCAACTTCGTCTGTATCGTCAAAGCCTCATTTGTTAACGATTCTGCCCGCGGAAATGCTCCCAGGTTGTCATACACTTCTCCCATGACGTACATCATTTGCGCGCGACTCACCGGATCATTGGAAAGGTTTTTATTAATTTGCTCGGCGGACCTGTCGAGAACCTCCCTCACAGTGGCGCTTTTTCCACGGGATTGATCGGGATCTGACAGCTCGAAAATGCCCGTCACGAACTCTGTCACGCGAAGAGCGTGATTCCGCTCCTGCAAAGCTATGTCTCGTTCTCGTCGAATCGTATGGGCTTGAAGCAGCGTCGCTACCAGCCCGCCCGTAACCGCCAAGACCGCAAGGGATGTCAGCGTCACCACGGCTCGATTACGCCGCGCAAATTTCGCCGCCCGATAGCCGAAGCGGTCTGGCCTCGCGCTGATTGGTTGGTTATTCAGATAACGCTCAAGATCGTCCGCGAGAGCATGGGCAGAAGAATATCGCTCCTGTGACTCTTTCTTTAGTGCTTTGGCAACGATGGTTTCCAGGTCGCCGCGCAGCAGCCGCTGGAGTTTGTCTGGTGTTGTCGTTCGCTTCGCCGCGTTGTCTTCCGCCCTTTTTGCGTCAACCTTTGTTGTCACCACATCCGAAAGCTTCTGCGGATCCGTCTCTACAATCGCTTTGACCATTTCTGCCGGCGTCTTCTGCTTGTCTCCCGCCGGATGCTCACCGGTCAGCAATAAATAGAGGAGTATTCCGAGCGCATAAGCATCGGTCGCCGTCGTCACAGGAGCGCCGGTTATCTGTTCGGGGGCTGCAAATTCCGGGGTCAAGATCTGCCCACCCGGCGCTGTGAGCACCGTAAGTGCTGAGTCGCTGTCCTTAATTTCGATCAGCTTGGCGATCCCGAAGTCGAGCAGCTTCACTTGCCCGTCTTTGCTCACAAGAACGTTCGAGGGTTTGAGGTCGCGGTGGATGATGAGGTTGGCGTGCGCATGGGCTATGGCGGCCGCAACATCGAGGAAAAGACGTATACGGGCATCGACATCCAGCTGGTGCTGGTCGCAGTAACGGTCAATGGGATCGCCTGCGACATACTCGAGCACCAGATAGGGAACGCCGGTGGCGGATACGCCAGCATCCACCAGCTCTGCGATGTTTGGGTGCGAGAGCCTGCCCAGAATGGCGCCTTCTCGTTTGAAGCGTTCTTCGCTGGTGCGGCCCACAAGTGCCAGGTTGAGGAATTTGACCGCGACACGGCGCTGGAAGCGACCGTCGTTGCGTTCGGCTAGCCATACGCTTCCCATCCCGCCCTGGCCAATCTGTGAAATCAGCGTGTAGGAGCCGATCACCTGGCCCGCAAGGCCGGTCTCCGCAATCTGGGGAGGCGTCGGGCTTGCTTCCATGAAGCCTGCCTTTGCGAGGCGAGCGTGTTCCTCCAAGAGAGGCGCGAGCTGCGCACCGAGGGTTGGATTCTCAGTGGCAACTGCGGAGAGCCAGGCAGCCCGCTGGTCCTCTTCTATTTCCAGCGCTTGGTCGAGGTAGGGGGCTAGTGCTAGCCACTGCTCCGGGCTAAGTGTTGACATGGGGCCTCATGCGGGCAGATCGGCGCGGATTTGACGGTAAAGATAAAGGCGCGCCCGCTCCCAATTCCGCTGGACCGTGCGTTCGGAGACGTTGCGAAGGGCAGCAATTTCGGCGAAAGAGAGTCCGCAGAAGAATTTCAAATCGACGATTTCGGCGAGCTCGGGGTCAGCCCTCGCTAACTCGTCCAATGCGTCGCCGATTTGAGTAACTTCGCGGTGGTCCACCGAGTTTTCCATGGCATTTGTGTCAAGCGAAGTAATTTCGAAAAGGCCGCCGCGCTTTTGTGCGTGACGTTCGCGGGCATGATCAATGATGAGAGTACGCATCACCCGCGCGGCGTAGGCCATGAACCGCGCGCGATCGGGAAATGACTGGCCCTCCCGTGCCGACATATCGAGGTAGGCCTGGTGCAGCAGAGTCGTTGCGCTGATGCTCACAAATCCTGCCCGCTTCCCCAGTTCGCGTTTGGCCATGCGGCGCAGTTCGGCATACAAGGTGGCAAAAAGTGCCTCTGTCGCAGCCTTGTCCCCTTGCTCAGCGGCGCCGATCAACAATGAGATTGCGGCTTGCGTATTCTCGTCGAGCAAATCGCATCCTCTCTAGGGGGGAACCCACCGAAAGAACAGCTAACGCCTTGCATCTCTTCGAAGTGATAACACCGATTGCCGCTTACCGGGAAACACGAACCAAGGAGGTCAGCCCGGCACGGCCGAAAAGGGGTCGTTCGTCATCTTGCCACAGAGCGGTAACTTTCGCCACAAGCGTGCGTTTCTACTCCCGGCGTGCACTCTGACCCAGCCGACAAAATTGGATCAACCTGGGAAAAAGAGCGTTACTCGGGGACTGATCGCATTAGTGGGAATCGTTCTTCTGACGGGTATTGCGGTCGGTTCCTAGGATGGTTATCAGCCACGGTGTTTCTGCCGGCACTGACTCAGTCCAGCATACAACGCGGGCTGGCATGGAGTCGCTCAACGCTTCTCCGTCAGCGCGGCAGCGCGCTTGCCGACTCTTTTAAGCTTAACTTCAAGACTACGAAGCTCCTCCGGGCTCAGTTCGGAGAATACTTTCTTCATCTGCCCGGAATGCTTTCGAAACGCGGAAACAATGAGATCCTTGCCCCGTGAGGTAAGGGCTACGATCCGAACCCGTCGGTCTTCGGCGCTCTCGACTCGGCTGACCAAGCCCTTCGCGACGAGGCGATCGACAGCGATACTGATCGAGCCTGGGGTCAGATCTACAATTGGGCCTATCGTGTTGACGGGCAAAGGCCCGTCGTGCAGCAGGAGTTCGAGCACTCCGAAATCCGAGAGGCCGAGTCCGGTCTCCTCAATACCAGCAGTTGCGTATTTTGTCAGGGCGCGCATCGCCTTCATCATTACTACCCACAGGTGGTCCGTACCTTGAAGTCCCCGCCTCATAACAAAACCTGAATCTTCCATCAGTATACATACATCAAGTATATTGACATCAATATACTTGACGCCATACAATTGGCGCCGACTCGAAAAGGAGAATATGGTTATGAGAATCGCTTCCGTAATCGCCCGATATCTTGCGGGCGTGATCTTTCTTGTTATGGGGCTGAACGGTTTCCTTCACTTCATTCCCCTTCCTCCGCCCGAGGGCATAGCTGCACAGTTCATGGGCGCCCTGTATGTTTCGCATTACCTCTGGGTGATCTTCGCGTTTCAGGTCGCCGGGGGTCTATTGCTGCTCGTCAACCGTTACGTACCGCTGGCGGTGGCACTACTGGCGCCAGTACTGGTCAACATTCTTACCTTCCACGTGTTGATGGCCCCCGCCGGGCTTCCGATGGCCCTGTTCGTGGCGATTTTATGGGTCGCAATTTTTATCCAGGTGAGACCGGCATTTTCCGGACTGTTCCAGTCGCGCTGGCAACCGCGGGCTTGATCGCGGAAGAAAGGAAATAAAAACATGACGCAAAAACTCACGGTTGTTGTTACGGGAGCAACAGGTAAACAGGGCGGTGCGGTCGCGCGAGGCCTGCTGAAGCGAGGCCACAAGGTGCGCGCCATCACGCGCGACCCACACTCAAGCCAGGCGAAGTCGCTCGCGGACGCCGGGGCAATGGTCGTCGCGGCATCGCTCGAAGACACTGCGGGGATCACGAAGGCGCTCAAGGGAGCGACTTCTCTGTTTTCGATGACGACGCCGTTTGGAGGGACGGACGCCGAGATACGACAGGGTGTCGCGGCGTCCGACGCAGCCAAGGCCGCTGGCGTGCATCTCGTTTTTACCTCGGTCGGCTCCGCCAACCGGCAGACGGGCGTTCCGCACTTCGACAGCAAGTACGAGGTCGAAAAATACATTGTCAAAGTCGGTGTCCGCGCGACGATTCTCGCGCCCGTTGCCTTCATGGAAAACCTCTACTTCATAAAAGAACAGCTCGCGACAGGGGTCTATGCGTCGGCACTTTCGCCGACAAGGGCGCTCGCGCAAGTCGCCGTCCCGGACATCGGGGCAATCGCCATTCGCGTTCTGGAAGATTCCGCTCGATTCACCGGCAAACGTTTCGACCTCGCGGGCGACGAACTCACGGGAAATGACGCCATGGCCATACTCTCGCGCCTCATCGGGCGCTCGTTTAGCTACTTCCAAGTCCCGCACGATGTGGTCCGCCAGCGTATGGGCGAGAACGCCGTTAAGATGTACGAATGGTTCGACCGCGTCGGTTTTACGGTGGATCGCGCCGCGCTCCGCCGTGAATTTCCCGATGTCGCTTTCGACGACTTTGAGTCTTGGGCGAAGGCCCAGGATTGGAGTGCTCTCCATGTCTAAAGCAGTGCAGTTCGATTCGTACGGCGGCATCGATGTCCTCGAGGTGCGCGACGTTCCTCGGCCTGTTCCAGGAGCCGGTGAAGTTCTCGTCGAGGTAAAGGCTGCGGGCATCAATCCGAGTGAAGCAGTGATCCGGAGTGGCGCATTGCACCACATGTTTCCAGCGACGTTTCCATCCGGTCAGGGCAGCGACTTTGCGGGGATCGTGGCCGAACTCGGTCCCGGCGTCAGCGGTGTCGCTGTCGGCGACGAGGTAATTGGGTTTTCCATGCGGCGGTCGAGTCACGCAGAGTACGTGACGGTGCCGGCGAATCAACTGACACCGCGTCCGGCCAAAGTGCCGTGGGAGGTAGCCGGTTCGCTGTTTGTCGCTGGAGTAACCGCTTATGCCGCAGTGCGAGCGGTGCAACTGGTGCCGGGGAACACAGTGGTGATCGCAGGTGCGGTCGGAGGCGTCGGTTCGATTGCGGTTCAGCTCGCCCGACGCGCGGGCGCCACGGTCCTCGGCATCGCCGGGCCGTCCAACGATGTGTGGCTAACTGCTCATGGCGCGGTCGCGGTCAACTATGGAGACGATCTGCCAGCCCGATTACGGGCCGCCGCAAAGTCCGGACACATTGACGCACTACTGGATTTCTTCGGTGGTGGATATGTCGCCATGGCAATCGAAGACCTCAGGCTCCCGCCCGAGAAGGTCGATACGTGAAGCGGTTCGGAGTTCAGTCAAAAGGCGGCGCTGATGCCGCAACCGCAGCGGTGGTCGCCGAGTTGGCCGACCTCGTCGCACGGGGTGAGCTGGAAGTGCCGATTGCCGGAGTCTTCGCCCTCGACGATGTGCGGGAGGCGTACCGACAGGTCGAATTGCGCCACACCCGCGGCAAGTTGGTGCTGCGACCGTGAGTGGCGGGGGCACCGCTGAAATGTACGAAATGGTTGGACCACCGGCAATCGCACCGGACGTCGCGAGGCATCGCTTAGTAGAATCAAGCCTCCCAATTGATTCTCCCTTCACCACAAGCCATGATTGCCCGAAAGCACGTAGTCTAGCCTCATTACAGCGCGACCTGATATCGACTACCCCTTCCGCGACAAGACCATTGTGGTTACTCGTTGCGGCCGCATCTGTCTGGGCCGCAAAAGAATCAACCTCAGCACCGTCTTCGCCGGCCAAGCGTTCGGCAACAAGGAAGTTCACGACGATATCTGGCTTGTCAGTTTTATGGATTACGACTTAGGATACTTCGATCTCGAGACTCGCATGCTCGAACCAATCGACAACCCGGTCGGCCCCAAATTGTCACCTATTATAGCAGGTACATTCTGTAACCCATGTCTCCGGGTCGGACACGTAGGGTTTGGTTGCGGGGGCCCGCAACCATCCGAATTTGCTACTCATTCCGTTCAACCTGGAAATGGTTCGAACCGCGGCATCGATTGAGTCAAGGCAAACAGCTGCCCAACGATCTCCACTTTCGTCGCATCTTTCTATCTGTATCTCAGTCGGCGCGTAGAGCATGAATTGGGTCAATTCGTGTCGCTCGAACCGCCGGAAGCAGGGACGCCGCAATTCCCACGGCAATCAATACTCCCGTCGCAATCAGCACAGGGCCAAAACTCATGGCACTTGTACCGTACAACAAGTTTCGCGCCACAAAACTCATCGCCTGCGTCAACAGCAGCCCAGGCAAGATGCCCGCCGCCAATATCTGCAACGTCTGCCGCAGCACCAATCGGTACAAATCAGCTGGCGTGGCTCCGACCGCAACACGAATACCGATCTCTGCCGTCCGCCGCGTCACCATAAACGACAGCAACCCATAAATTCCAAGGGCAGCCAGCCCCAAAGACAAGAAGCCAAAAACCCCAGTCAACCGAGCCAGCAGCATTTCTCGCGACAATCCCCCCTCATACTCCGCGTTCAACGCGAGGATCGCGGTGACCGGCAAATCAGGCTCGACGTTCAGTAAACTTTGGCGAATCTCGCTAAAGAGTCCGCTATTTTCACCATCGCCTCGAACCATAATCGTTCCCACGAACGCAGGCCGTTGCTCAATCGAAAAATAGGCCACTGGCGGTGGCGTTGAACGCACATCATCCACGCGCGCGTCGCCTACCTCTCCCACAACAACATAGTCTGCATCGTGGGGCGCCGCCCCATACCCAATGCGACGTCCAATCGGACTCTCGCTCCCAAAAAGCTGCTGCGCAAATGAGCGCCCCAAAATTACAACGCGCTGTGACTCCGTCGTGTCCATTGCGCCAAATTCTCGCCCTTCCAATAGTGGAATGCCCATCGTGTGAAAATAAGTGGCGCCTACCCTGTTTTCCTCGCCATGCATTTGCCTCTCCGGAACGTCCGGTCTACCGGCAACATGAAGAGCGGTATTCCACATGCATCCCGGAATCGCACACATCTGCAGCGCTACACCTTGCACGCCGTGAATTTCCTTCAGCCGCTCAAGTAGGCGCACATACAACCCGGGCACCTCGCTTTCCGAGTAGCTCCAATTCGAAAACTCTAGATGGACCGTGATCACATGATTGCGGTCCAGTCCCAAATTCGCATGACTCAGATTTAGCAGCGTCTGCGCAAACTGCGCGGCTGTCCCCAAAGATAAAAGTGAAAAACTCACTTGCCCGGCCAGCAATATGCTCGACCATCTACGCGCACGCGGTCCCCCTAAAGAAGAGGAGCTCGTTCGCGTCGTCATGTGCTCTGCCAAACTGTCGCGCGTGATTCGCAGTGCGGGCAAAACGCTGAAGCTGATTAGGGCAAGCGTCAGCATCACTCCGCCGAAGCAAAAAAAAGCCCAGCCCGATTCCAAATTCACCGCGATGCTCGGCCCACTTCCCGAAACCCAATGCAGTAAAAGTACGCTTACCGCCCGCCCAATCACCAACGCGAGAATTGCGCCGCCCACCCCAAGCAGCAATCCTTCAATCAACAGATGCCGCAACAATTGCCATCGACTTGCCCCCAGCGAACTGCGCACACTCAACTCGTGTTGCCGGGTCAAGAGTCGTGCCAACTGCAAATTCGCGATGTTTACACAGCCCACCAGAAGTACCACCCCTGCCATCGCCATCAGAATTAACAAGGCTGACGAGTAATCTTCTCGCAAGGTCCCTTCGCCACCGGCTGCCGAAATCAGTTGCACGCGGCTACCCATGACTTGAGCCCGTTCTCGCGCATCTTTTGATATCGCGGCAAGCGACGCGAGGTCAGACTGTAAAATCCGCGTCCAACGGGAAGACACTGCTGACCCTTTCGCACCATCGGGCACCCGTGCTAACAGCCATAGCCAGTACACGTTCGCTTGGCTCATGTAGGAACCGTCTATATCCGCGCCAGTTCCCGGACCAGTCGAATCGAACCACGTGCGAAATTTTCCCGTGGCTTGCGCCGTCAACGGAAGCCAAACATCCGGAGCGGACCCCGCCGTCACGCCGAAAAATGTCTCTGGAGCGACGCCGACAATTGTTACCGGAAGTCCATTAACGATTACATGTTTGCCCACAACCTTGGTATCACCCGCAAACGATTGCCTCCAATATCCCGCACGCAGAACCGCCACCTGCTCTTCCCCAACATTTTCGTCCGCACCATAGAAGAAACGCCCTAGCCGTGGAGACAGCCCCAGTACATCAAAGAAATTCGCAGAGACAAGTTGGAATCGAACACGCTGTCCAGAATTACCTGACGCCTTCAGAAGCCCTTCTGAAATCCCTGAATGGGCGATTACTGGCACAGTTCCTGTCGCTTCATTATTTAATCGTTGGTATGCGGGATAGGAGAAAAACCACTGCGCGTCAAAAGGGGATTTTACAGCATGTAGCGAATAGATTTGCTCTGGAGCCGCAACCGGCAGCCGTCCAAACAGAACAGCATGCAGCAGTTGAAAAATCGCAAGATTTGCTCCGATGCCGATTCCGAGAGTCAACACCACTGTCAGCGAAAATCCCGGCACTTTCCAGATCTGCCGAACTGCGTATCGCAACTCGCCAATAAGAATGGAAGCCTCCTTGGCCGGCGCAGGAAATCTCATTCGCTACATGAAATGTCTGCCGGTCATCATTTGATGGAACCAGTGTATATCTACTTGGCAGCATAAGCCGACTGCGCCAGGCTGTAACCCATCGGGTTCATTACGGATGCGAGCTACAATTCGCATGGTTGCAGGGTTCGCAGAACCTGCTGAAAGGTGTCCGTTCCGAGACATAGGTAACAGAACGTTCCGGAGACATGGGTTACTTGATCTCAATCGGTCATCGAAACACTTGAGCCGACCCATTGAGCTACCTACACTTTTTCCTTTTTTCGAGGAGGGAGTGATGCCGTGGAAGGAGTGTTCGGTGATGGATGAAAGACTTCAATTTGTGGCGGAACTGTGCAGGGAGTTCGGGATCTCCCGCAAAACCGGCTACAAGATCTTCGATCGCTACCAGGAATGCGGGGTGCAAGGGCTGACCGACAGGAGCCGGCGCTCCGCAACTATGGGTTGGAACTGCCGGTTGCACCTTGCGCGACGACACACAGAACATCGGCTTTTAGGGAGAAACAACTGGCAGATTGAGGCTGCTGGAGAATCGGGACGAACGATAGATTCGCTGCGTGGCCTTCTGATAATCTTCAGGTTTGGCTAGAAAAATATTTGGAACAAACTTTTGTGGATTGCGGTCATAGAGAGGAAACCAACTGGACTGGACTTGCACCATTAGACGGTGACCGGACAGGAATACATGATTTGCAGTGGGTAAAGCGAAGTTATAGGACAACGGGACATTCGGCGGCAGCGCAGTCGGGTTCTCAAAACTCTCGCGATAGCGCGCGCGGAATATGTCCGCCGCCACCATTAACTGGTATCCGCCCATTTCGGCCTGATCGGCTACCTCCGGAGGGAATACGTCGATAAGTTTGACGACCCAATCGGAGTCGCTCCCACTCGTCGACGCCGTGAGGTGGACCATCGGCTGCCCGCTAATCTTGAGCGGCTTGGTGAGAGGAGAGGAAATATAGCTTACGACGTCCGGGCGAGTTGCCATGTTTCGCTGATCATCGACCAGCCAATGCGACCAAGCAGTACCGCCGAAGTCGCCGGTGGGAATAGGAAGACTCTGAAATGGGATGGGCTTGGACGGGTCTGAAACGTATTCATCGAAGGCGGCTTCGTCTTCCTGCTTCGGATTGAAATCGAGCGCGTGATTGGCCCCCAGATAAATGGCAGCAGGTTGCACCACGCAACCGTCATCGCACCCCGATGGCCATTTGCGCAATTTCCGCCACACATTGGTCCCGGTCTCAAATGCATTGACGGGCGCAATCTCCGACTTATGCGAACCGTCCTGGAGATAGTTATCCAGGAACGGACGCAGTATCTGGTCACGATAATGCGCTGCCGTCTCGGAGTGAAACTTGATCGCCCCGAGAGATGCTCCGGTATCGGAAATTTCCTGTCCGTGATACCACGGCCCGATGACGAGAAAGACTTTGTTGTTATCGGCGTCTTTGGGCTTAATGGCTTTATAGACGGCAGGGGCGCCGTAGATATCCTCCTGATCCCACAAACCGTGGACGAGCATGACTGGAATGGCAAGAGGTTCATTCGCCATGATCTTGTCCACGGCCTGCTCCTGCCAGAACTTGTCATAACTTGGGTGGTCAATCAACTTCCGCCAGAATCCCAACTGATCGAGGCCGTGGCTCTTGCCAAGTTCGCCGGCCGATCCGGCTTCGAGAAACTCCCCGTAGCTGTCGAAGTGACTCGTCCACCAGCGGTTGCTCGAGTCGCGCGAGGATTCGTCCGAGTAAATGAACTCAATATTGGGCTGGCGAAAGGCTCCGAAGTGAAACCAGTCATCGCCCATCCAGCCGTCGACCATTGGGTTTTGCGCGATTGCCACTTTAAGCGCCGGATGAGGATGGATCGCAGCCATCAGCGACAGAAAGCCGTCGTACGAAGTACCGATGATGCCGACCTTCCCATTGGATTCGGGTATGTGCTTCACCAGCCAATCGATGGTGTCATAGGCGTCAGTCGATTCATCGACCGACGTAGCATTTTGGGTTCCGTGGAGCGGCCGATTCATGACGTAGTCACCGCCGGACGTGTACTTGCCGCGAATATCCTGAACGGCCCGGATATATTTGCCCTCCTGGAGGAGACCGGCGGGGTTGTCAAGGCCGTCGTGTAAGACCACACCCATGCGGGAACTTGGCTTGCCGTCAGTCATCTGGGCGGCGTTGAAGGGTGAGCGCGTGAGAAGGATGGGAGTTTTGCCGCCGGACTTGGGGATCAGAATGACGGTGTGCAGGGTCACTCCATCCCGCATGGGTATCTGTTCGTCGCGCTTGATGAAATCGAAGCTGTCAAGGACCGGCCTGAAGCTGCCAGGTATCTCCGAGTGCAAGGCAGGACTCTGCACCTGTTTGTTGTCCTCTGAACTCGTCTGGGCGTTCACAGCGATCAAAGGAAAGAACGCGTTGCTTAAAACTATGATAGAAAGTGCTCGCATGATTTGCTGGAGATTCATTGGCCGTCCTTGATTGTTTGTTATCCAACATTCCTTATCCAGCATGCGCCGG
>Ga0193726_1002987_pt1 | contig 11032 bp, 9 predicted proteins | sample H2c1metaG_FD_144928 | JGI IMG/M metagenome (GOLD analysis project Ga0193726, IMG submission 144928) | Soil microbial communities from a riparian zone of the East river system, Colorado, United States - H2c1 | ecosystem: Environmental > Terrestrial > Soil > Riparian zone | place: USA: East River... | reverse complement strand
CATCGAGAAGAAACTTTTCTGGCACAGGATTTGATAATTCCCAGTCCGGGCGTTCCACCGATGTTGCCGCAGTTGCAGGCGGCGCGCGCGGCGAACATTTCCATTTGGAGCGAGATCGAATTGGCATGGCGATTTCTGCGCGGAAAACTTGTGGCGATTACTGGATCGAATGGCAAGACGACTACGACGGCGCTTGTCGGCCACATTTTTGAGAGCGCGGGAATTCCGACAATCATTGCGGGAAATATTGGGACGCCGCTGATTTCGCGCGTTAGTGAAACGAGTGACAGTACCGTGACAGTTTTGGAAGCGAGCAGTTTTCAATTGGAATTGATCGACCAGTTTCGCCCTGACATCGCGCTGTTGTTGAACGTGACACCGGATCATCTGGACCGCCACCCAACTCTTGACGATTACGCGAAGGCGAAGGCGCGGATATTTGAGAATCAAGTTGCTTCGGACGCGGCGATTTTGAATGCGGATGACGCGGGTGCGCAGCTGCTTACTCCGGTGAAGCCGCGCGTGTTTTGGTTCAGCCGGACGAAGCGCGTGGCCAGCGGAGTTTTTCTGCGCGACGATCAAATTATTTTGCGGCGCGACGGCGATGAGACTGTTTTGTTGAAGCGCGACGATATCGGACTGCGCGGCGAACATAACGTCGAAAACGTGATGGCTGCCGCGGCTGCGGCTTTTCTTGCGGGAGTTGCGCCGCGTTCGATTGCCAGCGCGGTGCGAAGTTTTGCGGCTGTGGAACACCGGCTGGAATTTGTGGCGGAAATAAACGGCGTCAGCTATTTCAATGATTCCAAGGCTACGAATGTTGATGCGACGCTGAAAGCGCTGGACGCGTTTCCGTCGAACTTGCTGGTGATTCTTGGTGGAAAAGATAAGGGCGGTGATTTCACGTTGTTGCGCGACGCTTTGAAGCGGCATGCGAAGCAGGCGTTGTTAATTGGCGCGGCTGCGGAAAAAATTGCTGGGCAAATCGCTGGGTCGGTTCCGGTGGAAACTTTGGGGACTATTGAACGCGCAGTAATTCGCGCGGCGGAAATCGCGCAGCCGGGCGACACGGTTTTGCTGGCGCCGGCGTGCGCGAGCTTCGATCAATTTCAGAATTACGAGCACCGCGGACGCGTATTTAAGCAGCGCGTGCGTCAACTTCAGGAGGAATTCGCCGCGGACGGTCGCGCCAAGGCGAGCTAAATAATGTTCCGAAGACTCGAAACCGATCGCTGGCTTTTTATTTCAACGGTGGCGCTGTGTTTGATTGGCGCGGTGATGGTTTTCAGCGCGTCCGCTGTAACCGCTCGCGCTGATTACTCCAACGCGTATCACTTTTTGCTGCGTCAACTCGGGTTCCTGGTTCTTGGCGCGGTGGGAATGCTTGCGTTGATGAATGTCGACTATCGAATGATTCGAAGGCCGGCGGTGATTTTCGGCGGACTCGGCGCGGTCGTACTGATGCTGATCGCCGTATTTTTTCTGGACAAACACCAGAACACGCATCGATGGATTGCGTATGGCGGGGTTGGAATTCAGCCGTCGGAACTTGCGAAGTTGGCGGTGATTGCGTATCTCGCGTGGTTTCTGGAGCGTCGCATGCGCGCTGGAGAAAATAGCATGAATGATTTGCGCCACACCTTGGTCCCGGCGCTGGCCCCCGTTTTGGTTGTGTGCGCTTTAATTGCAAAACAGCCGGACCTTGGCACCGCGATTGAAATATTTCTGATTGCGCTGGCGATGATGTTTGTTGCCGGTGTCTCAATGAAATTTATTGCCGCGGCGGGCGCGATCGTGACGCCGTACGTCATTTATCTAATTATTTTTGTGCCGTGGCGCTTCGCGAGGTTGATGAGTTTTCTGCATCCGAATCTTGATCCGCAAGGAAAAGGATTTCAGCTGATTCAATCTTTGATCGCGGTTGGTTCGGGCGGATTAACGGGCGTTGGGTTGATGGAAAGCCGACAGAAGCTTTTTTATTTGCCGGAAGCGCACACCGATTTTATTTTCGCTGTTATCTGCGAGGAACTGGGGTTCATCGGTGGTGCTATTGTGCTGGCACTTTTTGCTGTTTACGCTTGGAGAGGAATGCGCGCGGCGCTGGAATCGCTCGATCCATTTGGGAGATTGATCGCGCTCGGAATCACGACGATGGTGGCGAGCCAGGCGATGATTAATTTATGCGTGGTGCTGGGAATGTTGCCGACGAAAGGTATTCCGCTGCCGTTCATTAGTTATGGCGGCTCAAGTTTGCTGGTGATGCTGTTGGCCACGGGCGTGCTGCTAAATATTAGTCAGTCAGCGGGACACGCGATTAGCAGGCACGCAGATTGATCGCGCGAAATATTTTGGCAGAACGTGAAAGCAAGCAGGTACTGAGGTGATGAAATTGTTAGTGGCAGGAGGCGGCACGGGCGGACACGTTTTTCCAGCGCTGGCGGTGACCAAAGAATGGTTGCGTCGCGGAGAAGGACGCGAAGCTGTGTTCGTTGGAACGGATCGCGGACTGGAAAATAAATTGGTGCCACAAGCCGGACTGCCGCTGGAAAAAATTCGGTCGGTCGGATTAAAAGGATCCGGCGGAATGAAACTTGTGCGCAGCGTTGGAATGTTGGGTCCGGCGATGTGGGATTCCGCGGCGATTTTGCGCCGACACAAATTCACCGCGGCATTTGGAATGGGCGGATACGCGGCTGGTCCAGTTTTATTATTGGCGGCACTGAAAAGGATTCCTGTGGTGATATTTGAACCAAACGCCGCGCCGGGATTTGCGAATCGAATTCTGGCGCGATTTGCGACACGCATTGCAACGGGCTACGAAGAGACTGCGCGGGCGTGGGGACACAAAGCGGTGATGACGGGGTGTCCGGTGCGCGCAGAATTTCAATATGTTGCGCCGCGAAAACCTGAGGCGCCATTTCGTATCCTTATTACAGGGGGTAGTCAGGGCGCGCGGCCGATTAATCGGGCGATGAAGGATGCGTTGCAGCACCTGGCGTCGCAAAAGGAAAATTTGCAGATTGTGCATCAGACTGGCGAACGCGAATTTGAGGATGTGCGCGCGGCTTATGCTGCGCTGGGAATTGATGCGCAAGTTTGTCCGTTTTTGAACGACATGCCGGAGCGATTTGCGTGGGCGGATTTGGTGATTTCGCGCGCTGGACAAACTACGATCGCCGAGATTGCTGCGGTGGGACGCGCGGCGCTCTTCATTCCATTCGCGGGCGCGTCGGATAATCATCAACTGAAAAATGCGCAGGCGCTGGAGCATGACGGCGCGGCTCGCGTGCTGACGGAAACGGAATTGAATGGCGCGCGGCTTGCTCAAGAAATATTGGGATTGTTGGCGCAACCAAATGAACTGGTGACGTTGGCAACGAAGGTGCGGAAATTTGCGCGGCCTAACGCGACGCAGGAAATCGTCAACTTAATTGAACAGGTGACACGGCAATGATGGTTACATTTCACAATTTCAAACGCATTCACATGGTGGGTATTGGCGGAATTGGCATGAGCGGCATCGCCGAAGTTTTGCTGACGCTCGGATATAACGTCTCGGGATCGGACTCGAAACTTTCGCCGATTACGGACCGGCTTACGAATCTTGGCGCGACTGTTTATGAAGGGCATCGCGCGGAAAATGTTTCCGGCGCGCACGTAATTGTTACCAGCTCGGCGGTGCGCAAAGAAAATCCTGAGGTTGCGGAAGCGCATCGATTGAAAATTCCCGTGATTCCGCGCGCAGAAATGTTGGCGGAATTGATGCGGCTGAAATATGGAATTGCGGTTGCGGGGGCGCACGGAAAAACTACGACGACCTCGATGGTGGCGTCCGTTCTTGCCGCGGCGGATTTGGATCCGACGTTTGTTGTCGGAGGCCGCGTAAATCAGGCTGGGACCACGGCTCGGCTCGGCAAGGGCGAATATATGGTCGTCGAGGCTGATGAGAGCGACCGCACATTTTTGTTGCTGGCGCCGGTGGTTGCCGTGGTCACGTCGATTGATCGCGAGCACCTCGATCAATACGACTCGCTCGAAGATATTCAAGACGCGTTTACGAAATTTGTGAATCGCGTGCCGTTTTATGGTTCCGCAATTCTCTGCATGGACGAGCCGAACGTGCAGGCGATTCTGCCGAACATCACGCGTCCTGTAATTTCCTACGGCACCAGCAGTCAGGCTGATCTGGTGATCACGGACATTGTTCACACCGGTTTGCAAAGTGATTTCCGGCTTACGTATCGCGGAGACGATTTGGGCATGTTTCATCTTGCTGCGCCTCCGGGAATGCACAATATTCGCAACGCCGCCGCTGCTGCCGCGGTCGCACTTTATCTCGACGTGCCTGCGGATTTGATTCGCGAAGGTCTTGCAACTTTCACGGGGGTTGGCCGGCGATTCGATGTGAAAGGTGTGATCAACGGAATCACGTTGATTGATGACTACGGCCATCATCCTTCGGAAATCCGCGCGACGTTGGAAGCCGCGCGGCTTTGCAAATTTAATCGCGTGTTGGTGCTGTTCCAGCCGCACAGATTTTCGCGCACGCTGCATATGTGGGATGAATTCTGTCGCACGTTCAATAACGCTGACGTTCTGGTGATGACGGATATTTATGCGGCGAGCGAAATTCCGATTCCTGACATTTCTTCTGAGGCGCTTACCGCTGCGATTCGCGAAGCCGGGCACAAGCATGTGGTGTATCGCAGCTCGATGCAGGACGGCATTGATTATTTACTGAAGGAAGCGCGGCCGGGCGACGCCATTCTTACGATTGGCGCGGGAAACGTTGGCCGGGCGTCGGGAGAGATGGCTGTTGTGCTGAACTCTAAAGTGGCGCCGAGTTTTTTGCCAGAGGAATAGAAATAGTTTCGGCGGGCTGAAAACGAAATGCGAATCGAAGACGCCAAAATTCTTGCGGCTCTCCCTGAACTAGGAATAGACCGTCTCGAAGGCGCGTCTTTATCTGATTACACTTCGCTCGGTATTGGCGGCACCACGGATATTCTGCTGATTAAGCGTCGCGCTTCGATCCCAGAACTGGTGCGAATGTTGGACGACGCCGGCTACGCGCACAAATTTTTGGGCGGCGGTAGCAATCTTCTGATTCGCGACGGCGAATTGCCTTGGGTGATGCTGCATCTTGTGAAGCCGGACCCGGAAGTGCGCTTGGAAGGAAATTTTGCATTCGTTGACGCAGCTGCGGATCTTGGCCGGACCGTCACATTCTGCGCGAAGAATAATCTTGGCGGTATGGAAGGACTCATCGGCGTGCCGGGCACCATCGGCGGCGCTTTGAGGATGAACGCCGGGGCGTACGGCATCCAGATCGGCACATATGTTCGAGAGGTTGAGCTTTACCGGGCCGCGAGTCGCAGCCTGGTGACTTTGAAAGGCGATGAGATTCACTTCGAATATCGTCACACTTCTTTCGCGCTCGATGATATTATGCTCGCAGTGAAACTGGAGCTACCCTCCAAACCCTTCAAAGAAATTCTCAACGGGATTCGTATCTGTAATGAGAAGCGCAGATCCAGCCAGCCGTTAAATCAAAAAAGCGCGGGATGTATTTTTAAAAATCCACCGGGCGCAAGCGCCGGACGAATGCTGGACGAGCTTGGCCTGAAGGGGCTGAACGTCGGCGACGCACGCGTTAGTGATCGCCATGCAAATTTTTTTGTGAACGCCGGAAACGCCACCGCCGCACAAATGCTTTCGCTGATCGATACGGTGCGCGAGCGCGTCCGGCAATCTTACGGAATCACTCTGGAAGAAGAGGTCATCATCTGGAAGTAACACATCGGCGGGTGTGAAACAAAATGACTAGCGAAACAGATGCCATAAATCCCGAAGCGATCGCAGACGAAGAGCCGCGATACCTGCGGCGTCAGAAGCCTGTGGAGGTTCGCCGCAAGAAATTTGGCAAGCGCAACTGGCCGTTCTATCGCCGCGCGATGGTTGCGGGCGCAGCTGTGCTTGTCGGCGGATTCGCACTCTATGAGTTGGGCAGTTTTTTTCTGTATTCGCCGCGCGTCACTTTGGCGAGCCTCGATCAAATTGAAATTACCGGCACGCATTATCTGGCGCGGCAAACAATTACCGAAAGATTCGCTCAGGATGAAAATAAAAGCGTGCTGCGTATTCCACTGGACCAGCGCCGCGCCGCGCTCGAATCAATTCCATGGGTGGACCACGCAATTGTTTCGCGCATTCTGCCGGACCGTCTGCGCGTGGAAATTGTGGAACGGTCTCCTGTCGCATTTCTTCGCAATGGAACCGATCTCGGCTTGATTGATGGCCACGGAGTTTTGCTGGACCGGCCTGTGGAGGGTGATTTCCAATTTCCAGTGGTCAGCGGGATTACCGAAGGAACTCCGGCAGGTCAGCGCGAGCAGCGTATGGGTTATTACACCGAGCTCCTGCGTGATCTTACAGATGTAAAACCCGGTGCTGCGGATCATGTTAGTGAAGTGGATTTGTCTGATGCGAGCGATGTTCGTGTGACTTTTGCAGGACTAAGTGAAATGGGAATAACCGGCCTCGACGATCAAGGCCCGGTGCTCGTGCACTTCGGAACGAAAGATTTCGGAACGAAGTTTCGCGTGCTGGTTGAAAATATTTCACAGTGGCGCGCTTCGGCAGGTCGTGTGGATTCAGTTGATCTGCGCTTTTCAAAGCAAGTGGTTGTAAACCCAGAATCGCGCGCGGTTGCAATAAAAGCGCCGGCGTCGATAATGGAAACGCGAACAATTTCACGTCCGGCGAGCACCAAGCCGGCCAGCGCAAAAAAATCTCGTTGAATTAATATTGCCGCGTCGCCATTCATGCAGAATGGTTTGCGAGCGAACAAAACGGACGGAGCGGCGGATTGGCAAAAAAGGAACGCTATATCGTTGGGCTTGATATCGGCAGCGCAAAGACTTGCGCGCTGATGGGCGAGCTCGACGAAAGTGGTGGAGTTAAATTCGTGGCGATTGGCGCAACGGATTCCAAGGGCTTGCGTAAAGGACTGATCGTGAATTTGGACGCCACAGTGAGCTCTATTCGCCGCGCTGTGGAAGAAGCAGAAAGCGCCGCGGGAGTTCCAGTCGAGTCCGCGATTTTGGGAGTTGCGGCCAGAAGGCGCGCGATGTTCAACGTGACGATATTCGTCGCGCGGTAGACGCCGCGCGAGCCATCACTTTGCCGGAGGACCGGGAAGTGCTGCACGTTCTTCCTCAGGAATTTGTGTTGGACGCGCAGGATCACATTCGCGAACCGATGGGGATGGTCGGCCAGCGATTGGAAGTGAACGTTCACATCGTCACGTCGGCAATTTCCGCGTCGCAGAATCTTGTGACTGCCGCGAACAAAGCCGGTGTGATTGTTGCGGACACAGTTCTTGAGCCGCTAGCGGCCGCTGAAGCGTGCCTGATGCAGGACGAGCGTGACTTGGGTTGTGCGCTGCTGGATATCGGCGGAGGCAGCATAGACATTGTGGTCTTTGCCGGAGGAGTTGTGCGTCACGCGGCAGCGGTTCCGATTGGCGGCGATCATTTCACGAACGATTTGGCCGTCGGCCTGCGCACTCCAGTTCCGGAAGCCGAGCGAGTGAAACGCGAACACGCTTGTGTGTTTCGCGATTTGCTGACGGAAGATACGCCAATCGAAATTGCGAGCGTTGGAGATCGTCCGCCCCGCACGGTGTTCTCTCGAATGTTGTGCGATATAGTTGAGCCGCGCGCGCAGGAAATGCTTTCGCTAGTGCGCGACGAATTGAAGCGTGCTGGATTGGACGCGATGATTCCCGCCGGATTGGTTCTTACCGGCGGAGGCGCAAAACTAAAAGGATTAGTGGAATTGACCGAGCAAACATTTTCTCTGCCGGTGCGGATTGGAATACCGCGCGGATTGCCCGGCTTGCCGGATGAATTTGCGCAGCCTGAATATTCCACAAGCGTTGGATTACTTTTGTACGGAGCACGGGCGCGTCGACAAGTTGCGGCGCGGCCAACTTCGATGATGGGAAAGTTGAAAGCAATGTTTGCAGGGCAATAGAAGCTTTATATAAAAATAATTCTTAACGGGCCAAATATTTTTACCGGACGGCTGTGACGGGACTCCAGTCCATCGGGCGCGCTTTCCGGAGCGGGATGCAGCTAAAAGAAATGGGGGATTTCACATGACACCGAAGGACACAGGAATTCGTTTATCGTTCAGCGAAGAACTCTTGCAAGGCGCAAAAATCCGCGTCGTGGGAGTTGGTGGCGGCGGATGCAACGCCGTCAACCGCATGATTCGCGCCAAAGTGGAAGGCGTGGAATTCATCGCGGCCAACACAGATTTGCAGGCGCTAAAAATGTGTCAGGCGCCGGTAAAACTTCAGCTCGGTGCGAAGCTCACCAAGGGACTCGGCGCCGGAGCTAATCCCGACATCGGCCGCAAAGCCGCGCTGGAAGACACTGAAAGAATTATTGACGCCATGGAAGGTTCCGACATGGTGTTCATCACCACGGGCCTTGGCGGAGGCACAGGAAGCGGCGCCGCGCCCGTTGTCGCATCGCTCGCAACCGAACTCGGCGCGCTGACTGTCGCCGTCGTCACCAAGCCGTTCGCGTTTGAAGGCAAGCGGCGCATGTTGCAAGCGGAACAAGCGCTGCAAGAACTTGTGGGCTGCGTGGATACCGTCATCGTGATTCCGAACGAGCGCCTGATGGACACGGTCGAGAAGGGCACCAGTTTCTTTGAAGCGTTCCGCATCGCCGACGATATTCTGCGTCAGGCCGTGCAGGGCATCAGCGACATCATCACCGTGCCCGGAATTATCAATCGCGATTTCGCCGACGTGAAAGCCATCATGCACGGACAGGGTTACGCCGTGATGGGCACCGCCGTTGCATCCGGCGCGAATCGTGCCATTGATGCCGCGAATCGCGCCATCAATTCTCCGCTGCTGGAAGATAATTCGATTCAGGGCGCGCAGGGAATCTTGATTAACGTTTGCGGCTCGTCGAGTCTTTCGCTGCACGAGATTCACGAAGCTTCGTCTGTGATTCAGAAAGCCGCGCATGAAGACGCCAACATTATTTTTGGAGCCGTGCTCGACGAAAGCATGAAGGAAGCCGTGAAAATTACGGTGATTGCTGCCGGCTTCCGTGACGCAGCTCGAAAAGTTGTTCAGCAGCCGCGATCTTCTTATTTGCCGAAGACATGGAAGGCTGGACGGATTGAAGATGTCGTAGCGGAACCGGTTGCGCAGGCAGCGCCTACGCCACCCGCGCGCCAAACGCCGGAAATTATTCATGAAGTTCAGACCGATGATCTGGAAGTGCCGACATTTTTGCGGCGAAAAGTGCAAAGCGCGTAACGCAATTCAGAATCAATTAACGGGCACGATTCGCATCCGCGAATCGTGCCCGTTTGTTTTGGAGGGCATCACAAGCGCGCTAGAATCGTCCGCATGGAAGGGAAATGCCGCATTGCGCGCAACGTGCTTCGGCAAATGCTGGAAGCGGCGCGCGAAGATTCGTCCCACGAATGCTGCGGACTGCTGGCTGGACGCGATGGCGCAGTCACGAAGTCTTTTCCCGCGCAGAATGCTTTAGCTAGCGCGACCGCCTACGAAATCGCGCCCCAAGAACTCTTCGTCCTCTTTCGCAATATTCGCGCGCAAAATCTCGACTTCCTTGGGATTTATCACTCGCATCCGCAAACAGAAAATATTCCTTCGGCAACGGATATCTCCCGCGCCTATTATCCTGACGCGATTTATTTCATAATTTCGCCGCGAGCGGGCGCGCCAAAGCCAATCCGAGCTTTCCGGATTCGCGATGGCAATTTCACGGAATTGTCGATCGAAGTTATTTCGTAGGAAAGCTGCTACCAGCGCCCTGCGTATAGAGGGAGCTGCGAAGTAAATATCGCAATTTCTCCGCGCACGCGCGTTTCAATTTCACCGTCGCCCAAATGCATCAGCACTTCAGCAATCCACGCAGCGATTTTTTCCATATCGGCTTCGCGCATTCCGCGCGTTGTAATTGCCGGCGTGCCCATGCGAATTCCGCTGGCCGTCATTGGCGGAAGTGGATCGAATGGAATGGCATTTTTGTTCACGGTGATTCCCGCGCGATCCAGTCCCGGCTGCGCGTCCTTGCCTGTCAATCCGCGTGACTGGATATCCACGAGGAATAAATGATTATCGGTGCCACCGCTCACAATTCTGAAACCGTGTTTCGCCATCGCTGCGGCTAGCGCACGCGCGTTTGTAACAACTTGTTCCTGATACACGCGAAATTCCGGCTCCATTGCTTCCTTCAGGCAGACGGCCTTCGCGGCGATGGTATGCATGAGAGGGCCGCCCTGAATGCCTGGGAACATCAACTTATCGAGTTCCTTTGCGTATTGCGCGCGGCACAAAATTAGTCCGCCACGCGGACCGCGCAGCGTTTTGTGCGTCGTGGTGGAAACAAAATCCGCGTGGGGCACGGGACTCGGATGTACGCCTGCCGCGACCAATCCCGCGATGTGCGCCATATCTACGAACAACAACGCGCCTACGGCCTTTGCAATTTCGGCGAACCGCGCGAAATCGAATACCCGCGAATAGGCGCTTGCTCCGGCGACAATCATTTTTGGTTTGTGTTCACGCGCCAGGCGATCCACTTCGTCATAATCGATTAATTCCGTTTCGCGTGTCACGCCGTAGGGCACAAATTTGTACATACGTCCGCTGAAATTCAGCGGATGTCCGTGCGTCAAATGCCCGCCGTGCGCCAGATTCATTCCCAGCACCGTGTCGCCCGGTTGCAGCGTGGACATATATACAGCGGTATTCGCTTGCGAGCCCGAATGTGGCTGGACGTTGGCGTGTTCCGCGCCGAATAATTTGCGCGCGCGGGCGATGGCGAGAGTCTCGACGACATCAACATTTTCGCAGCCGCCGTACCAGCGTTTCTTGGGATAACCCTCGGCGTATTTATTCGTGAGCACCGAGCCTTGCGCTTCCATTACGGCGGGGCTGACGAAGTTTTCGCTGGCTATCAGCTCGATGTTT
>Ga0193726_1002985_pt1 | contig 11042 bp, 12 predicted proteins | sample H2c1metaG_FD_144928 | JGI IMG/M metagenome (GOLD analysis project Ga0193726, IMG submission 144928) | Soil microbial communities from a riparian zone of the East river system, Colorado, United States - H2c1 | ecosystem: Environmental > Terrestrial > Soil > Riparian zone | place: USA: East River... | reverse complement strand
CGCAGTACAACACCGGTATCCGGCGGGCCGAGATTGAGGGTCAGCTGGGCCGGTTCGAGTCGGATCCGGCGCTGTTGTCCGTCGTCGATGATGCCTACGTATCGCTTAATCCGCATGCGCCCGCCGCCGTTACTCTGCGGATCATTATTCGTTGGGACTATCTGAAAGATGGCGTGGAGACCGGGCAGTTCAAAGATCAGACGGTAGCGACCTGGAATCCGCCACCAGTGGGAAGAAAATGAATCGCATCGGTACATGGCTGACCGAGGCCGTCCCCAAAGGTCGGGTTGCCAGCTTTCGTACGGTCATCTACTTGTTTGTGGCACTGGACCCGGTTTGGTTTACGCCGTGGGTGCGCACGCACGCTTCGATTCCGGGGCAGTTCTATGAGCCGCTGCTCGTCGGCCGTGTCCTGCACCTGCCGACACCGACGTCCCTGTTTGTCAAAACGATCTTTTGGTTGCTGATCGCAGTTGCGGTGTTGGCCGCGTCGGGCCGGGCGCCGCGGCTGCTCGGGTGGACGGTGTTCGTACTCTACTTCGAGTGGATGATCATCGCCATGAGCTACGGAAAGGTCGATCACGACCGGTTCGGGCTACTAGTCGCGCTCGCCGTGCTGCCGACCGCCGGAGCGGCCCGACACGGCGACACCGCGAAGACTGAGCGCGGCGGCTGGGCGCTGCGTGTCACTCAGCTTGCGGTGGTCGCGACGTATTTCTTCTCAACGTGGGCGAAGATGCGCTTCGGTGGCATCGGCTGGCTGACGAGCGCGACGCTGGAACGGGCGATCATCCGTCGAGGCACCGCGCTGACCGATCTGCTCACCTCGCGCCATTGGATTCTGGTCGCCGCACAATTCGGCATAGTCGCGTTCGAACTGTCCAGCCCGATCGTATTCTTCGTCAACCAACGCTGGCGTTACCGCATCGTCGCGTTGTTCTACAGTTTTCATGTCATGGTGTTCGCGACGATTACGATCTCGTTCGCGCCACACTTGGCTGCGATGACAAGCTTCCTGCCATTGGAGAAGCTCCGGCCGATGGTATGGCTGAAACAGCTGATCAGACCACACTTGGCGGCACCACGCCGGCAGCCTTTCGCCGATCCCGCTCCGCCTGTGGCAGCGAACACGCAGCCGTCCCGCCCGGCAGACGATGGCGGTTTCGCGATATCCACCGATAAGCCGGCCAACACATCCACAGGACTGGCCGGCTAGCCAACACCACACCCAGCACGCGCCAAACCGAACCAGCATCACGCAGCAGCGACGCGATCGCCTCGGGACCCGCGACGATCCGGTCTGATCCGATCCACTGGACCGCGGCCTCGGCCGCATCCCGGGTTACCCCGAGCGCATCAAGGTCGGCAAACTGCCACGGCACAACCTGCGCCGACGTCGGGATCCTGTGGTCGATGAAGCGCGCACAGCTCGAGCAGAACGAACAGTCGCCGTCATACAGGAACACCGGTCTACTCATAGTTCCAGTCTGCTCCTATTACCAGATCCGCCGCCTGCGGTTCGAATGGACAAGTCCCGCTCCTGGTGGACGCCAGTGCGTCAGCAAGTCGCGGTTAGCTGTTGAGGCGACCGAGCACCTTGGTCGCGCACTGTTCCAGGACCGTGCGTGCGTCCAGGTCGAGGCTGTGGATGGCGACCAGGGCCGCTAGCGCGACATCGGCGAGTTCGGCGGCGACATCATCAACGGTATGCGTGACGCCTTTGCGCGGATTGTTGCCCACGACGCCGATCCAGGCGCCCGCAGCCTCGCCGGCCTCCTCGGTGACCTTGAGAATCCGGAACGTCTGCTGATGGATGTCGGTGCCGTTGCTGCGGTCGAGCCACGCCCGCGACTCCTCGACGGCACGCCAGATCTGGTCGGTCACATCGCCCACTGTAAGGCAGACACCGATCCGTGGTCGGCCGGTGCAACGACCGACCAGGGACCGTCGCGTCAGTGCAGGTTTTGCACCGGACCGCCGGAGAACGGCACGGCGTAGACGGTCCGGATGCCGGGAGCCTCGGTCAGTCCCCTCCCAGGAGTTATGTCCGACCTTAGTCATTCACAACGTTGGTTGCTGCCCCCGTATTGCACGGCACAGATCGATGGTGAACTGGGTGGTCGAGGAACGCGTGCCCATATATATGGATGCCGTGAACCCGGAGTTGGCTGCACGAGGTGAACTGCTCGGTCACCGCTACCGTCTGCACGAAGCGATCGGGCACGGCGGGATGTCGGTCGTCTATCGAGCTTATGACCTGGTGCTGGACCGGACGGTCGCGGTCAAGATGATGGCGCAGGTCGGCGATCCGAAGCTGCGGGCGAAGTTGCAGGCCGAAGCACGTGCCTATGGCCGGATCAATCACTCCCGGATCGCGCAGGTCTTCGACTACGGCGAAACGGATCGGCCCGGCGGACCGCCGGCGCCGTACATCGTGATGGAACTTGTCGAGGGCGACTCGCTTTCGAGCCGGCTCGCCGACGGGACGGCACTGCCCTGGCGGTCCGCCACCGTCATCGCCGCCCAGATCGCGCAGGCGCTCGCCGCCGCGCATGCCCGCGGCCTTGTCCACCGCGACATCAAGCCGGGCAACGTCATCATCACCGACATCGGTGTCAAGCTGGTGGACTTCGGGATCAGCGCGGCGATCGGTGCACCCGAGGCGGACGACGACGGTGAGGTCCTCGGAACCCCGTCCTATGTCGCGCCGGAGCGCATCACGAACGTGCCGGTCGGCCCGGCCGCCGATGTGTATTCACTCGGTGTGCTGCTCTATCGCATGCTCGCCGGAACGATGCCGTGGACGGTCGATTCGCGCACCCAGCAGCTGGCAGCGCACATGTTTGTCGATGCTGCTCCGCTCCCGCCGATCGCAAGCCTGCCCGACGACGTTGCCCAACTCTGCGCGACGTGCCTGGCGAAGGATCCTAATCAGCGACCTACCAGCGCAGATGTCGCCACAATCCTGGACCGGGTCGTCGCCGGGCAGACGTCATCAGCCGACGTGCCGGTGCCGGCTTTCGTACCCGGTGTCACCGCGGCGCGGGATAATCGCACCCGGTCACTCGGCGATACGTACAGTCCGATGGTGCGTTTGCGTCGCCGCCGACCGGCGCTGGTCCTGGCCCTCGCACTCGCCGCAGTCTCGGCCGCGCTGCTGGTCACGGTGTGGACCACCGGCGGGACGGCACCGCGCGTCAACTCGGCCGATGCCGCCTCGTGTGACAGCACCTTTTCGGTTGTCCGCGACGGTGGTAGCGATTTCACGGCCAACGTGACGGTGACCAACACGAGCGCCGTCCCGCTGCACGGTTGGCGGCTCGCGTTCGCCCTGCCGGGTCGGCAGACACTCGAGCCGAATGGTGACGGCACGACAGTGACGCCGGAGGATGGCTCGCCCTACGTCGTCACGGTGACGCAGTCGGGCTCGAACGTGCTCGCTGTTGCCGGTGCGGATCACGTGCTCGCCTCCGGGGCCAGAGCCGTCCTGCCGCTCAGCGCCCGTTATGCCGGCTCAAATCTGCTGCCCACGACCTTCACGCTCAACGGAGCGACCTGCCGGACGCAGGTAGCCGGTGCCGTCTCCACGTCACCGGCAGCCGTCGGTCCGACCCTGGTCCCGCGATCGACCGCTGCCAAGACCGACGATGGCGGTCACGGGCATGGACACGGCAACGGCGGCAGCGGTGGCGGTGGCGATGGCGATGGCAATGGTGGTCCTGGCAAGGGCTGAGTGACTAGGGAGACCCTGGCCACGACGTACGTCAGCGGGCGTACTCCCTGCGGCCGTCGCAGCCGCTGGGAGTACGGCACGGATACGCCCGTCGCCAGATGCCTGGACTGCGCCCGATACATAGGCTGGACCGACAACGGCACATTTCACGAACGACGTCACATCATGCGGGGGAGGCTGCCATCGCCGCCGTCGAACATGTGATCGACAACCCGATCAGCGGTGAACGGATTGTCATCCACCAGACTGCGGTCGAGACCGGCGGCACACTGCTGGCTTGGGAACTGCGGCTCGCGCCGGGCGGTCGGGTGCCGAGTAGCCACGCCCATCCGGTCCAGGAGGAGCGGTTCACGGTGGTCGAGGGCCGGATGCGGTTCCGGGTCGCCGGTCGGCCGATCATTGTCGGTCCGGGTGAAATGGTGACGGTACCGCCCGGGACCGTACACAGTTTCGCGAATGCCGGCGGCATGCCAGCCCGGGTATTGGTGACGACGACACCCGCGCTGGAGATGGAGGCGCTGCTGGAGACCGCGGCCGCGATGGCCCGCGAGCAGCGCTCGGCGGGACGCTCGCTGCCGCGGCTGGTCGACCTGGCGCTGTTCATGACGGACTTCGAACCGGAAGTACGGGCACCGTACGTGCCCGCCGCCCTGGTCCGGCTGGTGATGCGCTCGCTCGCGCGCACGGCCCGGTGGCGTCGGATCGACTCACGTTATCGAGCCGCGCGGGTGGGCGCTGGCGGCGACCGGCGAGTGGCCAGCGGGTGACCGCGGTCGAGGTGCGGCATCTGGTCAAGCGCTACCGCGGCGCACGCGACAACGCCGTCGACGACGTGTCCTTCGAAGTGCCGGACGGGCAGTTTTTCTGCCTCCTCGGACCGAACGGTGCGGGTAAGACAACGACCGTCTCGATCCTCACGACCACGTTGACCGCCACGGGTGGACAGGTTCTGATCGCCGGCAAAGACATGGCCTCCGAGCGGTCGACCGTGCGCGAACAATTGGGTGTCGTCTTCCAGCAGCCGTCGCTGGACGTGAACCTGACGGCCGAGGAAAACATTCGGCTGCACGCCGTGCTCTACGGCTTGTACCCATGGCGCCCGCTATATCGCACCATGCCCGCGGCGTATCGGCGGCAGGTGACGGAGTTGGCCGGCGTGCTCGGGATCGCCGACGTCCTGGGCCGGCGTACCCGCACGCTCTCCGGCGGGATGCAACGCAAGCTGGAGATCGTACGCGCGCTGATGCATCGACCGCTTGTGCTGTTTCTCGACGAACCGACGGCGGGACTCGACCCGGAAAGCCGGCACAGCCTCTGGGCCTATCTTCGCCAGATCCGCCGCGACCAGGGCACGACTGTCTTCCTCACCACGCATTACCTCGCCGAGGCGGAGGTTGCCGACGCGGTCTGCGTGTTGTTGAAGGGCCGGGTCATCGAGCAGGGCAGCCCGTCAGACGTCAAGGCCCGCTACACCCGACCGGAGTTGGTGCTCGATGCTCAGGACCGGGTGGCGCTCCGCGAGGAGTTGCGAGCACTTGGCATCGCCGTTAACGACGACGTGCCGGTACGGATCCCGATGAGGGGGAGCGATGCGCGCACTGCCGACGGGCGCAGCGCGCAGGAAGTCGTCCGGAGCCTCGGATCGGACCTGACCCGGCTCGAGATCGTGCAGCCGACCCTGGAAGACACCTACCTCCTGCTGCTGGAGCGGGCCGGACTGCTGGAGCGGGCCGAGCAGCTGGAGCGGGCCGAGCAGCTGGAGCGGGCCGAGCAATGAGCACCGCTCACGTCAACTTACCGCGAGCCGGTGGTCGCACCACGCACGAACTGTCGGCCGTTGCGGCGATCGCACAGCGCGATGTGATCAAACTGATCCGGGATCGACCCCGTCTCGCCGTAAACCTGGCCTTTCCCATCCTGCTGATCGCCGGACTCGGCAGCGTCCTGCAGTCGACTGTCGGCCAGAGCACCGGAGTAGACGCGGTCACCCTCGCGTTTACCGGGGTGCTCGCTGCGACGCTGTTCCAATCGGCGGCCGCCGGCATGATCTCCATCGTCGAGGACCGCGAGAACGACTTTTCCCGCGAATTGTTTGTCGCCCCCGTGTCCCGGCTGACCCTGGTCACCGGCAAGATCATGGGTGAGACGGCGGTCGCGCTCGGCCAGGGTGTCTGCGTGGTGGCGTTCGCCGTGGCGTTCGGTGTCCGGATGAACGCCGGTCAACTGGCCAGGATGGTGCCGGTGGGCCTAGCGTGCTGCCTGCTCGGTGGCGCATTTGGGCTTGCCACCATCGCGGCACTGCCAAATCAGCGGTCTGCGATGCAGATCTTCCAATTTCTGATCATCCCGCAGTACGTCCTCGGTGGAGTGTTGGTGCCACTGCACAGCCTGCCGCGTTACCTGGACGTGCTGGCCCGGGCGATGCCGCTGCAATATGCGGTGGATCTGAATCGGGCGGCGTTCTATCTGGGCAGGCCGGCATACGGAAGCGTCGTGACAACGGCTCCGCTGCTGGATGTCGTGGTGATCGGCGGGTTGTTCACGCTGCTGCTGACCGTCGGAGCGGTCGTCTTCGACCATCGGGAGCGTGCCCGGTGACCACGCCCATACCTCTGCTTTTTCTGGTCGCCGACACCGGCGGTGGACATCGGGCGGCCGCGCGAGCGGTCATCCAGGCCCTGCATCACGACTATCCGGACACGTTCGACGCGGTGCTGTGCGATCCGCTTGGCGGGCCGCGGGCCGCCGGATTGCTCCGTCGTGTCACTCGCCTGTATGCACCGTCGATCCGGTGGGCGCCCTGGACGTGGGGTGCGATCTACTACGGCTGCGACTCGCGCCCGGCCGTACGGCTGCTGCAGTCGACGCTCCTGGCCCTGGCACATCGTCCCGTCGCCGATGCCGTGGCCTACCACCAGCCGGCGGCTATCGTGTCGTTCCACCCGCTGACCGGCGGTGCGGCGGTACGCGCCCGCAATCTTCAAGCTCCATTTGCGCCGGTCGTCACCGTAGTCACCGACCTGGTCAACGTGCACAGGGCTTGGCGGGACGACAAGGTCGACCGGATCGTCGTGCCGCGCACCGCGATCCGACGGTCGCTCGACGCGATGACCGACCGCAGCGGTCGCCGAGTCGAGATCGGCATCCCGGTGGCGGCCGCGTTCGCCGCCGGGCCGTTGGGTCCGTCGCAGCGCGCCGAGCTGCGACGTTCGCTCGGCGTGCCGGAGCACGGTTTCCTCGTCGTGTTGACCGGCGGTGGTGAAGGCGCCGGCGGTATGGCCCGCCGGGCGGCCGCGATCCTGCGGCGATGTAGCGACGTCCACGTGGTCGCGCTCTGCGGCCGCAATCGGACGTTGCATCGCAGGCTTGCCGGGCTCGGCGCACGGTATGCCGGGCGACTCACCGTCCACGAATTCATCGACAACATGGCGGATTGGTTGCGCTGCGCCGACGTCGTGGTCGGCAAGGCCGGCCCGGGCACGATAGCGGAGGCGACATGCTGCGGCGCACCGCTGCTGCTGACCTCGCATGTGCCCGGTCAAGAACGCGGCAACACCGAGTTTGTCGTACGGGCAGGTGCCGGGCGGCACGCGCCGACAGTGCGCCACCTCGTACGCGAGATCGTCGCGTTGCGGCGTAATCCCGCCGCGCTGGACGCGATGCGCGTCGCGTCGGCCCGCCTCGGCCAACCGACCGCAGCCGCCGACATCGTGGCGCTCGTCGCCGGCCTCGCCGGAGCGCGGGTTCGGCCGGACGTGTCGGCGATGGTCGCCCCCGCCGACGAGCGCCCGGCACCGGTGCCGACTCGGAAGTCCGCGCGACCCGTGATAGCCGGACTCAATGCGGGCTGATCACGCGGCCACGGCAAGGCTGCGCACCGCCGCGGCGGTAGCCGGACTCGTTGTGCCCGTCGTCGCGCAGCTGCGCATCAAACGTGCTGCCCGTCCCCTGACCGATCGCTGGCGGCACCTGCCGGTCACACCACGCGGAGACACCCGGCTGGGCATCAGCTTCCGACCACGACAAGCCGAGGCGCTGGATTTGGACCCGCGGTCGAGCCTTCGGACGCTGCTGCACTACCCGTTTCAGGTCGTCCGGCTGGCCGCGTACTGGAATTGGATCGAGCCCGTACCTGGCAGGTTCGACGCCGACGAACTCGACTCCCAGATCGAAGCCGCCGAGCAGGCGGGCAAGGAGATCATCGTATGTGTCGGTCCGGTCAAGGCATTCGGCTACCCGGAGTTCTTCGTACCCGAGCACCATTTGCCCACCCCGCTGCGCGAGGGAAAGCTCGTCGATCCGGCCCGACACCGGGCACTGCTCGATGCCGCGACGGCGTTCGCGACCCGAATCGTCGAACGCTACCGCGGCTGCCGGTCCATCGTCGCCTGGCAGGTGGAGCACGAAGCCGTCGATCCACTCGGGTTGGAGCATTCGTGGCGGCTCTCGACGGACTTCGTCCGCGAGGAGGTCAACGCGGTCCGCATGGCAGACCCCACCCGGCCGATCATGATGAACGGCTTCCTGCCGACCTCGATTCCGGTGGCGCTGCATCAGGGCTGGCGCACCCGTGACCAGGGCGACTCCTTGTCGGTCGCGCAGGGCCTCGCGGACATCGTCGGTATCGACTTCTACCCGCGGCACGCGGTCGCGGCGCTCGGCGCACGGGCCGTATACCTGGACGGCGACCGCGCTGGATGGCAACAACGGCGCCGGAAACAGCTGTTCGAGTGGGCCGGCCGTACCGGTCGCGGCCTGATGGTGTCCGAAGGGCAGGCCGAGCCGTGGGAGGCGATAACCGTTCCGCCGAGCCCTGACCGCGAGGGCATGTACAGCTGCCTCCCGGAGCATCTGGTCGCCAACTACAACCGGTGCATGAGCTGGAATGACGGCGCGGATTGCCGAATATCCGCCTACCTGTTCTGGGGTGCCGAATACTGGCTACGCCGCCAACGCGACGGTGACTCAAGCTACCTCCGGGCGTTCAGCCGGGTGCTCGACGTCGCTTGAGCGGTGACCGTCATTCGCGTGCGTCGGCTAACGGTGGCGTCCGCCCGGCGTCGACGTTTGCGATACGGTCAACGCGGCCGCACGCGCGATCATCGGGCGGCGGCATCAGCTGGGAAAGGACGGTAATGGACACCGAAATCGACGAGCGACGCCGAGCTGGACTCCATCGCTTCCTCACGTTCGCCGACGCCGTCGTGGCGATCGCCGCGACCCTGCTGGTCCTGCCGCTCGTCGAAACCGCTTCGAATATGGGCCACAAGAGCGTTCACGATCTGCTGTCCGACGACGGTCACCGGTTGCTCGCATTCGCATTGAGCTTCGCGGTGATCTGGCGGTTCTGGCTCGTGCATCACGCCATATATGAGCAGGTTATCGACTACACCAGGCTCCTGCTGTGGTGCAACTACGTCTTCCTGTTCGGCGTGGTCTTCCTGCCCTTTCCGACCGAGGTCCTTGGCATCGCGAGCGACCGGAGCGTCGGAAACCTGGCGTTCTACATCGGCACGCTGACCGTGGTGACCGTAGCCAATCTGGCCCAACAGTGGATCATCACTCGTACCCCCTCGTTGCAAGCCCCGGCCGTGCGCGGAAGGCTCACGGTCATCCCGGCCGCGGTGTCAGCCATCGCCATGTGTCTGGCGCTCATCGTCGCGGTGACCGTGCCGGTGATCGGCATCTGGGCGCTGTTGATCCTGGTCGGATCGTCCTTCGTCGAGAAATGGCTGCTGAAGAGGCGGCCCGACGCCGTTGTGTGACCATCGGCACTGTCATTAGGTGGGAAATCCGGAGGTCACGACGCCGTAGACGGCCTAGCGTCGGGGTTATGAAGGCGACGTTCACCAAGATGGGCACGACGCGCTACAGCGTGGCGGTCACGCGAGCGAAAGGCTCGACCTCCGTACCGACGCAGTCGGCTCCGCAGGATGCATATATGCCGCGCGAGCTCGCGCAGTTCCTCGTCGAAGAGCAGTTCGGCATCCGTCTGGGTGTCTTCGGCCGGCTTGCCGCAGCTGACTCCATCGGACAGCGGCCCGGCGAGCAGGATCGCTCGGGACGCGCTCGCCGAGCGGCCGCGCGCGCGAACGACATGAGTCGCGCGGAAATGGACCGTTCAGAGCGCCTCGTGGCGCTGTGCCGCTCGTTGTGGGAGGCGAGGGCCGGCCGCGCGTCCGGTCACCCGGCCGTTATTGACATGACGCTGGCGACGCCCTTCGACGTCGATCGCGCCATCCATCGCCTGGATGACGTCTCGGCCAGGTGGATCGCACTCGCACAGGGTGAGTCCATCAGCATGGAGTGGCCTTCGGAGCTGGCGTTGAGCACCGCGAATTCCACTCGCTGACCCGGATCTTGGGTTATGCGGATCTTGGCGATGCGCTGGCCCTAGGCCAGGAGGTGCCGTAGGTATCGATCGGGATTGTCGAGGTAGGCGCGCCAGTGGGCGACCAGGTCCAGAGTGCGCCAGTCCTCGACGTCGTGGAGGCCGTCGGCATCGAGCGCGACGATGTGCGCGCCCGGCAGAGCAACGAGCAGTGGCGAGTGGGTGGCGACAATCACCTGTGCACCTTGGCGCGCGAGGTCGTGCAGGCGCCCGAGGAGACTCAGCGTCGAAGTGAAGGACAGTGCCGACTCGGGCTCGTCCATCAGATAGAAGCCGGCTCCGCCGAATTTGCGTTCGAGCAGGGCGAGAAATCCTTCGCCGTGGCTGCGATCGTGCAGGTCCGTGTCCGGCGACTTGGGCAAACCCTCAAGATAGGTATAGAGGCCGTGCATCGTCTCGGCCCGCAGAAAATAGGCGCGGGCGCGTCCGCCGGGGGAGCGCACCAGCTGCAGCGCGTCGCCGAGCGGAGATTCGGTGATGCGAGTCGAGTGTTGAGCACCCCGTGACCCGCCTTCGGGATTGAGCCCGTAGGCGGCCGCGATCCCCTCGACCAGGGTCGACTTGCCAGAGCCGTTCTCGCCGACGAAGAACGTCACACCCGGCCGCAAATCGAGACCATGATCGAGTACGGAAGCGATGGCCGGGACGCGAGCCCACCAGGCCGTACGGTCGATCGGCTCACCGGATGCCTCGATCCGGCGTACGGGATGCGATGCGAAACCCCTACTCACAGAACTCAGCCTATGTGTGCGACCAGATGGCGACCCAGTCGATCTCGACGTTGCCGGCGGCGGCATCATCCGGACCGTCGGGACTGGTCTCGGTCTGCAGGACCCAGTGCATCGGGCTGTCGGGCAGGATCGTGGCGTCGGTGTTGCTGCCGGCCACGGCACCATCGAGCGTGAATGTGACGCTCTG
>Ga0193726_1002984_pt1 | contig 11045 bp, 5 predicted proteins | sample H2c1metaG_FD_144928 | JGI IMG/M metagenome (GOLD analysis project Ga0193726, IMG submission 144928) | Soil microbial communities from a riparian zone of the East river system, Colorado, United States - H2c1 | ecosystem: Environmental > Terrestrial > Soil > Riparian zone | place: USA: East River... | reverse complement strand
TCGGCCAGATCAGCCCGAATGACTGGACCTACCTGAATGGCGAACTGGTTGGAGAAACAACTGGTGCCGCGAAGCCCCGCGAATACCTGATCGCACCGGGAACCCGTGCCTACGAAAAGATCGACTGGGGGGCCAACAATACCCTAGCTGTTCAGGTGCAATCGGATGCTGATCTTGGAGGAATGAGCGCCGGCCCTTACATCAAGGCAGTACGCCTGTTGCCGCCGCCGCGTCCCCGAATCGAGGCCCTGGCCTCGAAGCGAAAGAACATCAACTTTGTTCTAGTGACCAGCAAGCGCCCAGATGCTGCCGGCTCTTTCCGCACTGTCGACGATTTGCGAAAGCAATTGCAGGCGGAGCAACACCGGGACGAGCCCAATGGGGATCTGTGTGCGGGCCTTTTTTTCCGGGACCTGCACATGGAGAATTTCAAAAGGCCCCGCGACAATCAACTCTACTTTGTTGCCAAGGTAGGGTCGCAGCCCGACTCCTCGCTGCGGCGCGCCGCTCGAGACCTTCTCGCCGGTCGAGATCCAGGCCGGGAAATCGAAATGCGACGCATTCGCTATGACGCCCGCCGGGTTCGAGTGGAAGGCGCCTTCCAGGGAGCAGCAGAAATGACGACCAACACTGTCCACTGGAACGTGCTTTACGCTCCCGAACAGAAGCGGAGTGTGGTCGTTGACTCCAGGCGTTGGTTTTTGCCCGATAGTTGGACACTTTTCGGTAACAGCGCTCTGTTGAGTGCTTGGGCGGCCGCTCTTGAAAGCAAACAACTGGCAGAAAACACCTTCATGGGAACGATGGCAGAACAATTGCCCGACGGGCGCGTCATGAACGCCGCCGGTCGGATGGTCACGACACCTGATCGTTCCCAGGATATGTATGCCGCCTACTCTGCCTGGAAGATTTACCTGAAGTGGGGAGATCGAGAGTTCTTACGTGAAGCTTATCCCAGGATCAAGGCCTGGCACGAATGGTGGTTCAACGATCGTGGCGACGGTCAGCCCTGGAGAGACGGCAATCGCGATGGTCTTTTGGAACTGGGAAACAACTTGTCGCCTTTCGGGGCCCCCCAAGCCGCTCCCGACAGCGAGGAATATGGATTGCATCATCAAGGCGCCATGTGGGAAGCGTTTGATGACAGCCCCATGTGGGGATGGTACGAGAAAGGGCTCTCCGTGCATCCGCCCAAGTACAGGGGTGAAGACAATGTGCAGTACCGTTTTCGCACCGGGACTTTGAACCTGAACACTGCACCCACCAATGCGTTGTGGGCCCTTAGCTCCGACATGCTGGTGCGGATCGCGCACGAACTGGGCTACGCGCAGGATGAACAGCACTTTCGCCTGGAGTATGAGGCAATCAAGAAACGAATCAATGAAACTCTGTGGGACGAGAAGACGGGGATGTATCTGAATCGCTTCTGGCCGGAAGCGGGCGGGCATTTCTCGTATCGCAAGTCTCCGGCTCTATTGTGGATGATGGCGGCTGGGATACCGAGCGAAGCGCAAGCCCGGCGCCTGGTATATGAACACCTTCTAAATCCCAAGGAGTTCTGGGGAGAATTCCTTCTGCCCAGCGCTTCGCGCGACGATCCGGCATTTGCCGAGCAGTACTACTGGCGAGGCACGATCTGGCCACCGGTCAATTACTTTGTGTACGAGGGGCTAAAACGGTATGGCTACGATGATGTTGCTGCCGAACTAGCCACCCGGACTTACGATTTGGTTAAGACCAACTGGGATAAGAGCGGCGCGCTGTGGGAAAACTACAACTCGATCACCGGGGAGGGTGATGCGCACGGGGCGGGGGGATCTACCAGGAACTACGCATGGAGCGCAGCGCTTCCCCTGATTGCGATCATGGAATGCATCGATCAGGAAGCTTGGGGGGAAGGGCTGAGATTCGGGTCCATGGGGCTGAGCCGGCAGACTCGGGTTCAGAACCTCATCATTCAAGGTCATGAGTACAGCGCATCGGTTGGCCCCGATCTCACCCAACTCCGGCGCGATGCGATCAAGGTTTTTTCCATCGACACCGCTGCGGTGATAAGAGAGTTCAAGTGGGATGCTGACCATGCTACATTCAAAATCAAGCTGAATCAGTCGGTCGAAAGCGCAATGATCACCATGAATGGACTGAATTCGCCTGAGAAAGGCCGGGTTGAAATCGTGCTGGATGGAAATCGGAGACCTGTCATCCAGATTGGGGCTTCAGAGCTGGCTTTCAGCGTGCCAGGTGGCGAACACTCGGTTGAGATAGCAATAAGCAAGTAGACTCACAGCAAGCGAATGGTGATCCGGCGCCCACGAAGCGCTAATGGTCCTCTTCGCCCGCCTGCCGAGAAGCCTTCGACGGCACCGAGTTCTCCCGCCGCAATCTTCGCAACTCCCGGACCACTTGCCGGTCTCTGCCTTGGAGGGCGACTTTCGAATCGCGCTCGTTCCAATCGTAAAAGCCTCGACCGCACTTGGCGCCCAACCGCCCCTGTTCCACCATCTGCTTTAACAATTCTCCGGGCCCGCGGTTTGAAGCGAGGTCAGCCAGCAGGTATCCGTGTATCGCGTGGATCAAGTCCAAGCCCGCCAGATCCATGTGTTCTAACGGACCCAGCACGGCTTGCCGCAGGCCAAATGTCAACTTTGCCACCGTGTCCACATCTTCCGCCGAAGCTATTCCCCGTTCGACAATATAAATAGCCTCCCGCCATAGCGCGTGCAGCATTCTGTTGCCAATGAACCCGGGCACATCGATGTTGACGCGCACCGGTTGCTTACCCAGGCTGCGGCAGAATCGCATAGCCAATTCGATAGCTTCCTCGCCGCTCTCGGTCCCCGCAGTTACTTCAACCAAAGGCATTAAATGGGGGGGACTCCAGAAGTGGGTTCCAACCAAGCGAGGACCATAGCCGGATTGCAGCGCCATCGCGGAGATACCAAGGCCGGAAGTACAACTACAAGCAACCGCACCCCGGGAGGCTGCGCCAGATAGACGTTGCAGCAGGTGAACCTTCGCTTCCATGTCTTCCCGGATACATTCAAGGATCAAGTCCGCGCTTTGGTTCAAGGCCGCAAGATCAGGTACGCATTCCAGTTTTCCGTAGTTTGCTTTTGGATCAGGGAGCTCGGTCACGAGCCAGGCGTCCATCTTTTCGATGTCTTCGAGTGCCGTCCCCAGTTTCGAGTGGTCCTGGTCATACAACAGCACCCGATATCCTGAACGCCAGCAAATCAAGCCCAGGGATAGTCCGATCTGCCCGATTCCGCAAACGCCGACAGTGAGGGGTAAGGGAATGCTCGGCACGGTGGGTTAAGCTCCCGCGGTCTTGATTGGATAGGGCCAGGGACCCTGAGAGAACAGGCCTCCATCTACGTAGAGGGTCTGCCCGGTAATGAACTCGGCGTCCTCTGATGCCAGGAATGCCACTGCCCGGGCCACATCGGGCGGACGTCCAACGCGACGCATGGGCGTCAAAGGCGACCAGGTTCCCGCATAGTCAGGCGCTTCCGCCTCAGTTCTTTCGATTTCGACCGCACCGGGAGCCACGCAGTTCACCCTGATGCCATAAGGTCCCAGTTCGACCGCCGCAACCCGAGTAAACATCTCGATGCCGCCTTTGCTGCTGGTGTAATCGGCCAGGTTTGGAAACGGCACTTTGTTGCAGCCGGAGCCGATGTTGATGATTCTTCCGTTACCCTGTTTCAGCATGTGCCGCGCAGCCCGCTGGGTGCACAGGAAGGTGCCTTTAAGATTGGTTCGCAGAGTTCGATCCCATTCCTGTTCCGTCAAATCAAGCAGCGGTTTCCAGGTCTGTATGCCGGCATTATTAATCAGGACCTCTGGCGGACCGAACTCTTTCAGGACGACATCAAACATTCGATCGACCTCGACTTTCAGGCCAACATCTGCCTTTACGACCAGGGCTTCGGCGCCGGCGGCGCGAACGGCTTCGGCTGTTTCTTCCGCGCCTTTTTGGTCGCCAAGATAATTGACGACGACTGCGAATTTTCCTTTTGCCAGTTGAATGGCGATCCCGCGGCCGATGCCCTTGCTGGCGCCGGTGACCACGGCTACTCTTCGCGGGCTAGGTTGGGGGCTCGGTTCCGACGCCGGTGACTTCGTGTCCTGCATATGAGAGCTTCCTCTCCTGATCTGCCGCGTCCCCGTAAGTGGTCCGCACGGTTGCCCAAAGCAAAAATGTGCGACAGCCCATATACTATATCATATACGATAACCGCTTGGGGTTCCGCGACGCGACTTCACCCAACATTCGCTGTTGTGACCAACCTCCGTGCGGCCGGCAGCGAAGGCTGGCGCATACTCGCATATTATTATAAGGATAGCGGCCGAAATGACCCCAATGGCGGGAGGCCTAGAGTCGCGACTTCACCCGAGCCCCAACGTGTCGAGGGGGGGCTGAACTTAATCCGGCTTTGAATGGCTGCTGGCTTGCGACATCATTAATTGCAGCGATCGCGAGTGCACATCGACCAGGACACGTTGTGCACGTTCCACGTCAGCGCTCAACAGGGCATCCAAAATCTCCTGGTGTACGCGGGGAACGTAAGACAAATTGTCCAGATGAGCGTAGTAGCCTCTGGTCGCCAGAAATCCGAAATATGGCATCAGAAGGTGGTTCAGCGTTTTGACCAGAAACGGATTGCCGGACAAATTCCAGATCGTCTGATGGAACTTCTTGTCGGCAGCAAACATGTTGACGAAGTCCTTGGACTTGGCGGTCTGACGCATTTTCGCCACCATGCCTTGCAGCTCTTTCTTGCCGCTGGCATCCATTCGGGTCGCCGCGAGAGCAACAGCCAGCCCTTCAAGATTTTTACGGACCTCAAAGATGTGCCGTACATCTTCCTGGGACAGGTCCAGGACGCGAGCGCTCTTATTCGCTTCCGGCACGATAAGACCCACGGCCTCGAGCCGCTTGAGCGCCTCCCGGATCGGAATGTGGCTCACTTTGAATTGACGAGCGAGTTCGTCGGTATTGATACGATCGCCCAGACCGATGCGCCCACTCATGATTGCATCTTCAATTTGCCGGGCAATACGGTCGGAAAGGGGAAGGGGCTCGATCTGCGAAAAGCTCTTTTTCATAGCGACTAAGTAACAGCCTATATTATATCAACAGTGGTTTTCGAACTGCGAATCATCTTTGAGCGCGTTCTCGCCCCAATCCCCCGACAACCATCGATCGAGCGACAAAATCTCGTGCCGCCCAATTCTTCCCTTGACAAGATCACGATCACCTATATCATATAGGCATGAAATTCCCTCCTGTCAACTGTTTCCTGGTACTCCTGGCGCTCTGTTTCCTCCCTTGTTTGACCGCGGGCCAAGTCACGGCGGACCCATGGCGGCAGAATGCGGCGAGCTTCGAGGCGCCCCATTGGCGCGCCGCCAAGGGAATGCTCGACTGGTGGAGCATCGAGGGCAAGAAGCTTTCGATTCACCTCTCGAGCAACACGCCGGCCTGGTTGCTTTCGGGAACTCGAACCACCGGCAGCTGGATGATCGAAGCCACGTTCGAGCCGCCCTTTGTGTACCGCGATGAAGGGTTGCTGTTGAACACCGCTGCCGATCTGAGTCGTGGACTTTTGGTTTCCATCGGCCCCTTCGGAAAACTGACGCTCCTACGCATTAAAAATGGCGAAGTGGACTCGGTGGCGATCGAGTTTCCCCTGGCGCCGGCGCTCGGTCCGAGAGCGCTCCGGGTCACACGGGTGGGTGCGAGTTATGATTTCTGGGTTGACGGCATTTTTGTCGGCAATATTGCAAACCCTTTGCAAGAGAGAGTCACGCCGCCCCGTTGGACCGACGAAACCGAACCTGAAGCCGGAGAATATGGTTTCCTCGTCCAACGGCCGCGAGCTCGGGTCGTGCGCGACATCTCGGTTCAACCTCTAAGTCTCGAACAAAAGTACGTTCATAACCCCGTACTGAGACCGCTCGACAATGTTGCGTGGGAAGAAAATGGGATCTTCACCGGGAGCGTCCTCAAGGACGGTGGACTCTACTACCTCTATTATTCAGGCACTCATCCCGCACCGCCCGCAAAAGACCAGCCGCCGGAGGGAATCACGCGCGCCGGGGTCGCGACCAGCAAGGACCTGCAAACCTGGGACCGTGGCCCTAACAACCCAATTCTTCAGGAGGGGGCTCCGGGCAGCTGGGACCGGGCTCTGCAGGTGGGGTGCGTCGTTCGTGCCCCTGATGGTCGATACGCTCTACTCTATGACGGATTCAACGGCAAAAGATGGGGAGGCGTAGGAGTAGCCTACGCCAAGACACCACTAGGTCCGTTCGAGAAATACTCGGGAAATCCGGTCCTGCCCAATGGCAAGGCAGGCGAGTTCGATGGCGAGCATGTTCACCTTCATACTTGTCTCAAGCTCGAAGACGGCCGTTATGCGCTGCTCTACACCGGCTTTGGGATGGCACAGGAACCCAGCAAGGAACGCGCGGGGGACCAGGGTGGAGTGGCTTTCAGCAGTGACTTGGTTCACTGGGAAAAATACCAGGGGAACCCGGTCCTGGCGTTTGCCCCGGTCGGGACCTTTTATGACGAACACTTGCGCCCCAAGGGAATCCTGAAGCGAGGAGAATGGTACTACTTATTTTTCGAAGGTGCGCACTATGACAAGCTCTGGTTTGACCAAGCGAGTTTGGCAAGATCAAAGGACTTGCTCCATTGGGAAAAGTTCCCCCATCCGCTTCCCTCTTTGGGAACTGCCGAGGACTATGACAGTATCGTCACGGAATGGCCGGTGCCTACGATTTCTCCGAGTGGAGACATAGTTCTTTTCTACATGTGCCTGCCCCTCGGCGGATACTCGCTGATGCCGAAGGACCCAAACAAGCTCTCCATTTGTATGACCAAGCTCCCGAATGCGACGCTCGACCATTGGGATAGCTTTGCCACAGCCCTGACCAGTCCTCACAAGCTGCATTAGACGCTCGAAGGAACTGGTCATTGGTCTATAGGTCCTGAATCTATTCGTGGGAAGCGGTTAGGATTCAACAGGGAGCGTGCTCGTTTCGCGATCCGGGTGTGCGGCGCGCATTTTCACGCGGCTTTCCGCGGGTTCGATTTCGTGACACGCATCTAGTCGGCAATTTTCGAAGCCTTCGGGTGACGGCCGCTCGAGGTGTTCTTTCGGTCCAAGACGATCGGCGGGCTAGCGATGCTCACGACAGAAGGGTCATCCCGTAGTTTGACGTAGAAGGAAGTTCCCTTCGGGCGCGGGACGGTGATCGTAGAATTGTCGAACCCTAACGGGACCGAAACGCTGTCCGCGAAGTCCGCATCCGTTGCGATGGAATCGATCATGAACAGGTTCGATCCTCTCAACGTGCATTGCCGGGACGAGGGTTCAGGACAACGAACTTCGGTGAGAACGGGAATGCGCACCAGAGTCGCGAGTCTCTGCCAGTCACCTTTCCTATCCCCTTCGACCGGCCGAAACCGGAGTGGACCGAAGGCCGAACGTCCGAAACTACGCGGATCAAGCTGGGCCAGCATGCTTTGAAAATCTGCCAGAATCAGAGTTCCCTCATCGAGGCTCAATAATGTACTCAGGGACCCGTCTTCGGTCTCAACCTCAATCTGCTGATTGCGGGCGAATACCGGCGGTATCTCCGCTTTGAGGAAAAACGAGAGTTTTCCATCCTGTGAAACCTGGTCTTCGCTACCTAGACGAATGGTGTTGTCTCCCGGTCCGGGTTCGATGGTCTTGCTGACCAGCATGACCTTGGGACGTGGAGGGGCGACTTTCGTTCGCAGATCCAGCGAGCGTCCATCTTTGAGAGCGACATGGACGACCACCATGTCGCCGGCCTGTAGCGCCATCGTCTCTTCCTTCGATACCGAAAGGCGCAACTCATCGATATCGAGAACTCGAGTCAGATCCCCGGGAAAGAAGTGAACCCCATTTGCATCGAGCGCGACCACCTGGTCCAGGCGAGTTCCCTTTAATATGGCCTCGCGATCACCCGCGTTGAGCGCAAACTCATCGAGACGCCCCGCCTCGGAATATGCTTGCAGTTGGATCACATCGGGGTCACTCAATCCGTACTGCCTGACCAGAATGTTGACTGGCCCCGGGCTGTCCCCCTTGAGCGGGACTTGCACCTCCAGTTCCCCCGGCTTGAGCAGTCTCCAGCGCGCGATGACCTCCTTGCCATAGCGGTCACTCACCGTAATTTGCTCCACGCAAGTGGTGTCGCCAGATTGCAGGTGGAGCGCGTCATCACGACCCACGATGAGAGCGGTCCGATCCGCCGCCGGGATTGTCCATTTCGTCGCACGAGCATTCCGCAAATGAAAACTCGGCCCTTCGAAAGTCTGGAAACCCCAGGAGCCATGAAGCGATCCCCTCAAATCCTCGTTCAACCCGTCATCTTGAAGCTTTTGGGTGTCGATGACAAAACCGCGTTGCGCCGGGTCGGCTCTTGCCGGGATGTCGATGGGTGCGCCGGACGCACGCGGTACGCGCAATACCACTTCATGCGCGATGTTGGTCGAAAAAAACTGGGGAGATCCCTCGACCGGGAGTGCGAGTGAAGGCTTCTGCAGGCAGAACACATCCGTTGGGCTTACCGGCCGAAGCACCGGGATCTGCGCGGCCTCAACCGGCGGAAGACTAAAGACCAGCACTGACATCGGCTTGTTAAAAGATGGCGGATTGTTGAGTTTGAGGTTCAACTCACTCTGCTTGGGGAGCGCGAGAGCGGGTATGTACTCGTATCGGGCCGAGCGGAACCCTTCGAGCAAACGGGCCAGATCGACGATGGCCCCGACGTACGGACTGTAGGCCCCGCCTCCCGCCACCCTGGATGTGCTGAGCTGTCCAATCATGTCGGAGCTCGCCCCTGAGGTGATGGCTGCGACCATTGATCGGGTTTGCTCGTCCTCCATCACCAGTTGATCGGTGTTCTGCGTCAGGCACAGAGCCTGTTCTTCGGCAGGTTTGTCGAAGCATTGCTGATCAATCTTGATGCTCAGGCTGCGCGCCAGCAGGACCGACCGATCGTGAAGCGCTGTGGGACCGTTGTCAGTGGTTTCCCGGACGGCATTAAGATACGCGTCCAGCCGCAAGCGAACCAGACTCGCCCGGTTTAAGTCCTGCGACGCCCTTACAAAAGCCCCAGGCTTTCCCCGGACCGTCGAGCGCAGGGTATTGAAGTCACCGCCCGTCTCTGGAGCCAGAAACAGAACGGCCTGCTGAGCGCCGGATGGAACAGTGATGACAATGCCTTCCTCGCTCACTTGTTTGCTCCAGGTCTCTGCCCTGGTGAACCAGTTGGAGGGTGGTGGATTGGTAGCTCCGCGAAGAAACGCCGCGATCAGCAGGTAGTGTACGGATTGCACTGCCGGTAACTTGGGATGAATCCAAATGCGGTCTCCAGGCTGCAGGGTCGGTACTTGCGAGATCGGCAAACTCCTACCCGACCGCGTGACCCTGACTTCGAACTGTGGACCTGGCAAGTCGAAGGCGGCGGTGGTCGCAGGTCCAACACCGCCGGCGACTCCAGTCATCAGCAACAGCACCCAAGCCAAATGCCAGGAGCAGCGTCGAAACTTCATGTCATCACAGTCTTCGGATCGTTTCTGAGTCTCGATCTCCTCACCTGCGTCTCACCCTCTCACCCCGCATCATTGCTGAGGGACCGTTATTTCGACCGAGTGTTCCCCCGAAGGAAGATTGAGAGCCAGCTCAGCGCTCGAAAGACTTCCCACCGAGAGCGGTTGGTTATCCACACGAATCACTGGCATTCTGCCCTTCGAAAATGAAAGTCCACCCAGGATGCATTGAAAGTCAGATGGCGAGTCTTGACTCTTGTATTCGAAGGTTACGCGATCGGGTTTCCACAAAAAACGGTTGACGTGGATTGCGACTGGAGCATGCAGAATTCGCTGACCCTGGCGGAATAGCTCAGTCAGGCTGGGCCCGACCGTAACCCCGTACTCCACGCCTCGAATTTGCAGATGCGAAACGCGGTTTTCCTGAGTTGCCCCTAAAGAGCCGAATCGTAAGCCTTCCCGCCATGTGTCGGTGTCGATCGAATCCATGATAGCGAGCAGAGGCAACGCGGCGCTCCAGGAATAGTGCTTGGTGGATCCCCCGGCGCCGTGTGAGTTCCCCTCCCCGGTGATGGAGTTGTAATTCTCCCAGAGCGCGCCGGTCGCGTCCCAGTTTCTTTTAACCAGCCGAAACGTTTTATCCGCCAGCTGGGCGGCGATATCGTCATAGCCATAGCGAGTCAGGCCTTCATAGGTGAAGTAGTTCATGGGGGGCCAAATCGTACCCCGCCAGTAATACTGTTCCGGGTAAGCGGGATCGTCGCGAGAGATGGTGGGCAGAACATTCTCGCCCCAGAACTCTTTGGGATTGAGAAGATGCTCGTAAACCAGGCGATGTGCCTGCTCGGGCGAAGGAATTCCGGCGGCCATCATGTAAAACATGACCGGCGATTTTCGATAAGAGAATTCGCCACCCTGCTCGGCCCAGACCCGGTTCAAATACATTCCCGTCTTTTCGTCCCACAACACTTCGTTGATTCGTTTCTTGACGTGGTCATACTGCTCTTTGAAGTGGGCTTCGTCCCCGGTGTTGCCGAGTTCGTGCGCGATGCGCACCATCATGTCCGCGCTGAGGGCAAAAAGCGCGTTGGTCAACGTGATGTCGGTGTTCAAGGTGCCGGTGCGGAACACATACTTGACCTTCGGATCTCCACGATAGGGTTCGGGATGGACCGAGAGTCCGTTTACGTAGTAACCCCACATGGGACTGTCGTCGTATCCGGATTCCCACATCGCACCCTGGTGATGGATCCCATACTCTTCGCTCTCCGGTTGGCTCTGCGGCGTGTCAAAGGGAGACATGTTGCTTCCGAGCTCGAGCAAGCCGTCTTTGTTCCCGTCTCGCCAGGGCTGTCCGTCGCCGCGGTCGGCGAACCACCACTCGTGCCAGCCCTTGACCAGAGGGTACACTTCGGTCAGAAACTTTTTGTCGCCCCATTTCTGGTAGATC
>Ga0193726_1002983_pt1 | contig 11047 bp, 8 predicted proteins | sample H2c1metaG_FD_144928 | JGI IMG/M metagenome (GOLD analysis project Ga0193726, IMG submission 144928) | Soil microbial communities from a riparian zone of the East river system, Colorado, United States - H2c1 | ecosystem: Environmental > Terrestrial > Soil > Riparian zone | place: USA: East River... | reverse complement strand
AAGCCGACCTCTGCGACGAGATCCTGATCCATCTCGCTCCCCACATGCTCGGCGACGGCGTGCGCTTGTTCGGTCATCTCGGCGGACTGGTGCGGCTCGAGAAAATCTCGGCCGCTGATGGTCCGCTCGCGACGCACGTCAGGTACCGCGTTCTTTAAGACGTGAGCGCACGCAATCTGAACCACTTCAGTCCGCTCCGCAGATGACTGCAATCAGCACTGGCATTTCGATGAGCAAACGTATATGTTTGCAACATGCATGTTGTAACAATTCCTGCAGACGCCGACCCAAACGTCGCCACCATCGTTGCTGCGTTGCGTGGTCCAAATATCAGTTCAGTCTTCGTTGCCGGAGCACCCGGTTTTGGGAAGTCATCCGTCCTCGTGGCCGCTCTGCGGCAGTTACAGGTTACGACGAAGCTTACGCCCGTCTGGGTGAGCGGCGGGAGCATTGCCAGTGAGGCGCATCTCGTTTCCGTCATTACAAAGGCATTGCATCGCCTGGAATGGGCTAATCGCTCGCTAGGGTATCTCTGTGACCGGCTTGTTGAGGCTCAGCCGCCCATAGTGATGGCAATCGACGATTTCGATACGCTTGTCTTCAAAAGAGAGCGGATGGCTGGTACCCTCGGCTCCATTCTTTCGCGTAACCCAGCCAATCGGGTCGTTGCCTCGCTACGTGCCGGAGTGAAGGATCGGTTTATGAGTAGTTCTCATCCGTTCCTAGCCGCATTAGGGGACCGCGCGATAGCGGTCACACTCCAGCCATTGGATTACCAATCTGCCGTGGAGTTGATAAGGCGCCGTACGCCGCGCCTTTCGAGTCAAGTTACTAGGGCCCTCATAGCAGCCGCCGGTGGGCATCCCGCGGCCCTGGTGTACTTGGCTCGGCTCGCTGAATTGCGCGAGTCTGACGAACGTTCAGTCGAGAGTCTAGTCGTGACAGCGTCTGAGTTTGCGGGGGCGGTTTATGCCGAATCTTGGGCGTCTTTGGGCCCTCAACAGAGGGCGATCCTACGAGAGTTAAGCACTCACTCAACAGCCACTGCAGCAGATGTTGCACGCGCTATCAACCTTCCGGCTTCACAAGTTAGTGCCCAGATAACACGTCTTATCGCGGACGGGCTGGCTCGGCGAGAAGAGCAGCGCGGACATCATAGCGTGGCCCCATTGTTGGCGCGATGGATTGATCGACGTGCGATTCGGAGCGCGCCGGTGGCGGTATCGCCTACCCAAGCGGTCCATCGGTTGAGACCTCCTCATGCCCGACGCAGGCCGAAGGCCGCCGTCCGACGAGGGCGACGCTGATGGGCCGTGCATATGCCACAGAACTTGGGCTTCTCGACGCGACATATCAGATGGCCATCGCAGCTAACATTGCAGGTCTGGTGGAGGCGACAGACAATCTTCGTAGGTTTCCGCTGTATGTCGTTGGGTCGGGTGGATCTTTGAGCGCGTGCGTCCTTGCTGCGCAATTGCACGAACAAATTGCGCGTTTACCTGCCCGTGCGTTGACCCCGCTTGAATTCCTTCACCTGCCTAAACAACAGAACGCCGGAGTGTTGCTAATCAGTGCTGGAGGGAGGAACCCTGATATTCTCGCGGCTGCAAGATTCGCCGTAGAAAGCGAGTATGAGTTTGTTGTCGCTTTATGCTCGACCGCAAACTCGCCGTTGGCGTCTTCCCTTTCCGGTAGCCGTGACGCGACAGTCTTTGAGTTTGTCGGGCCGTCCGTCAAGGATGGGTTTCTTGCAACCAATTCGCTTATTCAGTCAGCAGTTCTACTCGCGCGGGCGTATGGAGCCAAGCTACCTGACGAACTTCCTTCGCTGTTGGAGGTCCAAACACGGTCGCGAGACTTGGCAACTGCGGAAATCCTCGACCTGCCAAACGTCATTGCGCTGGCGCATGGATGGTGTCGTCCCGCCGCCGTAGATCTGGAATCCAAATGGGCAGAATCCGGGTTTGGAACGGTTTCGCTGACAGATGCGCGTAACTTTGCACACGGCCGCCACGTTGGACTGTCATTGCGTCGAGAAGAAACCGCGGTAGTCGTATTCTCTATGGGCGATCGCGACAAAGTGTCACATTTTACCATGGACAGCTTGGGCGGCGTTGAAGGTTTGAGATCGCGCTGCATACCTTTGGACGGAGTTGCAGGTGCCATTGACTTGCTGGTGAAGGTGATTGCGCTTACAGGTGCTGTTGGACGTTATCGAGGAACCGATCCTGGTCGCCCAAAAGTGCCTGCGTTTGGCCGAGCCCTTTACCACTACTCACTCTCTCGGGGAGAGGGAACTCCGAAGCGCGCTTTAGGCGGGCAAGAGGTCTGGATTCAGCGAAAAGTGACTCCGGTCCTTTGGCAGTTGGCTTCGTCTCCCACCCGAGACGCGTGGCGTGCGGAATTCAATGCGTGGTTGATCAAGGCTGAAGCAAAACAAATCGGCGCAGTCATCCTTGATTACGATGGGACTCTGTGCGAGGCAGCTGAGCGATATGGTCGTCCATCTCCAGCAATTGGCGCAGCGCTGACAAAACTGGTTGATCAGGGGTTGGTGGTGGGAATTGCTACTGGCAGAGGGAAATCAGTGTTGAAGGCGATTCGAGATGCCGTTCCGGACCGGATTTGGTCCTCATTCGTCATCGGCATGTACAATGGTGGAGTGATCCAACATTTGAATGAAAGCGTTGAGGGAAATAATCCCGTTGATGAAGCCATCGGGATCGCTACGTCAGCGCTCGCAGATTCTTCTGCCTTGGCCGCAATCGCTGATGTCCAAGTACGACCCACCCAGATCACGGCTTATGGGCGGAAGCCGCTGCCGAACGGAATGCTCCGAAAGCTAGTCGTGGAGGCCCTATTGTTAGCTGGAGTTCATCCCGATGTAGAGATTCACGCATCTACCCACTCCGTCGACATTGTTCCGAAACGGATATCCAAGCTGTTGGTCGTCGAAGCGGTCACGCGAAAGCTCTCCAACGGTACGAACAGTTGCTCAGAGGTAATGACGATTGGCGATCAAGGTCAGCTTAACGGAAACGACGCCGCGTTTTTGGCCCGTCCCTTAGGGTTAAGCGTCGACCAGGTCTCAAGCGTATTTAGCGGGTGCTGGAATGTCGCTCCGCCAGCGGCGAAACGAACAGATGCGCTTCTTGGGTACCTCGCGAATCTAGTTCCTGACAGCCGCGGGAGGTTCACCTGGTCGGCACGTCCCTCAGGGATCCAACCGGCGAAATCAGTGCGCGCTAGGACAAGAGTGACCGCTACAAGACAGGGTTAGCTTGAAAGAGAAACTCGCCCTTCGAGTACTAGGCGATATCATGGGCTGGGATGACGATCGAGCTCGTAAGGAGTTCGCCTGGCTCAGCCTCATGTCGCGTATGAAGTACGATGGCTACCACGACTTTCTGGCCGGTGTCCGTTTCATCGAGAGTCTGGCCAGCTGGATGCAGCAGTTTCAATTGCCTGAGGAGAGGGAGCGCGCATACGCGTTTCTACGGCAAGTACTCGTGTACGTCGGTCCAGCTGAAATGCTTCGTTTGGTCGAGTCGCTCTATCCCAACCACGTTCAGCGTCAACTGGTTCACGCCGTCGCAGACGCCAAAAACATTGCTCCGTATCGCGTCTGGGCCGTTCGCGAGGGAGCTGAAGCCTATGACGAGCTGCTCCGGCGCACAATTTTTATTGGGCTGAGCGAGGGTGCGCGTTTAGACTTGTTTCGACGGGCGAATGCAGGAGTCGTGAGCAATGAACAGGTACTGCTTGCTACCTACGCTGATGAAGAGAAATGGGATAAGGTATTGGCCGATCTGAGAAGCGACCTGAACGATCCGTCTGCGAAATTTGCGGTCGTGTATTTGATTGATGATTTCGTTGGGTCTGGCACGACCTTCATCCGCAAAGACAGCAAGAGCGGTGCATGGAAAGGAAAGCTCGCTTCATTCCATTCAACGGTTTCGGAGCACGTCGAGAGCTACTTCGATCCGAATTTCATCGTGTGCGTGCATCACTACTTGGCGACCGACCAAGCCGCGCTTGTATTGTCCGAGCGGCATGGTGCGGCGCTCAGAGAGATGGGAGAGAGTAAGTGGTTTAGAACGGTCAAGTTCAGTTACGGGTGTGTTCTGCCTGCCGCGTTCCCGATTGACAAGTCAAGTGTGCCAGCCGCGACTGAATTCATTGCCCTCGCGAAGAAATACTTTGATTCGGAAGATCCATCTGTAAGAAATAGGCACACTGACGAGGGTGGAACTCAGGACGTCGCGCTGGGATTTGCCGGGTGTGCGCTACCGTTGGTGTTGGATCACAACACGCCCAATAACTCAGTTGCTCTGCTCTGGGCGGAGACGAGTGGGGGCGCGGACAAAGAGAGTGGAGACCGGCGCCATGCAATGCGACCCCTTTTCAGGCGTCGGCAACGCCACTCAGGTTAGAGCATGGGTTGCAAGATAAGGAGTTTCACTCGTGGCTAACAATCCTTTTGAAAAGCGTGCAAGCGAATATTTCAGAAATGAGGATGCGTTTCTCTCTGTCGTTAGCCCAGAGCCGTTAACGACATTCCTACGAGCGCACGCGAAGACTGATCGCCTGTATGATCGGCTCGTCCTAATGCGAGGAGCGCCCGGTTCTGGCAAAACCACAATCGCCCAGCTGTTTGAATATCAGCGGGTTGCGGCGCTACTTCGCCATTCGGCAAACACCGCCTACAAGCCGCTGATCGCGGCTTTAGCCGACTGCCACGTAATAGCCGATGGACGCCCACTCATCCTTGGGTGCCGGCTCGCTCTTGAAAGCGGCTATCGCGATGTTTGGCAGTTTCCGTATGCGAGGGAGCTGCGCACTGGCCTTCTTGTAACCCTAATTCAGGCTCGTGCCGTGCTCGCGTGGCTCCGCAATCTCGAAAGCGCCGGAGTGCCATTGAGTCAGGTCCACCTGATACCCCGGGAGCATCACATTGCGGCGACCGAACAGATTGGTGGGACCAGTGGACCGAGCGTCCTGACGCGCGCGAGAGAGGTGGAGCGCGAACTGTACAATATCGCGTCTGCTCTTGTAGCTCCGTCTGTTGCGGCGGTTCAGCGAAGCGCGATTGGTGCGTACAAGCCCTTCGATGTCATCGAGCGCTTTGAGGTTAAAGGCTCTAGTACATCTGATACTGGGACCTTGTCCTTACGTCCGCTTGTCATACTCGACGACGCGCAGACGCTTCATCCGACGCAATTCAAAGACTTGCAGGTATGGCTCGCGAGGAGAGAACCTCGCATTGCCAGGTGGATTTTGTCATGGTTGGATGTGGTCACCCCTGAAGAAGCCTTTCGAGAGAATCGTGACGCTACCATTGACCGGCCTGAGCAGCAAGGAATAGCGTCCGATAGAGATGTTACTCGGATCTTTCTTCAGAGCGGCTACACAAGTCGCAAGAATGAGAGGCGCGCGTTTCGCAAGACCGCAAAGGACATGGCCAATCGCTATCTAAGCCAAACACCCGGGCTGTCAGACCGCGGCTTTACCCGCTTTGAAGATTTGTTGTCCACTGCGCTGCAGGATCCGCCAGACAGCCGTGTCAGCGTACTCAAGACAGCAATCACGAGCGATCAGAAGCAGTTTGGAATCACAAACGAACGGCGACAGTCGATCGAGGCAAGCGTGCGTGCGTATGCCAAAGGCACGAAAAGCGATGACGTAACAGAGGACCTTCAACTCGCCATGGTTCGTGTCTTAATGGCACGGTATCGAAAACGCGTTTCGCGCTCAGCCCCATTATTTGAGGGGCTGCTAGAGGAACCAGATGATATTGACCCGAATAAACCATTGACCGCCGATGCAGGGGTTGCAGATGCTGCCCGGCTCCGACTCTTCCACGATTACAACCGCCCTTATTATTACGGAATTGATCCACTATGTGACGCCAGTTCGGAAAATGCAGAGCAATTCCTGCGGCTTGCCGCGACGCTCGTTGATCAGGCACTTACCCAATTGACGAGGGGCAGATCCGGCTCGCTCTCGCCCGAGACGCAGCATCGGCACTTGCGGGAGAGGGCCGACGCCATGTTCACGCAATGGAGTTTTCCAGAGTATGTAGCGATTAAGCGGCTCGTTTCCGCAATGGCGACAGATTGTCTTGAAAAATCCCTCGAGGCAAACGCCTCTCTCGACGCCGGAGCGAACGCTTTCGGTATTCCCCAGGAGCAGTTCGACAGCGTCCATCGGACACATCCCGGATTAGCCCAAGTGCTTCTCTATGCATCCGCCTACAACGCGATCACTTTGGTTCCGGATTACGATTGCAAGAACAAGAAATGGTGCTTGTTGGAACTTGGCGGGGTCGTGTTGTTGCACCATGGCTTAACACTGAAGCGTGGTGGCTTCCTTGAAAGAACGGTTGATGACGTGTTCGAACTGGCCGCGCTGCCCCTTTCGGAAGATTCAGTACAGAAACTGGCAAGCGTCGAGGCGGATGACGCCTAAGACCGGATCGGCTATCGCTTGGTTTGAGGAGGGAACCGCTCCTGGAATTCGTCGTCCCGGTGATCGCCCACGTTGGGAGCGCTGCGTTGAGCATCGCGGAGCCGAGGTGCGGGACTTTGCCAGAGCACACTTTGGTGAAGATCATCGACAGATTCTGCTAATTGGAGGGGCTGGATTTGACCCTCGTTCGATCCAAATTGCGAATCTGCTAACGTCCGTTGCTGGGGGTCGCGTAACAGGCCACTTCTTGCGAGAGCGGCGTCGTAACCCCGACGCCGGGCAGCTGGCCGAAGCGGAAGAACATGTCAGCCAGCTCAAGGGCCTACTCGGCGCTGCGACTTTTGTCGATCTTCAGGTGTTCGATTCCGACGGAGCAGTCGTTGTGGGGCGCCACGTGGTAGACGCTGTGAGTGACTTGGAGCTCAATCGATACGCGGACGTTGTGATTGATTTCAGCGCGCTGTCAATTGGTACGAGCTTCCCCTTGACGCGTCTAATACTTGAGCGGATCGAAAGCGGCAAGATTCCTATAAATCTGCATGCAATGGTGACCGCTCGACCGCGTACCGATGCGCGCATTGTCGCCTCTCCGTCGGCTTTTGTCGGGCCAATTCACGGGTTCCAAGGAAGATTCGGCATAGATGAGACTTCCCGCGCGGCAAAGTTATGGATCCCGCAGCTTAGGATCTCGCACCGGGGCATTCTCGAAAGAATTCATGACTTTGTAAATCCGGATGATATAGTTCCTGTCCTTCCATTTCCCAGCGACGAACCATTGGTGGGGGATCGCCTCATCGAGGAATACGCCGTTGAATTTGAAAATCGCTGGAGCGTGGATGCGAGGAACATAGTTTATGCGGAGGAAACCAATCCATTAGATTTTTATCGAACCGTTCTTAGAATTGATGACGCCCGTTTCCCTGTTTTTGAGACAACTGGCGGTAGTCTGCTGATCTTATCACCCATCGGGAGCAAGTCTTTGGCAATTGGCGGCATGATGGCAGCGATGGAACGAGATCTACCCGTTGTATATGTTGAAGCACTCTCTTTCTCGACCACGCTCGGCGGCGACGATAACAGTTATTCTGACGACGATCTCGCGCACGTCTGGTTGATTGGCGACGAAGTATACCCGGCGACGATCAGAAGGGACGCCGCGAGCAGGCCCACTCAATGAAGGACGCTCCCGTGATGGACTCTCTCAAGGGCGGACCAACGGCCCTATCTCCAGTCGTATTCGGAACGGGATTAATTGCGCTCGACATGATTCTGGGCGTTGAACCCAGCAAACCACCCGCACTAATGACCGGTGGGACCTGCGGGAATGTCTTGGCTATTCTGGGCTTTCTCGGTTGGGAACCATTCCCCGTTGCGCGTCTGAACGGGGACGCTGCTTCAGAGAAAGTAAAGAGGGACCTTACTCGCTGGGGCGCGGCCCTCGATTTTGCAACCCAGGATCCGAAGGTAGAAACGCCAATCATTGTTCAAACGATCCGGCGGGGTCGCAACGGTCAACCCAAGCATCGGTTCTCGTTGATTTGCCCGGACTGCGGTGCGTGGTTTCCCGCCTTTCGGCCGATCACTTCGGCGGCTGCGCTTGAAGTCGGAACCGCAATAGTCGACGCGGCACTCGCTGGCTTTTCGCCCAAAGTGTTCTTTTTTGATCGTGTCTCACGTGGAGCAGTCGAGCTCGCGCAAACGCTATCGGATTTGGGGGCGCTGATCGTGTTTGAGCCGACGGGCGTTGGCGATATTGCCCTGTTTAATGAAGCCTTGGAGATTGCGCATGTGCTCAAGTACTCCCGGGATCGGCTGTCGCAGGTGGCAGGCCGGAAGCGTCGAAAGGAGCGTTTGTTGCTAGAGATAGAAACGCGCGGTAGCCGAGGTCTTCGGTATCGGTCCGAACTCTTGCCTACTGTCGCTTGGCAACAGCTCGACGCATTCCCGGCGCCTGTTCTCGCGGATACCGCAGGCGCGGGCGACTGGTGCATTGCCGGCATTCTGGATCGATTGGGAAGGCAGGGGCGGGCCGGACTGCAGCGTGCGAGCGCCCGCCGACTTGAGGAGGCTATCAGATTCGGGCAAGCCGCAGCCGCAGTTGCCTGCGGCTATGAAGGTGCACGCGGCGCAATGTACGCGCTTTCCCGAAGCGCGTTCGATGCTACGGTATCTACCATCAACAATGCAACTGCGACGCACAGTATTCAGCCGAATGAACGCAGTAGTACTTTCGGCGCTGAAGCCGCCGAAGACGCATTAGACGTGTCCCTTTGTGTAGCGTGTTCCTAATGCGAAGGGAAACGCGGTAGAGCGTATAACGCTCCCTGACTGACCAAAGCTAGATGTCCAGGCGACTCACAAACTTCGCATGCTCTTCAAAAAAGCGCCTACGAGGTTGAACGTCATGACCACTGCCTACTCGGTCACGTCTTGGATCGCACCTCTAAGCCCCATAGTGCTGTAGCCAGCCACCATTGAGAGCCGAATCCGAAAAATCATTCCCTCGGTCGGGACCAGCCCTACCCCGAATACGAGGTGAGCTTTTCGGAGATGTATGAATTGAGGTTCGTGGGGCATGGGAGGCTTGCCCAGTGCTATCTCTGCCGAGGTCTTGTATTGTGCGAGGAGCGATTGCTTGGCGTTCTCATCCGTAATGCCTTTTGCGTAATGCGATCCCAACTCCAATAGGTACCTTGCGTAGGATACCAATTCGCCGGTTACGACGTTACCCGTCACGAGAAGCGTTACACTCGGCCCATTCTCCGGGTTTGTCTCATTAGTGATTCGGACTATGCGTCTCAATCCCTTGTCAAAGGGAACGACGAACTGCTCGATGGAAGTCCACGACTCGGGCGAAGTGGCACTAGGCGATTGCGCGGCAGACACGGATGGATCGACAGTCGGATTAGCGTTCACAAGCGTCTACTCGGAGCCGGATTCCAGTTGATGCAGCGGGGCCATTGCAATCTGAGCTAGAAGACTCGGATCGCCTGGCGATGTAAACGATCGGGTCTGAATGAGATTTACTGCTTCGTGGCGTAGCTGAAACTCCTCGGATTGCAGGCGGTTCGGTTGTGTCTTCGCGAAAAAAAAGAAACCCGCACACGCACAATAGACGGGAAGCAATGCGGTAGCGATCAAGATGGCAAGCACAATCGGATGATCTCGGAACAAATAGGCCGCGACCAGACAGGTCGGAGTCGTTAGAGCACATAACTTTAGCAGGGGATTGAGTGCGCTTCTTACCGTCATCCCAACTGTCGCCCCTTGGGAAATGCGGGAAAGCCGTTCAAGAATCCCGAATTCTCTGGTACCGGCAGGCGTGACCATGGAATAAGCTCAAGATGTCGTGATCGTCACTCGCAATATTGCATCTGAGTGTCGACCCAAACTAGTTGACAGCGGCTGGCTACAGGGTGCAGTTGGTCACACCTGTGGATCCAGCAGGGTGCTTCAGATATCCAAATTGCTCACGAACTTAGCGTTCTCCTCGATGAAGAGCCGGCGCGGCTCAACATCATCCCCCATCAACCGTTCGAACGTATCGTTCGCAAGAATCGCGTCCTCGACGGTAACCTGAAGAATCGTCCGAGTCTCCGGATCCATGGTCGTCGACCATAGCTGCAACGGATTCATCTCTCCAAGCCCCTTGTACCGCTGGATGTTCACGGTCGACTTGCCCTCACCGTTCGACAGCCGCTTCACATACTCCTCGCGCTCCTTCTCGTCATACGCGTAGAACTCTTCCTTCCCCCGCGCCACGCGGTACAAAGGCGGCTGCGCGATGTACACGTAGCCCGCTTCAATGAGCTGCGGCATCTGCCGGTAAAAGAACGTCAACAACAGCGTCCGAATGTGCGCCCCGTCGACGTCGGCATCCGTCATCAGAATGAGCTTGTGATACCGCGCATTCTCGATGTTGAAGTCATCCTTGATCCCCGCACCGATCGCTGTGATGATCGTCCGGATCTCTTCGTTACCGAGAATCTTGTCGATGCGCGCGCGCTCGACGTTCAGGATCTTCCCGCGAAGCGGCAGAATCGCCTGGAACGCGCGATTACGCCCCTGCTTCGCCGAGCCGCCGGCCGAGTCGCCCTCGACCAGGTAGATCTCGCACAGCGCCGGATCACTCAGTGAACAATCCGCCAGCTTCCCCGGCAGATTGCCGACGTCCAGCGCCGACTTCTTCCTTGTAAGATCTCTTGCCTTCCTCGCAGCTTCACGCGCGAGAGCAGCCGAGACGGTCTTGTCGATGATGATGTTCGCGACGCGCGGATGCTCGTCGAGATACGCCGAGAGATGCTCGTTGACGACGGTCTTGACCGCGCCCTCGACTTCGGAGTTTCCGAGCTTCGTCTTGGTCTGACCCTCGAACTGCGGCTCGCGCACTTTCACCGAAAGAACGGCGGTCAGCCCTTCGCGGACGTCGTCACCGGATAAAGTGAAATTCGCCTTCTTTAAAGAGCCGTTTTTAGCAGCGTAGGCGTTGATCGTCCGCGTCAGCGCCGACTTCAAACCGGTGAGGTGGGTCCCACCCTCATGTGTGTTGATGTTGTTGACGAATGAGAAAACGTTCTCG
>Ga0193726_1002982_pt1 | contig 11049 bp, 13 predicted proteins | sample H2c1metaG_FD_144928 | JGI IMG/M metagenome (GOLD analysis project Ga0193726, IMG submission 144928) | Soil microbial communities from a riparian zone of the East river system, Colorado, United States - H2c1 | ecosystem: Environmental > Terrestrial > Soil > Riparian zone | place: USA: East River... | reverse complement strand
TAACGTCACCGCGACGGGCTTGCCGCCTTGGGATCGTAGCCCTCTGAAACTCCGCCCGTGCCCCGCAAGGCAAGAACTCCGGAGTAGTCTCGACTACGAACGTAGTGCTCGAGCGCGACATGGACGGCGTCACGAGTCGTTTTGACCTTGGCAAGTCGTTTGACCCGCTCGACAAGTTTCGAATCGAGGACAATATTCGTGCGTTCAGAACTCGGTTTGCGCGATTGTTTCATAAGAACCCCGTACACATCGAATGTGTATCCTAAGGCGCTTTGCTCGTCAGTGCAAGTTGAGGAGCGGCAGTTCGGCCGATCACCGCCGTCTAGATGAAAAAATCTAACCGCCCGCCGATGCACAACGGCCTATTCTGTTGAAAAACTAGGCAGTTAAGAAGCTGGTTTCAGAGGCAGAAACTAGTCGGTTTTGGTGCTTGGCGAGTCTAGCTAAAATAATGTAGTCAAGCCCCCCGACACGCGGGCAGGCGCCAAGAGCAGCCCGATTGTACGAGTCGTGACGCGCAGAGTGGTATAGCTAGCAACGCACAGGAAGCTACCCATCTGGTATGGGTATGAAGGGATTGCCGGCAGCAAGTACCGCAGCTGAATTACGATGAAGAAGGTCATTAGATCTAGACCGATGAAATTAGCGCCCAATAAGAAGGCCCGCAGCTCGGGATTCATGACAAACAAAAGCAGCAGGAGAACGGCAATAGTTCCATATCTGTTAATCCAGGGATGCCGGTTTATGCGCTTAACTCCCTCGGCTAGCGACGAATCCAAAGAGGTAGCGGTTCAACAATTGGAGCTTCTCTTGGTTCGTAGAATATCGCAAGGCACGAATGTCTGCTTACAACCAGATCCACGGTTCCGACCGAAACCGGCTCTATTCCTCTCCCAGAGCGCCTTTCTCCCATCAAAAAAAGCTTTGCAGCCCTTTTCTTTATTCTCACCACAATGTTGCGCGTACATCAAACTAGAGTCGTCCGACGAGCGTATTACGAAATTGGTGTATTGCCGCGTCGCACGGCGCTGCTCGCGCACAATTCAAGGAGACATTGCCGATGAAGAAGATCAATTTCGCTTCGGTTCCGGCCGAGACCGACTGCAACTACCCATATCCTTTCGACGTGCCCTGCAGCCTGCAATCCTGCCAGCGCCTGGCACGGCACCAAGGTCTGACCCAGTTCGGCGTGAATCTAACCGTCATTCAGCCCGGCGGCTGGTCGAGCCAACGTCACTGGCACAGCCACGAGGACGAATTTATCTGGGTCGTGGAAGGCGAACTCACGCTGGTGACAAACAGTGGCGAAGAGTTGCTGCGCGTTGGGGACTGCGCCGCCTTTCCGCGTGGCGTTGAGGATGGGCATCATCTGATCAACAAGTCAGCACGACCGGCCCGAGTGCTCGAGATCGGCAATTCGGATGCGCAAGATCGGTGCGTCTACTCCGACATCGACATGATTGCCATGCCGGGCACTGAGCATTACCGTCATCGCGACGGAACTCCCTATCCTCCGAAGTCGGGCTAACTTAGAAAGGGACGCAGCTCGGTGGATGAACGACAGCCCGGGAGTCCGTCAGGCTCCTGCATGTGCGGAAAACAGCTTCTTGCAAAGAGCGCCGAGCTTGGCAGCAATTGCGGTATCGGTTGCCGGAACAACCACCTTTTCTCCGTCGCCATTAGAGCGATGAAGTTGCGCTATGCACTGCAGCCGACCCTTTCGCGAGAAAAGGTCCGTCTCCTTGGCGTTGGGAACGTTGGATTCCTTCGTTGCAGTGGCAATGGCCTCATCGCCGATTCCTGGCACGGCAGTGCGTGGCGGCGCAACGAAGAAGATCCGGTTTTGAAAGGACTGTACGTCGCCTTCGCGTATGGATATGTCGACCAACGCCCAGCCCTTTCCGCTGACGCCAATGGTGCAACCCTCTCCCGGATACGACTCCGACATCGAATAGTGGTTAATCGTCGCCTTTCCCACCAGGATGTCCCGAACGTCATCGACCGAGAGTTCTTTCCGATCACAAGGGTCAGGTGAGCGTGGTGCTTTTACCGCCGAGGCCGGCCCTGCAAAGACCGAGCCGCCGATGATTGCGAGGAGGGTCAAGATGGCCGCGGTTCTAAGGCGTGACATCTTGATTCGAAGATCTTGGCAGTCCACAGAGCGCAGTACGCCAATGCGCGCGGCGTAGGTGTGAGTTCGATTGCAACCGCGCATGAGTCACGCTCCAATAGAAGGAATTCTTGGGTCCTCTGCTAAAGAACCGAATTCTCGTTCCGATCCCGCCATTTGAGTTCGCCCATTGGCCGGATACTTCCCGCCGCTGCACATCGCCCCCCGGCGGCCCTCCCTCCTTGGCGCGGTAGCGCCGAGCTGGCTTTCGACGTCCGCCTTCTTAGCCGAGTTAGGTCGCACCCCTATCGAGAATAGAAGTGCCGGTCCGACCCGTCGAACTCGCCGCTCAACATGCAGCAGCGCTTAAAATCTACGGCCAGATCCGCATGGGCACGGATCATTGCGACCGAGTTTCTCTATCAGCTCTTTGGAACCGCCTACTACGCGATCACCGCGTTTGACCTGGGTTTCGGACGGATAGCCCTTTCGACGTTTACTACTGACCTCGAAAGCAATTGGCTTCGAGGTGTTCTTTCTTGATTCGCATGACGCACCTCCTGGGAATGCCTCGGGAATCCGAGGGCGGAAAATAATACCTGCAGGACCATGAAATGCATCTGACCTTTTCGCGAACAATGGACGAAGCGCGTTTTGGCGGTCAGTTCACTGCCCTAAACCGTTCAAACCGCAACGACAATCAATGGTCCTCCGTCGGCCGGGCCGTTCGTCCGCTGCGCTCCGCTATCCTGCTCCGCTGACGGTCCGGCCACTACATCCTGTAGTGGCCTTCGCCGCCGTGCGGCTCACCCTGCACTCGCCCGGCACCGGCGAGTCAGAGACGTGACTCTGATTCGCCTCACGGACTGCCGTCCGTTTCTACGTCCATGTATCAATCCGCGCGTGCCGCCTACCGAAGCCTCGCGCCCCGAATAGAACCTTAAGAATGACCTCAATTGCAGCTCTAGTAAAGATTGCAGGGTGTAGACTTGTGCACACTCGTCACTCGCACATCCGTGAACATCACTCGGGGCTTGGATTCGTTGAGCGGACTCTAGCCTAAAGAAGAAAAGTGGAGGAAACGTATGAGAGCACTCAGAATCAAACTTGAGTTGCAGGCCGCACTCTTCCTGCTCCTGTCCGGCGCCGCAGCGCCCTTGCTGGCGCAGGTAACGCCGGCGCTCGGTACTGCTTCTCCGGTACATCTCTACGTTTGCAATAAGGGCACGGTTCCGGTCGAGGTCATCGCTGCGCAAAAGAATGACCCCATCCTCGGCGTCATCGGAAAGTTGTACTGGGACGTCAATGGCATCACCGTCTCTCCCCGGGAATGTAAGCACGTTTATGGGACTACCGCGGGGTATTCGGCTTACATTGGATTCGGCCTCGCCGATGCCAAAGGTCAGTGGGGATCAGGCCACATTGCGCAGGTGCCCGATGTGGGTTCGTATGACCGATGGTTTCACAGTCAAAAGGTATTGACCGCCGCCGCGGTCGCTTTATGCGCCCAGAAAGACGCGACCAGTTATCGCACCGACGGCGATCTTCCCGCTAGTTGCACGGGGCTCAAATATATGACGGACTTTAGCGGACACCTGATTACACCGGACTCAAGGTACGGGCCGCTCCTTCCTGTCACTTCCGCTCTCTATCTCGAGGCAGACGGCCAAGCTTGCTTCGATGCTGGGAGCCCTAGTCCCTGTTTTTATTATTTGAACGTCTCGCCCAGCGCCGGCGACCGGGAACTGCACGCAGCGGCGGGAACGGACGACGGCGCCGAAGATGCAAAGGCCGATGGTGGCGATTCCGCCGGCACTCAGGTGCTCAAAGCGCTCGCGAAGGCCGTGGCAGAGGACGGCCAGAAACAAGCCCAGAGACAAGCACAGGTTGCGAGCGCCGCCCCGACCGGCGGCTTCGTGCGCTTCAAGGACGGCTGCAACGCGTTTTATAACGACCCGGCCAACACCCGACTCAGCATGTCGGATGCGACCGGTTGGTGCGCCTGTCTGAGTGAGCAGTATCGCAAGCTGATGACCCCCGAAGAAGAAGCAAAATATGCCAACGATTACGGACGCCTCTTCCATGCTGGAATCGCGCAGCCGTGGGGGTACGGACTGTCCAAATCCGATCCAGCATGGCCTCGCCTTCATCCCGCGGTCGATACATGCGCACGCTAGTCGTCCGTTCGAGCCATTCGCGCTTCCTACGCGCGAATCAGGCTTTACCAATCAGACCGATCCCGGTGGTCAAGCTTGGCGCATCAGCGAGCCACACCTTGGAAATCAGTACGCCGCCCTAAACCGCTCAAACCGCAACGACAATCGATGCTCCTTCGTCTGGCTGGGCCGTTCGTGTCCGCGACGCTTCCCGCTCCTGCTTCGCTGCGGACGGCCCGCACATCCATGTCCGTGCGTTCGGCGCATGCGCCTCACCCTCTCGCGTGCGCTCGGGGCCGCCCTTTCGGGCGTTCTCCGACGCTGCGCGTCGTGGTCTGCCTCGCTGCGGCCCAGCCAGCACATCCGTGTGCAGTCGTTCGGTCGGTTCGACGAGATCTTGTATCTCGTCAAAAAGACATCCACCCTCACCCTTACGGGATCTCGCGGCGACCGCTCTATTCCGTTGCCACGTCGTGTGGCAAATCGGAAGTAACTCAAGTGAGGCGAGTTAGGCGCGACTCGATTGCTCACAGAGCGAGAACCATCTCGCATTCCTTCTTCGTCAGGTAGTAACATTTCTCCCGGGTTACTCGCCCACGCCACGCTCAAATTCGTAAGACCACATCACCCCGCCGAGGCTGACGAGAGTGCCTGTAGCATCATTGTTAGCAACGACACCCATGTAGTGACCAACGTGTTTCACGTTCCGAATTGGCGTGCCCGGTGGGACCGGCTCCGTGGCTAACCCCGAATTCAGTACCTCGGGCAGCCTTGCCACAGCGATGTCTAATGCCTGTCGCGCCAACGCTGCCCCTCGGTCAGACCAGCGCGCCGCATTCTCGGATGCCTCAATCCCTTTGCTGTCCTCCAGAGGCACGTAAACCTCAAAGCTGCGTGCCGCAAGCCGCGAGTTCTTCGGATCCGAAGCGCCCTCGGCACCGTCTTTGACCTGCGTTCCGAAATCGCAACGCACAATCAGCCCACCGAAATCGAGCGGAAAGCGATAGTTGCACCTCAGGTGCAGTAGCGATTCAAAGTTTTCATTCTCGGAAGCGTCCGCGGTGCTCGTGGGTTCCGCATTACTACTGAACCTTATCTCGGCGATTCCCAGCCACTCGTTCTTCGATGCCATCATTTTCGCGGCATCAAGGATCTTGTTTTTGAAGTCGTAATCCGTCAATGCCATTGCGGTGACCGAGGATTGCTTCGCATTGAGTCGATTCAACGCCTTTTCGTTCATGGTGTTCGCTCCGTTCACGATAGCCTGTCCTAGTATGTTGAACGGTTGAAGCGGCGCAGCCGAGTGATGCTCGGCGTACGGGACATTTCCATTCTCAGCTACTGTCAGAAGCAGTAGACGTCGCGGTGTTACAGCCTGCGCCAGACTGTCAGCCGATTGAGGAACCGGTCGTGCGGCCACAATCAATGGGCTGCATACCAAAAGTACAACGACGAGCCTAGATGCAAGTTGATACACATTCCAAGCAACCATCACCTACTCCCGCTGCATAACTGAGTGTCGCTTGGCCCCACTCCGAGTCCAAATGATTTAATTGTCCCCACGCATGGGCAGCCAAAGTAATGCAGCTTATTAGAATTGTACAAAACAGCTTTGGTGTGCTAACTCCGATCGCTCCCTCGCTGCCCACCCAGCCCTTTGGCAATCGCCGTTGATTCCGCCTTATTCTGTGCATGGCGGATTGTCCATATTGTTACGCTTCGACTAAAATTCGAGCGCCTTACCCGAAGGCTAGAATATATCTGAAACCTTTGCCCGTCTATTCAAGCGCAAATTGCATTCATTCGCGATTCCAACTGAATTGGTTACTCGTCCGGCAACGGCGCGTCTGCTTCGCTAACGAACCAGGCCAAGCTTCATGTTACGCCACAGTCTTATTGACCCATTTAGCAAGCCTGCGTTCACGCTCGCCCCTGGCTCTTTGCCGCCTGTGCCATCCCGCCTCGCGTTGCAAGTATATTCTTCGTCTAGTCGAGCTGTTCGGGCTCCTGCCCTCGCTCGACGACGGCGGCCCAGAGGCGCGACTCCGGTCCGCCTTCCGGACGTTCGTCCGTTGCCACATCCTGTGGCAATCCTAGCCGCGTCCTTGTACCTTCGCTGCGCGAGCCATTCCCCCTCGGGCGGCAAGTACGCGCTCTCCATACCTCATGGGCATTCTGGTGTCTTTCCAGCGACCTGCCTGCATGACGGACGAAAGGTCAATGTTAAGGGCTAGCAAATCTTGCGCGGCACCCACCCTCGCCGAATGCCCGGAAATCCTTTCCCACTCTTGTCTTTCAAGTCCAATCCATTTTCCAACCTTCCGAAACACTGCCGAAACAACCTGCGGGGTTAACGACTCGCCGACGCTAGCAGCACCTCGAACCCTTACAAACACTGGTCCCGCTTTCAACCTCGATTCCTTCAGCCACGTCGACATCAGCCGCATCGTCAGCGGCGACAAATACGCCGTCGCGCCCTCCCCCATCGTATCCGTCTTCGATCTTCTTATTAATGCACTCCCCGACCCATCTCCAGCCTCCGCAATATCCTCCACCACCAGCGACACCAACTCTTCTCTTCGGCACATTGTGTCGTAAGCCACCGCCACGAGTGCTCGGTCGCGAATATCCCTTAAATTGCGCGGCTCCACCGATAAGAACAGCTCAATTTCCCCCCACGTCAAACCCCGCGCCTGTTTCTGCCGCGCCGGCGACCTCCGCCCCATCTCCTTGAGCGCCAGCTTCACTTCTTCAGAAGAAGTTGGATCCAAAACCCCCGACGCCCGATGCGCACGACCAATCGTCGACACATAGCGCCGAACCGTCGCCGGTTTCTTCCCCTTCCCCAGACACTCAAACACAAAATCCCTCACCGTCTTAGGAGTTGCCGGCAAAGCCTCAACGCGAAACGACCGACAAAACACCCCGAATATCTCCCAATCCGCCCTCCACGCCCTCAGCGTATTCACCGCAAACGCCCCCCGCGCCATCGCCGACCAATCCGCAAGCCGGTCATCGAGCGCGGCCGGCGCTACAAGCTCACTCTTATGTATGGGTGCGGCCAGCGCAACCCGTTCAACCGATTCCTGCTTAGTTTCCATTTGAGTTCGACGGTCCGAGGTAAGTATCGAACCAAGAGAGAGTTTCCTTGATGAACTCGGTTTGCGGCACCAGATGTCCTGAGTCATAAACAACCATTTTCTTGCGATCTTCGGGAGCACCGAGGAAGCGGAACATAGGTTTCTGCGATGACTCGACCGGGAAGAACATGTCGTACTTTCCGTTCAGCATCAATACGGGCTGCATAACTCTCGGCAGATAGTTGATCTGGTCCACCTCCGGCTGAGCTTTTTCCATCGCCATCCCGCCGACATTCAACACAACCACCTTGATTCGCTTTTCTACGGCGGGAATAATGCCGCCGATGAATCCACCCCAGCTAATGCCGAGATATGCAACCTTATCCGCCTGCATGTCTTTTCGCGTTTCAAGATAGTCGATCGCTCGGGAATATTCCTTCCCCCACATGATGACGTGGTCCTTGTAGCGAACAGTCTCGTCCTGATTGTCGGACTTCAAGTCGTCCTGCCGTTCATAAGTCCCCTTGTAGATCGGGAATATCAGTGCCCGACCACTCTTCATGACGAAGAGCAGGCGACTATTGACCAGCGTCGGCTCAAATTTGCTTTCATGAATACCGTTGGAACCTGGGAAAAAGACTACCGGTTGGAGTGGCAATGAATAGGTCTTTGGCAAGAAGACGTAGAGTATGAGTCGCTCGTTGTTGTAGCCGGCATCGATCGATACCACATCGGCCTTCCAGACGTCGCCTTCCATGGTCCTTTCGATCGTTGCATGAAGCGGAGTCTTGTCATAGGTGAATTGCCGGGAGAAACTCGCAAACGTCACATCGCTTACAGGTTGTTCTTTGGAATAGTCCCTGAAATCCATCGACAGCGGTTGTATCAGTGCTATTGCTGATGAGTCCGTGGCGAGTTCCTTGATGCATCGAAAGCCGTTGGACTCGCCCCTGTCCAGTGCCGGCTGGGTAAAACTATCGTTGAATGCGTAGGATGGATCGGTCCAACCGCCACCCAGGATGAAGCGTTGGCCTGAATCGCTGCGCTGGTTGAGCATCCACTCGCGCGCGTTTCCCGCAAGATCATAGACTCCATACGAACTGAAACCGGCAAGACTGCCTACCGCGCTGGTGGACTTGCCGCTGAAATTGCTTAAGGGCAGCAAGAACTCTGAACGCCCGGTGTCCGCCACAGCTGCCCAGTGAAACACGGTGGGCAACTGCTTGTGGGCGAAGGCCGCGTATGCGGCAGCCTCATACCAGGAGACGCCGGTCACCGGGTGATTCTCGGTGCCGTCAGGGTAGCTTCCTGCTTCCCAGGTTGCCGGCCCCTGCCGGCCGGTACGGTCCATGAATCTGGTGAGCGCGGTGTTCAGCGAAATCATCTTGCCGGCATCCATGATCGGAAAGGTCCAATACGCCTTATTCCTATACCCGCCGGAGTCGATGAAGGCTTTGAATTGTTTGTTCGTGACCTCGAATTTGTCGATCAGGAACTCGGGCACGTCTTTAGGCCCATATTTCTCAAGGCCGACGATTTGCATCTCGGTCGTTGATTTAGGAATCCGCACCATGTTTTCCGGGAGGCTACCCAGCGGATCCAATTTCAGATGTTGCGAGATGGGCCGGATGACTACGGCGAAGCCCGGCATAGCCAACTCGATCGTCTGATATCCCGGCTTTCTGATTTCCAAGCGCAGGTAATTGCGCGGCGCTTTGACCTCCTTGATCGGAGTCACACCAGCCGATCTCCACTCGGCGCCAGCCGTGTCGTAATCCTTCCAAAACACTTCGGCGCCGGCAGGCTCGGTGTCGATCGACAGGGTGGTGGCGATTGACGGCCACAATTTTGCCAATGTCGGATCGTTCGGCAAATATTTCTCCGCCGATACGGCCATGTCGAATATCCTCCGGTTGCTGCGAAACATCTTGGCCCCCATGTCCTGGATGGCCGGCAGCAGTTCGCTTCTAGCCCGTTGCGTCTGTTGCCACTGCGGTATAAGCACGACTGCGGCAAGGATCAGCAACAGCGCGGGAATGGCCACCTTAAGGACGCCCAGCGTGCGAATTCGGCTGGTCTTTGGTTCGGCAATCACCCGCGGCTTCTCACTGCGCTTGGAATCGGCGGTCACCGCCGGCGGCGGCAAAATGCTAACCGGTGGCTGCGACGGTATTTCGATGTCTCTAAAGATCAGGCCGCGTACGCGCTCGACGAAACTTGCTGGCGCTTCGCCGCCGGGCAGGCACGTCCACTGCACCTCTCTGAACCTCTCGGGAACTAAGGCGTCGGTGTCGTTGGTTGAGTCGATAACAACGGGCAGCAGGAATGCAGTGTCATCGGCTATGTCCAGCGTGCGGCCTACCGCTAGTTTCCACTCGCGCCGGAAGTAGCCTTCTTCGCGCGCCTGCGTATTCGCCGAAATGATCGGCAGAAACAATTTGCAGCCTTTGATCTGTCTTCGGATCGACGCATCCCATGCCTCGCCACCGCGCAACTCGCTCCGGTCGAACCAGACCTCGAGGCCAGCGGCGCGAAGTGCCTCGCAAATGCGCAGAGCCGCCTCAGCGTCTTGCGAGGCATAACTGACGAAAATAGCATTGGCGGATACGCTCGGAATGGGGTCATCTCAATAAACGGACTTGATGGCAATCGCTGCTACGCCGAATTTCACTATCAGCTTAACCTCTGCGGTAAAGATCTCCCAATTCCCCCGGCACGCCCGAAGCGGGTTTTGTGAAAAGGCGCCCTTTGCCATCGACGACCAATCCGCCAATCGCTTGGCGGGTAGTGAGGCGCTGGACGCCGTAGTCGTAAGTCGAGAATTCATAGGGTAAGTAGCACCTGCAATTTCAAAATACCCCTATCACGCCACTGACAACGCGCTTGCGATTGTTACGCCTATTACGCCTATTACGCCTATTACGCCTATTACGCGTGGAGCGGAGCGACAGGGGTGATCGCCAGGGCGTGAAAAACACGGCTCGTCGCATGCGACGAGCGGGGTTTGCCATGGATGGCAAACCCCCGGCTTTCTGCGCGCTGCAGGATCGCGAAAGCGCAGAAGGATTTTCCCGCAGCCATTAGAACCATATCGCACCATGGATTATTCGGCGCTTACGCCTCACCCCCTCGCTTCCGCTCTGGGCCGCCCTTTGGGCGTTCGTCGCCGTTGCACAGCGTCGTCACGGCGTCCCGAAGAACACCCCTCAATGGTTCCGCGGCTCTCATAATACCCATAATTATTGATAAGTGCCATTATCAATAGTATATCTGTATCGTACAATACACGATACATGTGGTGCAGTATTTGATACATAAACCTGCAGAAGCCGATAAACAGCGTCTCGAGGTCCGCTCCTACGTGCTCACCTTGCGCGAGGGGCGAACTCGACTCCCGCCTCCGCGATCGCGACCGCACCGTCGAAGCATTGCAGTTGCAGCTAAAAGCGCTCACCGGCCTACTCCGCAAAGAACAAGCGAATCGCGAATTGCTGTCGCTACGGATTGCCGAGCTGCAGTCCGCCGGCAGTCGACGCAGAAAGCATGCGCGAGCTACTGGACCCGTCAAAAGAAGCAAGACCTCGAAGCCGAAGGACCTCCCTGTAAACGCCCTAAGGGACTAGCGAGGAAGAGCCGGATGAAATCGCGCTAACATTCCGAGAATCCACAAACTCAAGGCGCGCGAATAGGGTGATCACGGTTT
>Ga0193726_1002981_pt1 | contig 11051 bp, 11 predicted proteins | sample H2c1metaG_FD_144928 | JGI IMG/M metagenome (GOLD analysis project Ga0193726, IMG submission 144928) | Soil microbial communities from a riparian zone of the East river system, Colorado, United States - H2c1 | ecosystem: Environmental > Terrestrial > Soil > Riparian zone | place: USA: East River... | reverse complement strand
CCTCGGCCGCCACCAGCCGTCGCCGATCCTCTGGGTCAATCGACGAGAGACCGGCCGCCCCGGATTCCGATTCCAGGACCCGCATCACCGCGCTGTCCGTCAGCTCCGATGCCACCGTCTTTCGCTTCGGGTTCTTCTTAACAGGGGATACGCGCTTCGTCACCATCAATTCCTCCTCAAAGTCTCCGCACTTGGAGTCTTTCAAGTCAACTATATAACCGCCCCGCACGCCTCTCTGCAAGGGCCAGACAATACGAATGCGAATCATGCGGCGGGAGCCCCAAGCGTTACGCGGTTACCGCGTCGAGAGCGTCAATTCGGATTCAGACGGATGCCTGACCCTGATGCGGCACCAACTCCATATAAGAGACATAGCCATTTGAACTGCTTTTCGCGCGCTGCATGGCAATGCCTGCATTGATGATCAATTGTTCTCCGGTCGTGCCGTTCTCCGGATAGCAGGCGATGCCGATGCTCGCGCTGATGACTCGTTGTGCGTGCTTGCCCATGTCAATAGGCTGGTCAATACTCTTCAACAGACCGGCCGCAATTCGCCCGACATTCTCGTTGCCTTGCGGGTTCACCAATAAGTACAGAAATTCATCGTCACGGTTGCGGCACACCGCATCTTCCGCGCGAGCATGTTGAAACAGGCGTCTTCCGATTTCCCTCGACGCGCGGCTGGCTTCGGCATGACCTTGCGCGTCGTCAATGGTTTTGAAGCCGTCCAGCTTGAGGAACATCATCGCCAGCGTCCAATTGTGGCGTTTGGCCAGGGCAATGGCGTGGGCCATCCGGTCGTCGAATAGATCGCGGTTCGGTAGACCGGTCGCGGAATCTCGCAACGTACCCCGATGAGCCATTTTTTCGTCTTCCTGCGCGCTCACCAACGCCGCCTCGGTATGGGCCAAGGCGTTTTTGGACTCGGCCAGCGCAATGCGAGCCTGCGCTTTCACTTCGGCAATGCCGTCGATCAGGGTTTCGGTGAGTGCGTACAAGTCATTGGCGCATTCCTGTACTTCGCGTTGGACTCTTTCGTTGTTCGCCAGCGTCTTATCGGCCGACAGCGAGCTCGCGCCGTCCGCTTTCCTTTGCTTGGCGACGTCGTTGGATGAGCCCAGGTTATCTGCGCACAGTTCCAGTTTTTCTTTGACGTCGTGTGTTCGATCCACGGCCAGCACCAATGAAGCGGGCTCGTTCACCGGACTGGCAGTGGGATTCCGATCTGATGTCATTGGCTTGCTGACGTCTGGCGTGGGCATTCCGCTCCTGCCATCATAGGCACTATTTGCAGGCCGCGTCTGTGCGCTGGCGAGCTTACGCCCAGCAATCCTGTCAGGACCTTGAGATCATTTGTCAGCCCGATGCTGCGGTTCTTAAACCTCGGCGGCGTATCGATTCGGTTGCGTCGGTTCCGCGCAAAAGATGATGAGGAGGACCCAGCCGATCACCGGAAAGAAGTATAAGAGTTGCCACCATCCGCTTCGATCGGTGTCGTGCAAGCGGCGCGCAGCAACTGCAAGACTGGGCAGGAAAGTGGCGAAGGAGAAGACCGCAGCGACGTTATAACTGACTACCCGAAGCGCCGCCGTCGCGATCAGCGTAAATACAAACCACCACCAAAACTCAGGTCTCGATGCGCAGCCGTTGAAGTCCGCATACTTGACAAAGCAGATTTTGACCGCGGCGATAAAGGGCATCGTTTCCTCGAGCCGATTATTTCATAACGGGAGCAAACGAGCTGTTTTAGGGCTTTAGGGCGGCCGAATCAAGCTGCACAATTCTAGCCGTTTGCGCCTCGATGAGTGCGCGCGCAAATATCAACTCAGCGCACGCCGAGCGCGCGTCGGCAAGACTTCCCGGCGCACCAAAAAATCCTTGTTCAGAGATGTTGCGAAGGACTTGATCACTCACCGACACGGCTATGCGCGTGTTCGGGCTATGGAATTTGGTCATTGCCAGAGCTTGCGCCGCTGACCGGCGCGGTTATGTCGATTGCCGCGCTGTTTGGATGCTCGCCGCTGTGGAACAGTTCAAGGAATGCGCATAAGAGACATTCCGCCCGGCTGCCGCAGACGGATCAACGAAACGCGCATTGCGCCTACAGCCGTTGAAGCGGATACCGGCTCGCCAATGACCTTCCCCGGTGGGACTGTACGTGTGCGGCGCTACGTCGCTTCATCCGGCTGGAGAATTGAATGTCGAACGAAACCCAAGGTGGAAATATGAATGAGCCCGGTGGATCAGGAAAGACTGATCCCAACCGAGCGCCCGAGGCGCCGAAGACTGGTCAGCAGTCGCAAGATATGCCGCGGCAAACTGACAAGGGTGCCAGTCAGCAAGGGGGCTCGGATCAGAAGAGCGGCCAACAATCGCAGGGCGGATCATCCAAGGAGAGTGACGGAACGAAACAGGCTGGGTCACCCAAAGTAATTTAAGGCTGGCCGGAAGCGATGTCGGGGGCGTTCTCCCCCGGCATCAATTCTATTCGAGAACACCCAGGCGCAACGCCTACCCGCAAACCGCGTCATTGCTCCCGCCCCGGGCACACGCAACCCCAAATGGCCTTGACGCTCAGTCCGCCGAAGCGTATTTGCAGTGGGGTTGAAGTGGCTAGTTCGACAGAACATCGGAATAAATCGTTCCAACGGGAGGCTTCAATGTACAAATCAATTCAATTCATTTCGGCCGGTGCTGCGCTGCTTGGTTTGAGCGGATGGACGTGGGCTGCCGACCCGCCCGCCGCGGGCGCGCCTGCGATGCACCACGCTGCAACTGCCGACGCCGCCAAGCCGGCTCCAACGGATGACGAGCTGGTCGCAAGCGCCATGAAGGCGGCACCCAAGAGAGTCGCCGAGAGCGCCACCATCGTGGCCCCCGACCCGAAAGGCGGGATGCGCACACTGCGGAAAGGGTCGAATGGCTTTACCTGCATGCCTGACAATCCAGAAACCCCGGGGCCTGATCCGATGTGCTGGGACAAGAACTCGGGTGACTGGATGGATGCGTATCTCAATCACAAGACGCCACCGGCAGGGAAAGTCGGATTGATGTACATGGTGGCCGGCGGTACCGACGCCAGCAACACGGATCCGTACGCCAAGAAACCCAGCACCTCCAACCATTGGGTCAAGACGGGACCGCACATCATGATCGTCGGCGCCGATGCCGGCTTTTACGATACTTATCCGAAGGGCGCGGACCCCGACACGAAGAGCCCCTACGTGATGTGGGCCGGCACGCCCTACCAGCATCTGATGGCACCCATTAACTAGACGTCGATCGCGAAAGACGCGCCGTGAGGGTCGAGTGAGTATCCAAATGAGGCTCGCTCGACCCTCAGTTTGTACACTCTTATACAGTGTGCGCCACCGCCAAGTACTGAATAGACGTCGCGCTCAGCACTCGCGACACTCTCGCCATGGCCCGCTACCACCACAACGTCTACGCCAGAAGCACCACTCCACGCTACTGCGTTATCTTCGATCTGCAATGGCAAATCATCGAATGCCAGCGACTAGAACCTTCCACCGACCTGCGCAGCACTATGGCCACCACCATCGATAGACTTTCGAGCGACGGTTGGATAGTTGAGGGCACCCCGAAATTCGGATTTGTCTTCTTAAGCCGCAACGGCATCCGCCGACTACTGATTCTCACGGAGCGCGATCCCTTCAGCGCCACGCCGCAGACCTTCTCGCCGTTCAAGTGAGTCGCGGTGCTTTGAACATAACCTACGCACTCGATCACGACGCCGACACGCCAAAAAAATAAAGTTTAGGGACGTCGGCGTGACACAAAGAGAATAAGTTCAGTAGGCGGCGGGGGCGCAACGCGCGCAGCTGTTCCAATCAGTCTGGCGATGCTCCGCACGAGACATTAAATGGCGGGTTGCGCAAAACGGTGCGCCAAGTCTCGAAACTCGTACGTGCGTTTTCTCTGTTGTCTGCGCGGACCGACACAGCACTGTACCCAGCGACCTATGATTCACTGCCAATCGTTAAAGGGCAAACCCGTCGCAAGGCGGGGACGCAAAGCTTCCGGTCTGTAAGTAGCAGATAGCGGGGTTACCGAAGTCAGTGAAAGGCTGGCGACGTGACTCATGTCTTGTTGAAAGGCACTTGCATTCCGCGTGATTCACATGGCAGTGGAAACAAGTGACTATGGCATACAAGGCAACCGCAACAGCGGCTCGATTGGCGTGTATTTTGGTTTTTGCAGGGATGAGTGCTTGCGGTGCTGGGCAGACCTCGACCGACTCAGCGGCTCCCGCAGCGACTTCGGCAACGACTCCCGCAGCGCCTCCGGCAGCGCCTCGGACTACGCCTCCTACAACGCCTCCGACAACGCCTCCGACAACGCCTCCTACTACGCCTCCGACAACCTCGTCCTTGGTCACCAATTACAATAGCGGGGACGCATGCGTGGCGCAGACATTGCCGCCAGCGCAAACACTATTTGGTTCTTCGAAGAAGGTGTTTGCTCACTACTTCTTTCCGTTCCCGGTATCGCTCGACAATGCTGCACCCGCAAGCGACTACTACAACACCCAGTATCTCACCAAGAACGGGGAATCGAACAAGTGGTTGGCGCATGGCGGTTATCTTCGCCAACGGCCATTGGGCAGAACTCCGACTTCCAACGCCGCGTGGCAGCAGCTGAACATGGAGGCGGAAATAAAAGCGGCCATGGCCCGCGGCATCACGGGATTTGCCTTCGACGTTATGGCGGCCGACGAAGCCACGGGCAGCGACAGTCCTCTACAGCGCCTGCTTGCTGCGGCACTGGCCGTCGATTCGCGTTTCAAAATCATGGTGATGCCGGACATCGCTGCATTGCGTGGCAATTCCAGCGCGGTGGTTCAAATCATCGCTTCTGTTGCCAGCAGTCCCACCGCGTACCGGCTGAGCGACGGCCGCCTTGTGTCGTCGGCATTTGATGCGGGCCTCAACTCCGCGGCCTGGTGGACGTCGGTGCTCAGCCAATTGAACGCCAAAGGCATCGACGTGGCGTTTGTCCCAGTATTTCTGGGCTGGCAAGGCAGCGTCGAGGCCTTCGCCCCGATCTCCTATGGAATCGGCGATTGGGGAACGGCCACCGCCGCGTCTGCCAGCGTCATACAGGCGGATCCGGACATTTTACACAGCGCCTACGGCAAGATATTCATGATGCCGATCGACCCGCAGCAATATCGCCCCAAAGATTTTAAGTATTGGGAAGCTGGAAACAGCGCAGCCTTTCGCAACGGTTGGATGAGCGCAATCAACGGAGATGCAGACTGGGTCCAGCTGGTGACGTGGAACGACTTTTCCGAGAGCGGCCAAATCTCACCCTATACCGACGCGACCCTGAGAGGGAGCATCGGCACGGGTTACTACGACATGAACGCCTTCTATGCCGCTTGGTTCTTGACCGGACAGAAGCCGACGATCACGCACGATGTTCTTTATTACTTCTACCGGCGCGAACCGACCACCGCAGCAGGCCCAGCTCAAAGTCAACTGGACACAAATGCCACCCTCACTGCTGAAAACGATATTGAGTTGGTCGCCTTCTTGACCGCCCCAGCCACGCTGAAAATCACCATCGCCGGCAAGACCTATACGCAGAACGCTCCAGCCGGGATCGCATCATTCAAGATACCCACCCAGCCGGGTATCCCGCTGTTCACGCTTTCCCGCAACGGGACTGATGTCTTCTCATTCGTGGGCGGCGTGCAAATCTATGGATTGAGCGGCATTCCCTCCGGTGTCCAAGATTTGACCTACTGGAGCGGCAGCGCAGCGAAATCCGGCATCTGCAGTCTTTAGACCACCGACGGGTGACTGCAAGCGGATGAGTATGCGTTGAATCGGAATAGCGTTGACGTCGTATTCATGGGAGACCGTGGGAATGCACGCGGTCGAAGCCAAGTACGTTAGCAGCTGCCTTCTGCTGTCCATCCACTTCGCGTGCTTTCTAGGACTTACCCTCTTCCATTCCGGCTTCAAGAATCTTACGCAGTGCGCGCCACCTTAAGCCATGTCGCAAGAAAGATGGATAGCATAGCCGCAAGGCTGCATTGGACCTATATCACTATCTGTTTGGAATAATGCTGCTCGGATAGACGACCTGGTGATTGCCAACTAGTCGCCGCACCCCCCATAGCAGCTTGCAGTGCGACGATAAAGACAACTCCGCCTACCGATCTCGTCTAACGCTTTGCCGGGGACTTGGAGAAGGGTGCAGCAGCCATGTCGGCTTGACACGAGTTCCCCGATGGGTGTCGAATCGTTTTGGGTTGCAGGCGCCGCGCACTACAACTGCGGCCATGACGCTACGCCTGCTCGTACTTCAAATGCATGGCGAGGGGGAATCATGATCAAAAAACGGCGAGTCAGCGCACTCGAAATTGCAGTTTTCATGTCGCTGGGTCTATGGCTCAGCACTTCGGTCGTGTTGGCCGACAGTAACGGCGGCGGCGACAAACGTGGGAATGCTCCCGTCTCATTGACTGGGTCGGTACCCAAGGCCACCTGTGGTCATGGGGATCGGACCGAGGGCGGATTACAAGGCCAGACCACGCCGGAAGAACGTTTCAGCGGGGATTCCGAGCGCGGCTATAACTGCAACCTGGAACTCGTGTCCCAGTTCCGAGGCGAGGGATCCGTCTCACAGAACGGACCGACTTACTTCAACGAGTGCGCCTATTTTGCAACGAATGATAATTCCCAGCAGCAGCACCTCGGCGTGGTGGTGCTGGATGTCTCGAACACCTCGCATCCCGTGGTGAGCAAATACCTGGATGACACGCCTGCGATGGCCAATCCGCATGAAACGTTAAGGGCGCACGCGGGGCGCAAGCTGCTCGCGGCCGCGCAAAATAACGGGCCGAACTTTGCCGTTTATAACCTGGCCGCCGACTGCCGCGACCCTGTTCTGATGGCTAGCATCGAGCTGCCGGGCAGCCAGGCGCACATGGCCAACTTTGCCCCGGACGGTCGGACTTACTACATCGGCCAGAACAACCGTGGCATCGGCGGCTTCCTGTATGTCGTGGACCTCGATGACCCGCTCAATCCGAAGGAGCTCGCGCCGTGGCAATTCCTGGGCGATGGCAGACCCCACGGGATTTGGCTGAATGCGGCCGGGACGCGACTGTACGCAGGACAACCCGGCCTATTCGGTAACACGGGCTCCTCGATCGGTCCCGACGGGTTGGTGATCGACGACGTCAGCGACTATCAGTTCCGTCGCCCAAATCCACAGATCCGGATTGTCAGCAAGCTCTTTTGGACTGACCAAGGCCAAGTCGAAGATATGTACCCATTCACCATGCACGGGCGCCACTACCTCGTCAGCACCGACGAGTCCGGCGGCGCGGGCGGCCTCGGCGGTCTCCCGGCGGCCTGTGCACGAGGGGCGGCGGCGTTTGGTTATCCAAACATCATCGACATCACTGACGAGACGAATCCCACGATCATCTCCAAACTGAGGCTGCAAGTGAGCGATCCTGCTAATTGTCATCTGCTCCTCAATGATCCACCCGATACCGGATCCGGAATTCCCGCCTACAATGAGGAAAGGTGTTCTACAAACCGCCATAACAATCCGACGATTCTCGCTTGCTCGTTTCAGAACGCCGGCTTGCGCGTGTTCGACATTCGCGACCTACGCCATCCCAAGGAAATTGCGTACTACAAGCCGCCTGCGCCGCGGACGGCCTTCCTTCCCGGATCAGGTAGCTGGGCACCAGGCGTCGATCTTACCGTCGATCGAATAGCGGGTTATCCGCGTTTCCGTAAGTCCGCCCACGAACATGATCACGATAACGATCGCGATCGCGATCGTGACCACGGCAAGCACGGGCGCGGGTTGGAGATTTGGACCGTCAGTGATGGCAACGGCTTTCAAGTCCTGCGCTTCACAGACAGTTTCACCGCGCTGCATCACGACCTTTTCGATGACTCTGACGATTGAAGAGATCGTTGTGGGGTAGCGATCCCGACCACGAAACAGGGTGGCGGCCGCCGCGAGGCGGCCGCTTTCTGCTGCATCAAGCTTCAGCGCACACCGTCTCCGGCGTCTCATCGAAGGGACGTACTGAAACTACCCCGCCGCGACGCGCTACCGTGATTGCAGTGTCAGGCTGCCCGTCGGGCCGTGCAGATGCGCCGTCAGGCGCGGTACCGTTGACTGACCAATGGCAATATCCAGATCGAGCTTTTTGCTCAGGGCGCCAAGCGATGCCGGATTCGGGGTCGTGATTTGTAGACTTTCGATGCGGCAGCCTCGGGGTGAATCCAGGGACGGGTGCAGCGTGGATGCGCCCCATTCGATGAAGAACGGCAGAATTCCATGCTCATCCTCTTTCAGCGGCAGCGACTTCCAATTCAAAACGGAACCATCCGGTCGCTGTCGGGAGCCGGGCACCGGGCCCACATAGTCGACGCCGGCCGCGTGCAGCACGCCCGCAAATTCGTCAAGGTGATCGCGATGCTCCGCCCAACCGACCAACGCCGGACCCTTCAGCGTGCGCAAATTACGCGGATCGGCCGCATCCGGTTGCGACGGGTCAGGTGCCATGATTTCCAGATAACGCAGCTTACCTAAGGACAATAGGGCGTTCTTGGTGCCGGCCCCGGGATGTACACCCCCGGGAATCGCGCTAACCCCCAAATGGTGGAACACAAACTCGATTCCGCCATGAAGATCGGTACACCCCAGAATAATGTGATCCAGGGTTTTCGGCACGCGCCCGGTCGATGCCCTCGCAAACCCGGGCGCCGCCAGCAAGACGGCGGCGGAGCAACTAAACGCTCGCCGGGAGATTTTTTGCATGACAGATCCTCGCGAGCGCCAGCCCAGAGTTCTGACTTCGCATCAATTCGGTTTCTTAAAGCGAAACAGGAACTGGTCAGTGTGACCGCGGACAGACGGGTCGAACACATTTTTGGTGTGATCGTCCGCTTTGTTCGCGAGAATTGAGCTCTCGGCATCCAGCTTAAAGCCTGCTGCCAGCACATCCGCCTTCACTCTTGCCGGATCGATGCGGTGCAGTGTATCGGTTGCACCGATCCCTGAGCCCGCTGTCGCCGCGTGATCCAGGACGACATAGACACCGCCTGGCTTCAGGGCGGCAAAGACCGCCTTATTGAATGCGGGCACATCTGCAGGTCCCATAAACTTGTCGTATAGATCGTGGTAATTCTGTCGAATGAACACGGCATTGAGTCCCGACGGCAATGCCGATGCGACCGGATCCTCACTGACGATGACATTGGGCGACTGGCTCGCCAGCGCCTTCATGTGCTCCAGTGCTGCGGGATGAGCCTTGACGACCTCGGCCGTTTCGACCGCGTACACTTTTCCGGACGGCCCGACGGCCTGCGCAAGTGATGCGGTAAGGCGCCCCGCCACGATGTCGGCTACCTTGTCACCTTTTTTAAGCCCGATGAATTCGACGACTTCCGGCGCCTTCCAAGCCGGATCGAGGGTTGGTGCGGCGGACTGCGACAAGGCGCTCGTAACAACGCCCATGGAGAGGGCCAACGTTAAAAATAATCCGAGCTTTTGCATATGCCAATCCTTCTAGTGGTTTCACAGTAAGCAGCGGCGTGATTTGCGGATCGCAGCCAAATCGCGAAAACCTGTTTCGCGAATGGTAGCGCATAACGATTTTCCCGGTCTGGCCGGGTCAGCGATAACTTCAGGCGACGCTTAGGCCCAATCCCATCGCTTTCCAAAGCAGAAGCGGGCGCGCCGAAGTCTTACGACTCCGGCGCGCCCCTTTCCTCAGTGTTTTAGCTTCAACAAATTCGCCTGATCCTCGCCCGAGTGATTGTCCTCGGTCACGATCATAAAGCCCAAGGCCGGCGTCTTTAAGAACTCCACCGGGTCGATGGCGACGGGTACATCCACGGTGAGGTTCGGCCCCACCGGCATGAACTGAGCATTCGAGATGGCCGGTGTGAAGGCGTTGAACGACGCAGTTCCCGTCAAGGACTCCCCGGCCCCCGTGTCGTCGAACGCGTTCATGGTGTAGGTGAATCGGGGGTTGGTCGGTTTAATGCCGAGATGCGACGCGAGTACCGGCATCAGGACGGTTGAACCATCCGTTGGTGCATCCGCATTGAACTCGACGGATACCGCGCCGGTTTTTATATTGGCGAGGAAGGTGCCGATTTGACCATTGGCGGTGCCCGTCTCAACGGCACCGATGTCCCCCGAGAACAGCACGAAATCGAACACGCCATCGCCGTTCGAATCGATAAGGACATCGTACTCGCCCGATGCCGGATTCGAGAACCGTCCATACGTGTTCACGGCGAACACCAGGACACTGTCCGTCGCTGAGACACCGCCCGTCGCTGAGAACGGGTTGGATTGGACTCCGACAGCGCGCGGTTCAAAGGCCTCCGCGATTGTCCGGGTTTTCGGATTCTTCAAGCCCCAGGCGTAGAAATCGCCATTACCGCTGATCACGCCATTGCGATTCGTAAGACGGATGCTCGGGTGCTTGCCATCGCGAAAATCAGCATCCACGGTCGATCGTGCACGCGTGACGAGATAGTACGGCAGGTTGAGGCTGACCCCGTTATTCGACCCGAACTCCGGTGTCAGTGTGATGGCGCCGGAGGCATCCTCAAAGGCGACATTGCCCGCGGCATCATGAGTGGCACCCGCAGTCCCTGCCGGCACATCGAGGGTCATATGCAGAACCTCCTCATCATGTCCGCGCACCGACACGCTCGAACGCGACAACCGGACCGAATGCGGAACACCGCCCGCCGCGGTTGCAACTGCCGTGAAGCTGGCCGGCAAGCGCTCGTGATTGCGCACGATGAGGTCCCGCTCCTCGTGGAAGTTGCGGGTCAATTCGGCGACGCCAAATGACATGAGCCCCATGTGGTCTCTTTCATCGCCGTGCACCGTGACATTGGTGGCGGTGGCTCCCACCGCTTGCACCAGGCCTGAGCCCTCGATTCGCGGCGCATAGTCAGGAAGCGCGGTGGGCGATGCGGTCTGAACGACGGCCGCGCGCAGACCGGGTTCTTTCCAGTCCTTGTGTG
>Ga0193726_1002979_pt1 | contig 11055 bp, 10 predicted proteins | sample H2c1metaG_FD_144928 | JGI IMG/M metagenome (GOLD analysis project Ga0193726, IMG submission 144928) | Soil microbial communities from a riparian zone of the East river system, Colorado, United States - H2c1 | ecosystem: Environmental > Terrestrial > Soil > Riparian zone | place: USA: East River... | reverse complement strand
AAGACCGCGAAGTGATGGAAACGGGGCGGAGCAAAATCGGCGTGCTGACCGGTTCGCGTTCGGCTTCCGGCGAAGAAAAGATTCTTCACACGCACCGGGTTCCTTACCGTGATCACGATGGAAAAGTTGCCGGCGTGATCGTGTTTGCCACGGACGTGACCGAGCAGCGGCGCTCGCGTGAATTGCTGGACAACATTCGGCGGCAGAACGATCTGATTCTGCAATGCGCCGGAGAAGGAATTTGCGGAGTCGATTCGGAAGGCATCTGCACAATGGTGAATCCCGCGGTGACAGCGCTTTCTGGATGGTCACGCGAAGACCTTCTGGGTAAGCACGTGCAGGACGTGCTGCATCATTCGCGCATTGATGGAACGCGATACACGCGCGAGGAATGTCCGCTGTTGGAAATGTATCGCGACGGGATTCCGCGGCGCGTCTACGACGAGGTATTCTGGAAAAAAGATGGAACGTCATTTCCGGTGGAATATTTTGCGACGCCGATACAGGATGGCGGCGTGGTTACAGGCGCAGTCGTAACGTTCCGGGATGTTTCCGAAGAACGTCGCGCGCGCCAGGTGCTTCGCGAATCGGAAGCGCGTTACCGCCTGTTAGTGGAAAATGCCGCGTATGGAATTTTCCGCACGGCGCCGGACGGAAAATTTCTTGACGCGAATAATGCACTTGCCGCGATGCTAGGCTACGGTTCGGCCAACGAGCTTCTTGCGGTGAACATTTCCACCGTGTACGGACGGCCTTGAGCTGGAGTGGGTCCGAAAAGATGGCCAGCCGTTGATGGTTCGACTGAGCGCGCGATTAATCCACGAATCGAACGGAGCGCAGTACTTCGAGGGAATCGTCGAAAACGTTACGGAATGGCGCGCGCTAGAAACTCAATTGCGGCAAGCGCAAAAAATGGAAGCGGTTGGAAGACTGGCCGGCGGCGTCGCGCATGATTTCAATAATTTGTTGATGGTCATCAAAGGACACACGGAACTTTTGCTGGAACGCACCGCACCGGAGCATTCCGATTTCCGAAAAATTGATCAGATCAAGAAAGCAGCGGATCGCGCCGCGGCGCTTACACGCCAGTTGCTGGCGTTCAGCCGAATGCAGGTGATGCAGCCGCGCGTGATGGATTTGAATAGTACGATCACTGAGATGGGGAAAATGCTGCCTCGGTTGATTGGCGAAAATATCGAGCTGGCAATTCTCACCAAGCCGAATCTCGGCCACGTGAAAGCGGACGGCGGTCAAATGGAACAAGTGATTTTAAATTTGACCGTCAACGCGCGCGATGCCATGCCGGACGGCGGCAAGCTGCTCATCGAAACGTCGAATGTCGAGCTTGACGAAACGTATGCGCGGACGCATCCGCCGATCACTGCAGGCCGATACGTGATGCTGGCCGTCACCGACAATGGAATTGGGATGAATGCGGCGACGCAGGTCCATATTTTCGAGCCATTTTTCACAACCAAGGAAAAAGGAAAAGGAACGGGCCTCGGCCTTGCGACGGTCTACGGAGTTGTGAAACAGAGCGGCGGATTTGTGTGGGTCTATAGCGAAGTTGGGAAGGGAACTACGTTCAAGATTTATTTGCCCCGCGTGGACGAAATTGCCGATGCGGAATCGGAGAAAAAGCGCAACGAAGAATTGCCGCGCGGCTCCGGAACAATTCTGCTTGCCGAAGACGAAAAAGAAGTGCGCGAAGTCGCGCGAGAATTTCTTGATCTAGCGGGATATTCGGTGATTGAAGCCAAGGATGGCGCGCAAGCTCTGGAATTGGCTGAGAAGCACGCTGGGAAAATCGATCTGCTCGTCACGGATATGGTGATGCCCGGAATCGGCGGCCGCGAACTGGCGACGCGCTTATTGACGCTGCGCCCGGAATTGAAAGTGATTTATATGTCCGGCTACACGGAATACGCAAACTTCAAGAATGCCGATTTTGAATTGCACAATGTGATGTTACAGAAGCCGTTCACACGCATTTTGCTCGCCACCGCGGTGCACAAGATACTCAATGATATGCCGGCAAAATAACGTCGCCCGATTCTTTCTCGCAATTATTTTTCTGTGTTCGTCGCTGCACAAGCAAATCCACTCCGTATTGCCAAGAATTCTATAAACTATGGTAGCGTGCGGCGTATGACGTGCAAAAATGTTTGCACATCAAATAAACTTTGAAGACGACGCACTTCCAGAAAGGTGACAATCGTTTGAAACTTCGTGTTCCAGTACCTGCCACTACGCGCGGCATGGCGCCGTGCCACGTTCCAATCGAAGGCCGTGTCGGCGCGCTGCGATTGGATTTTAACGAGAATACTGTTGGTTGTTCAGCCGCCGCGTTGCGCGCCATACGCAAATTGACCGCCGAACAACTTGCGACGTACCCGGAATACATCGCGCCCACCGCGCGAATGGCGCGCTGGTTCGGCGTGAAGCCCACTGAACTGACGCTCACGAATGGCGCGGACGGCGCGTTGCAGCAAATTCTCGCCACGTTTGTCGAGCCCAAAAGTTCGATCCTGCTGGTCGATCCGACTTTTGTGATGTACCGTTTTTACGCGCAACTTTCCGGTGCGCGCATCGTACACCTTCGATACGATTCTGAAATGAAATTTCCAGTGGACGCCGTGATGAAGGCGTTGCGTAAATCGCCGCGCCTGTTTCTAATCGCAAATCCAAATAATCCCACCGGGACGCTGATTCCGCCGGCCGTAATCCGACGCATGTTGAACGCCGCACCGCGCACTCTGTTTGTTTTGGACGAAGCCTACTCCGAATTTTCCGGCGTCACGGTGCTTCCGTGGATTCGCCGCTATCCCAACTTGATCGTCGTAAAAACATTCTCCAAAGGCGCGGGATTAGCGGGCTTGCGTTTAGGCTGCATGTTTGCATGCCCGGAAGTCACCGCGCTTCTGATGAAAACGCGCGAGCCATTTTCCGTGAATACTGCGGCGATTGTCGCCGCCGAAGCCACGCTGCGCGATTATCGCGCCGTCACGAGGTACGCGAAGGAAATTACCGAAGCGCGAAAACTACTGGAAAGCGCGCTCGTGCTTCTTGGCGTGAAAGTATTTCCAAGCGCCGCCAATTTCCTGCTGGTAGATTTCGGCGCGGATGCACCAGGCATTCTCCGCAAGCTCGCGCAACGACGCATCCTGCTACGCGATCGCACTTATGACTTTGGCCGCGCAGGCTACGTGCGCATCACAATCGGCACCCGCGCGCAGATGCGCCGACTAATCCAAGAACTCGAACGCCTAATTCCGGAAAGTAAATCGTGAAAAGCAATCTCGAATTAATTGTGTTCGATGTCGATGGCGTGCTCGTGGACGTCCGTGGATCATTTCATCGCAGCACGGTGCAAACCGTACACCACTTTACCGGCAAACGCGTCGCGACGTCTGAAATTCAAAAGTGGAAATCGAAAAGTGGATTCAATGACGATTGGAAATTAACCACGGCGTGGATTCGCGAACTCGGCGGCGATACGAAATATGAAGAAGTAAAAACTCAGTTCATGAAATTTTATTGGGGCGATGGTGTACCGGGAAATGTGGAACGCGAAGAGTGGCTCGTCCCTGCGCGCTTGCTAAAAAAATGGTCCAAGCGCGCGGAACTCGCTCTCTTCACAGGGCGCACGCGCAAAGAACTTTCCTACACTCTCGCCTGTCTCAAAATGAAAAAATATTTTAAGCAAATTGTCACGATGGATGACATTAAAAATCTGAAGCCGCATCCTGATGGGCTGCTCCGAATTTTGAAGGAACGCGATCCTTCGCGCGCTTTATATCTCGGTGACAATATTGACGACGCTCTCGCATCTCAGCGCGCCGCAGTTCCGTTCCTCGGCGTGCTTCCTCGCGGCAGTCATGCACGCAAAATGCGCGGCCATATTTTGCGCGATCTCGGCGCGCTCGCAATTCTTCACGAAGCCTCCGAACTAGATGGCTGGCTCGCCAAGAATCGCCGCAGTTAGCGCCCGCGATCCACGATTGCGCCGCCGGAGACCTTCCGCTTTACCGCGCGCTCTCAACTGTAAGTGCTGTCCTATCAATAACATACGGCTTTTCAGGCGCGTCTATAATTCACGGTTCCGTAACAAATCCCTCTGATATAATTAAATCTCTGCGTGCGTCTGTCGCGCCGCTTGATCCCCGCCAGTTCGAGGGATTCCACGAATGAAACGTTACGGTGAGCATCGATTTCCGGGCCGGTTGTTCGTCGTCGAAGGCATCGACGGCTCCGGCAAATCCACTCAGCTGATGCTGTTGCACCAATGGCTGAAGTCGGAAGGCTACGGCGTGGTTTTCAGCGAGTGGAATTCTTCGCTCGTCGTGAAGGACACGACCAAGCGCGGCAAGAAGAAAAAACTTTTAACCCCTGCAACATTTTGTTTGATTCATGCCACCGATTTCGCCGATCGCATGGAGCGCAACATTATTCCGCTGCTGAAAGCCGGCGCCATCGTTCTTTGCGACCGTTACATTTACACCGCCTTCGCACGCGATATCGCCCGGGGACTCGATCCGGCCTGGGTGCGCGAACTTTATTCCTTCGCCGTAAAACCCACTGGAGCTTTTTATTTTCGCGTGCCGCTGGAAGTTTCCATTACTCGATTGCATGCGGCGCGTAGCGGATTTAAGTTTTACGAAGCGGGCCTGGACCTGGGCATGACGGAAGATCCCGACGAGAGTTTCCGTTTGTTTCAAGGACGCATCGTGGAAGAATACGAAAAAATTGTGCCTGAATTTGGTTTGAATGTGATTGACGCGACGCAGCCCATTGAAATTCAGCAGGAACAAATGCGCGAGTTGGTACTTTCCAAACTCGAACGCGCGAAACAATTGCGGGTGGCGCCATGAAAGTTACCAACGGAGTCATCCTTCCCGGCATGGAACTCTCCGATCTGGTCGGCAAATTAATCGTCATCGAAGGCACGGATGGCGTCGGCCGTTCAACGCAAATTGCTTTGCTGAAAGAATGGCTGGAACAAAAAGGCCACGCTGTTCTGGACACCGGTCTTTCGCGCTCCGGTCTTGTCGGCAAAGGAATTAAGCGCGCCAAAGAAGGCCACACGCTGGGCCGCATTACGCTCACACTTTTTTATGGCACGGATTTCTCGGACCGTCTCGAACACGAAATTGTTCCCGCGTTGCGCGCCGGTTTCGTCGTCCTCACCGACCGATACATTTATTCGCTCATCGCGCGCGCTATCGTTCGCGGACTCGATCCGGAATGGGTGCGCAAGGTTTATTCCTTTGCGATCAAGCCTGATGCCGTTTTTTATTTGAAAATCGGGGTCGATGATTTGATTCCGCGCGTCGTGTTCACACGCGGTTTCGATTATTGGGAATCCGGTATGGATGTTTACACGACGGAAGACATGTACGAAAGTTTCCGCCGCTATCAAACGTCGATGCTCGAACAGTTCGATCATCTTGCGGAAGAATATAAATTCAAGGTGATTGACGCAACGCCCGAACCGCGCAAAATATTTGAAAAATTGCGTGCCGGAATCACCAAAGTTTTGGAAGGTGAAACGCATCGTCCGGCTGCGGCGCATGACGTCGCAACGATTGCGACGCCTCCTTCCGCCGTCGTCCCGCTGGCGCACGATCCACCTCCCGCGCCGCCGACCGCTCCTGAATCCGTCGCGCGCGCCGCCGAATCAACGGAAGACCGCATGAACGCTGCGCTTTCAAAGGTACGTGATGTATCTGTCGGCGATACTGAGGCCTAAAACACATCGCGCCTCTGAAACGACGGCCGCAGGATTTATGAAATGTCTTCAAAACTTCCGCCCACAGTTTTAGTTGCCGCGAACAAGCCGGAAGAATCATTCACCGCAATCGACTCGTCTCGCCTCACGAAATGGATGCACGCCGTTCTCGTCGAGATGGACGCGGTTCAGAAACATTTCAAACCAAATCATGTGCACGATCTTCGCGTCGCGTTGCGGCGCTGCCGATCCATCGCACAGGGGCTGGCCGAATTGGATCCGGATTCGGCGTGGACGCGGCTCAGAAAAGAAGCGAAGAAACCGCTGGCGGGACTCGGAAGTCTGCGTGACACGGACGTGATGCGCGGCTGGATCTCGCGTCTGCATGTAAATGACAAGCCTTCCACCGATCGCCTCCTGGCGAAGCTCGAAGAAGTTGAGCGCGCAGCAATTCGCAGCGCCGAAAAAGAACTCTCCAACTTTGATAAGAAGCAGTGGCGGAAATGGACGCACCATCTTCCGTCGCGCGCCACGCGCATTGTTTCAGATAGTCCGGCCGCGGAGTTGCTTGCGCTGGAGCGTTGGCACGAAGCATGGGAAGCGCATCGCCACGCGCTGAAAACCCGAAGCAAAACTTCGCTTCACCGCGTACGTATCGCGCTGAAACGTTTTCGCTATTCGGTAGAAAATTTTTTGCCCGCGCATCATACCGAATGGGGCCGGGCGTTAAGAAAACTTCAGGATATTCTCGGCGAGATTCACGATCTGGATGTTCTGAGCACGGAAATTGCGCGTCTGCGTCCGCCACTTTCAGCGACAGTTCGCGCGAAGTGGCATGGCGTTATCCAGGCGGAGCGCGCCTCGCGCCTGGCTTCATACCGCGCGAAAATGTCCGGCCCGAAATCGCGCTGGCAACTTTGGCGGCACGCGCTTCCCGAAGGCGGATCGCTGGAGCGCGCCCGGATGGACTGGCTCGCAGTATGGGCGGCGTTTCTCGATCCTGATTTTTCGCACTCCGCGTATGTTACAAAAATTGCGCTGCAACTGTTTGATGGAATTCTTAAGGCCGGCGTGCCCGTTATTCTCCCGTTCAAAGCGCGAAGCACTCTCGAAGCCGCCGCAATTCTTCATGACGTTGGGCGCGCCGAAGGCCACCATCATCATCAGAAATCTTCTTACCGGATGATTCGCGAAAAAACTCCGCCGCCCGGATGGACCGCCGCGGAAATGGAAATTGTCGCTAGCGTCGCTCGATACCATCGGGGCGCGTTACCGAATGCCGGACAAAAAAGTTGGGCCGCAATTCCCGCAAATCACCGGGAAGCAGTTTTGATTCTGGCGGGAATTCTGCGCCTCGCTACGGCTCTGGGAAGTGACGCCAATTCCGCGATCTCAGAAGTAAAAGTAGAAAGTGTGGAAGAACCGGCAGGCTCGGTAATTGTTCGCGTCGGCGGATATTCTGGAGAAGAGCCTCTCGCTTCGCGCCTGGCCACCGATCGCCATTTGCTGGAAAGCGTTCTGCACCGCCCTATCGTGATTGAGCCCGGCGCTGATCGCGCTCGTGGAATTTCCGCAGGAGTTTAATCCCGCGGCGCGTTGCACGCCAAAAAAGTTTTATTCACCCAACATTCTCAGCGCGCGCGAAGGCATCAGCCACAGCAGCTCGCCATCAATCGGCGAAACAGAATGCAGTTCCAGACAAGCCACTCCGGCTTTCTTTAATTCAGTACAAGCCTTCGGAGCGTGAACGGCTAGCGCGATAAATTCATCCATATGCGGCGCGTGTCCAAAGCAAATCACTTCATCGGCCTTCGATTTCGATAGCTCTTCCAGCAGCACCAGCGGCGAAGCGCCGGACAAAAGCGCGTCCGTCTTTTTGATGCGGCTCACCGGAATATCCAGCGCAACGCAAGCGATCTCCGCGGTTTGCATCGCGCGCAAATAGGGACTGCTCAAAACTAAATCCGGATTACATTTCATCGCGCGCAACCCGTGCGCCGCGGTGCGCGTTTTCTCAATTCCTTTGGGCGTCAGATGGCGTTCCGGCTCCGGCGGACATTCCGGATCGTCGTGATCAATCGCAATTCCGTGGCGCATCAGATAAACAATCATAAGTTAGAAAATCTCTCCGCTCGTCACTTCAACCACACGTGAGCCGCGAATTCATTCTAGCGCGAATCTACCGTATTCAAGCGCCAGTCGTTTGATTCCGTTCAGGTCAAAAGGATTCGCGTGTCAGGCCGTCAAACCCCAGGCCTGTCCGGAATTCGCAACAGGAGTTTTCTTTTGCGGCGCGCCTATTTCCACGCGATGCACCCTCGATGTTTTCAATTTCGCTCCGCCAAGTTTTGCTCGCGTTCGAGTGAACGCTACGCGTACGCCGAATTCTTTTTCAAATGGACGAGCTTTCCGCCTCAACATTCCCAGATCCAAATTTGCCCCCGGTGCAAGAAACAATCGCAGCCGCAATTGTTTTCGAGTAGCGCGGATGCGAAGCGCACGCACATTCAAAGTTCCACCCGCGCCCATTGCGGTGGCAATCCGCAAAATCCCGCTCAATTCGCGCACGCGACGGCGATCCCGTGGCGACAGCGATGCATAAAGTTTGTGATGCGCTTCCGGTTCGGATTTTCCGTGGTAGCGCACCAGGCAAGCCAGAATCGCCTGCGTTTCCGCGGGCAATCCGGGCAGCTCCGCATTCTGCGCCAGATACTCGCCGTGTTTGTGATGCGCCTTCTCGTGAATCGCGCGGCCGCAGTTGTGCAGCACCGCCGCCATTTCCAGCGGCAAACGCAACTCGGGCGGCAATCCGTATTTCGGAGCAAGTTGATCAAACAGAATCGCGGTCACGGCGCGCACATAATCCGCGTGCCGCATATCGCAATGAAATTTTGCCGCGAGACTGCGTGATAAATCGAGTAACACGCGAGCGCGGCGCTCGTCTAATCCCGGCGCTCCGAAATGTTGCGCTGCAAGATCGCACAAAATTCCTTCGCGCACTCCAACCGACGGCACCAGAATTGTGTCGAGCTTTGCGTGTTCCGCGAGGCACAGGAAAACCACGGCCGCGATTCCCATTACCTCAGCGCGATCTCGACGGACGTGAAACTTTCGCATCCGTGCCGGCACGTCGCGCCGAAGAATTTCCCACGCCTGATCGTGCAGCAATCGCACGTGAATGGAAGGAACGCCGCGATAGCGCGGCCCCGGCGCTACGCGCGCGAGAAGTTCCGCATTCCCGCCACAGAAAACAGCGAGCGTGCGCGACAAGTTCGGCGGATTCGGCCACGCACTTTGAATCACGCTCAGCACTCGATGCCGCAGCCGCTCAAACTGATCTTCGTCCACCATTCCAGTCAGCTTCATGCTTTCCATCAAGCGAACGGTGCCGATGGGCAGCGCGAACGATTGTTCCACGTGCCATTCGCGCAGTAGTGAAATTTCTAAACTGCCTCCCCCAAGATCCACCACCAGCCGCGGCTCCAGCGGACCAAGCACGGCACGCACCGCGCGTCGAACTAGCCGTGCTTCTTCGGAGGAATTAATTGCTTCCAGGCGAATTCCAGTTTCGCGGAAAATTTTTCGGACCAACGCTTCGCCGTTCTCGGCTTCGCGGACGGCGCTGGTTGCAACGGCGCGATAAATTTCAATGTTCCGTCGCCGCATCATCGCGCGAAAATGTTTAAAGGTTCTTACCGCGCGCGCAATTGTGCGTGCGTCCAGGCGGCGCTTGGTGAAAACGTTGTGGCCCAATCGGACGGGCCAGCGTTCCATGGCGACTTCATTTATTTCGGAAAGGGAAGAGACTTGGGCGACGGCGGCCCGAATGGCGTTGGATCCCGCATCTACGGCGACAATGCCGATGGGTCTTGGCAAAACGGGTCCTCGCGCCTCCGGAAAATCCGCAAGAAAATTACGCGGCTGCGAAAGAATACCATCACATGCTTTCGGGAAGGTGAAATTTTGATGAAAATTAGGGGCGTCGCGGTCGGGCTATTTTAGCGGTTCTGTCAGCGACGCCGATTTCTCGACGCGTGTCCAGAACGTGGGCGCCGGTTCCGCGAATGCAACTGCAACTTCCGCTCGTTTCCACATCTTTTTTCCGACGCGAACCACATGGCAGGATCTTTCGTCCCGCGTTTCAGGGTTAGTCAGCCAGAGTTCCTGGCCGAATTTGACCTTGCTAGCAAGAATCAAAAGCGCTCCGTGAGCGTTTACCACCAGCGAATTCGTCTCTTCGTGAAACGGTTCGTTGCGCTCGCCGCGGCCGTACACAAATACGGGCACACTGAGCGGAACGCGCTCTGTGCGGCGCCGCTCAAATTCAATTTTATTGTCAGCGCTTTTTCTTGCTGCCAGTTCGGACTGCGCGCGCTTCACTGCATCATAAATCCGGCTCAAGTTTGCGGTCTCCGGAAAAGGCCGGGCTGGGTGGCCGGGGAATACGTTAGCGCAGTAAGTAATTATTGCGGCGGCGCAACATTGGAGTGTGGAGCGAAAGGATAAATGACGCAGACAACGTAACTCTTAATAAATGTTGAAATCCAGCAGAGTATTCCCGAAAATCTTAGGCAGAAAAAAGTTCAGGCGCCGAGTTACGATTTCTTCGGCTTCTCGTTTTCCAATTTCAATGATGCCGAATTGATGCAGTACCGCATGCCGCCGGCGTCTCGGGGACCATCATCGAACACGTGCCCCAAATGCGCTTCGCAACGCGCGCACTTTGCCTCCGTGCGAATCATTCCGTGAGTCGAATCCGATTCTTCTTCAACGCTGCCCGGGGCAAGAGGCGCTGTAAAACTCGGCCAGCCCGTGCCGGATTCAAATTTCTTGCTCGATTCAAACAGTGGTTGCCCGCACGACGCGCAAACATACGTGCCCGATTCTTTCGCGTCGCAGTATTTCCCGGTGAACGGCGGCTCCGTCCCCTTCTGCCGCATCACATAATATTGTTCGGGCGAAAGTTCCTTCTTCCATTCCGCGTCGGTCTTCTTTATTTTCTCAGTCATAATCCATCCAGTTTATCGTAACCCACGAAATTGGGGAAGTGGACCAGTGGCACCGGCACTCCTGCTCGCCCTGAGTAACGAAGCGGCGGTGCGTTCGTCAACTTACGAACATTCATTTATGAAACGTACGATTGCTACGAGCGCCGCGGTTGAGTATCATCGCGCCATTCAGTTCACAGGAGCCCACCGGGCATGAATTTCGCACGAATGACATTTACGCGATTGTTTGCGTTAACTTTATTTGCGTCGATCACGTTCATCGGAAACGTAAACGCAAAACAATCCACACCCGCGAAATCGCCCGCGCAAACCAAATCT
>Ga0193726_1002978_pt1 | contig 11057 bp, 9 predicted proteins | sample H2c1metaG_FD_144928 | JGI IMG/M metagenome (GOLD analysis project Ga0193726, IMG submission 144928) | Soil microbial communities from a riparian zone of the East river system, Colorado, United States - H2c1 | ecosystem: Environmental > Terrestrial > Soil > Riparian zone | place: USA: East River... | reverse complement strand
GGCGGCCGAAGGACATCGGCGACATCACGGTGCTCCGCGAGCTGGCCGTCGGGACCGACGCGCCGTCCTGACGACCGGACCGCCAGGGACGGCCAGGCACGCCGTCAGGTGCCCGGCCGGACCGCCAGGGACGGCCAGCCCGCCGTCAGGTGCCCGCGCCGGTCTGGAAGACCGGCCAGCCGATCTCGGTGCGCCACCGGCCGTCGTCGGGCGTGTCACGCTGGCCGACGAGGTAGTACTCGCGGATCGGGCCGTCGACTGCGAGGGCATGGCGGGTCACGTAGGTGGCCAGGCTCGCGTAGGCGCGGTCGACGTCGTCCGGCGGCCCCGCGTGCGTGATGACGGCCAGCTCCGCGGGCGGCACCACCAGGTCCGTCACCCGGCCCAGCGGCCGGACGGGGCCGCACGGAACGAAGATGGTCGCCTGGCCGCGGTGCTCGGTGAACACGTCGTCGGCGAAGATGCCGCCCGCCGGACCGGCGGCGGGCACGTGCTGGGCGGCCAGGATCGCGTAGAGCTCGCCGAGCGCGCCCTGGAGCCACGCCGCGGAGTCCGCGGCGTCGACGACCTCGGTGATGGCGGCCGCCAGCGCGGCCGGCGCCCGGCGCAGCTCGATGCCGGCCGCGCGGACATCGGGCGCGGGCGGCGCCAGCAGGTCGCGCAGCGAAGCCACGGTGCGCTGGGTCCGGCCGAGCTCGTCCTCGAGCCGGCGCCGGTGCGCCGCGATCCGCTCGTTGCGGGCCGGCACGTCGGACGCGGCCAGCACCGCCCCGATCTCCTCCAGCGGCATGTCCAGGGCTCGGAAGCGGCGGATGACCTGGGCGGTCGGGAGCTGCTCGGTGGTGTAACGCCGGTACCCGGTGAAGGGGTCCACGGCAGCGGGCTCGAGCAGCCCGATGCGGTGATAGTGGCGCAGCATCTTGACCGTCAGGTGGGTGGCCCGCGAGAAGTCACCGATGGACAGGTACGTGCTCATGACCTTCATTGTCGGGTCTCCCACGGGGGGAGAGTCTGCCCCGCGGTTCCGGCTTGACCCTGCCGCCGGGGCAGCGGCGAGCGTTGCCCCAACGGCCACACCGGCCGGCGGAAAGGACAACGAGCACATGTCGAACATGACCGAACCGATGACGTCCACCACCGATCCCGGCCTGCTCGCCGGGCGCTACCTGGCGGTGTGGAGCGAGCCCGACCCCGAGCTGCGCCGGTCGGCCATCGCCGGCCTGTGGGCACCGGACGGGACCGAGTTCGTGGAAGGCGTGCAGTTCCGGGGGCACGAGGGGCTCGAGGGGCGGGTGGCCGAGGCGCACCAGGCGTTCGTGGCCAGCGGGATGTACACCGTCATCTCGCCCGGCGACGTGACCGCCCATCATGACATCGTCACCCTCACCATCCAGCTGGCTAGGGCGAGCGGGGACCGGGCCGGCGAGGTGGCCTGGGCCGCCCGCGTGTTCCTGATCCTCGGCGCGGACGGCCTCATCCGGGAGGACTACCAGCTCACGGTGCAGCCGCTGGCTGCTGAGTAGCCGGCCGGCGGCCCGGGCCGCGTTACGGCTGCCCGGGCCGATCCGGGTCGGCGGCGTCCCCGGCGGCCAGGGTCGCGCGACGGTCGCGCAGGAAGTCGCGCTCGGCCTCGTTCTCGGTGCGGGCGATCGCCGCGTCGTAGGCCCGGGCCGCCTCCGGGATCCGGCTCAGGCGGCGGAGCAGGTCACCGCGGATGGCGTGCAGCAGGTAGTAGCCGTCGAGGTCGAGGCCGTCGACCAGGTCCAGGGCCGCGGCCGGGCCGTCGACCTCGGCCACCGCGACAGCTCTGTTCAGGGAGACAACTGGCCCGGGGGCGACCGCGGCGAGCTGGTCGTAGAGCGTCACGATCTGCTCCCAGTCCGTCGCCGCCGCGCTCGGCGCGTCGCTGTGCACGGCGTTGATGGCCGCCTGGACCTGGTACGGGCCGGGCTGGCCGCGGCGCAGGCAGCGGCGGACGAGGTCCTGGCCCTCCGCGATGAGGTCGCGGTCCCACCGGCCGCGGTCCTGGTCGGCCAGCCGGACGAAGCGGCCGCCGGGGGTGGTCCGGGCCGCCCGGCGGGCCTGGGTCAGCAGCATGAGCGCGAGCAGGCCGGTGACCTCGGGCTCGTCGGGCATCAGCTCGGCCAGCAGCCGCCCGAGCCGGATCGCCTCGGCGCACAGGTCCTCGCGGACGAGCTGGTCGCCGGAGCTGGCCGTGTACCCCTCGTTGAAGATCAGGTAGACGACGGCCAGCACGGCCCGCAGTCGGTCGGGAAGCTCGGCCTCGGCCGGCACCCGGTACGGGATCCGCGCGTCGCGGATCTTGCCCTTGGCCCGGACGAGCCGTTGGGCCATGGTCGGCTCGGGGACCAGGAAGGCCCGCGCGATCTCGGCCGTCGTGAGGCCGCCCAGCAGGCGCAGCGTCAGCGCCACCTGGGCGGCCGTGGCCAGGGCCGGGTGACAGCAGGTGAAGATGAGGCGGAGCCGGTCGTCGCGCACCGCAGCCTCCGGTTGGTCGGGCTCGTCGCGGGCATGCAGCAGGGCGGCCTGGGCGTACCGGCCGGCGCGGGACGCCTCCCGGCGCAGCCGGTCGATGGCCCGGTTGCGGGCGGTGGTGATGATCCAGCCCGCGGGGCTCGGCGGCAGCCCCGCGGACGGCCACCGCTCCGCCGCGGCGGTGAACGCGTCCTGGACCGCCTCCTCGGCGATGTCGATGTCGCCGAACACGCGGACCAGCACCGCCACCGCACGGCCGTACTCCGCGCGGAAGACCCGCTCGATGTCCCGGGCCGTTACCCCGGGCACGATCTCAGGCACGCCCGGCATCAGTCCTCGTACGCTGGCCGCACCTCGACCGGCAGCCGGGTGATGTCCGTGAACTTGCGCCCCCAGCCGAGCGCCTCGTCCAGGTCAGCGGCCCGGATCACGGTGAACCCGCCGACGTGCTCCTTGCCCTCGGCGAACGGCCCGTCGGTGATGAGCACGCCGCCGCCGGGCTGCGGTCGCAGCACCGTGGCGGTCTCGGCCGGGTACAGGCCGCCGGTGAAGACCCACCCCCCGGCCGCCTCGAGCTCGTCACGCCAGGCCTGGACCCGCTTCATGACCGGATCCAGGACCTCGGGTGGCGGCGGCGGGCCGTCGGGCTGGTAGACGCTGAGCATGTACTGCGGCATCGGGTACCTCCCTGAGATCGCCGGGCTTGTCACCACCTACACGAACACGATGGTCCGGGATCGACAGCGTTCCGGGAAGAAAGCTGGTTTCGCTCAGTCGCTGGAAACCTTCCCGCCGTCCACGCTGACATGCCGGCTGGTGGTCACCGCGGCCAGCATCCGGCGGTCGTGGGTGACCAGCAGCAAGGTGCCCGGGTAGTTCTCCAGCGCGGCCTCGAGCTGCTCGATCGCAGGCAGGTCCAGGTGGTTGGTCGGCTCGTCCAGCACCAGCAGGTTGACGCCCCGCGCCTGCAGCAGCGCGAGCACGGCCCGGGTCCGCTCCCCCGGCGACAGCGTGCCGGCCGCCCGCAGGACATGGGCGGCACCCAGCCCGAACTTGGCCAGCAGCGTCCGCGCCTCTTCCGGAAGCTGGCCGGGCACCGCGGACCGGAACGCGTCCAGCAGCGACTCGCCGCCCAGGAACAGGCCGCGGGCCTGGTCGACTTCCCCCACGATGACGCCGGGGCCGAGGGCGGCGTGGCCCTCGTCCAGCGGGATCCGGCCGAGCAGGGCGCCGAGCAGCGTCGTCTTGCCGGACCCGTTCGGGCCGGTGATCGCGACCCGGTCGGCCCAGTCGACCTGCAGGCTGACCGGCCCCAGGGTGAACGGGCCGCGCCGCACGACGGCGCCGCGCAGCGCGGCGACCACGGCCCCGGCCCGGGGGGCGGCGGCGATCTCCATCCGCAGCTCCCACTCCTTGCGCGGCTCGGCCACGACCTCGAGCCGGTCGATCCGGCGGTCGGTCTGGCGGGCCTTGGCCGCCTGCTTCTCCGAGCTCTCGGCCCGGAACGCCTTGATGTTCTTGTCGGGGTCGGTCGCCTTGCGGCGGGCGTTCCGGACGCCCTTCTCCATCCAGTTCCGCTGGGTCCGGGCACGCTCCTCCAGGCCGGCCCGGGTCTGGGCGTACTCCTCGTACTGCCCGCGGGCGTGCCGCCGGGCCACCTCGCGCTCGGCCAGGTAGCCCGCGTAGCCGCCGCCGTAGGAGGTGACCTGCTGCTGGGCCAGGTCGAGCTCGACGACCCGGGTGACGGTCCGGCTCAGGAACTCGCGGTCGTGGCTGACCAGGACGGTCCCGCCGCGCCGCTCCTGGACGAAGTCCTCCAGCCGGGCCAGGCCGTCCAGGTCCAGGTCGTTGGTCGGCTCGTCGAGCAGGATGACGTCGTAGCGGCTGAGCAGCAGGGAGGCCAGCCCGGCCCGGGCCGCCTGGCCGCCGGACAGCTCGGTCATGGGGTGCTCGAGGTCGACGCTGAGGCCGAGGGCGGCGGTGACCGCCTCGGCCCGTTCGTCCAGGTCAGCGCCGCCGAGTCCGAGCCACCGGTCCAGCTCGCGGGCGTAGTCGTCGTCGGCGCCCGGCGCCCCGTCGGCCAGGGCCTCGGCGGCGGCCTGCATGGCGTCGCCGGCCGCGGCCACGCCGGTCCGGCGGGCGATGAACTGGGCCACGGTCTCGCCCGGCCGGCGATCCGGCTCCTGGGGCAGGTAGCCGATCGTCGCGCCGGGCGGGGTGATGGTGAGCTGGCCGGAGCCGGCGATGGCCGCTCCCGGGGACGTGGCGGCAGCGGGCGCGGGGCTGACGCCGGCCGGGTCACCGCCGGCGGCGGCCGGGTCGGCGGCTGGACCGGCCGGGAGGTCGGCGGCGGCGGGATCGCCGGGGCCGGCCAGGGTGACCAGCAGGCGCAGCAGGGTGGACTTCCCGGCGCCGTTCGCGCCGACCAGGCCGATGACATCGCCCGGGCCGACGACCAGGTCGATGCCGCTGAACAGCTGGCGGTCCCCGTAGGCGGCGGACAGCCCGCGGCCGACCAGCGTGGCTCCGTCAGACGAGGCCATGTCGGCTGCCCTCCCGCGTCGTGTTCCCGGCCGCCTCCCTGGCGGCCGGCCTCCAGCAGCATCCCATCCCGCCCCCCTCCCCCGCGCGCCCATATCTCCGGCCCCGGCGGGGGCGCCACCCCATGATCACGACCGTTTCCCCCCCGTTTTTGCCGGGTAATCGGTCGCGATCACGGAAATGCGGCGCCGCGCGGGCGCCTAGACCGGGATGAGGTCGACATGTGACCGTTGCGGGCCAGCAGCATCCCGGCCCGGCGCCCGAGGATCATCCTCCGGCTGTCCCGCGACTGCCCTGCTCAGCCTGAAGCGTGCTCGACTCAGGCGTACCCCCGGTGCTCCGAACGGCAACGGCCCGGCCGCGTGCGGCCCGGGCCGCGTCGCGCATCTCCGCCTCGGTGATCTCGCCGTGCTCAGCCTCGTAGACGGCGAGGAACTCATCCAGCGCGCGCAGCAGGGACGATCGCCGCTCTGCCCGCGTCGGCGTGCCGGGCACCGGCTAGCTGGCCGGGGTCAGGCCGGCCCGGCCCTGGGCCCGGCCGGCCGCGGCGGCCGGGGTCCTGGTCGCCGGGTCGAGCGGGTTGGGCCCGATGGCCGCAGCGGATGCCGCGTCCGGGGTGAGCACCGTGACCTCGGTGCCGTCCGCCCGGAGCTGGCTGACGACCGAGCGGAGCGGGAACAGCGACGGGAGCGGCGAGTCCCAGCCGAGCGGCGAGACGATGACGGCCCGCGCCGCGCCGATCGCCAGGTCGGCGTTGTCCGAGGACCGGACGCCCCCGTCCACGTACCGGCGGGCGCCGATGGTGACCGGCGGCCAGATCCCGGGCACGGCGCAGCTCGCCGCCACGGCGTCAATCAGGCTGACCCCGGACTCCCGGTCGAACACGCGCACCGCGCCGGACCCCGCGTCGACCGCGACCAGCAGGATCTCCCGCGCGGGCCAGTCGGCCGCGGGCAGCCGCGACTCGATGACCGCCCGCCGGGCGGCCTCGGGCACCGTCTGCGCGGCGAGCGCGAACGCCCCGATCCGGGCCAGCGCCTCATGCTCGGTGGCCGGGCCGGCGAACAGGCCGGCGAACTCGGCGCCGAACTTCTGCAGGTCCACCTCGGCGGCGATCTCCGCGGCCTGGCGGGCCGGATCGGCCTGCCGGGCGAAGAGCTCGTCCAGCGGCAGCCCGCTGCCGACCTGGGCCGCGACGTTGGCGCCCGCCGAGGTGCCGATGATCGAGTCGGCGCCGGTCACGTCCTGGCCCGCGTCGGCCAGGCCGGCCAGCAGCCCGGTCATCCAGGCGATGCCGGCGACGCCGCCGCCGCCCAGGACCAGCGTGGTTCCCTCAGGCATCGGGTGATTCCCTTCGTCCCGGCCGTTACCTGTCAGCCCGACCGTACTGGTCTCCCCTGACACCCGGCTGCGCGGCCAGCGCCATCCGGCGAACCGGGCCGGGCGGCTGGTAGCGTTGACGGGAAGTGTTCGCAAGCACTCGGGAGAGCGACGTGGGAACAAAGGACGACGTCTCCGGCTGATGCCGGAGAACCGGCTGACAGCAGGCGCGCGGGATGCGCAGCCGCTGCGGCCCTGTGGTCGTCCACGATTCCCGTTCCCCGCCGGCCGCCGCAGGCGCGCCCGCGTCACTTCCTATGATGCTCAGTCGCATGTCCGACGCATCCGTCATCTGCACCCGCCTGTCGTTCTCCTGGCCCGACGACACCCCTGTCTTCCAGGACCTCTCGTTCACCGTGGGCGAGGGCCGCACCGGCCTGGTCGCGCCGAACGGCGCGGGCAAGAGCACGCTGCTCAGGCTCATCGCCGGCGAGTACCGGCCCGCCAGCGGCTCGGTCGCGGTGAGCGGCGTCCTCGGGTACCTTCCGCAGACCCTCCCCCTGGACGGTGACCTGACCGTGGCCGAGGTGGCCAGCGCGCCCTGTTCGCGGGGACCGGCGCCGCCCTGACCATCCGCGGGCCGGAGCGGATCGCGCTGACCGGCCGCAGCGGCGCGGGAAGTCCTCCCTGCTGCGGATGATCAGCGGCGATGCGGAGCCGGCGGGCGGCGGGATCACCAGGGCCGACGGCCGCGTCGCCTACCTGTCCCAGCGGCTGGACCTGCTGGACCCGGAGCGCACGGTGCTGGAGAACCTCGTCGCGTTCGCACCCGCGATGGCGGAGGCACAGCGGATGCACCTGCTCGCGCGCTTCCTGTTCCGGGGCTCGCGCATTCACCTCGCGGTGGGAATGCTGTCCGGCGGAGAACGGCTGCGCGCCACGCTGGCCTGCATCCTGTTCGCCGAGCCGGCGCCGCAGCTGCTCCTGCTGGACGAGCCGACCAACAACCTCGACCTGGTCAGCATCAGCCAGCTGGAGGGCGCGCTCAACGCCTACGAGGGTGCCTTCATCGTGGTCAGCCATGACGAGCGGTTCCTGGCTGAGGTCAAGGTGGGCCGCTGGCTGGAGCTGCGCGACCGGCAGCTGCGCGACGCCGGCCCGCAGGGGGACTGACCCAGCGGCCGGCGCTCAGGCGACGACCGTGGCGGTCGAGGAGCCGTCGCGCAGGCGGCGCACCTCCAGGCGCTCGTAGACGCGGTCCTTCAGGTCGGCCACGTGGCTCACGATGCCGACCGCGCGGCCGCGGTCCCGCAGGTCGTCGATGACCGCCATGACCTGGTCGAGCGTCTGCGGGTCGAGCGAGCCGAAGCCCTCGTCGATGAACAGCGTGTCCAGCTCGACGCCGCCGGCCTCGGCCCGGACGACGTCGGCCAGGCCCAGGGCGAGCGCGAGCGAGGTGTAGAACGTCTCGCCGCCCGACAGCGATTTCGGGCTGCGCTCGGCGCCGGTGTGCCGGTCGATGACCGCGAGGGTCAGCCCGGTCCGCTGGCGGCGGCTCTCCCCCTCGTCGGTGCGCCGCAGCTCGTACCGGCCCGACGACATCGCGGCCAGCCGCGCGTTCGCGGCCTGGACGACCTGCTCGAACCACAGGCGCAGGACATAGGTGGTCAGCGCGATCTTCCGCTGGCCCTCGGTGCCCCGGGCCAGCCCGGCCAGCCGGATGACGGGCTCGGTCCGCGCGGTCAGCCGGTCCGCCGCGTCCTGCTCGCGGTCCAGCTCGGCCAGCCGCTGCCGCAGCCGGGCCGCCTTCTCGGTCAGTGCCTGGCTGGCGCCGCGCGCGCCCCGGTCGGCGTCCTGCGCGGCGGCCAGGTCCGCCGCAGCCGCACTCGCGGCGGCCTCGGCCTCGGCCAGGCCGGCGGCGTCCAGGCCGGCCAGGTCATCGGCGGCCACGGCGGCCTGCCGGGCGGCCAGCTCGGAGGTCCAGGCCGTCACCTGACCGGCCAGCGCGGCCAGGTCGCCGGGGGCCAGGACGGCGGCCCGGGCGTCGCCCACGGCGGCGAAGCCGCGCTCGCTCAGCTCTCGCGCGGCCCGCCGCCGCGCCGCGTCGGCCGCGGCCCGCGCGCCGGCCAGGGCGCCGAGGGCCTCGGTCAGCTCGCGGTCGGCGATCGCCGACTGCCGCAGCGCCGCCTGCCGGGCGCTGACCGAGCCGAACTCGGCCGCCTCGGCGGCGACCTCGGCCGCGAGCTGGTCGAGGCGGTCCTGCGCCGCGCCGGCCTCTTTGCGGGCCGCCGCGGACTCGGCCACGGCGGCGGTCAGCTCCTCGCCCAGCTGGTCCCGCTCGGCCTGGCGGTCGGCCAGCACCGGCTCCAGGCTGGCCGCCTCCTGCGCCGCTTCCTGAGCGGCCGTGACCCGGTCGGCCAGCGCGGCCAGCTCGGCGTCCAGCTCAGTGACCGTGTCGCCGCCCGCGGTCGCCTGGCAGTCGGCGACCTCGGCCGCGAGCTCGGCCTGCCGCTCCTGCGCCTGCTCCCGGGCCAGGGCCGCGGCGTCCCGGGCGTCCGCCGCCCGCGCCACGTCCTGCTCCAGCACGGCGCCGTCGCGCATCGGGGCGGGCGCCGGGTGGCCGGTCGAGCCGCAGACCGGGCACGCGCAGTCGGCCGTCAGCTGGCAGGCCAGCTCGGCGGCCATGTTGTCCAGCCGCTCCTGCATGGCCTGCTGGTGGTCGTCGACGAGCTGCTGGTGCAGGTCGACCGTCGCGCTGGCCGCGGCGGCCAGCTCGTCCAGCCGTCCGGCCAGGTCCTGCGCCCGGGCCGCGGCGGCCAGCCGGACCATCACGGCGTCCAGCTGGGCCTCCCCGTCAGCCAGGCCGGCCGCGGCAACGCGGGCGCCAGTCAGCCGCTCGTCCAGCTCGGCGATCTGGGCAGGCAGCTCCTGCCGCGCCGCCTCCAGCCGCGCGGCCCGGTCGCCCGCCGCCGCGGCGGCCTCGTTCAGCCGGGCCAGCTCCGCCTCCCGGCCGGCCAGCCCGGCCTCCTGGCCGACCAGGTACTGCAGGCCGGCCGCGGTCCGCTCCCGCTCGTCGGCCCGCGCCGCCGCCGCGCGGCCCGCCGCCGCCGTCGCCGCCAGCCCCGCCAGCGGCCCGGTCTCCGACCCGGCCGCCCCCGCACCGTCCGCGCCGGCACCGTCCGCGCCGGCACCGTCCCGCGGCGCCGCCAGGTCCAGGCCCGGCCGCCCCGCGACCGCGTCCCTCGTGTCGGCCAGCACCGCCTCGGCCTCGGCCAATGCGTCCAGCAGCGGCCGTACCGGGTCGGCCCGGCGCGCGGCCTCCAGGCGCGCCGCGCGCGCCTCGTACTCCGCCCGGCCCGCCTCATGCCCGGCCAGCCGCCCCAGCGCGTCGGCCAGCCGCCGCAGCAGCGCGGCGTGCTGCCCGGCTCGCTCGACGGCGGCCTGCGCGCCCGCCAGCCGCGCGGTGCTGCCGGCCAGTTCCGCGCGGGCCGCCGCGCTGTCCGCCGCGACCTGCGCCGTGACCTCGGCCAGCCGGGCGGCGCGGTCGCCCTGGGACAGCGCGAGCAGCTCGTCGCGGGCGGCCTCGTCCAGGCCGGCCGCCTCGGCCGCCGCCGCGGCGGCCGCGGCGATCTGCCGCTGGGCGGCCTCCCGGGCGCGGGTCGCGTCCGTGCGGCGGGACCCGAGCTCGTCGGTGATGCGGTCGTAGAGCTGGGTCCCGAACAGCGCGGTCAGCAGCTTCTGCCGGTCGTCGCCGCTGCTGCGCAGGAACTTGGCGAACTCGCCCTGCCGCAGCAGCATCACCTGCGTGAACTGGGCCTGCGTGAGCCCGATCGCGTCGCGGATGGCCTCGCCCGCCTCGGCCTTGTTCGCCGACAGGCTGGTCCAGCCGCCGGCCTCCAGCCGCTCCAGGTGCACCTGGGCGGCCTCGGTCACGAGCCCGGCGCCGCGCCGCTTGGGCCGCTGGTACTCGGGCGTCCGCCGGACCCGGTAACGGGTCCCGCGCAGCGACACCTCCAGGGTCACCGACGGCTCCAGGCCCGGCGCCGCGAAGTGCGAGTGCAGCCGGTCAGCGTGCGGGCCGTCCTCGTTGCGGTCGTCGCGGGACCGCTCGCCGTACAGCACGAACGTGATGGCATCCAGGATGGTGGTCTTGCCCGCGCCGGTCGGCCCCTCCAGCAAGAACAGGCCGCTGGCCGTCAGCGCCCCGAAGTCGATCCGCTGCGGCGTGGCATAGGGCCCGATGGCCTGCAGCTCTAACGTGTGCAGGCGCATCAGGCCAGGGCCTCGGCGCGCTGGGCGGCCTCCACGGCGTCGCGCAGCACCAGCTGCTCGGCCGCGCCCGGCGGGCCGCCGCCGGCGTACTCCACGAACAGGCCGCAGATCTCGACGGGATCGGCGGCCTGGGCCAGCGCCCGCAGGTCAGACTCGGGCGAGACCAGGCCGCCCTCGGGGTCGAAGTCGAGCATCAGGGTGTGCGGCCACTTCGCGCGCAGCCGCTCCATCGGCGCGGCCGGCCGCACCGGGTCGGTCAGCACCACCTTGACCCAGGCCTCGGCCAGGTCCGCCAGGTCCCCGCCGGCCCGGGCCAGCAGGTCGTCGATGCGCCCGCGCACCTCGCGCAGCGGCCGCGGCACCGGGGCGGGCACGAGCTCGGTCGTGACCCGGCCCGCCGCGTCGAGGTCCACGACGCGGCGGGCCGG
>Ga0193726_1002977_pt1 | contig 11057 bp, 10 predicted proteins | sample H2c1metaG_FD_144928 | JGI IMG/M metagenome (GOLD analysis project Ga0193726, IMG submission 144928) | Soil microbial communities from a riparian zone of the East river system, Colorado, United States - H2c1 | ecosystem: Environmental > Terrestrial > Soil > Riparian zone | place: USA: East River... | reverse complement strand
ACCGACCGCCCAGCCCGTCTTCGGCGTCACGCTCACCGTCGGAAACACCGGATTGTTGGTGTTGGCCGTGAAGTTCAGAAGCCAGTTCAGACCGCCTTCCGCGCCGATATATACGCCCGGCGACGGAGCCTGCGCCTGAGCCATGACCGGCAACGCAACCAACGCCGCGGCGGCCATCAAAGCCTTCTTCATACACAACCTCCACATTTCGCGACCCGCCCGCTACCGGATACCAGCCCGCAGGGCTGAGTTCGCAGGCTGAAAACCACTTCAGAACAACGAGCTAAATGTACCTGAAGGGCCAGAACCGATGCCACCGATACAGCCAGACCGCGCCCATTGCCCCGCGAGGTGTGGCTTGCCGGTCACAGCAGGAAAGGGGCCGCAAACACAGCCACAGTGGTCTTTATCCTATAAAAACCCCCACTTTTGTGTGATTTTATACCTGCAGCCATCCCCTGGAATCCCGGCCATTCCTGGTATTGCACCGACGGCGCCGGCAGACGCAGGATACGGCATGGAAGCCCAGCCCAGCCTGATCATGATCCAGTTCCTGCAATGGGTGGCCGATCGGCCGCGTCGCCGCGAGGATGTCATGGACGCATGGCGCAGCTCCTGTCCGCGCTTCCCGGTGTGGGAGGATGCGCGCGCCGAGGGGCTTGTCCGCCAATGCGGCGGTGAGACAGGCGAACGCCGGGTCGAACTGACCGAGCGCGGGCGCACGGCGCTCCAGCGCGCCCTCGCCCGGCACTAGCCGTGAATGCCGCTCAACCCGCCGTCGGCGGCTGCGCGTCGGGCGAAAGCGATCGACAGCCCTTAACCACTTTGATTGAGCTCGAGAAAAAACTCGCCGCGAGTGAAATCCAGGCGACGACCATGATGACGACGCAACACCGGCAACTGCTCCTCCAGTCGCGATAGCCTGCTCGGGAATCATTTCTTGCGGTAGCCTGACCACGCCTCGGGTTACTATGGGGGGCCATGACCCTCCAGCGCGCCGCCCTATGGGCAATCGTCGTTGCGGCCACGATTTACCTGCTCGTGGCAGGACGTGGCCTGCTGCTGCCCTTCGTCCTGGGGCTGGTACTCTGGTACATGATCGATGCGCTGGCCGACGCCTTCGAGCAGCCGCGGATCGGCCGTCTGCGCCTGCCGCGACCGGTCGCGCTGCTGGCGGCGGTCTGCGTCATGGGCGGGTTGGTGTGGGTTGTCGGGCGCACGATCGGCCGCAATATCAGCGCGGTCGCCGCCGCCGCGCCCAATTACGAGCGCCGTCTGCAGATCCTGATCAACGAGGGCGCACGCCTGGTCGGCGTCGAGCAGGTGCCGACCCTCGACGAGCTGTTCGACCGCATCAGCCTCGCCGACACGCTGAGCAGTCTCGCGGCCGCCGCCGCCTCGGTGGTCAGCGTGGCCGGCATTGTGCTGATCTATGCCGGTTTCCTGTTCGTCGAGCAGGTGCGTTTCCGCCGCAAGCTCGCGATCATCCTGGGTTCGGGCAGCCAGCAGGAGCGTGTGCAGGCCGTTCTCGACCGGATCGACCGCGACATCCGCGTCTACATCCGCATCAAGACCACGCTCGCCGTGGCGACGGCGGCATTCGCCTACACCGTAATGGCCTGGGTCGGCGTCGACTTCGCGGCCTTCTGGGCGGTCATGGTGTTCTTTTTCTACTATATCCCGACCGTTGGCTCGATTCTCGCGATCGCGGCCCCGGCGGTGCTGGCCTTGGTGCAATTCGACCATCTGACCCCGTTTCTCATCGTGCTGCTGGTGTTCGGCACCATCCAGATCGTGACGGCCAACGTGGTCGAACCCACCATCATGGGCCGCACACTCAACCTCTCGCCGCTGGTCGTGATCGTCTCGCTGGTGGTGTGGGGAACGATCTGGGGGGTGGTCGGCATGTTCCTGTGCGTGCCCATCATGGTGGTGGCACTGATCGTCCTGGCGCAGTTCAAGACCACGCGGCCGCTCGCCGTGCTGCTGTCGGCCGACGGCAGGATTCCGGAACCCCAGGGTGAGGCGGCGTGATGAAACGACTGACATTCCTCCTTGTGTTGCTCGCCGCCGGCGCGGCCGCCGCGCAGACAGCGACACCGGCCCCACAGGCCGCGCCTCCATCGCCGCCCACGGCCCCATCCTCGGCCGACGCGCAGCCGCCCGGCCTGGAGGTCATGTATGCCTGCCCCGGCGGCACCGATTTCGCCGCCGTCTTCTCCAAGGATGGCGACCTCGCAACCCTCACCGTACCGGGTCAGCCGGAGATCGAGCTGTCGCGCCAGCAGGCCGGCTCGGGATTTGCCTTCGGCGACTCCTATTACGAGCTCAACGGACGGGGCCGTGAGGCGACGCTCACGGCAGCAGGCCGATCGATGCGCTGCCACGCCGTCGGCCGGCCCGGCGAGCCGCCGCGGACCTACGAGGGCGGCGGGCTCACCATCACGCTCTTTCCGGACGGCATCTTCCGCCTGCGTGAAGTTCGCGATGGCAGCGAGCCGGTGCTCGACCTCGGCCAATGGTTCCAGGAAGTCGATGGTGGCGTGCGCCTGGTGTTGCGCGGCGGCACGGTGGCCCGGCGCGCCTTTCGCGAGGCCAACGGCGACCGGCTGGTCACGGAGAACGGCACCGAGCTGGTGCGTGCGCCCAAACCGGATCTGATCGAGGGCAGCTTCCAGCTCGCCGGCCTCTATCGCGACACGCCGAACGGCGGCCTGTTTGCCGAATGCCTGACGGGCCGAACCTATCCGGTGGCGCCGAAAGGCGCCGAACCCGACCTCGAGCACGCCTGGACGGAGGCAACGCCGTCGCGCGATGCCCAGCTCTATGTTCAGGTCATCGGTGGCTTCGCCGACGGCGAGATCCGCATCGAGCACTTCCTCAGCTTGAGCCGCGACGGCGCCTGCCCGCCGCTGGCGGCGCGCAGCGCCGCGTTGCGCGGCACCGACTGGCGCATGCTCGAGATCGATGGCGAGCGCCCGGCGTTCGACGACTGGCGGCAGCGTCCGACGCTGCGGCTCGACGACCACGGGAAATACACCGCCTCGACCGGCTGCAATTCGCTCGTCGGCAGCTATGAACTGGATCCCGAGGGATTGCGCTTCCTCGCGTCGGCGACGCCCCTCAACGGCTGCGCGCCCTCGGTCGGTGCGCTTGAGCGCCGCTTCGTCGATGCCCTGGGCGCGGTCCGCCAGGCCCAACTCGCCGGCGTGACGCTCGACCTGCTGGACGCCGCCGGCAAAAGGCGCCTGCGGCTCGAAGCGCGCGGCCGCTAGGGCTCCGCCGCCGGATCAGCCTGCAGGACGATGGCTTGCCCCTCGTCATCGCGGCTGATGCGCAGGAAGGCGGTCGACGCTCCGGTCGACGCGAATTCGCGGTCGATCTCGTCGAACAGCCGGACGTAGAGTTTCCATTCCGTCATGCCGGGCTCTATCGGGACGCGAGCGGGTTCGTGCCAATCGAGCGCGCGAATGCCGCTCTTCACCACCTGCTCGACCGGCCGGTCGCGCAGCAGCGTGGCCTCGAAGCGGCCGATCGTCGCCGTCCGCGCCTGGCGAGTGACGGGCCGGGCGACCACGGCAACGCAGATCTGGCCCGGCTTTTCCTCCGGCACGAACTCGACCGAGCCGCCGTTCAACGTCGGATCGCCGAGATCGTCGTGCCAGCCCAGCCGCTCGACGATGACCACGCGGCGGCGCTCCTGATCGAAACGCCAGCCGGGCGGCGGGTCGAAGCAGCGGCGCACGGTACGCGTCTCGCCGGCCGGCGCGCGCGCCAGGATTTCCGGCGACACCAGTGTATTGGACTCGGGCGTCGTCGTTTGCACCCGCTGATCGAGGGCGAACGCTCCGGGACTGTCGGGCAGCACGATGAACAGAAGCTGGAAGACCGAACTCCTGCCGGAACCGCGCACCGACAGCGTGCCGATCGCAAAGAGCGTACGCTTCGGGTCGGTGGCGAAGGCCGCGCGCGGCACCGCAAAGCGCAGGCGCTCCGGTGCAACGGTGGCCGCGCCGCGCCATGCGCCGACCGCAAGCACCGGCGGTGGGCCGCCGGCGGACGCCAGGCGCGGGCCGACCACCTCGACCTCGACCGGGGGATCCCGATCGCGCGAACCCGTGGCGTCCGCTGCGCCGCGCGGCGGCACGAAGCGGGGCGTAAAGGACAGAATCAGCGGCACGGCGTCGAGGCCGGCCAGCCGATCGAGTTCGGCCGTCGCACGCTCCGCTTCCTTGAGAGCCGCAAGCCGCGTCTCGACGCTCGGCCGCTCCAGGGCATCCTGCAGCGCGCCGTTCAGCGCGGCGATCTCGGCGAAGACCTGGCGCCGGACGGGAGGCAAGCCGTCGAAGGCGCGCTCGGCGTCGGGCTCGGAGCGCGCCGCCAGCGCATCGGTCACGAGGCTGGCGGCGCGGAACGCCGGCAACAGGCTGATGCGCGCCTCGCCATCGGCGCGCGCCTGCAGGCTCGCACGCTCGGCCACGAGCAGGGCGATTTTCTCGCCGACCGTCGGACCCGTGCCCGGCGCCTCTTCGCGCACCAGCAGGTAGGCGATGGCGGCCAGTACCGCGACAAGCAGCGCCGCCGCGGCAAGCGCCCAGCGCACGCGTCGTGCATCGTTGGTCTCGGTCGGACCCGCCGTCATGCGGCGTTTCTAACATGACTGCCGGCCGGCGGACCGGCGGCGGATTGTCAGTACGAGAACAGCACCGGCAGCGGCGAGTTCAGGATGAGATGGCGCGTCATGCCGCCGAAGATCATCTGGCGCAGGCGGCTTTGCGTGTAGGCACCCTTGACGATCAGGTCGGCGCCGCCGGCGACCGCCGTATCGACGATCGTCTGGCCGGCCGACCGGCTGCCCGGCTTCACGTGCTGGCTGGTGACGTTCAGCCCGTGGCTGCGCAGCGACTCGGCGATCTCGGCCGACGTCGGCCCGGGGACCATCGCGCCTTCGATGCTGAGCACGTCGATCGCCTCGGCGCCGCTCAACACCGGCATGGCAAGTGAAATGGCGCGCGCGCTTTCGGTCGAGCCGTTCCAGGCGAACAGGATGCGCTTGCCGACCATGCCGTTGAAGCCCATCGGCACCACCAGCACCGGCCGGCCGGAATCGAACAGCGCGGTTTCGAACACGCTTTCCGGCATCTTGGGCAACGGGCCTGGTTGGGGCATCACGATCAGGTCATAGGCGCGGCCGATCGTGCCGATCGCAGTCGGGCCGCTGTCGTCGGCCGAGCGCCATTCCGAGGTGAGGCCCGCCGCGCGCTGGTCGAACGCCTGCTTCACCGCCGCGACGCGCTGGCGTTCCTCGGCGTCCTCCGCCAGGCCGCCGCCGATCGGCGCGCCCATGCCGGCATCGGCCCACGCCATGCTCATGACGCCGTAGGACGGCGGCTCGAGCCCGACCAGCCGGGCGCTGAACGTCCGTGCAAGCTTCGCCGCCAGATCGAATGCGGACGGATCTTCCGCCGTCCAGGCCATTGTCAGAATTGACTTCATGACATGCCTCTCCCCTGTTCACTGAAACGATAGCACGAGGTCCGACGGTGCCGGGCCTTCAAAATGGCGAGCCGATACGATCCCAGATACGTGACGAAGTTGATACAAATTTTGCGTTGAGCAAGCATTCTTTATCAATATGTTAGGTTCCATACCTCATCCAATTGTTGAGGGAGGGGCAATATCGGCCCCAGGTGTTTGTGTCGATCATTTCAGTGGTCCCCAGAGCCGCTGAGCGGTCGACAGGAATGCCAGTCAAAGAACGTTATTTTCCTTTGGAGATTCCAATGCTGTCCATTTTCCGTCGCCTGATGAAGAACGAGCATGGCGCCACCGCCATCGAGTACACGCTGATCGCCTCTCTGATCGCCGTCGCGGCGATCACCGCGTTTACGCAGGTCGGCACCAAGGTTTCGAGCGTGATGAGCAACGTCGCCAACACCTTGGGTCCGGCGGCGGGCGGCTGATCAAGGCCGACTAGATCCCGGGATGGGCGGTCCGGCAACGGGCCGCCCGTTTCGTTTTGGCGCGGCGCTGCATTCCCTACCAACGTTACAGGCCAGGCATTGTCCCTGTCAGCCGAGGCCAATAGCCTTCAGCAACGCTCGAGGAGATTGACCAATGCTGGGCCGCCTGCAGTTCGTCATCAGCAGTCTCGTCAAGAACCGGCGCGGCGCTTCGTCCGCCGAGTATGCCGTCGCGGCCGCCCTGATCTCGATCGCCGCCATCACCGCGACGAAAACCATTGGCCAGGAGATCCAGAACAAGTTGATCATCGTCGCCAACGGCTTCAACTGATGCCACGCGCAATCGCCGCTGCACGTCGTTTGCTCGCCTGCGCGCGCGGCGCAGCATTGGTCGGATATACGTCGCTTATGCTGCTCTTTGCCGTTGCCGCCGTCGCCATGCTGGGGCACGCGAGCGGTAGCGCGAAGCCGACGCGCAACGCCAGCATCACTTCTTCGGATTGAGCTTGCGTCGGCCCGCCGACGCAAGCTCAGGCGATCTGACCAGCCTTGGGTACGATCCAGGCAAAGCGGTCGGAGAGCGCCGCCAGCGTGATGCGATTGATGGCATCGGCGGTGATCGTCGCGCCGCCCATGGCATCGGGCAGGTCGCGGGTGGCCACGGTATCGGCGGCGACGGTGCTCATGAAACCGTTGTCGGTGGCCGAGCGCACTGTCGCCGACACGCACATGTGGGTCATGAAGCCGCCGACGATCAGGTTCTTGCGGCCGCTCACCGCCAGCTGCTTGGCGAGGTCGGTGCCGGCAAAGGCATTGGGCAGCGCCTTGTCGACGATGATCTCGCCGGCCCGCGGCGCCAGCGGCGCCACGATCTCGTAACCGCTCGATGACGGGTTGAAGGCCTTGCCCTTGGACTGATGACGCACATGCACGATCGGCGCCCCGACCTTGCGGGCCTTTTCGAGCAGAATCGCCAGCGCCTCGATCGCCGGCTGCACGCCGGGCAACGGCATCAGGCCGTCCGTGTATTCCCTCTGGGCATCGATGATCAGCAGGATCCCATCGGCCATGGTCGCCGGCGTGGGCGTCGCTCCCGCCATCTGCAGCATGGTCATTGCCATGTTTTTCCCCTTAAACTACTCAACGGTTGTGCAAGCTTGGGCGGTATCAACGCCTAAGGCGATGCAATTTGCAAGACCCACAGCCGCATGACACGACGCAATCGGTCACGATCCTGTAGCACGTCGCCACTGCGACGATCGCGACTTCACCGCTGGTGATGACGAAGTCGAACGCCGGCAGAGCACGATGACGCCAGCGGCATTCTTTCCATCAAGGCGATGAAACAATCGAGAATGCCTGGTCGATCGAGCGAGAGGATTGCAGGATGAACGATCCTGTCAATCGTACAATTGCGGCTAGACGACATCGCGGCCGGTCGGCAGGATGCCGGCACCATGGACGCAGCCCGTAAGCTTCTGGTCGATACGTTGGCGCGCCGGCCCGATCTTGACCTCAAGAAACTTTCGCTGACGATCGGCCGCAACCATGCCTACCTGCAGCAGTATCTGATGCGCGGCTCGCCGCGTGAACTGCCCGAAGCGGCGCGCCATGGGCTGGCTGCGCTGCTCGGCATCTCGCCCGACGACCTGCGCTCCACGGTGCTGCCGATGGGCGGCCGCATCGACGGCGACCTGCGGGGCGCCGGATCGCTGCGCGCCGCCGACCGCGGCGACCTGCCGGTCTATGCCTCGGCCGAAGGCGGCGGCGGAGTCATCATTATTACCAGCGAACCGATGGATTTCATCCGCCGTCCCGAGCCGCTCTTGTCGGTGCGCGACGGCTATGCCTGCTACGTCATCGGCGACAGCATGAGCCCGGCCTACGAGCAAGGCGACATGCTGCTCGTGCATCCCGGCCGTCCGGCCCGGCCGGGCGACGACTGCGCCTTCATCCGCGACCAGGGCGACGGCACGCAACAGGCGTTGATCAAGCGCTTGCTGCGCAGCACGACGGAGAAGTGGCGCGTGCGCCAATTCAATCCGGCGAAGGATGTCGATCTCGACCGCAGCCAATGGCACAAGGTCCAGCTGATCGTCGGCAAGTATTCGCGCTAGCCTGGCGTCCGGCATTTCCTAGGAAGCTTTCCTATTGACCCCTATCACGTCCGCACGCGCCGAAGCGGCACCTGGAAACCACAATGATGGCAATCCCATGAAGGCGATCATCGTCGGTGGCGGAATCATGGGTCTGGCGACAGCCTGGGCGCTGGCGCGCGCCGGCCACGAGGTCGAGCTGCTCGAACAGGGCCCGCTCCCCAATCCGCTTGCCTCCTCGATGGACGACCACCGGCTCATCCGTCACCCCTACGGCGACCATCGGGGTTACGCCCGGATGATCGACGATGCCTATGCCGCCTGGGACCTGCTATGGGACGATCTCGGCCAACGCCTCTATGCGCCCACCGGGACGCTCGCCCTCACGGGCGAGGGCGAGACCTGGGCAGCGCGTTCGGCGGCGATACTGGCTGAGCTTGGCAACCCGATGACGGAGATCAGGCTCGCCGAGCTGCCGCGGCGCTTCCCCCAGCTCGACACCAAGGGCGTCGAGCGCGCCTTCTGGATCGACACCGGCGGCGAGTTGTTCGCCCAGGACATCGTCGCCGCGCTCGCCCGGCATCTCGCTCAGAAGCCCGGCGTCCGTCTGCACCCCGATACGCCGGTCCGTACGGTGGATCTCGAACGGGCGCGCGTTGTCGTCGACTCAGGCGCCACCCGCGACGCCGACATCGTCGTGGTGGCGGCGGGCGCCTGGGTCGGCCGGCTGTTGCCCTCCCTGGGGCGTCGCCTGATTCCGTCCCAGCAGATCGTCGCCTATTTCGACCTGCCGGACGACCAGCGCGCGGCTTGGGCGACGGCGCCGATGATCATCTACAAGACGGGCGATGTCGGCCTCTACCTCGTGCCTCCGGCCGAAGGTCGCGGCCTCAAGATCGGCGACCACGCCTTCAGCCGCAGCGGCGATCCCGCCGGCAGCCGCGACGCCAGCGCCGCCGAGATCGGGCCGCTGCTCGAGCGCTGCCGCAGCCTGCTCAAAGGCTTCGAGCGCTGGCGCATCGCCCGTCTGAAAGCCTGCTTCTATACCGTGACCGCCGATGAACGCTTCGTTGTCGAGCAGCAGGGCGCGAAGGGCTGGGTCATGTCACCCTGCTCCGGCCATGGCTTCAAGTTCGGCGCCGTGATGGGCTTGGAACTCGCCCGCACCATCATCACGGGCCGCGATCCGGCCGCCCATGCCCGCTGGGCGGCCGGTCTGGAAGGCGATAGACCGACCTGACAGAATGTCCTGAGTTAGGGAGAGAAATCGACATGGCTTCCCGTAAGCGACGCGTCCCCGGCGCGCCAAAGCGCGGAGATTACTCCGCGCGAAACGCCACCGGACTGCGTCAGGGTCTCGCCAACTATGGCGACGCGGGCTTCTCGCTGTTCCTGCGCAAGGCCTTCATCAAGGCCGGCGGCTACTCCGACGATGCCCTGGACCGGCCGATCGTCGGTATCACCAATACTTTCAGCGACTACAACCCCTGCCACGGCAACGTGCCGGACCTGATCGAGGCGGTGAAGCGCGGCGTCATGCTGGCCGGCGCGCTGCCCATGGTCTTCCCGACCGTGTCGATCCACGAGAGTTTCTCGCACCCGACCAGCATGTTCCTGCGCAACCTCATGTCGATCGACACCGAGGAGATGATCCGCGCCCAGCCGATGGACTCGGTGGTGCTGATCGGCGGCTGCGACAAGACACTGCCCGCCCAGCTCATGGCGGCGGCCAGTGCCGACCGGCCGGCCGTGGTGCTTCCCGTCGGGCCGATGCTGGTCGGCCACTTCAAGGGGGAGGTCTTGGGCGCCTGCACCGACTGCCGCCGGCTGTGGGGCCAGTATCGTGCCGGCACCTTCTCCGAGGCCGACATCGAGCGGGTGAGCGAGCGGCTGGCGCCGACCAAGGGCACCTGCATGGTGATGGGCACGGCCAGCACCATGGGCTGCATCGTCGAAACCCTGGGCATGGGATTGCCCGGCAGCGGCTCGATTCCCGCAACGCATTCGGATCGCCTGCGGGTCGCCGAAGCCAGCGGCAAGCTGGCCGCCGAGATGGCCAGGAAGCAGGGCCCGCGGCCCAGCGAGATCATGACCAAGGCGGCATTCCGCAACGCCCTCACCGTGCTGCAGGCGATCGGCGGCTCGACCAATGCGCTGGTGCATCTCACCGCCGTGGCGCGCCGGCTCGGCATCGAGATCGACCTCGAGGAATTCGATGCCATCGGCCGCAAGGCGCCGGTGCTGGTCGACCTGAAGCCCTCGGGCGATCACTACATGGAGCATTTCCATTGGGCCGGCGGCAACTCGCGCCTGATGCGCGAGATCCGCGGCCATCTCGACGAGACGTGCCGCACGGTGGCGGGCCGCAGCTTGAAGCAGGTGATCGACGCGGCCGAGATCGTGCCCAACCAGACCGTCATCCGCACCTCGGCGAATCCGATCAAGCAAACCGGCGGCATGGCCGTGCTGCGCGGCAACCTCGCGCCGCGCGGCGCCGTCATCAAGCATGCCGCCGCCTCGCCGGCGCTGCTGACGCACACCGGCCGCGCCGTCGTCTTCGACTCCCTGGAGGATCTTGCCGCGCGCGGCGACGATCCGGCGCTCGACGTAAAGGCCGACGACATCCTGGTATTGCGCAACGCGGGCCCCAAGGGTGCTCCCGGCATGCCCGAAGCCGGCTCCTTCCCGATCCCGTTGAAGCTCGCGCGCGCGGGCGTCAAGGACATGATCCGCATCTCCGACGCGCGCATGAGCGGCACGGCGTTCGGCACCATCGTGCTGCATGTGTCGCCCGAAGCGGCGGTCGGCGGCCCGCTCGCCCTGGTCAAGACCGGCGATCGCATCAGCCTCGACGTGCCCAAGCGCCGGCTCGAGCTCCTGGTGAGCGCCAAGGAGCTCGCGGTTCGCCGCAAGGCGTGGAAGGCGCCTGCCCCGCCTGCGGGCAGCGACCGCGGCTACGCCGGTCTCTTCCACAAGGAAGTTCTTCAGGCCGACGAAG
>Ga0193726_1002976_pt1 | contig 11060 bp, 16 predicted proteins | sample H2c1metaG_FD_144928 | JGI IMG/M metagenome (GOLD analysis project Ga0193726, IMG submission 144928) | Soil microbial communities from a riparian zone of the East river system, Colorado, United States - H2c1 | ecosystem: Environmental > Terrestrial > Soil > Riparian zone | place: USA: East River... | reverse complement strand
TGAATTTTAGTCAATAAGAATAAAAAACCGGCCCTTGGAAATGAGTAGCGGGCAAAAGGCAACAGGGGAAAGGCAAAAGTTTCAATGCAAAATAAATTAAAAAACTATTAATAATTAATAATTTATTCTTTTTTAAGCAGTGTAGTTTGTTAAAAACATCAATCATCATTTAATTTATCAAGGCTAAAAACAATTGTGAGAATGTTTCTAAGTAATTAAGATATTAAATTTAGGGTTATTTTATGTGCATTTTCCAAAATGCCTTTTAAATGAACAGCAAATGTAGAGTTATTTTTAATTTACAAATTTAAAACGAATAACGAATATAATATTTTGCATAGTCAAAGTTATTACCTTAGAAAAAAAAAAGCAAGGAAAACAAACTTTCTTTAATTCTTACTTGTTATTAAACTAAGAAAAAAAGCCAAAGTTATTACCTTAGACTTAGAAAAATCAAGGAAAAACAACTTTCTTTAACTTTTTCTTGTTACTTTTAGCTAATGTGTGCCTCCTTTAGGTAGCAAAAGCAATTGAGAAGCAAAAGTGAGAAGATATAGTTCCTATAAAATAAAATAAGAACATATTTTGGCGACACTGATGAAAACGGTCAACGTAAAGCATTTGAATTATAAGACCGTCGGCTTATTAAATTTATTATTAGATTCTTGCTATAATAGGAAGTAGGGAGATTTGCTTCACTATCTAACCTGTGTTTTTAGTTAAGAAAAGGCAACAGGCAAATAGATAGCTGGTTAACAGCTATTAATATTAATAAACTTTTTTTGTCGCTACAGACTGGTTCATCGGTGGGTATTGTTATATAATTATAATAACAGTGCTTAATGTACAGTCGGATTCTCGAAAATAAAATAAATATTTTTCAAAGGCTTTATATTAAATTACAAAATTAATTTAAAATATTTGTACTTAAAATTTTAAATCAGTCTTTCTTTACCTCTGCTTAACCACGTTCGAATTATAGTAAAAAAAAGTAAAAAAGCTACAAAGGGTCAATGGTTTTTGTTTTGTTTTTTTTTAAATTTTAATTTTATAATGTTTGGCAAGGAGGTAAAATTTGTAACTAATATCTTAATATAAAGTACAAGGACTATATATACAAATGTATAATTTATTTATAGATTTTATTTTTATATTCTGGATCTTTAACTAGTTTGCCTCGGTTAATTAGGTTTGGTTTATTTGGATATAAGAAAAGAAAAAATCTATTTTTATTTATTTTATATAGTTGGAGAATTGGCCTTTATTACTTATGGACACCATGCTTTAATAGCAGGAAATAGAAAAGCAGCTATAGATGGAGTAATTTTAACTATTATATTAGCAGTAATATTTACAGCTTTACAATATTTTGAATACTCTGAAGCTGGTTTTACTATTAGTGATGGTGTATATGGATCTGCTTTCTATGCTTCAACTGGATTACATGGATTAATAACAATAGTCCCTATAAAAATAAAAAATAAAAATATGTTTAATTCATCAAATATTAAAAATATTAATTATAACTTTATTAACACTCTTTCTTCAATTAAAAATTGGTAATCTTGTTATTAATTTTAATAACTCTAAAGAACAAAAAAGAAATTTTATTAAATTCTTATTTTTATAATGGTTCGCTGGCTTTACAGATGCTGAAGGTATTTTGAAATTAACTTTAATAAAGTTCAATTAAAATAATTATACTAGTGCAATGTTAACTTTTAAACTTGGTTTGCATATAGATAATTTATTTATATATTAGAATACATTAAGAATAAATTAAATTGTGGACATATTTCTATTTCAGGTAAAAATGTAATTATTTTATTAATGATAAAGATTCTTTATTACAAATTTTATTACCTATTCTTAATCTGAGTCAGATTCTATAGTTCTAAATATCATCAATTTATTCTTTTTTAAAAAGTTGTTAATTTTATTAAGGATAAAAACATTTATCCAAAGAAGGTAAATTAGAAATGATAAAATTTTATCATGAAATGAAAAAGCCTTATTTAGCATCACTTAATAATACACATTTAACTATACACTGGTTAGAAGGATTTATAGACGGAGTTGCTAGTTTTTCTATATTTAATTATAAACCTAGGTTAAAATTTGAAACCAGATTAAAGAATTAGAATTATTTAATAGAATTAAAAATTTTGTGTTTTTTTTTAATATTAGTAATAATTTAAGTATTACTAAACCTAGATTAGATAGATCTAATTCTAATGCAACTGTTAGTTTAGATATTACAGATATACAGAAATTAAAAAGTCTATTGTACCTTGATATTCTAAAGATGGTATATTGAAAACTAAAAAATTTAAAGATTTTAATGATTGGTCTTTTGTGGTAGATATTTATTATTTTGGTTACCATTTATTACCTGAAGGTAAATTATTAATTACAGAGATTAAAAATAGTTGGAATAATTTTAGACTTTCTACTCTTTCTACTCTTTCTACTCATTCTACTCCTTCTACTCCTTCTACTCTTTCTACTCTTTCTACTCATTCTACTCCTTCTTTAAAGAATAAAAAGAATTTATCTATTAATTATAATTTGGAGGATAAGTTTAAAACTCTATTTTCACTATCTTCTCCTTATGAAATTAAAAACGGTCTTAGAAATATGAGAGGTACTAATAAATTAGTTTCTGAAGGTTTGAAAATTATTGCTATTGATAATCTTAATAATAAATATATTTTCTCTAGTATTAGTGAGTGTAGTATTGCTATAAATATTGATAGATAAAAAAATTAAACATTGTTTATTCACGGGTGAAAATTATAAAAATTCAAATTTTAATTGCGACTCCGCCTGGCTCCACCAAAAATTAAAAAAATCAAATTACTAAGATTTAGTAAATCTAAAATTAAACATATTTTATTTTAAAAAAATTCATAGAAAATAGGGTTAATTACAAGGAGTTCCTTAATAAATATCCCAATTGTAATTATTTAATTACAAAAGTGTAATCTAAAATTAAGGATAATTTGTAGCCAAGCATAGATTAAATATATAAAAAAAGGAATATATGAAGGTTCAACGACTAGTAAGTGAGTACTATATTTACAATAATCTTGCCACGAACGCCCTACAATATTATATATTATAAAATAATTTTGATGACATAGTCTGAACCCTTGTGTAAACAAAGGATATTTAGGATAAAGAGCCTAAATGATAACACATTTGTTCATGTTATAATTGGTACTATTTTTATTGCTGTTGCTTTAATGAGAATTATTAATTATCAATTAACTACTAAACATCATAATGGTTTTGAAGCTAGTATTTTATATTGGCATTTTGTGGATGTTGTTTGGTTGTTCTTATTTGTGGCTGTTTATTTTTGGGGTAATACTTAATTTTCTTTAAAAAAATAAAAATAAAAAAATATGAATAAAAACAATAATAACAAATTAAAAGAAGAATTAAGAGAAATAAATCGAGATGATTTAGATAAAATCCTAGCGGTTAGTCATGACCCTGAAGTGCTTGTCTTTGGAAGAGAAACAGTAGTTTATAATAAGGATGCCTTGGTTAATATAATAAATTCAAAACTAGCTAAACAGAGAGAAAATCCGGAGCAGGTAGAAGAAAAGGTAAAAAGTGCGCTCGATGTGTACTATAACTGAAGAAAAAGTAAAGAAGCAGAAAATTTTATAGCTAATGAAAAGTGAGATAAGTGAAAGAAAAACCAATTAGTTACTGACATAGTAAACGAAAATAAAGAAATAAAAAACTCAGATCTTTCAAATTTAAATGAATTAATACACACTAATAAACCAACAATTATTTCAGAGTTAAATACAACAACAACAACATTAACAAAAAATAAACCTTTAGGTTTTGCAGGTGACATTACTCTAAATGAATTATTAAATAAGGGATTAGAGGTATTTGAGACTCCATAAATATAAGTTATTTAGGATCTGGCATTACTTCAATGATTATGTATAAAACCGTAATGAATATATATATGAAAAAGACCTACAATAATCCTAGTGTTGTAAAATACCTTGGTGGGTCTCCTAGTACAAGAGCTAGCGAAATAGCTTTTTTTATGATTGTAGGTGCACCACTTGTAGTCGGAGCTCTTATGGGAATCAATTGAGCTACTGCAGGTAAAACTAAAGTAATTTTAAACATAGGAAATAATGAATTAGAGGGGACTAGTTCAGTCAACAGTAGTAGTTCTTTATTTTTATTCTTAAATAAGTTGCCACCTTGGTTAAAAGCAGTCTTAAAATATATTGCTCTTTACTTTATACTTGGATTCATCGCTAGTGTTATAGGTTATAATAGTAATATTCTCCGAGAGCTATCTAGTAATTTTAATGTTTATTTAGTATATTTTCTAAAAATATGAACTATTTTAAATTTCTTTGTCGTCCTATACTATCTCGTAAGATTATATGCAATAAAAATGTATGAAAATAATCCAGAATTTCTAAATCCAGAAGATTACATTAAGTTCATTAAGAATCAGTTAATAGAATGGAAAGAAATTGCAACTAAATCCACTCCAATAGAACTAGCCAATTTTTATAAGCATTGTTATTTTTTAATAATCTTATATATTTCAATAGTTTTATTTGGTTTAACTGGGGTGGTCATATGTTCAATATACTTACTTCCGCAAATTTAATTAAATAACATAAACAACTAACTTAAGTTGTTATTATATTAAAATTTTAAAGTAAACCCCTTTTTTTTTGTTTTTTGTTTTTAGGGTTTTATAGGTCTGTAGCTGTAACTCTAAAGTATTCACCAGTTAAACTATAAAAATATTTCTTATTACTAATACCTCTAACTACTTTCCCATAGATAGAAAATCCCATTTCCTTGTAAAGCGCTTTTTCAACCGTACCTTTCTTGTATTCACGTCGTTTTGTTTGAATATCTTTGATTATGTTTTGGAATGGTTTTATTTCAATTTCATCAAAAGTTTGTTCTCCTTTATTATGAATCTTCTTAGTTTTTGGTTGTATGTAAAAGACTGATTTTATATTAAATTAACACCCTTGTCGTTTAGCTAGTATGTATTCAGGTCCTGTTAATAATGTATAACCGTCTAAAGGTAAATTGTAGTTCCTTTCTCAACATAACAAGGGATTGAAGGATATTTCACTGAATCAGGGAATTTAAAACCCCCATTAATTATTATATATATAACCAGTTAGGAAATTTTAAGTAGGTCAATCATTTATTTCACCGGGTTGTATTAAATAACCTTTGTAGTAATCAGGTAAAGGTAGGTTAACATACCCTGTATCCTCACTTGTTAAGTCTAATCAAATCATTGCGTTGTTTCATCAACTCTATACAGAAAAGATTAATTTCTACCCCCTTTGTAATTAGCGAGATAATAACTTAAGTGTGTACCTATATCTTTACTATAAGATAAGCTTTTAGGAGTTTGTATTTCATAAGCATTACCCATTAAGAAATCACCAGATATTTGATATGGTATGTATTTTTTGTAATTTTTATTTCATTCTTAAAATACGTATTTTCTACCAATTGAGGATAACGTTAAAGGTATTCCTAGTTGTTTTACTGTCAGATTAATTTCTTCCATTGCAACGGCGTGTTTTAGAGTTATGATAGCATCTTGTAAAGCGTATTCCTCGAAAGCTTTTTTATCTCTTATTAAGAATTTATCCATATTACTTATATCATCTTCAGAGAGAACTTTTTATTGAAATCACTTTCATAGAGTGAGCTTAATTCTTTTAAATAACTATATCCTTGAGGTGCTAGTAGTATTGTATCTCTAACATATACGTTATAGTTTTCAACTTGGATCGGTTTACCTATAGATACGAATGATTTATTAACAATGCTAAGTTTGTTTAACAATTCATCATTGAAGTTGCATATCATGGGTAGGTCTGCCGAGTTGTAGTGTGCAATGATATAAAAGTTTTAATAATAGATAGTGATATTTTCTATCATCATAATTAATATAAGTTAAAGATCTAGGTTTTGTCGATTTCATTAATCATTTGAATAAGTTCTTACAATCGAAATTAAAACCTAATAAATGGAGTATTTTTAATAAGTATATAAAATCATCCGTATGGTTGTTATTTTTATAATTGTTACCTTCTGGTATCTCTATATCTGTAACATGTTCAACTTCATATTCCAACGGTTTAGGTTCTAGTTTAACTTGTTTAACCACTTCAACATTTTCCTGTTTTTTTGATACAATTAATTCATCAAGATTTTTATCCTAATTAGAGTTATCATTAGATAAATCATAATCAACTTCAACCTCCTCATTAGATATACCTTCGTGATAAAAACCATCAATAGATTCATCAATAGATCCGTAATCGCAAGATCTGTAATAATAATTCACTTCAAATTCATTACTCGTAGGTATACCAACAGTGCTATAAACGAAACCGTCTGACGATATAGAATCAGAATCAGAATCAGTATCCGAATCAGTATCCGATTCAGTTGTTACACTAGAATACAAACCGCCCCCTGAATCTGCCTAAAACATTTTTATTGAGAGAGGATACAGAACTAGAAAAAGGTATCAAAAATTCTTTAAATTTTTCAAATAAACAATCAAAAGAAGTACCGGAACAACTACCCATCGAAAATAAATCATTCAATCAAAACTTACCTGCAGGATATCTAATTTAACACCTCATAGGACACCAAGGAAATACCAAGATAAAATATCATGTTTCAAATCTTCATAAAAATAAGAACCTTAAAAATTATCAAGTTTACTTAAAACCTTCAAGAAATTAATTAAAGTTGTATTCACACCATGCAAATCTTTAAAAAGTAACTTACGAATCTTACTTATACAAATCTTCAAGGAATGATTTAATGTAAAAATTTCATTTAACTTAATCTTCTTATCCCTCTTTAATTTCATACTACTATCGTATTTTTCACCAAATTCACCTACAAACACATCAGTTTCAGATTCAGCTTCTGATTCAATAATATCTTGAAATGTGTACTGATAAGTACCACCACTATTAACCTTATTAACAAATACATCAGATATCTCAGAAGACAAGGGATTTACATACGAAATGTTATAATCATTATACAAAGGAATCTTTAAAATAGTCCTATCCTTAACAGCAGTCTGTACTGACACCAACTTATTTAAATTCTTAGAAAAACCACAATAAGTATTCTGAACAACAGTAATACCACGTTTTACCAATTGACCTCTCATATACTGATCCAAACGCTGTAATAAATCACTATGTAAATACTCTAACTCATAAAGTACCTCTACCTTATCATCAATGCTATCCAACTTTAAATCTTCATAAGATTGATCCTTTAAACATTTCAACTGCTCTAAAACTAAATAATAACAATTAATAAAAATAAAATTATACCCCCATTGTATAAGGTACTCACTATTACCTAAGATTTTATCTTCATAACCACAGATCCTCAAAAAATCCATGATACCATTCATAAAACTATTATCTAAATCACATTCATTAACAAATCCTTTTTTATTTATAGAATTAATATATCTAAAAAGTGAGTCTACAATACATATAACATCCATAAAACTATACTTACAATCACGTAATTTAAATCTTTCATTTTCAAATTCATGTACAAATTCAATACCAAACAAGTTTAAAAATCTACCCGTAGAATTATCAGTTATAGCTACTTTCAAAACATCACCATCACCTAACTTCTCAAAAGAATAACAACCCTTAATTATACGAACAGTTTCTTGAAAACTAGAAACATCCTTAAGCTTCTAACAATACCTTTCTAAATAACTCTTCATTTTTCTACAATAATTTTTAAATCCGACTTAAACTTAATATTATCAACACAAACAAACCCATAAATAGCTACTGTAAATAAGGTAGTCCCGTAGAGACTATTAATAAAAATTTTTAATTTACTCATATTTTTTAAAACGATCTTAAAAGTAGGAAAGAAGTAAAAACGATCTTAAAAGTAGGAAAGAAGTAAAGAAATCTAAAATACTCTATACATTAAAAACATAAAATACAACAGTCTAAAATAACAAATTAAAAACAATGATAAAATAATTAGGAACTTAAAAAGGTTTTAGACCACCATCGCAAATCTAGTTATTCTTTAGGTGAAGTCAGTAACAGCTTGGAAAGTGTCCGGTGTTAAATCGTTAAATCGTTAGTTAGTTGGTTAGTTAGTTAGTTAGTTAAATAGTTAGTTAAATAGTTATTTACTTATTTAGTGGGATGCCTAGTAAGAGGTCTGGTAAATTTGCAAGGTGTATTTGTGTAAGAGGGTCTTAATGTAAGTTTGTGTAATGTTGTCTAACAACAGGAACAACGAAAATTGGTTGGAGGTAAATGCTAATTATTGGTAATTTTTATAAGAGTTAACGAAATGAATTTTGTATTTGTACTTATCTCTTTTACTTCAGATTCCGTGAATTTTAATTATATAGCATTGGTTACGGAAATAACTCGATTAAATGAACTAAATGTAGTAGGTCAATTAAATGATTTCAACTCAGTTTTTTTACAGTCACAATTTGAATTAATTCGGGAACAAAACCTATTACATGTTGATTTACTTAATTTAATCCCTTTGATCCCTAAGATTAAAAAAGGTAATTATCCTTTATTTAGGTAGTACTTTTCTAACCCAGATGTATTATATATATATATTTATGATATACCATTTAAATTTAATGATTTTGGTGAGTACTTTGAATTGTATGATACAAATGTAGGTGATGTTATCCTACTCACTAATTCAATTATTGGTTGCATGAAGAACATAAACATTAAAGGTTATGTTAATGAAGATAGTATACGGGAGTCTCAATTGTTCCTGAGGGTTCTAGAAAAATACTTATTCTCGTACGGGTATGAGTCAAAGAATCTAGGAGTTTATAATAACACCTACGCTCTTTGGTATAATATGATCTTTTTTAATTTATTTTATTTACTGGTTAAAGAGATTTTTTTTGTTCTGCAAAGTAAGTACGCTGTAAAAGGGGATGTTATGACTGATAAGGACTGTGAATTGTTCAATGCTTTAGATTATCTGAAGAAAGATTTATTAACTAGGTTAGACCCTTATATTAGATGTCAATTACAAAAACGCGGTGTTTCTATAATACAAAACGTTTATGTTGGTTTTGATACAGAGTATGAATTAAGTGATTACAGTAAGTACCAAAATCAATTAGTGTCAAGTCAATTAGCTGTTCAGAGTAGAACGTTGATTAAAGTACCCTTGTATAAAACTTTGGACTTCTCATACATACACTCTATCACATCCAACATATCTACTTTTACAAACCTGAAGTTGATAACTGAAGAGCCCCTGATCTGCTTCCAAGGGTGGATGAAGATGACAGTGGCATTAAGCTCGATGAGTTAAAGATTATTAACGAGAGTTTGAAAGTTTGTATTAAAAGATAAGAGAAGTTATGTTTCCCTCCTTGGATAAATTAAATAACTCATTAATAGCTAATTTAAGGGGTTTTGATGCTTCCTTTCCCTATGAGGATAATCGAAGGGATCAAGTCATTTTTATTTTACCTTTGTCCGGAGTTTCTACTCGAATCAGTTACCCTTCGAGCGGTTACAGTTTAAATGATTTAATAAGGGAAACAAAAGATTTATGCTCCGACGCCTTGAAAATGAAATTTAAGGAGATTGTAGAAATTATAGTTGAATGTGGTATGACATCGGATGTAAGTAAGATATTATCTTGGTATACAAAAAGTGAATTAAAACCGCGAACTTCTACAAAACTTTATTTTGATACCGGTGATCGAGTTAACCTATCAGTGGTAACGAACCTCTACATTTGTTCTCATTATAACTGTTCAGACCTTACGATGTTATCTGACTTTGAGGATTTAAAAAAGGAGTTGACTATCGTAAACAAATGTTTTATTACACTCGCTAGACCCCCTGAGAATATACAATTCGGCTGTTTATTCCCGAGATACAAAAATTATTAGCACCAAATGGAAAAGGTCGCTTGGATCAGATTGGTGAATTATATTCTAGCGAAGGTGATTATCGAAAAAGGGAATTGAGTTCTTAAGATTTGAATGAGATTAGTCGAGTACTGAAAAGGGATAAGAGTTATTTTGAGGAGTATGCGATTGTAGATGCTAAGATTTCCTTGAAACATGCCACTGAAATGGAATTAGTAAACTTGTCGGTTAAACAAATTGGTATTCCAGTAACTCTTTCTGCACTTGGTCGAAAGTTTGTGTTTGAAGAGTGAAGAAGTAACAGCCAAAGTTTTTAGGAATAATAGTATATAAAGTGATATTAAAATAATTTATATTAAATATTAACCCCTTTTATTTCCCCTTTCTCTAAAAGAGTTTGGTAATAGTAATACATAAAATTAATTAAATAGTAGGGTATTACTTTCTCTCCTTTCCCTGCTCCACCTCACACTACAATTTTTTGTTTGTTTTTATGTATAATGTATACACAACTTTTTACGAAATTACCGAAGTATAATGATATAGAACGTTCTAGTAGTATAAGTATATACTACAATTGCTAATTCTATTTTATATTCTTTAATTAATAGCAGGTTACTTGCTGGGGTTACATCTTGTAATGGTACCCTGTCCGTAGTCTCTCAGTCAATTTCAAAGGTTCATTGGATTCATTGTATTCATTGGATTCAAGGCTTTTATCAATACAGAAAGTCGAATATCCTAATGTAAGCTAAATTTTTGGTCTTTAAGTACCCTAGTTATAATCACCCCCCTTCTTGTAAAAATATATTTAGGAATAAGTATAAGTATTTGTATTGTATATATCTGTATATGTAGCAAATATTAATCTAATTTTAATATAATCAATATTTTTGGTTTCTGATTTCATTAAATTTAAGAATGTAGTTAATAATTCATCTTTATTTAAAAAACACCTTTTGCCTCTCTTGCCTTTGCAAGGCTAGAGCAAAGGTTGGTTGTGTAAAAAGTAAAGTTTTGCAAGCTGCGCACTAGTTTTATTCTTATCTGAGATTTTAAGACTAACTCTAAGAACAACGCAAAA
>Ga0193726_1002975_pt1 | contig 11063 bp, 9 predicted proteins | sample H2c1metaG_FD_144928 | JGI IMG/M metagenome (GOLD analysis project Ga0193726, IMG submission 144928) | Soil microbial communities from a riparian zone of the East river system, Colorado, United States - H2c1 | ecosystem: Environmental > Terrestrial > Soil > Riparian zone | place: USA: East River... | reverse complement strand
GTGGGGAACGCCGGATGCCCGTGGCACCCGCGGCCTCGTGTGCACTTGGTAGTGGTAGAACGCACACGAGTAACAACGAGTACCCGGAATCACCCGGCGTCCCCGCACGCAATGGTTTTAACGGTTTCCTTCGTGCTCTCCCCGGTGACCGGGCTTTTCTTGCCACCGTCGCCAGCGGATATGTTTTGTCTAAGCCCGGTTGGGCCGACGCAACTCCGCGAACTTGACGCCAGCGTCGGGGCGTCAGGACCACACGACTTCGCCGTACGCAACAACATCTCTCGTCCGCTCGCTGTTGATCGCTCACAAGTCTTTCAACTCGCCCTGCAATCCCGTCGCGCGCAAAACGCTGCCGCGTCCACCGCACCCCTCCCCGCGTCCGTGACGATCATGATACGCCCCTCTGGTGGGGTGGGATGGCGACAGTTCTAGATTTGATTTGGGTCAGGTGGCAACAGATATTTTTCGGAAAATCCGAAATAAAAGACTCGACACCAAACGGCCCGACGGGCAAATCACTTGAGCCGCTTCTTGTGCGCGTAGATAAGCTGTAGCCCGGATGCAGCGAAGCGCAATCCGGGACCGGCGTCGCGTGAGTCCCGGATTTCGCGGAGCCTGTCATCGGGCGCGCATTCGCGCGACCCGTTGGCTCCATCCGGGCTACACTTGCTGAGGCCCCTCATGGTGAGGAGCCCGCGTAGCGGGCGTCTCGAACCATGTAGCACGCGGCCCATCCTTCGAGACGCGGCCAAGGGGCCGCTCCTCAGGATGAGGTCGCAGGGCTCAATCACTCGCGCCCCGGAATGGCAACCTTTATTCTTGCGAGCGCCTCGCAATGTTACTTCTTCGCTTTTCGCTTCTTGGCCGCTTTCTTTTTCTTCGCGGCCTTCTTCGGGACTTTCTTGCCTTCCGCCCTCGCCTCGGAAAGACCGATCGCGATCGCCTGCTTGCGGCTTGTGACTTTCTTGCCGGAGCGGCCGCTCTTCAAAGTGCCGGCCTTGCGCTTCTTCATCGCGCGCCCGACTTTGGCGGATGCCTTTTTCGAATATTTTCGTGCCATGACGCTTCTCCCAGTTGCGGGAAAATAATCTGCGCGGATGGAGATGGTTCCGCGAAGGCGCGCCCGAAGCAAGATCCGTGATTCATCGCCAGCGGCGTCCCGACATTCCATTTGACGGCGGGTTCTCCAGTGCTAGCCTTCCCGGAAAGCTTTGCCTCGGAGCCAAGGTTCAACAGCGGTCACTGGGGACGGAAATCATGAACGTAGCGTCATCAACCGTTTTGGCGACGGAACCCGCCAACCCCGAAGGAGTCATCGCAGCCGGCGCCTATGTCGATGGCCGACGCGTCGCCAATATCGCCATAGACGAAGCTTCAAGCTGGCGCAGCCGGCCGGGCCATGTGGTGTGGATCGGGCTGCACGAACCTGACATCGCGCTCTTGACCAGCGTGCAGCGGCAATTCCAGTTGCACGATCTCGCCATTGAGGACGCGGACCACGCCCACCAGCGACCGAAGATCGAGCAATATGGCGACGGGCTGTTCATCGTGGCGCGCACCGCTCAGCTCGTTGGCGACAGCATCGCATTTGGCGAGACCCATCTGTTCGTCGGCGAAGGATATCTTGTTTCGGTCCGTCATGGCGCGTCGACGTCCTATGCGCGGGTACGCGAGCGCTGCGAGAGCTGCCCGCGGGCGCTGGCCCGCGGCGAGGACTATATCCTCTATGCCATCCTCGATTTCATCGTCGACAACTATTCGCCGGTGCTCGAAACCATCCAGGAGGAAGTCGAGGCCATGGAGGCGCTGGTGCTTGCGAGCGCGATGACACAGGCGCAGATCGAGCGGCTTTATCTGCTGCGACGCGACCTGCTGCGCCTGCGAAACGCAGTCGGACCCCTCGTGGAAGTCTGCCGCAGGCTTGAGCATGACAACCTGCCGATGGTGCGGTCCACCATGCAGCCGCTGTTCCGCGACGTCACCGACCACGTCAGGACAGTTCAGGAGCAGATCGACTCGCTTCGAGAGGTTCTTGCATTTGCCTTCGAAGCGAGCCTTCTGGTCGGTCAGGCTCAAGAGACCGCGGTCTCCAAAAAACTGGCCTCATGGCTTGCCATCATCGCGGTCCCGACCGCGGTCGCCGGAATCTACGGCATGAACTTCAAGAACATCCCGGAACTGCAATGGGAATGTGGTTATTTCACCGTCATGGGCGTGATGGCGATTGCGTGCGCAGCATTGTTCTGGCGATTCCGGCGCGTCGGATGGCTGTAAGCCCGATCGTCAGACGATCGCCGAATAAAGCTCGGATGAATTCTTTGCGCTCCGCAATCGCGCGAGATTTTCCGGCGGCCTTAACGTCCGGGCCACCAACGCGAGCGCGCTGAGCTGTGCATTCTCCACGGCAGCCGGCAGCAAGAGAACAAACACGATGTCAACCGCCTGACCATCGATGGCGTCGAATTCGATCGGCTGCTTCAATTTCGCAAGCAGCCCGTGAGGTCGCTGCAAATCCGGCAGCCGGGCATGCGGAATGGCGACGCCACGGCCTATCCCGGTCGATCCGAGTTCTTCCCTCTTGAGAAGGTAGGGCGCGATCTGATCGACAGGCAGGCCGAGACTATCAGCGGCTTTGGCCGCGAATTCCTGCAACAGCAACCGCTTGTTGGAGGCTCGCACGTCGATCATGACGTCCGTTGGCGACAGCAGATCGGAGATTTTCATGGTCGCTCCAGGAGGGCGCATCGTTAAAAGCATTGATTAGGTCTCGGTCGGGAGGGCGGTTTACGCCTCCCTCCCGGCAACGGGAAGAGATAAAAAAGCTAAAGCCAACTGCCGGGCATTAATCCGGCGCCCTCAGGCGGTAGCCGATCCCGGTTTCGGTCAGGACAAATTGCGGACGCTCCGGATCGGCCTCGATCTTCTGCCTGAGCTGGCGCACATAGACCCGCAAATATTGCGCGTCGGTCAGTTCATCCCACAGCTCCTTGAGCAGAAACCGATGGGTCAACACCTTGCCGGCGTGCTGCACCAGCACGCGCAACAATTCGTACTCCTTCGGTGAAAGCTTGACGTCCTTGTCGCCGACCTTGACGATGCGGCGCACCAGATCGACGTTTAGATCGCCCGATCGAAACACCGGGCGTTCGCCATGGACCTGCAACTGATGCCGCAACGCCGCGCGCATGCGTGCGAGCAGCTCATCCATCCCGAACGGTTTTGTCAGATAGTCGTCGGCGCCCAAATCGAGTGCCTGGACTTTGCCGACCTCGTCGCCGCGGCTTGAGAGCACCACGATCGGAACGCTGTCGTTGCGGCCGCGGATCATGCGCAGCAATTCATGGCCCTGGATATCCGGCAAGCCGAGATCGAGAATGATCAGTGCGGGTTCCTGGGCCAGCAATTCGAGGGCCATCTTGCCATTCGAGGCCTCCAGGATCTCGTAGCCCTGCGTGCTCAATCCCATCCGCAACAATTTGCGGATCGGCGGCTCATCGTCGATGACGAGGACCTTGATCGGGGCAGCGCTCATGCGGCGGTGTCCAGCGCGGCTGATGCAGCCGGGATCGGCAATCGGATGGTCAAGAAGGCGCCGCTTCGATCGGTGCGGTTCGCGGCGGAAATCGTGCCATGCATGGCCTCGACAAAGCCGCGCGAAATCGCAAGCCCCAGGCCTGTGCCGGGGCGGACATGGTCGCCCTTTTGCACGCGATAGAATTTGTCAAATACACTCTCCAGTTCCGTCGGCGGAATGCCGTTACCCTCGTCGAGGACTTGCAAGGTGACCCAATCCCTTTCCCGCAAACTCCTGATCGATATCGTGGTGTCGTGAGGTGCGTATTTCGCCGCGTTGTCGAGGAGGTTAAAGAGCACCTGCTCGAACAAAACAGCGTCAAGCTCCAGCATCGGCAAATCGACGGCGAGTTCAAGCGAAACCTGGTGATAGGCGAGGATCTTGCTGGCGCGCCGCAACACGCTGCCGACGATCTCGCCGATATCGTGCCGCGCCGTATTCGGCACGATGGCGCCGGATTCCAGCTTGGTCATGTCGAGCAGATTGGCGATGAACCGGTTGAGCCGCTCGGATTCGTCGATCACGGTGGCGAGCAGATCCCGTTTTTCCGAGTCAGTCAGGCCGCTGGCGAGATCCCGCATCGTGCTGGCGGCGCCGAGAACCGAGGCGAGCGGCGTCTTGAGATCGTGCGAGATCGAGGTCAGCAGCGCCGAGCGCAAACGGTCCGACTCCACGGTACGTTTCACCCGGTCCATATCCTCGACCAGCAGCACCCGTTCGATCGCCAGCGCGCCCTGGTCCACCAGCGCATCGAGCAGGCGGCGTTGGTCCGGCGTCAACAGCGGCCCGGTTCTGTCGTCGTCGATGCCGATGACGCCAATTGGCCCACGTCCGGTTCGCATCGGCAGAAACAGGCGCTTGGCGCCCGGCAGCGTATCCGCGCCGCGCCCGGCCGGGCGATCGTTGCCCCAGGCCCAGTTCGCGGCGGCAAGATCAGCCCTGTCCAGTTCATCCTCAGGGGGGTAGCCGGTCTTCACGGTGAGGACGCCGTCCTCGGGCAGCAGCAACACCACCCGTACCCTGAGCATCAACGCCGCCTGATAGGCGGTCGCCCACAATACATCGTCCAGCGTCGCTGTCCCTGCAAGCTTGCGGCTGAAGGCGTAAAGCGATTCCGTGGTCCGCACCCTGCCAATCGCGGACACCGCCTGGGTGCGCACGCGTGCCGCGACATTGGAGACCAACATTGCAATCAGCATGAAGAAGAAGAACGCCGCGACGTTGGTCGGTTCGGTGATCGTGAAGGTATAGACCGGCGGCAAGAAGAAGAAGTTGTAACACAGCGATGCGGCGATGCTGGCCAGCACCGACGGCAACAGGCCGTAGCGAACAGCCACGCTGACCACTGCCGTGAGGAACACGAGGTCGACGTTTTCAATACCAAACCATGGGTGGATCAGTTCGGCGGCGCCGAGGCCGACGGCCACGATCACCAGCGCCATCAGATAGGGCCGCGGATCGAACGGCTCCGATCCTTCAGCCGCGCGCACGGTCTTCTTCGGAACAGGCTCCGCCGCGAGTTCCTCGCCGGCGATCACATTGACGCTGATATTGCCGGCGCGCCGCACCAGATCGTGCACCACCGAGCCGCGCATGAGCTCGAACCACCAGGAACGCGTCGACTTACCGATGATGATCTGGGTCACGTTATTGGCATGTGCGAAGCTAATGACATCGTCCGCGATTCGGCGTCCGACACCGGGAATGGTGAGCGCCTCGCCACCCAGTGCCTCGGCTAGCCGCAACGTGTCGGCAAGCCGGTCGCGTTGCTCGTCGGTCAATTGCAGGCTGCGCCTTGTCTCGATGCTGACGGCGGTCCAGGGCGCGTGCAGCCGGTCCGCCAGCCGCTTGGTGTAGCGCACGAGCCCCGCCGCACGCGGGTCCTCGCTGAGGCAAACCAGAATGCGCTCGCCCGCAGCCCAGGGGCCGGCAATCGCGTTGGCCTGCATATGCGTCAGGAGCTGTTCATCGACGCGTTCGGCGGTCCGCCGCAGCGCCAGTTCGCGGAGCGCGGTCAGATTACCCGGCGAAAAGTAATGCTCAAGCGCGCGCTCGGCCTGCTTTGGGACGTAGACCTTGCCCTCTTTCAGCCGCTGAATCAGATCGTCTGGCGTCAGATCGATCAGCTCGATCGCATCCGCGCGATCGAACACCGAATCCGGCACCGTCTCGCGCACCCGGACATGCGTGATCTGCGCGACCACGTCGTTGAGGCTCTCGATGTGCTGAATATTGACCGCGGTGTAGACGTCGATGCCGTGCGAGAGCAGTTCCTCGACGTCGAGATAGCGCTTCGGATGGCGGCTGCCGGGCGCGTTGGTGTGGGCAAGTTCATCGACCAGCGCGATCTGCGGATGGCGCGCGATGACGGCATCGAGATCCATCTCCCCGAGAATCTGGTCCTTGTATTCGAGCCGTTTGCGCGGGAGGACCTCAAGGCCCTGCAACAGCGCTTCGGTCTCCGCCCGTCCATGGGTCTCGACCACGCCGACGACGACGTCGACGCCCGCCTTCAGTTTGGCGTGGGCGCTCTGCAGCATTTCGTAGGTCTTGCCGACGCCCGGTGCTGCGCCGACGAAGATTTTGAGCCGGCCGGCCTGATCGTTCTCTCGCCGGGCGGCTTCGAGAAGCGCGTCCGGCGAGGGTCTTTTTTCAAGGTCGCGGCGTTGATTTGCCATACGGCAATATAGTCCTCGCGCCTGATCCCGCCTAGATGGCTCTATTTGGATGCAGCGGCGTCCAGCGCCAGATTGAGCGCCAAGACGTTGACGCGCGGTTCGCCGAGCAACCCGGCGAGGCGACCCTTGGTGTTTTCCTTGACCAATTGGCGAACCCGATCTTCCGGCATATTCCGCGCCTTGGCAACACGCGGCACCTGGAATAGCGCGCCTTCCGGCGAAATGTCCGGATCGAGGCCGCTCGCCGACGTGGTCACGAGATCGATCGGAACTGGCATCGAGGGGTTCTCGGCCTTCAACTTGTCGACGTCTTCCTTGACCCGATCATTCAGGGCCTTGCTGGTCGGGCCGAGGTTGGACCCGCCCGAGTTCGCCGCATTGTAGGGCGCCGAAACGGTCTTGGTGGAATCGGCGGGATCCGGCGCCGAGGTCGCCGAGGGGCGGCCACGGAAATATTTATCGTCCTTGAATTCCTGCCCGATCAGGGCGGAGCCGACCACCTTGCCATCCCTTTCGATCAGGCTGCCTTCCGCCTGCTTCGGGAAGATCACGCCTGCGATCGCGGTCATGGCAAGGGGATAAGCCAAACCAGTGATCAGCGTGAGCGCGACGAGCAGGATGATGGCGGGGCGAATTTCTTTCAACATGGTGTCTCTCCTCAGGCCAGATGCAAGGCGGCGACGACGAGGTCGATGGCCTTGATGCCGATGAACGGGATGATGATGCCGCCGAGGCCATAGATCATCAGATTACGCTGCAATAGCGCGCCGGCCCCGATGGCGCGATACGCCACGCCCTTCAAGGCCAGCGGGATCAACGCGATGATGATCAGCGCATTGAAGATGATCGCCGACAGGATCGCACTTTGCGGACTCGCCAGATGCATGACGTTGAGCACGGCGAGTTGCGGATAGAACGCCAGGAACATCGCGGGAATGATGGCGAAATATTTCGCGACGTCGTTGGCGATCGAGAACGTGGTGAGCGCGCCGCGGGTCATCAACAGCTGCTTGCCGATTTCGACCACCTCGATCAACTTGGTTGGATTGGAGTCGAGGTCGACCATGTTGCCGGCCTCGCGCGCCGCCTGGGTGCCGGTGTTCATGGCGACACCGACATCCGCCTGCGCCAGCGCCGGCGCATCGTTGGTGCCGTCGCCGCACATCGCGACCAGCTTGCCCTTGGCCTGTTCGTCGCGAATGAGCTTCAACTTATCCTCGGGCGTCGCCTGCGCCAGAAAATCATCGACGCCGGCTTCCGCGGCGATCGCCGCCGCCGTCATCGGATTGTCGCCGGTGATCATCACGGTGCGGATACCCATGCGGCGCAGTTCGGCGAAGCGTTCGCGGATGCCACCCTTGACGATGTCCTTGAGCTGCACGACGCCAAGCAGACGACCGTCCTTGGCGACGGCAAGCGGCGTGCCGCCTGCCTTCGCGATTTCGTCCGCGATCGACTGGATCTCCCGGGCCACCTCGGAATTGACGTTAGCCTGGAGCGCCCGGACGGTGTTTCCGGAGGCCATGGTCTGCGCCGTCCCGCCCCCGACATAATTGAGGATCGCATCGACCGCACCCTTGCGGACCGAGGACGCGCCGGCATCGACGCCGCTCATGCGGGTTTGCGCGGTGAAGGGAATGAAGGTAGCGGCAAGCTCCGCCATGTCGCGGCTGCGGATACCGTATTTTTCCTTGGCGAGCACGACAATCGAACGCCCCTCGGGCGTCTCGTCGGCCAGCGAGGCCAGTTGCGCCGCGTCCGCAAGCTCCATCTCGGTGACGCCGCGGACCGGGCGAAACGCCGTCGCCTGCCGGTTGCCAAGCGTGATGGTGCCGGTCTTGTCGAGCAGCAGGGTATCGACGTCGCCCGCGGCCTCTACCGCACGGCCCGACATCGCCAGCACGTTGAAGCGCACCAGCCGGTCCATGCCGGCGATACCGATCGCCGACAATAGCGCGCCAATGGTGGTCGGGATCAGCGTCACGAACAGCGCCACCAGCACCACCACCGAAATCTGACCACCGGCATAGGCGGCATAGCTCGGAATGGTGACCGTCGCGAACACGAAGATGATGGTCAGGCCTGCGAGCAGGATATTGAGCGCGATCTCGTTCGGCGTCTTCTGCCGTTCGGCGCCCTCGACCAGTTTGATCATGCGGTCGATGAAGGTCGATCCCTGGGCCGCGGTGATGCGGACGCGGATCCAGTCGGACAGCACCTGCGTGCCGCCGGTGACCGCCGAGCGGTCGCCGCCGGATTCACGGATCACGGGCGCGGACTCGCCGGTGATCGCGGCTTCGTTGACAGAGGCCACGCCTTCGATCACTTCGCCATCGGACGGAATGTTGTCGCCGGCTTCGACCAGCACGGTATCGCCGACCTTGAGGCTGGTGCCGGGAACCAAACGATAGGTCTTGTCGGAACCGATCAACAGTTTGGCCTGGCTCTCGGTGCGGGTCTTTTTGAGCGATTCGGCTTGCGCCTTGCCGCGGCCTTCGGCAACGGCCTCGGCGAAGTTGGCGAACAGCACCGTGAACCATAGCCACAGGATGATCTGGAAGGTGAAGCCGAGGTTGGCTCCGCCGGTCACCAGATCGCGCAGGAAAATCACCGTGGTCAGCGCGGCGACGACCTCGACCACGAACATCACGGGGCTCTTGATCATCAACCGCGGATCCAGCTTGACGAAGGCCGAACCGATGGCGGGCATCACGATTTTCGGATCGAGCATCGCCGAGACCGGCATCCGCTTATTCATTTTGACGACTTCCATGGACGTAACTCCGAAATGCGCTCGATCAGAACAGGGTGTTGGCGTTGCCAGCGAGGTGCTCGACGATCGGGCCGAGCGCGAGCGCCGGGAAAAAGGTGAGGCCGCCGATGATCAGGACCACACCGACCACCAGGCCGACGAACAGGCCACCCGTCGTCGGCAAGGTGCCGGCCGACGGTGGTATCGATTTCTTGCCGGCGAGCGAGCCCGCCAGTGCCATCGCCGGCACGATCATGAAGAAGCGGCCGACGAACATCGAACTCGCCAGCGTCACGTTGTAGAAGAAGGTGTTTCCGGTCAGTCCCGCGAAGGCAGAACCGTTATTGCCGGTCGACGAAGTGTAGGCGTAGAGCACTTCGGTGAAGCCATGCGGACCGGCGTTGGCCATCGAGGCCACCGCCGACGGCAGCACGACAGCCACCGAGGTCCAGCCCAGATACATCAGCGGCAGGACCAGAATCGCCAGCATCGCCATCTTGACTTCGCGCGCCTCGATCTTCTTGCCGACATATTCAGGCGTGCGGCCGACCATCAGGCCCGCGACGAAAATCGCGAGCACCACGAACAGCAGCATGCCGTAGAGGCCGGCGCCGACGCCGCCAACGATGATTTCGCCGAGCTGCATGTTGATCAGCGGAATCATGCCGCCAAGTGCTGTGAAGCTGTCATGCATGGCGTTGACCGCGCCGCAGGAGGCGGCGGTGGTGATGACCGCGAACAGCGAGGAGGCAACGATGCCGAAGCGGACCTCCTTGCCTTCCATATTGCCGCCGGTCAGGCCGAGCGCCTGGAGCGCCGTCGTACCGTTGGCTTCAGCCCAATAGGTGATGGCGACGCCCGATATGAACAACACGCCCATGACAGCCAGGATCGCCCAGCCCTGACGCTGGTTGCCGACCATGCGGCCGAACACGTTGGTCAGCGCCGCGCCGAGCGAGAAGATCGAAATCATCTGAATGAAGTTCGACAGCGCGGTCGGGTTCTCGAACGGATGCGCGGCGTTGGCGTTGAAGAAGCCGCCGCCATTGGTGCCGAGCATCTTGATCGCGACTTGCGAAGCCACCGGACCGACGGCGATGGTCTGCTTGGCGCCTTCCAGCGTCGTGGCATCGACATAGGCGCCGAGCGTCTGCGGAATGCCCTGCCAGACCAGGAACAGCGTGTAAACGACGCAGATCGGCAGCAGGACATAGAGCGTGCAGCGCGTCACATCGACCCAGAAATTGCCGATGGTGCGCATCGAGGAACGGGAAAAGCCGCGGATCAGCGCCACCGCGAGCGCGATGCCGGTCGCCGCCGACAGGAAGTTCTGGTGCGTCAGCCCCAGCATCTGCACCAGATAGGACAGCGTGCTTTCGCCGCCGTAATTCTGCCAGTTGGTGTTGGTGATGAAGCTGATCGCCGTATTGAAGGACAGATCGGGCGCAACGGCGGACTGGTCCGCCGGATTGAACGGCAACACCGCCTGCAGCCGCATCACCGCGTAGATGATGAGAAAGCCGCCGACATGAAACAGCAGCATGGCGACCGTATAGGTCAGCCAATGCTGCTCGCGCCTTTCATCGACGCCGCCGATCCAGTAAAGCCCGGCCTCGACCGGCCGCAGGATCGGCGACAGAAACGTGCGCTCGCCGTTGAAGACGCGCGTCATGTACCAGCCGAGCGGTTTGACCAGCGCAACGATAATCGCGCAGTATAGAATGATTTGAATCCAGCCGATGACGGTCATGGTGGTATGCCCTAGGGTTTGCGCGATCTGTGCGGGAATGCGGTCAGAACCGCTCGGGCCGCAGCAGCGCGTAGGTCAGGTAAAACAGCAGGCCCGCGGACACGAGACCGGCAAGTGAATAATCGAAGATCATGGTTGTGCTCCTCCAGAGCGTTTTCGAGCGAGAGCCTGCCCGCACTTGAAGCGGGGTGGACACCGGTTCGCGTGAAGAGAACGCGGCGGAATCTAAAGCCGTTCGCAGGCGTAGGTGTAACCCACTGCCAGCACGAAGAAGCCGAGGCCAAGGGCCAGCATGAGGACGTCCAACAT